>Ga0315275_10000240_pt1 | contig 44944 bp, 48 predicted proteins | sample YL17G03_0_MG_FD_205557 | JGI IMG/M metagenome (GOLD analysis project Ga0315275, IMG submission 205557) | Sediment microbial communities from Yellowstone Lake, YNP, Wyoming, USA - YL17G03_0 | ecosystem: Environmental > Aquatic > Freshwater > Lake > Sediment | place: USA: Wyoming | collected... | reverse complement strand
CCCCACCTGCGAAAAGCCTTCTCGTGTCCCCTTCCTCCCCGCACAGAAAACATCTTGCCATACTCGGCTTTCGCTGGAAAAGTTTTTACAGGTTCCCTAAACTTCATCTGAATAGCAATCGCTTTGCAAGAATTACGAAGAGCAGCATGGATACACTGCAAATAAGAAACAAAGGCACGTAGCCGAACCTTGATATCACAATACCGCTAAAGCTCAGGAAGGCGAATTCCGCAACCTTAAGGGGAGAATAGAATACGCCGATATCAGTGGACACATCCTTGCTCCTGTAGATGACGTCAACGAGTATGTACTCAGCAACTATGCTCATACAGCCCATGCCAATTGCAGTTAACAGAAGCGGCAACGCCACGGCATTTCCTGCGAACGGGATGAAGGCCATCGCAGGCACGACAAGCAGGCTCATGAGGATCATTGTATTTTTTTTGAAATTCCACCTTGTTGACAGGATTGCTGATCCTGCGATTGCAAGGGATAGCAACGCAATGAAACCACCAGTTTCCAAATAACCCATTCTCAGCGATGAAACAAAGTAAACCGGCAGCAGGAATCCGAGCAGCATGTTGTACGGTAGCCATGAAAGTAGAGCGAGTAAAGATGCGTACCAGAAGCTGGCCGGCCTTTTTTTGAACACCCTTTCAGATGTGCTCCTTCCGTGACGCGAGACATCCGGCCGGCTGTTGTCATTGGAGAGAACCAACACGATAAGGACAATTGACAGCGCAAAGAAAATGACAAACGATCCCTGGAATGCAAGGTAGGCCAGCAGGAATCCGATCACCAGCCTTCCCGCCCCATCGGCTAGCTGGCGCATTGCAGAGAAATAGGCAAGTATCCTGCCCGGATATCCCCTGTTTTCAGATATGGTCTCTGTCCGTGAGATGGCCCAGAACCCAGAATTGCGAACTCCTTCCCCAAGCGTGCCCAATGTGAATCCTGCAGTCGAGGGAAAAAAGATGTACATGGCGACCGCGAGCATGTTGGCTGCTGAATAAAGTATTCCTATTGCCCTTGTCCCGATCTCATCAGCTATTGTCGCAAGGAAGGTCCTGATGAACATGAATGAGATAGGGCCGAGCGAAAGAATGATCCCGATGTATGTGATGTCGACATTCTTCTCAATCAGGTAGAGAGGTACCATCACTCCGAGTGCTGCAGCTATGAATGAATATAGCATGTTGGTTAGTAGCAGCCTTCTCATGGCTTTCCGCTGCCCGCGGGGTTATTCAAGGCTTATTCTTCTTCCGCGAATTTCTTTATTGCTTCGAAATTCTCCACAATCAGCCTGGCCTTGCCCTTGCCAAAGCTGAACGCGTACTTATCATTCTCATCCCGCTTCAGAATGATGAGCTTATTCCCCTTGAATTCCCCGTATTCGACTATGGACATAGAATCTCCGTTTTCCTATACTATGAAAAAGCATATATTCCTATTCACGGATATCCGTCTATGAGAGCTATAATAATCGGCGCAGGTGTTGGGGGCATGGCGTCTGCCTGCAGGCTTGCAAAGCTCGGAATAAGTTCGACAATCTACGAGAAGAATAATTCTGTTGGCGGCAGGCTTAACAGCATCCGGGAAAAAGGGTTCAGGATAGACACCGGGCCAACGCTGCTTCTTATGCCATGGGTGGTAAGGGAATTCTTTTCCGATGTTGGCAGAAAGATAGAGGATTATCTCGAGCTCGAAAAGCTCGAGCCGGTCTACAGGATAAATTTCGATGACGGCTCGACCATCGCCCCGTCTTCAGAGAAGCAGAATATGCTCAAGGCAATATCCTCAATCAGCAAATCCGATGCTGATTCCTATGACCGCTATCTCAAGGATTATAAGAAATACTATGAAATCGCGCTCAAGGAATTCATACTCAAGAATTTCGATTCTCCTATCGAAATGTTAAGCCTTTCAGGCATATTCTCCCTGATCTCCGGCGGGGCTCTCAAGGACCTCTATTCGAAGACTGGCGAGTATTTCAAGGACCCGCGCGTGAGGATTTCGTTCTCTCTCCAGGCGATATACATCGGAGCGCCGCCGCATTCCATACCTTCGGTTTACGGCCTCATCCCCTACGTGGAATTCACTGAAGGCGTGTGGTACCCGAAAGGCGGGCTCAGCGCTTTTTCAGACGCGCTTGAGCGGCTCTGTGGGGAGTTCAAGGTGGGCCTCCGCAAAGGAGCGGAAGTGAAGCGCATTATTATAGAGAATGGCCAGGCGACCGGGGTGGAGCTGTCCGACGGAACTATCGACAAGGCGGATATCGTGATCTCGGATGCAGACCTGCCCTACACATATCTCCGTCTCATTCCGGAAAAGCAGAGGCAGCACATGAAGGATAAGAAGGTCGAGAATCTGGACACATCCTGCTCTGCATTCATGATCTACCTTGGCATTGATGGCAGCTATGATATCCCACATCACAATTTCATCCTGCCGCTTGATTTCAAGAAAACCTTTGATGAAATATTCAAGAGCAAGGTTCTTCCGCTAAAGCCAGGCATATACATTTCAAACCCGTCCTCGCATGATCCGACTCTCGCCCCTAAGGGAAAATCAGTGATTTACATACTTGTCCCGGTTCCGAACCTTTCAGGAAATGTTGACTGGAAGAAAGAGAAAGCAGCGCTTCGGGAAAAGGTGCTTTCCGAAGTGGAGAAGATCGGGCTTGATGGCATCAAGGATAAGATCGTTTTCGAGCGCATCTACACGCCCGAAGACTGGAAAGGCCTCTACAGCCTCGAGAAAGGCGCGACATTCGGTCTTTCGCCAACTCTATGGCAGTCCGCAGCATTAAGGCCGCCGAACAAGGACCCAAAGATAAAGAACCTCTATTTCGTAGGCGCAAGCACCCACCCTGGAAGCGGAATACCCATAGTCCTGCTCTCCTCAAAGCTTCTTGAGATGCGGATGAAGAAGGATTTCGGTGTTTGAATGGCATTTGAGAATTTTTTCTATATTATTTACCTACTTGTTGTTCTTCTTTCAGCGCTGCTCATCGCCGCAGTTGCGAAGATAAAAATCAATTGGAAACTTTTCATCCTAGCCATTGTTCCTGTTTTCATCATCTTCGTAGCATGGGATATCTTCGCAGTTTGGCGGGGCCACTGGGCTTTTGGCCTGGATAAGATGCTCGGACCGGTGATCATCAACCAACCGCTGGAGGAGCTTGCCTTCTTCATCGTAATCCCGCTGTTCCATATAATCGCCTGGGAGGCGATAAAGAAGTTCAGGAGGTGGTGACATGTTGGAATACACCGCGCTCTCCCTGCTCGCTTTCGGATTAAGCCTCTATTACGCCCTGGCTGTCCGGAAACTTGATAAAAAAAGCCTTCTCCTTGTATGCATTATTTCAATAGTGTTCCAGTTGATATTCGATAATATCATGACCGCCCTGGGCCTATGGATCTTTGACTTTTCTTATACTATCGGCCTAAAAATTCCAATGATACCGCTGGAGAACCTTGTATTCGGGATAAGCCTGACAATCGCGACAGTTGCCTCATGGGAAAGAATGTCTCAAGGGAAAAACTGATGTAAAGAAGAAGCTTTTCATGTAGCGGCACGTACGCCCTTTTTGTTATCACATCATAGCTGTTTTGCTCAATCTTATCCAGTATCTTCTGGTAGAGCCTGGCTGCCATTGTTATTGCGAACTTTAATTCCTGCGGAAGGTAACCTATACCTTCAAGAGCCCGCCTATAGTATTCCCTCGCCCTCCTTATCTGAAACTTAAGGAATTGCCTGAATTCCCTGAGCTTTTTTCCTTCGAGTTGGCCAAGCAGGTCAGAATGGCTGAGGCCGAATTCAGCCAGCTCCTTTTTAGGCAAATAAAAGCGCCCGGCACGCGCGTCCTCGCCAACATCCCTTAGGATATTTGTGAGCTGCATGGCGATGCCCAGCGCGATCGCGTGCCTGCGCGCCTTTGCCATATTCGAATCCATCACATGGAGGAGCATGAGCCCGACCACTGAGGCAACGGAGAAACAGTAATTCCTTAGGTTTCCATACGATGAGAACGACACTTTTTTCGAATCCATTGCCACCCCCTGGATCAACCGGAGCGGTAGGGATTGGGGAATGTTGTTTTTCTCCATTGTTTCTACAAACGCCCTTATTACTCCGTTGTTGCTGCCCTTGCCCCCATGGGCCCTAATCAGGGTCCGTTTCCAGTTTGCGAGGTTTTTCCTCCTCACTTCCATGGGTGCGTCCCCTTCATCTATGATGTCGTCCGTCTTCCTGCAGAAAGCATATACGGCCCAGAAGGCCTTTTTCTTATCCTCAGGAAGGTTCTTTGATGCGAAAAAGAACGTTTTAGATCCTTCCTCAAGTATGGATCTGCATAAGAGATAATCATCTTCATTCGCTTTCATTCCGCTCCCTTTTTTTAATGACCTGCTCTCTTTAAAAAATCATCAACTTTTTTCTTCCAGGCGTACTCGGGTTCTTCTTTTTATCTTTTGGCTTCTTTGATGCCAGCTCCTGCAGGTAGAGCCCGATCATCCTTCTTATTGAAGTCCTTGCTTCTGCTTCCTTGTCCACCTGGATGGTGCAGCCCGGAAGGTCGGGCACAGAAACCGTGAACGCACCCTCTGTTGCTTCAATTATGACCTTGTATCCTTCAACGCTTATTTCTTTCATAAGCCCAGCTCCCTTCTTTTTTCCTCGAAATCATCCCGGTCTATCCCCATATCAGCCAGATTCTTACCCACATGCCCTGGGTTCAGCAGCTGCTGTTTCCTGTGCGCTATCGCCACGCATGTCATCTTTCCGGTTTGTTCATTCTTCATGAGCACGCCGTGTTTTGATTTTCTAACTATGCTGAACCCGAATGCCTGTGCCATCTTAATGAAGTCATCAGGGTGCATTGGTTTACCCCTGTACTTGACGACCTTTTTTTCCACTTCTTCCAGGGATCTTTTGACTGCTTCCGGGATTTCCGCTCCGAGTTGCCTTGCTATCTCATGAAAGGATTCGAGAAGAAGCCCCGGATTGTTTCCGTAGTCCGCGTTTTGCGGAGGCGGCCTTCCGTTCGCCAGAACCCAGCAGTCCACAACTGCCTTCTTCATTTCAAGAATCTCAAGCTCGTTAACGAATTGTTCGTCATTTGGTTCGGCCAAAAGTTCTGGATAAGAAGGGAAGAATCTCCTTGTCAGTTCGTCACCAAGGTTTGTTGCGTGTACAAGTTCGATCCTTTCCTCGGTTTTTCTCTCTCCCATTGCTTCAATTGTTTTAGCCATCACTGTCTCGTCATTTATTCCTATGGAGGAGAATAGTTTTCTTGTTTTGTCGCTTATTGCGATCTCCACCTCAATTTTCCTGAACTGCGGCCCGCGTTCTTTCTCTTTCTCCTTTCCCTTCCTGGCTGACCGTGCCATGACTGAGTGCTGGAGAGTCTCCAGCCTGATAATAAGGTCTTCAGCCTTTTTCAGTTGATCCTGGCTTTTCTCCTCTTTTGCTTTCTCTGCCTGGTAAAGCTCGAATAGGAAATAAAGGCTGCGTGATGCTTTCAGTGTTGTTTCGTAATTCATCTGGGATGCGAGTTCAATGACCTGCTGCCTTAAGTCCGGGACCAGCTCGCCCAGCTTCATTTTCCTAAGGAAGGATGCGCTCTCCGAAGTGTCCATGCACTATAATTGCATGCAGGTTTTTATAAGATTATATTTTCTGTCAATCAATAAATACGATGCAGAAGTCAAGCACAAAGGGACCTCGCGAGCGTTGGTAAGCTAAAGACGAGCGATTCTAAGAACACAGTAGAGGAGCGATGTCTGGCCGCACTAAGGAGAAAACTTGGGAAAATAGAGCCGCGGAAATCAGATTGGCCTGACGGCCAATTCTTTCCACGTCGAAGACTCCGTGGAAATCCACCCCCGAAAAGAACTAATTATCGACTTTAGCATTATTCAGAAATACTGAGAGGTGGTAGTATGGGAAGGAGCATTCCGTCCATCAGCCAGAGGCTGGAGGCAAGGCTGGCTGCATGGGAGCGTTTCTCAAAAATGCTTTGCAGGGAGGAACAGGCAGCGTACCTAAGCATGATTCCGCTTATACGTGGAAGGCGCACTGCCATAGATGCAGCTGACGAGGCAGATATCGGAGTGGCGATGCTGCTCGCGCTAATCACAAATCTCAAGGGTGAACTGGATGATCTCAAACGAAAAGCAGGTAATGCGGAGCGGCCTTCCAGGACTTGATTATCTTTTGCGCATCCCTCCCGGAATAATCACCCTGCGCGCCCCTGACCCTAACCTCCTTTCCTTTCTTGCAGCTGACATCATCGTGCGCAACCATTGTACTGGGAAGAAAATCCTTTACTTCCACTGGGTGGATTATCACAAGCGCTACTGGACTATTGATTCGGACATGCTCATGCGCCTGGCAAAACGCGCTGGAGCGGATTATTCCGGCCTGTGCCAGGATTTACATTTTGTTCGTGCGTTCAGCAAGGATAGCGTGGAGAGCAAGGAAAATTGGGCAGGATTGAGTGATTTTGCCCAGGGAATCGGGCTCGCTGTGCTTGACTCTGTTTCAGAACTATACGAGGGCAAGCAGAAGAGAGTTGTTGGCAGCAAATTCCTGGCTTATGCTGCAAGCCGTTTTATGCGCATATGCATGACCAATCGCTGCCATGGCCTGGTGCTTGACCATTCCTCGCAGCCGATCCATCCCTACATCGGAGAACTCTCTTCAGTTATAATCGAATTCAGGAGCAATCGCAGCCCGTCCTTGGCTGCGAGCAGAAACCGAAGGTTTCTCAATCGTAGCCTGGAGGCAGACCTAATCAAACATCCCATGCTTCCAGACTCATCATTCAGGCTCTCTTGCGGCCTTCAGCGTACTTTGCGGAGCTGGACCAGATGAGAGTATGGCTGACTGGGTTGCATGTTTCTGGCAGTACTGCGGCCTTGCGCTTTCAGTCAGAATCAGGAGAAAGAATCTCGCTCGCGGATTCTTATTTCCCCTATTTCTACGCGCTCTGCTCAGGTAACCATGAAGAAGTAGCGCACATCATGCAACAGCACCCAAAAGTTATCAGTGCGCATATCGAATACAAGCTCGCTTCGATACGGGATTCTGTGCCATCTCCGCTCGTGAAAGTGACTTGTTCAGGAATTCCGGATTTCGACAAGGTTTGCAAAGACATGGGAAAAGTGCCTGGAGTAATGGAGCTGGCTGAGACTTCTTTGCCGCACTATCTAAGATACGCGCTTGATCGGGGCTTGCGCTTCTTCCATTTGCATGAAATGGGATTCGCTCAAGGAAGGCTGGTCCGGGCCGCGTGCGCAGGAGAAAAAGGAATTCCGACTCTCAAATGTGCTGCTTTGTACAACGACTTCATCATAGACGATCAAGGTGCAAAATCCGATATTCGCAGTTTCCGTGATTTACACGGATTCATTCAGTCCAATCAAATAGATTGCATATTCTCTTGGAATGCAGGTATCCCAAAAGCGATGATGGCTGACCTCGGCTGCATCCACATTTCTATCATGCATGACATTTCCCATGACATCTATCCTGATGAGATCGATCTTTCCAGCGCTGATGCTATTTTTTCTCTTGGAAGAAAAAGGCTGCTGCGCATGATCGAGCTGTGCATGATGACTGGAGCAAGCCCAGATGATGTTCTCAGTATCACTCCTGGTCGGTTGAACACCTATCTGCACATCAAGGCTGCAAGGCGCAGGGGGCATGTCATACCTGAGTTCAAGAAAGAGATGGAGCGGCCTAAAAGCCTCGCGCTTTTACGTGCAATGGACAAGGGCGGCATCATCTTTTACCCAGAGCCCGGGATTTACGCACAGGTCGCAAAATGCGATTTCGCGAGCATGTACCCTTCCATCATAGTGAATTACAATATCAGCCCTGAAATGATGGATTGCTCGTGCAACAATTTCCACCTTGTGCCTGAGTCTGGATGGAGGATATGCAAGACCAGGCAGGGCATTATCCCTGAAGGAATACAAGCTGTTCTCGAGCGTAGGCTCGCGCTGAAAAAACTGATGAAGCTAGAGAAAGACCCTGCACTGAAGGAAGGATACAACCTGCGGCAAAAAGCGCTGAAGAATATCCTGGTTACGTGCATGGATGGAAACACCATCACCCCGTACGTACATAATGGCGAGCTCAAGCTTGAAAAAATTAAAGACATCATCGAACCATTAGCGAATGGAAAAGAAGGAGTCATCCCAATTACTGATAACATAAAAGTTTTTGGTTTTGATACTAACTTTAATTCCATAGAAAATCCAGTCCGGAACGCAATAAAACTCCCATCAAGGAGAATGGTCAGATTAAAACTCGAATGGCAAAGGGAGATAAAGATAACAGAAGACCATCTTTGCTATATCCTCGAAGAAGGAAAACTAATTCCGAGAAGAGCCGATGAACTGAAAGTTGGCCATTACATTCCCTTAGCATCGCGAGTCAGTTTCAACTTATCCAGGAAAAAAGTCGATATTATTTCTGAATTGGTAAAAAGACTTCCTGAAGATGAATTAAGAGTATGGCGTGTGTTTGGGGATGGGCTTAAGGAAAAGATCGCCGAAAAGTTCGAGGAAATAAAATCAGCGGCCATCAGTGAATTTACTCTGAAATCCATATACAACTGGAAAGATTTCGGATACATCCCACTGAAATTCTTTTCTCTTATTGATTTGCCGGAAGATCATGATGGATTTTTCATTGGAAGAGGAAAAAGATCGGGAGGCATCATTAAAAAAATTCCGACAACCGTTCATATGGATCTGGACCTCGGTTTCTTCTTGGGTTTTTTTGCAGGCGATGGCAGCTACGGCTATGATCCCCATCTTATGAGACTTGATTTGGGAATGAAAGAAAAAGATGTTGCGGACCGGCTCGCTAGAATCGTAAGGGACAAGTTCAATCTTTCTTCGTCTTTGAAAAAAGAGAAAAATGCAAATATGTACGTTCTGCAAATCAATTCCATTGCGCTGAACCGGATCTTCGAACTTATTTTCGGGCTAGGTGGTTCTTCAGAATCAGGCAAGCTCAACATTTCCCCATTTATCCTTAATTCAAACAAAGAATTTCTCTACGGTTTCATAAGCGGATTAATCGCAAGCGATGGCTATATGAGCAAATCGCGGAATTATGCGAACATCTCAAGCTGCAGCCAGGAATTTGTAAGGAAGCTTGGTTTCGTTTTATCTTTGCTGGGTTTAGAATATCGGATAAATAGAAGTGGCACTCGGCTTTCCGAAATTCAGCTTAGAGATTTGAAAGATCTTAACTCGATCAATAAGCATGGGCTGCTAAAAGAAACGCACAAAGAAATTCTGGAATATAAAAACAACAACATTTACTCTTATAGGAACCCGCAGTTTCCAGTTTTTGAGAGCCAGTTGTTTGAATTGTGTCGGAAAACAAGAACTCCTCCTTGGTTGGGACAAAGAGAGAGAATCTCAAAAAGGATCGCATTAAGTTCCCTGGAGAGAATCGACAAAGGAAAACTCGACCATGAGGATTTAGTCTGGTTGGACCGTTTACATAAGCTGGCATCTTCCGACATCGTTTTCGCGAAAATAAAAGAGATCATTTTCGAAGAGCCGAGCTCACCGTTTGTGTATTGTTTCGAGGTCGAGAATGAAATGCCTGGTTTTATTTCTGAAGGCGGAATTTTTACGCATAATTGTTTTGGCTACCTCGGATTCAAGAACTTCATATTCTCGAATGTCGAGTGCAAGGAATGCGTGATGCTCTATGGCAGACACATACTGGTGCGGACAAAAGAGATCGCTGAGCAGATTGGCCTTGAAGTTATCTACGGCATTGTGGACAGCGTTTTCGTGAAAGGAGGAACTGAAAAAGAATACCAGGAGTTTGTGAATGCTGTCAGCAAAGAGATTGGCATCACACTCGAGCTCGATTGCATATTCAGGAAAATCACTTTCCCATGCGCTGATGATGGCTCAGGAGTTGCTAACAAGTACTATGGCATTGATCTTGACAAGAAGATCGAGGCAAGGGGAATTGCGATCAGGCATTCTGACAGCCCTAATTTCATAAAGGATTTCCAGGCCAGGGTGATTCCACTGCTGCTTTCAGAAGAAGGGCTGGAAGCAGGGATGAAGATGGCAGAATCAGTGCGCTCTGAATTTGAGGAAAAGATTCTAAGAAAAAAAATCCCTTTGGAATCCCATGCAATAACAAAGTCAGTGCGCAAGGATCCGGATGATTATCTGAATCAAGCAGCGCATGTCGTGGCTTTCAAACAGATGCCGAACGCGAGCGGTGTTTCTGTTTACATTCATACAACCCGAGGACCAAAACCTCTTGCGCTCGCTTCGCTGCAGATTGTTGATTGCGAAAAATATATCCAGCTCCTGAAGCAAAGCCTGGAAGAGCTGGTCAAAGGGATAAAGAAGGGGAAAGGGGAGTTGAAACTCGGGGCGTACTGCTGAATGCAATAGACAGTTAGTCCGCTTCAGCAAGCTTCTTCCTCAGCTGGTCCAATTCGTCATGGAGCGCCTTGTTCTTCTTCAAGGGGTCCATCCTTGCCTTTGCTTCCAGCTCCTCTATCTTCGTTTTGATATTCGCCCTCTTCCTCGAAAGGTCTTTTTTGCTCATTCCCATACGAACTACCTGATTACTGTGATTGGAACCATACTCTCGCGATATTTAATAAACTGCACGTTGAAATCAGGAGTGAGGTTATGGATTCCCGAGTCATTATCCTATCATTATTTTTCATGCTTCTTGCAGGCTGCACAGTGAATCCCCAGGACCTGGCCCAGCCTCCCCAGAATAGTAGCAAAGGGCTGACCAACGCCTCCTCGCAGGCCAATATCTCCTCGCAGCCATCCGCGTTGCTCACATTAGAAGAGGTCGCAAAGCACAACACCAAGCAGGATTGTTGGATGGTCATAAGCAACAAGGTCCTGGACCTCAGTTCCTTCACTACTCACTCTGGTGGAGATATTTATGCACCCTACTGTGGCAGTGATGCCACGCAGGCCTTCAATGACAAGGGTGGCACAGGAAAGAACCACTCTGGCTACGCTTTCACGCTGTTAGACTCCTATGTGATTGGGGAGATAGGGAAACCAATGCCCAGTAGAAATTCCTCTTCTGGAAATGTAAGCACCCCTTCTGGTACAATAGGCGGCAATAACACCACCCTGCCTGCAAATAACAATACATTGCCAGGCAACATCACCCAGAACGCTTCCACATCGATCATACTCACAATGGAAGAGGTGGCAAAGCACAACACTGCCAATGATTGCTGGATGGTCATATATGGAAAGGTCCTCGATCTGACATCATTCGCTTCGCATCCTGGAGGAAGCACTTATGTGCCGTTCTGCGGGACCGAAGCCACCCAGGCGTTCGACACCAAAGGTGGAAGGGGCAACACGCATTCCTCCTCAGCTATTGCTGATCTGGCAGCCTACACTGTAGGGGCGCTCGGCCAGCCGCAGAACAGGACTGTGGAAGCGGGGAATATCACCATCGCTCGCGGTGATGACGACGGTAAATGGGGGGATGATTAAGAGGATGACTGGGGTGTGACCATGATCAAGGCAAGCTTTCTTTTCCTGCTATTAATCTGTGCGATTGCGCTCCTGGGCACATACAACGCGCTCTTTCCAGTGCCTGCATCCACTGCTTTCATCAGGTTCTTCGGGCTTTCCGCATTCCTGCTTCTATGTATTTCTTTGATGCTTGGCCCTTTGATGGTACTGTGGCCCTCGGCGTTCGGAGCGCTCATGGAGCCAAGGAGGGCGATAGGAATCGCAAGTTTCGTATTCGTTCTCCTGCACCTGTTTGTGTTGGTAGTTGAGAGGCTCGGGTTTGATATCCTTGCAATATTAGGGTTTTCCAATATCTGGATATCACTATCCGCAACGATCATCCTTCTTGTGCTTGCTATCACGTCCAGCGATTTTGTGGTCAGGACTATGGGCGCAGGGTTTTGGAAGAATGTGCAGCGCTTAAATTACCTGGCATTCGTTTTGTCTTTCGTGCATTTCGCCCTGAATTCCAACGGCATTTTCATTAATGTGCGCGGTAAAACGTTCGTGAACCTTGCAGAAGTCGCGCTAGTGTTGCTTGGGATAATTACAGTTCTGTTGCAGCTCGCAGGTTTCATTTTGAGGGAAAAAAGAAAGTCAGAAGCAAATGCTGCAGGCAAGCAAGAACCATTGGGAAATGGATCAAATTAAGTTAAGTCTTGAAATCAAAGCCTTCCTTCTTCTTTGAGCCTTGCTCTCTCTTCTGGTGGAATCTCATATCCGGGCTTGTCCACAGAATCAGGGACTTTCCCCCGCTTGTATCTCCAAAGCGGCTCAGTATCAAGGCGGTAGAGGAATTTCCATCCTGAATACGTAGTCGCATAATCAATTTTTGTGCAGCCCCTGCTTTTAGCGAGCTTTATCGCCTCAGCCATAGCCACCTTAATCGTATCGTCGTATCCTTCCCTAACTCCCCAGATGCAGACAGACATCGTGCTGCCAATGAAAAAATACTGGGTTACAAGCGCGGCCTTACCTTCCTTCATAATGGACCAATATTCAGTGCGCGGATCTTTGTCAAGGATTTCATAGGCTGCCTTGTTCTCAGTTGCAAAATCAGATTCCCCAGCAAATGTCTTCTTGTTCAAATCCGCGATTTCATCAAGCGTCCCTTGTTTGACAAACTCGTAATCTCCGAACTCCTTGAGCGCCCTCCTGAACTTATTCCGATGCTTGCTGGTGAAGCGTTTGATGAAGTCTTCAATATCGTCTATTCCTTTCAGGTCAATGAAGAACCTTGGGCAAAGGCCTTCAAAGCATCCTTCAAACTTTTGTGAAAGGAAATCGAAATAGACATTCTCAGGTATCTCCGTAGTAGTTTTCATGAACTCCGGGTCAAAAGTCAAGTAATTCTTCTCAGCCGCGTCCCCTCCTATGATTGAATGGCAGCCATTCTCTGGTTCGTATTGGAGCGGAAAGAAATTCTTTCCGTCATAGAGAATAAGCGGCTTCCAGTTGAATGCTTTGCAAAGGGCCATTCTTATGTCCCAGTCATCTGTCCAGATCTCCTTTTCAGGAACGAACCTGTCCCAGATCGGCTTTGCTTCTTCAGGGGTTATCTCGCGCATCATCTTAATCTCTCTTCAAGATTCTTTATACTTCTTCTCGCCCGCGCGAATCGGAATCTCGATCGTGTTCTCTGCAGGAGGGAAGGGACATGCGTACTTGTCAGTATACGCGCAATATGGGTTATAGGCCAGGTTGAAATCAAGCCTGAACATTTCTCCCTCTACGCGCGATTTCTCCTCCACTTCAAGATAGCGCGCATTGGCATAGCTCTCGTTCCCGGAAGTCGAGTCCCGGAACAACACGAAATATCCTTCTGAATGCGAGCCATGCGGAGAGCGGTATGCCTGGAGCTTGAAAGTTTTCCCATCAATCTTGAATTCAAAATAACCAATCTTGATAAACCTCTGTCCTATGCCCTTACTTGTTGCCAAGGATACTGTCTCAGGATTCGGATACTGAACAAAGCGAGCCATCACCATGTATCTTGAATCATAGGGGAAATATTTGAGACCTGTGAACCTGGCCTTTTCCTCAGGATCGAGCGGTGATTCCGGATGGCTGCGGAAGAACGCATCCCTCAATTTTCTGATTCTTTGGACTTCAGCTTCATTCTCGTCCATGCTTTAACCTCACGAAATGATTTTTTTAATGTTTATGGTTCGGCAAAAGTCCACCCATTTGATTCCTCGATCACATGGATGCATGGGTAATCAGGCCTTAGATTATCAATCAGTACACGAGTGGCATTCCTTGCTCCGGGTTCGATCAGGATAAGCCTGTTTCCCGTTGCTTTGAGAATTTCTGCTAGTTGCCTTGTGTTCACATATGAAGCAATCCTGTTGGGATAACTCAGGCTGTCATTCAGTTTAAAGCAGGCAGCCTTGATCTTTTTCATTTCGGTCATTTCGTCCAAAAGAAGATAGTCTATCCTTGATTTATCGTTGTTCCAGTTGTAGTTGTAATTGAGCTTAAGCATGTCATCTGAAATAATCACATGGACCTCGTCCGCGAGCAAACTCCCATTCCATTTTATCTTTATTATGTACGGGTTGTACCAGGAGTAGGTCTCATTTGGGTTGGTCTTCGTAACCAGGACCTCGTCAAGATAGTAGTTCCGCACTGAAAACGCAGGGTAGAGCTTGGCAGAGCAAATGCCGATGAAGAAAAAAAACAGGAGTATGGTTGTTGCCCTCATTTTTTCTCGCCAGCATCCTTCCACGCCTTGCTCACTAAACCATACACCATCTTCAGGAGTGCAATCACAACAATCAGCAGTATGATCGCAAACAAATACCAATAATCCATGGCCTGCTGGACAAGCGTCTTTGTAACCACGCTTAAGGCAAAGTCCTCTGTGTTGCTGAACTTTTTGCCCTGCGGGTCCTCGTAATCAATGAGCACGCCTGCGATCTGCCCTCCTGCGGTCGCATCCTTGTCCACGTGGACCATGTACTTAAGCTCCTTCTCCTCCCCGGGCATAAGCGAATCGATGTAGCGTACAGTTCCGTCAGTGCTGAACGGGAATATTGGCTGTATCCTAACTTTCAGTTTTCTTGCCTCTTGCGTGCCTGTGTTCCTAAGCACAAGCGAGACCTCGGTGTCATCATCAGCATTGAGCTTAGTTCCGTTTTTTGCGCTGGCAATGAACTCTGCCTTTTCCTTGACAGGAAGGACGAAAGAAAATTTCTGAGTGCCAATTACCGAGTTCTCCCCATTGTAGGAAAGGTCCGCTGTAAGTGCGTAATTTCCAGGCTTTGTATCCTTCAGGGCCTCAATAGTAAAAACCAGCGAAGCGCTTCCACGGCTAGGAATCAGCCCGATGTCCTGCTCTTTGCCTGCCCATTTAACATCAATGCCAGATGGCGCAGAAAGTGCGACTCGTCCGGACTCAATCCTTCCTGTTCCGTTGTTCTGGAAAGTTATTGTAATAGTTGCCTTGTCTCCTGGATAAATGTCAGTTGGGTTTGATGAGGTTACTGATGCAGTTATGTACGGCGTTCCGGAAACGCGCGCATTGATGGTATTGGTTGCAGAAAACTTGTCAAACCTCTGCTCATAGTTTGTAATGACTGTGATCGGAAAGGTGCCTGATTGCGCAAGGGAGTCAACCGGAATATCAAAAGATACCGTTCCCTTGGAATCAGGGTCATTAAGGCACAAGTCAGGAAGGTATCTGGTGTCCAGTCCCTGCACTGAAAGCGGGTATGCGGTTATAACCTGAACAGACACCCTCTCAGCGCAATTTGCGAACTCGATGTTTCGGATGTGGAGCGTAAGTGTGAGCGTATCTCCTGGCGCAGCAGGGAATTTGCTAAGCGAATAGTTGTACAGCTGGAGCTGCGGATTGATGGCCGCGAAACTAAAGGAAAACAAAAACAGAATGGCCAGAAAGACTTTCATTTCGATTTTTTTCATCATAACACCTCATAAACAATGAATATAAATCATAGCAGCTCACGCTTGAACATAAGTACGCTGAGCACAAGGGTGGCGAGCGCAAATATGCAAAGGAAAACAATATCCGGAACAACCTGGCTGAGCGAAAAACCCTTTATGATCACTCCCCTTAGCGCATCTGATGCATAGGTGATCGGAAGCACCTTTGTAACTCCCTGTAAGGCAGGTGGCATGGTTTCCACGGGTAAAAATACTCCTGCCAGGAACATGGATGGAAGCGAGATTATCATTGACAGTGCCATATACTGCTCCTGTGTCCTTGCCATTACTGAAAGGACCATGCCGAGCCCTGTTGCGCCAGCAGCGTATATTGTAATGAGGAACAGAATCGAGAGAAGCGATCCTTTTATCGTAACGCCGAATATTATCACTGCAGCGAATACCACCAGGCTGGAACGCAAGGTCTCGAACAGCATGTAAAAAAGGAGCGTTCCGGCGATTATGGTGATGTTTGAAGTCGGGGTCAGGAAGACCCTGGTGAGCGAGCCATCCTGCCTCTCACCTGCAATTGCGCGGCCCATGCCCATAACCGCACCCTGGAAAACTATGAGCGCGAGTATGCTTGGTATCAGGAAATCAAGCCCAGGCCTGCCGCTTCCATATGGCTCTATCTCGTTAAGTGAAATCGCTGTTGGGGGAATGCTGTCAGCAAAATCCGCCAGGTCCTTTGCCTTCATGCTTGCAGAGTCGATTATTTTAGCGGATATCGCGAGCTGCCTGCCCTGCTCCAGGCTTGAAAGGTAAAGCTCCCTTGAAGACCCATACATGGTTGCTGCATCCCGTGCAATCCTGTCCCCGGCTGCAGCAAAACCGCGGTACGTTGCCATTTGCGAAAGCGTCTGCTGCTGGGCATCGCTCGCAGTCAAAAGCGCATAAGTTGCGCTCCTTGTGGATGCGTTGCGCTCATAATCATCCACTATCTCGTTCGGGTCGAATATCATGCCAAGGTTGTTCCGCATCTTTGAATAGGTCTGGGCCACCATGCGGTCAGTCTGGGAAGCAGCGTACTTCGAATCTATGAAACCAGCATACACATTCGCAATCGCCTGCTCATTTTTCCGCCCGTCTGCAGCTGCAGCCCTTACGTCTGAAAGGTACTGGCTGAACCCACGTGCGTTTTGCGACAGTATTGCAACACGCTGTGCATTGACCTGGTTTGACACACCTTGGATGAAAACCCGGGTGAATGCGCGTGTGACCTGGGCAATGGATGGGTCAGACTCGTCAATAATAACCGAGATCCCCGGAGTCCTGCCTGCATCTATATCCTCCCCGAATCCTGGCGGTATCACAAAAAGTATCTTCACTTCCCCTGATTCGATCAGCTTCTTTCCTTCATCCTGGCTGCCGACAAGCCTGGATATGGAAAACAGTTCATTCGAGTAAAGCTGGGCCTGGATTATGCCGGAATATTCGGATTTATCATAATCCGCGATTGCAGCAGGTATGTGCTTCGGGGTTTTGCCTGCTGTGAATCCGAAAAGGAGGATCATCACCAATGGGAAGATGAACAGCACCCTTAACCTTAGCGGGTCTGAGCTGAGCACCATCCAGTTCTTCTTCACTATGGCGTAGATTTTCCTGAAGTCGAGCGTTTTTTCCACGGAATTGTTATTCGCCATCTAGTCCCTCACCTGCTTGCTCGTGACATTGATGAAGACCTCTTCCAGGGATGGCTCGGTTATGTCCATTTCCTTTACCTTGACCTTTTTCTTGGCAAGGAAGCTCGATATGGTATGAATCAGCCCGCCGCCAACGCTCGTAACGTGGATCACCACAATGCCGTTCTCCTGTGAAACCTCATTCGCATTCGCAACTGTTTTCAGCTCTTCTAGTAGTTGCTCATCATGCGGGCCGAGCTCAAGCTCTATCCTGTGGCCCCCGCCAAACTTCTCCTTCAGCTCATGCGGTGTTCCTTCGGCCTTTATGCTTCCGTAGTCCATTATCGCGATCCTTTTGCAGAGCTTGTCCGCTTCCTCCATGTCGTGCGTGGTATAAACAATAGTTATCCCGGTAGCGTTGAGCTTCTGGGTGAGTTCCCTTATAGCAATCCTGCTTTGGGGGTCCAGCCCGGTTGTGGGCTCGTCAAGGAAAAGAATCTCTGGCGTGTGCAAAAGCCCTGCTGCAACTGAAAGCCGCTGCTTCATGCCTCCGGAGAAGCTCTCAGTCAGTATGTCTTTCTTAAGGTACAGGCCAACGATTTTCAGCAGCTCCTCGCTCTTCCTTTCAAGCTCGTCCTTTTTCATGCCAAAGAGTTCGCCAATATACCAAAGGTTCTCCATTGCGGTGAGTTCCTTGAAAAGCGCGAACTCCTGGGGAACAACGCCTATCTTGCTCCGGACAAGGGCTGCATCGGTTTTTATGTCAAAGCCAGCCACCATCGCTTCCCCTTCTGTCGGAGTCAGGAGCGTGGTCAGCATCTTGATCGTCGTCGTCTTTCCAGCCCCGTTAGGGCCGAGGAATCCAAAAAGCTCGCCTTTTTTTATCCTTAGGTCTATGCCATCCACTGCCGTAAGTTTGCCGAATTTTCTCGTGAACCTGTCGCACTTTATCGCGTACTCTTCTCCCATATAATTACCGTCAGAGGCTTTTGAGAATTCTCTCAGCGAATGCCTTTATCTTGTCCGATTTCATCAGGATTATTCCCCTTCCAGTGCTTCCCATGACAACGAGCTTGTCGCCCGGCCCTATGCCAAAATCGTCCCTTGCTTCCTTTGGGATGACTATCTGGCCCCGCTCGCCCACAGCTACCGCCCCGTAGAAATGTTTCCCTTTCATTACTTCCGCCATATCATACTTTTCATACTATACGTATTTATAGGTATCTTTCTTACGGCAGATCATATCGCTATCGAGAATCAACGTTTATAAAACTTAAGAAAGTATCTCGAATAATAAACAGCTGGAGGGAGTGCATATTAGAAGTTTCGTTTTTTTCGTGCTGATTTTGCTGGTGCTTCCAGCCTTATCCTTCTCATCATCAGCGGCAAATTTGAATCCCAAGGAAACAGCGAATGCCATAAATGCAGAAATCGCAAAACAAAACCTTGGTTGGGTGGCTGACGAAACTTCAGTGTCCGGCCTGCCGCTCGAACAAAAGGAGATGCTCCTGATGGTAAAGAAGGCAGCTCCTGCTGGTAAAAAACCATCCAAGATAGTTGCCAAGAGCGTCGGAACACCGAGCCCATCTTCGACAGACTGGAGAAGTAAAGAAGGCCTGGACTGGGTTACTCCTGTCCGTGACCAGGGCGGATGCGGTGCGTGCTGGGCATTTTCATCAATTGCGATTATGGAATCAAAGATTAGGATCGAGCTGAATAATTCGAACTACGACATAGACCTGGCTGAGCAGGAAGTCCTTTCCTGCAATCCTTTTGGCTCAAACTGCAATGGTGGTTTGGAAGTCTATGCACTGGAATACATGCGCAGAAACGGTACAATTTCGGAATCCTGTTTTCCATATGAAGAAAAGCGTGTGGCTTGTTCGGACAAGTGCGCAGGCTGGCAAAATGAGATTGTAAAAGTGCTAAACTATACTGTCCTGCCTGCAGATGCAGCAAGCTTCAAACAAACCATAAACGAACAGGGCCCAATCACTGTCTGGATGGAGGTGTATGATGATTTTTTTTCCTACAGTTCCGGAGTGTACCAGAAGGCCTGGGGCACCTTACGTGGATATCATTCAATTGCACTAGTTGGCTACAATGATTCCGGGCAGTACTGGATTGTAAAAAACAGTTGGGGTACTGGCTGGGGCGAAGGAGGTTATTTCAGGATAAGCTACAGTGAAAATAACCTGAACTCAACAGATCCTGGCCTGACTGGCGTTTTTTATCTGGATGACAGCTATTCCGTGACTTCTACTGATATTGACACGATTGCACCGACATCGAGTGCAACTGCATTCACAGGCGAGGGATCTCCGTACGCATTCAATACCTGGTCATACTCTCCCTATGTGAACATTACACTATCCTGCTCTGACGGAACTGGCTCAGGATGCAACTCCACTTTGTACTGCACTGACGCATCCAACACCTGCATGCCTAATATTTTCTATTCATCACCAGTGCAGATTTCAACCAATTTGATTTCTTACATAAGATATTTCAGCAATGACAGTTTGGGGAATAAGGAAGCTTTCAGGAACCATACAATAATGATTGACACAGCCGCACCATCCTCCAATGCAATTGCAGTGAATAGCGATAGTTCTACATACACATTCAATACCTGGACAAATTCCCCTTATGTTAATGTCACTCTGTCCTGCTTAGATGGATCCGGGTCTGGATGCGATGCTATCTTGTACTGCAATGACACCACTGACACCTGCATTCCTAATCTCGTATATTCGGCACCGGTGCGGATCTCAACTTTGGGCATCTCTTACATAAGATATTTCAGCAACGACACAGTAGGAAACAGCGAGAGCAGCACAAGCAAGACGATAATGATTGACACGGTTATACCAACAGTCACAATAATCTCCCCTGCCAATCGAATATACTTCACATCTTTTATAGAATTAAATTTCACTTCAGTGAATGGCGGTGCAGGAATAGACCCTGATAAATGCTTCTATAAGGTGGATTCAGGTGCCCTGACGGCAATTCCAGGCTGCGGCAACATGACCCTCCCTTCTGTGACTGATGGCTGGCATACAATAATCGTCTATTCGAACGATTCTACGGACAACCAGGGGTCTTCCACTGTTTCTTTTGCAATAGATGCTGTCGCACCAAGTATCACGATTTTCACCCCTGCCAACATCACTTACAACGCATGGAACATCTCCTTCAAGTTCAACGCTTCAGCCTCCTTCTGGAATTTAAGCTCATGCTGGTACTCTCTGGACAGCGGCATCAACACCTCAGCGCCATGCAAAAACTTCTCAACCATCATCTGGCTGCTAAATGGAGTCCATAATATAACCGTTTACGCCAATGACACCAACGGCTTTGTCGGCTCAAGCACCGTATCCCCAACAATCAACAGCCCGGCCACAATAAATGTAACAGTGGCAAAGCCCCGGCTCTGGACGAAATTCGCATTCAATTTCTTTAGTTACAACCTGACTTTCAGGGAATTCAAACCAGCAAACTGCTCGTTAATAAATGCCAGCAATGTCACGATTGCAAAATCAACGCCCTTTCTAAACGGCACTTATTCATTTTATGCAAACCTTCCTTTTGGTTCACCCAATGGATTCTATCCCTACACCATCCTCTGCTACCATATGTCTTTCGCTGCGTTCAGGGATTCAGAAGTAGTAAACGTTTCTTATGACAATACTGTTCCGAAGGTAACGGCGTTATTATCCGGCTCATGGACTAACAAATCCCTGGTCAACGTCTCTTACAATGTCACGGACAATCTGGCGGACAAGATTGCGTGCAATCTTACTTATGGCATAAAGAAATTCAGTGCAAATGTCACGAATAATACCATTCGGACTGAAAGCGTGAACCTTACTACCCAGGGGCTTAACACGCTTTCGATATTATGCAGCGATTATGCAGGCAACCTGGGATTCGCATCAGGCACCATAGGGCTTGATTCTATAGCACCAACAGTATCAGTCAACGCGGTTCCGCTTACATTGAATGCAAATGGCACGAAGAACGTTTATTTCTTCTATTCCATTACAGAGGCAAACGCCATGAACCTGACGACTTACTCAATAGACAGTGCCATTAACGGGAGCCTTGGCACAACAAAGTCAGGCTCATTCATCGTCCCGCTATTCCCTGGGAACCACAGTATCCACTTCGACAGCTATGACCAAGTCCTGAACCGTGGTTTTATTGATAAGAATTTTACTGTTAAGTGATGATATGAACATAAAGAAAATCGTCCTTGTCGGGCTGATTGCAGAAGCAGCTGCCTTTCTTGTCGGCAACATACTTTACCTGAATCCGTGGGCATCTTCTATGTTTTCAGCTGCAAGCGCAGCCTACTGCTCAAAACCCATGGAGCCGTTCGGAGGCGTGATGCCATGGCTCATGCTCATGTTTTTGGGTGGAATTGTCTCCAGCATCCTTCTCACTCTTCTTTACTCCTACACTGAAAAAGGGCTGGCCATCAAGCCTGGATGGAGAAAAGGGCTTTTATTCGGCTTGCTGTTTTGGCTGGTTTCCGGATTGCCTTCGGCATACAACACCTGGCTTCTGCACAGCTTTCCTGATGCGATAATTTTGCTTGAGGCATTTAACGGCCTTGCAGGAGTTCTTATGGCTGGAGCAGTGATCGGCCTGGTATACGATAAACTAAAATAATCGGGGATGAAATGGACAAAAAAACCATCAAGCGCGCTTTCCAGGTCCTTTTCGGCCTTTTGCTTATGATGGTGGCGTTTTTCGCTTCCGCCGGGCGGCTCGACATTATGCGCGCATGGCTCCTTTATGGCCTCACTCTTATCCAGCTTCTGAGCAACTTTGTGATATTCTCTAAATATGCCCCAACAATAATGAGCGAGCGGAGCGAAGTAAAACCAGGGGTGAAGGCCTGGGACATTGCATTCGCTATTGGGTACACCATATCTATTTTCGCGATACATGCTGTTGCAGGATTGGACCTCGGCAGGTTCAACTGGTCATACCTTGGCATTGGATACCTTGTTATCGGTATTGTGCTCTACGTGATAGCTTCAGTCATCATCGCCTGGGCAATGATCGCAAATAAATTCTTTGAGACAACCGTGACTGTGGTGAAGGGGCATAAGGTCATGACTGGAGGACCTTACGCGTATGTCCGCCATCCTGGCTATATAGGGTTTATTCTTATGTACTCCTCTTCCTGCCTTGTGCTTGGTTCTGCTGTTTCGCTAATCCCGGCAGCCATACTTGCATTACTTCTCGTAGGCCGGACCTACATGGAAGACAAGACATTGCAGAAAGAGCTGGATGGGTACTTAGAGTACACGAAGAAAGTGAGATACAGGCTGGTGCCCGGAGTCTGGTGACTACATTTTGTAATCTTGTAGTCACCTTCATTTTGAGTTGCCCCCTAAATGATTAAAAATGCTTGCCCCCTAATTGTCGTTATGGGCCAGTACGTTGAAAAGAAAATCATCAAGGGTCGGGCATATTACTATCTCACAGAAAACAAATATGTAGATGGAAAATGGAAAAAAAGCAGGAGATATCTTGGCATTGCCACCCCCGCGGGTTTTGAAAAACCAAGAAGAAAAAAACCCAAACCAATTCTGGCCAACAACCAAACAAGACTTGTCGAGCAGATCCGCAAAAACTATTCTAAAAAACATCATTTCGATTCCAGGTTATGGAAAGAGGAACGCGAACGCTTCGTGAGCTTTATCTTCAACACCAATGCGATTGAGGGCAATCCCATTACATATGAGGATACTGATACGATCCTTCGCGGAGGGAAGGTGAAAGCAAGGAAGAAAGACATCCGTGAAATTAAAAACATGAAAAAATGCATTGATTTTCTTTTTGGCTATTCAGGGGCTATTGACGAACGCCTTGTGCTGAAGCTGCACAAAATCCAGATGACTGGTGTACTATCTGAGGCAGGGAACTACCGTAAAGTCGATGTCCGCGTTGGCAACTATATCTGCCCCTCCTACGCAGAAGTCTTGACTCTCATGAGCAGGTTTTTTGTCTGGTTCAGGGAATCGGAAAAAAACCTCCATCCATTCGAACTTGCTGTACTGGCTCACCTCAAATTTGTAAGGATACACCCCTTCAGGGATGGTAACGGGCGAATGGCCAGGCTGCTGATGAACCTAGTCCTGCTAAAGAGAGGATACCCGCTTCTGAATATATTCAATGATGAGAAGTTGCTATATTATCTTGTTCTCAAAAAAGTTGACGCAACCAGGAGGCCGAAATCCTTTGTTGAGTACCTGTTCAGTACTTATGTGCGGCAATACGAAGAGTATGCCAAAAGGTAATCAAAGCCTAAAAACAAGACGTATTACGCCCCGGAGACATGGTTGGCGTTGCGCCACCCGTCCCCGGTGCTCACTGAGTTCAAACCTCAGTTGTTACTGTATAATTAGTTCGCCCCGGAGACTTCGCCGACTTGCGGGTCGTCTGTCCCCTGGGCTCCGCTCGCATTGCTCCAAAAAACTTTGTTTTCTGTCCCTCCAAAACCTTCGGTTTTGAAGGTCGCTACGCCCCGGAGACATGGTTGGCGTTGCGCCACCCGTCCCCGGTGCTCACTGAGACAAAATTAAGTTCGCCCCGGAGATTCAGCCCTATTGTCCGCTCTTTCGGACAATGGGGCACCGTGTTCGTTGCGACGAACACGATTGCCGGCGTTTGTCGCCGTCCATCCCCGTGGCTAACGCTGCTCTACTGTTTTCACGCCCCGGGGAAGAACCCAGGAATTTGTTCGAGACATTGCTCCAAGAGTCACATGCTGATATTGTATAGAATATTGAATCTGGAGTATTTAAGGGTTTCAGGGATACCCTTTACATTACGGACAATATTGGCTGCAACAGTTCTAGTATCTATTTTTGGGCAGAATAAAATAAGCTTTAACAAAGAAGTAAAATACTGACTTTGACTATTAAAAACAGTCCCGTTTTTGTAGCTCTTCAGGTGACTACATTCTCTTCTTTTGTAGTCACCTCTTTTTCCTTCCGAAACTTTCAAGTATCCTAATGTCGGATCTGCCGAAGCCTTCTTTTACAAATTCCTTGATGATATCATCGTGGCCAAGCCCTTTTTCTACTCTTGTTAAGTATGCCTCATGAAGGAGATTCTTGATCCCTCTCCGTCTCAGCCAGGGCATCAAAGGAGACCTTATCTGGTATTTCGTGAGAAGTTCATGGAATCGCTCATATAGATGGCCCTCGATTTTCAGGTGCTCGGTCTGAACTTCGCATTCCGATCTGACCGCATCCCAATCGAACGTCGTGCCTTTCTGGACTGAATTCTGTATGATGGCGGCGATGTCATCTATATCCCTGGGTCTTTCAGTTATTCCTTTGAACAAAGTTATATCCTCATCTGAAATAAGGAAAAGCTTGAGATTTCCAAAGTTCCCATATTTCGAAGAACGTTTGATCATCCCATCGGATAGCTTGAGCATATTGCAGACTTTCACATGAAATAGATCGAAACCTGCGTTTTTTGGATGACGTAGGATCGAATAAGCCCCCAGTTTTTCATAAACAACATCAAGCGATACTGACTTTTTGTAGCCTAGCGAGAGAAGTTCCTTTTCAAATAGCCTAAGTTCGTCGATGGAAGTAAAAATTGCATCCACGTCTTTAGTAAATTCTTTCATATCCTTAAGTGACATGGCACAGCCGCCAATTAGATAGACCGGCATCTTCCGGGGCAGTCTATTCCCTACGGCGTTTAGGTCCGCTAGCAGATCGTCTTTTTTGTATAATTTAGTCTCGGGCATATTCTCGCCTTAATTCAACATATTCTTGTGATTTTATCTTAAGCGATTCAAAAACGGAAGCAGCTTCTTTCTCAACTCTGTAGATTTCAACTAAGTCCTTTAGTTTCTTTCGCATTAATTTGTTCAGATCGGCGAAAAGCATGCAATATAAGAGATAGCGGGCGTCATTTATCGAGAAGGTTAGCGCATGGACAAATACTTCTTGTTTTGTTGGTTCCTTGCCGCTATTAACAAAATAATTGTCTGGTGTCATTATGAGTTCGACCTTATATCTATGGAATCTGCTAAAGCCGGTTTGCACAAAACCGGGCAAATGCACATGTTCTGATTTTATGAGAATGGAATTCCCAAATACCAGAATCTTTTTCCAAGTTAATCCCTGTGCCTTTAACGATTCGAAAAAATGAGCAAGAAAAACGGATTTTAATGACGTGATTTTATCCTTAAACACATCCCTAAGTTCGTAAACGCCTTTGTTTGGCTGGTAGATCAATAGGGCGTCTTGAAGCTGTTTTAATATCCGTTTTAATGTTACTTCTGGGTAATTTGTTATCAACTTTAATTTGTTCATTGTATTATAGCCTTCAGAGACTTGGAAAAGGATATTTAGCCTCACGCCATATAATAAATCAACGAACTGGTTTTCAGGATAATCCAATAACAAATTACTTATCGAGCTCCTAAGGCTCGCATCCATCGCAAGAATTTCGTACCCCTTCCTTGGCATTAAGACTTTTGCGGCTATTAACCTGCTAACAGAAACAGAAACTTTACTCAGCGGTATTCCGGTTGATCGAGCAATTTCACTAGGTGAAGCGCTCTTTTTTGAAAGGGAGAGCAAAACCTTCCATGTGCTTTTAATTAACTCAGGGAAAACCTTCATAGTATCAATTTTGGTATTAAAGGCTTATAAATATTACCTTTTTTGATACTAACAAAATGAGTGAGCCAACTCTCGATTATTATTTGTTATAAGTAGTGGAATAATAAGATTCGCCCCGGGGACATGGCCGGCGTTTATCGCCGTCCGTCCCCGTGGCTAACGCTCCTCCTCTGTTTTCACGCCCCGGAGAAGACTCGAACTTCTGGCCTGCTGATGTCAGGGGCCCATGCTTCTGCATACCTCAGGGCTTTTCCCTGGGGTTTTGCCCGCATAAGGGCAGAAGCCAAAAGGCCATAACAGTCAGCCGCTCTACCAACTGAGCTACCGAGGCAGATAAGTGAGATATTCCTTTTCTGCAGAAATGTTTTATAAAGCTACTCAGCCGTTGCCTGAGAGAACACCAAGTGACTCACGGCAATCATATTCGTTGCAACGAACATGGTGCCCATTGTTCTTTTAGAACAATAGGGAGCGTTAGTGTATGCGTTGACGACGTGTGATAAGAAAATAGGAAGAAAACGATGAATAAACTGCTAATGAGAAAACTGAAGAGCACCGAAGCGTTCACGCTTCTCGGGAAAACTCACGCTTCATCGCAAAGGCTCCATCCGCAGTAGATGCACTCGATGCAGCCTTCCTCATGGGTGAGTGTTCTTTTGCAGCGTGGGCAGATGCCTTGCTTGATGAGTTCAACGGCTTCCTCGTTGTCCTTTGCCATTCTGACCAGTTTACGCCTTGAACAGGCTTTTTATGCCCTTGATAATCCCTTCGGATTTCGCTTTCCATCCTGCAAGGAATCCCTGGAGGCCGTCCATTCCTCCTAAAAGCGACAGGAGATTATCAGATTCTTTTAATACTGCCTTATTCGAGCCAAGACCTGGGATCTGGAACACGCTGCTCACAAGCGCTGTAACTCCGCGCCTTGTGTACATCTGCTTCCCTTCTTTCTTTTCACCGGTCCATTTCTTGATGAATGATTTTGCTTCCGGTGTTTTCAGGAAAGCCTCTGAAGATGAGGATTTCAGTTCCTCTGCAGGCTTTTCCTCGAGCTCTTGTCCCTTCTCCTCTTCTGGTCCCTTAAACTTAACAGCTCCGAAAAACATGGTCACCGAAGCGAAATAACCGTTAAAGGTTTATAAAGCTAACTAGCATCCACATCTGATTTTTCCGAGGATTTTCTTGCGTTTATTTCCTCAAACCCCGAGCTCCTCTATTATCTTGCTGGTCTTGAATTTTTCTCCTTCAACTGGTCTGGAAAGTTTTACCACTTCCACTCCTTCGGGCTTGATGAACGGCTCCTGGTCGTATCCATAAACTATTACATCCGGACCGACAAACTCAAGAAGGTCTTTTGGCTTTGCTTTTCCGAGCAGGGCGACATCAACAGGCTTCAGGAACTCCACCATCGCAGCGCGGTACTCCTGGGAATGGATTGTCTTCCGTTTCTTCTTCTCTATATGCGAATCAGTTGCAACAGCGACAACAAGCACATCCCCGTGCTTCTTCGCCTCGTTAAGGGTGTGTATGTGGCCAATATGAAGTATGTCGAACACCCCGCCAGTCAGCACGACCTTTATCCTCTTCCTGAATTCCGGCCTCAGGAAAAATCTTCCTTTTATCTCGTCAAGCATGTCCTGCTCATCCTCAGGCAGGAAATGGAACACATCATCCGCAATCCCGCCTTCCCGTAGCGCGAGCGAGTACAGCTTCTTTATCTTTTCCTTCATGTCCCTATATCGCCTGATGCAAATAAAATAGTTAGTGTGCCTCTTACTGCTGCCGGAGCCTAAGTTTATACTCGGACGAACGGCGGATAAATATACAGTTGAGAAGAAATGGATAGCAGTAAGAAGTTCAACTCGACCCTAGGTACAGCTAAGAGTTTTATATCTGATTCTGGGGCTTGAAAGGAAAAGATTAGAAAAAGAATTAAGAAAAAAAAGAAAAAATTTATTGCTGCACAATAGGAGTCTTGCTTGCATTATCCTTCATTTGTGCATAATACGAAGCCAAATGACCAGCAGTCGGTGGTGCAGGAGTCACGTCAGTCCTGATTTGCGGTGATGAGCAGATCAGTTGCTTCATTGTCAACTTAGTTGTGTCAACTATATTGGTATTCATCACAGCATCTGCCGCGAACTCGATAACTTCGGTTTTTAGTAGCTCTACATTAGGCTGTATCACCGATCTTCCATGCGACCCTTCGTAGATAAGAATCTTCTTGAGCCCGTTAGCCATATTGTATGCGTATAATGCTCCATACGGGGCCATCCAATCCTGGGTGCATGTTACAACCATCAAGGCAGGCCATCCCGGCTGACTCTCTGTCTTTGGAACAGTAGCGATATATTCAGACAAAGCCGGCGCCAAGTTGAAATTCAATCCTTTGGTTTTAGCGATCGTCCTTCCTGCTGACCACATGCGTTGTGTTCCGCTGCTCGTGAACTTCCATCCTGCAGGTGATCCCTCAAGATCAATAAAACCCTTGAAGTTGTACCCAAGATCTGCTTCCGATATATCGAAAGGTTCTCCAAATGGTGTGCCAGAAGGAGTAGCGTTAACAAATCCGATTAGTCCGTGATTCTGGTTCACAGCCATAACCTGCTGTAATAAGAGTGCTCCCAGGGAATGACCTACAAGTACAATCGGAGTGCTTTTAACCGGCATACTAAGAAGAGGCGCTCCCTTCATATTCTTCTTATCCCCCAACTGCTTCAAGACATCGAGATATATCTTCGGAGACCACATGATGGTCGTACCTTGAGACCACCCATGGCCAGCCTTATCGACGAAAAGCACGTTGAAGCCCCGGTTTACAAAAGACGCGACCAATTTCCTGAATCCTGCTGTAACATCACTTATTTGGTCGATGTAAGCGGTTATTCCATTTAGCATGTAGACCAACGGCCTAGCCAGTCTGTCATTTTTCCAGACTCCTTTACCTTCAAAGAAATAACCGAACATCTTGAATTTTCCTGTCGGGTTATATTTTGGATTGGGGATTGGGTTACCATTTTGGTCAAGAATCGGATTACCATCCTTATCAAGAAGGACAGGGTTAGGGTCGAACAGCATGGGATAATGGGCATCAAAACTGACGGGCGTATAAACCGCATCAAGAGGATCAAATTCTGGACCAATCGTGCTTGGGAGAGGGATTTGCGTTTCGGTAATGAACGGATTGGTATTTGGCCTCCTGTATTGACCCGTATAAACCGCCGCTGAAGTGACGCCCATTGCCCAGACCTGGCCCCAGTTCGGAGTTGGTGTTTGACCAGGCACCGGTGGCCCGTATGGACCATAGGAATCAAATGGCGGAACAAGATTTGTAGGACAGTATGGGGGAGCTTGTGGCCAAGTATCGGGTTTGCAATAACCGATATATGCGCCAGTGAACTGTACGCCAAAATCCATGGTATTAAAGAAAGTGTCCATATTTGTACCTTTGAAATCAGTTTCTGGTACACCATTAACCCAATTTACACCCGGAAATGTTGGATACATTATATCATGAGAATATTGGGGTATACAAAGCGATATTAAATTCGTACCGCATTGGATTTGATTACCGTATTGACGCGTCACATCATCATAAAGTGGATGATTGACATTAGCTATAACATCAAAAGTAACACCACCCGGAAATGCGGGATTGCATCCATTATTAGGATTTTGTGGGTCACATGGCTTAAAAATCACTACGTGATTAAGTGGAACTATAGAGTTATATGGAACCGCAATATCAAACCCAAAATAATGGTCTGAGCATTGGTTCTCTGGCGGAATATCTACTGCCTTCGCAACTCCGCTCATCCCCATTGCCGCAACTCCTACGGCCGCAGCGCCGACTCCGATCGTCTTAAGGAACTGTCCTCTGCTTATCGCAGAATTTCCTACTGACGCATTCGGCATCTGCCTTCCCGGTACATTCCCATCCTTCCTCTTTCGGTTTTCATTCATTTTTTCACCCTATATTTTTCCTTAATTTTCATTCTATAGTCCAATTAGCATTTATAAATGTTTGTTTATTCGGTTGTAATCTCAAAAAAAAAACGGTTTATTTTAAAAAAAGGCAAGAACTGACACTCGGAACTGTTTTCCCATCATATGAAAAAAGGAACCTAACCGACCGCACAAGCTTTATAAACCATTAATCCGAATGTAGTCCAAGGTGACTATATGGTTTTTGGACTTGGAGCATCCGAAGCACTCGTGATAATTCTCTTAATCGTCATCCTCATCTGGGGACCGACTAAGCTGCCCGAACTATTCAGGGCAATGGGTAAGTCTGTCGGGGAGCTGAAGAAGGGGATGAAGGAATCGGAAAAGGAAGACGCAGAAGAAAAGGCTGAGGCCAAAGAAGAAGAGCAGCCAAAGAAGAAAAAGAAAACCCCAGCAGAATAAAACTTATTTTTTTTTTTAAATATTTTCTTCTATTTTTCAAATGAGCCTACTTGCAGAAGAAAATACTGATCTCATATAAGAGTACCATCATGCCGCCCAAAGCGAGCTGGGAAATGATGGAATGGTCCGGCGTGATGATCCCCGCGATAATCATTATTACTACATAGGCGACCCTGCGGTTACTGGCAAGGAAGCTCCTGGAGATAAGGCCCACCCGGTTGGCAAGAATGACGATCAGCGGCGTCTGGAAAGACATTCCGCCAAGGAACATGTTGAATATGATGAAGTCGAAAAACGACTCAACAAGGAAATAGTTTGTCAGGCCGAGAGCCTTATTGGTCTCTATGAAGAATTCCAGCATCAGCGGGACCATGATAAAATAAACGAATGCGACGCCAGCTAAGAAAAGGAAAATTCCAGACAGGAATATCTTTATCAATACTCCTTCAGTTTTCCTGTTCAGCGCAGGGTCTATGAACCTGAATATCTCGTAAATGAAAACAGGGAGTGAGGTGGCAACTGACAGTATGAGCGAAAGGTCAATCTGCGTAACGAAACCGCTCATAATGGACGGGGAAATAAGGAGTATGTCATACTGGTTTGCAAACTGGTTCAGCAGGAAGGCGAGAATCTTTTCAGAGATGATGAAGAAGTATACGCAGAATGTAATGACAAAAATAATGGCCGAGATCCTCAGCCTGCTCCTGAGCTCCGCAAAGTGCTCCCAGAAGGTCATTACCTTTTCAGTCATCAGAATTCCCCTTTATTCTTTTGTGATGTGCCTTTTTTCGAAGAAGCTGGGTTTTTTTCCTTTTTCTCATCTAAGGCCGGGCTGGTTTTCTTATCTTCTTCAGCTGTTTTCAGTTGGGGAGCAACAGGTTTCTTTGCCTGCGGCGTGACAGGAGCAGTTACCTGTTCAGCTGTTTTCCTTTTTTCCTGCGCTGCCATGCCAACGCTTTTTTCAACTACCCTCATCTCTGCCTCGACTTCTGCTTCTGCATCCTTAATGGGCTTAACAATGCTGTCCTCGACTTCCTTTACCTCGCCCCTTACCTCATTGACCTCGCGCATCAGGCTCAGCCATTTTTTGTAGGCAACCTTGATGAACGGGGTTATAGCGGTTATCGAATTAGGGCCGATGAGGAACAGTGCGATGATTACTATAAGCACTATTTCAGAAAAGCCAAGACCACCTAAAGCAAAACTGTCCAAAGTCGCACCAGGGCTTCTATCTAAGTGATTATTTATAAAGATTCTTCAAGAATGCTGTTCATGGATAATCCACTATCTCAAAAAAAAGGAATCACTGCTTCTGAGATAGGACGGATAGTTGAGGAAGGCATAAAAAAACAGAACAATGACGAGAAATGCGATCTAATCAGTACAATAAGTGCGCCAAACATTGCTCCTGCTTATGAAAACTGTTTAGCATCAGATGTAAAACCGGCCAATGAGCAAATGACCCCTTTAGACAAACCTCTTGTATTTCCTTTTCTTTTCCCGGTTCTTCCTGTGATCGAAACAAAACCAGCACAGCCTGAGCAAGTTGTAGCGATCCAGTATCCAGCTGTACCAGTACTCCGCACTTTCACAACAACTTATGCCAACCGGTTTCTGGGGAAAGGCCCTGTCGATTCAAGCATGCAGTCATCTATTGCGAGAAAGCCTAAGCCGCTTCCATAAAATTAAAACTGCCTGAACAAAAGCTTTAAATAACAATCTACCGTTTATATCAAAAATGATATAAAAGGTTGATAAAATGAAACGCCAGGAAGTAATCGAGAAGCTAAAAGGGTACGCAGTTTTCTCGGCGCTGGATGTAGAAAAGATCATAGGAAAGACGAGGGGGTATGCTTATCTTTATATCCAAAGGCTGAAGAAAACAGGCACCATTCACAAAGTTGAGAATGGCAGGTATAGCGCTTACACCGATCCATTCTTGGTCGCCTCAAGGATCGTCTGGCCCGCTTACATAAGCGGGTGGGCGGCATTGAAATACCATCATCTGACCGAACAGCTTCCGTCAGTAATAGAAGTGATCACCAGCCGCTCCAGGAAGCATAGGGAATTGGAGTTCATGAATGTGAAAATCGAGTTCAGCCGCGTCAAACCAGACTATTTTTTTGGTTATGATAAGGTAGTGTATCAGGGCGTGACCATCTTCATAGCGGAAAAAGAGAAGGCATTGCTGGACGCGCTTTTCCTAAGACATATATCACCAGCTGAATTCATTGAAATAGTCAAATCGCACAAAAAAGAGGTCAGTATCCGAAAGCTAAAGGGTTATGCAAAGAAGATTAACGGATTGTCATCAAAAATCGAAAAGATGGTGGACCTATGATCAAAAAAGAACAATTGAACTCCATTGCGGTTTTGAGGCGCCTGACCCCGAAAAATGCTGAAAAAGAATATGTCCAGGAACTGATGCTTTATTCCCTATACAGCCTGGTTGGGAAAGAGCTTGTGTTCAAGGGCGGAACCTGCCTTTATAAGATCCATAAACTCAACCGTTTCAGTGAGGATCTGGACTTTGACTCTGCAAAAGGGCTTGACATTGACAAGCTGATTAAAAAATCCATGTACGGCCTTTCGTTGCTTGGCGTCAATGGCTCTATAAAGTACATCGACTCCTTTGAAAACGCGGTGAATGTAGGTATAAATTTCAAAGGACCATTATACGAAGGAACCAGAGAGTCCTTATGTTTCCTGCTTTTGAATATCAGCACACGCCAGAAAACGGTCCTTCCTCCCAGGCTTTTGACAGTGCAATCTATTTACAGGGAGTTTCCTGATTTCGATGTTTTTGCCATGGATCAAAAAGAGATTCTCGCTGAGAAGGTCGCAGCGATACTGGATCGTGACAAACCAAGAGATGTCTATGATCTATGGTTTTTGATGAAACGCCTGTCTGTAGAAATGGATATGGATCTTGTGAAGAAAAAGCTGAAAAAAGAATTCAATAAAGGACTTTTCTTGAGCAGGCTTATAAAAAAAGAGGCTGGTTGGTCTGCAGAACTTGAAAGGCTTATCATCGGCCAGCTTCCTCCATTTGCGCAAGTAAAAAAAGACATTGAAAGCTTTCTTTCTAATTAATGTCGATGCTGCCATGGTAAGCCCATCCCTTCCCGCCCCGCAGCAATCCACCTCCGAATCTTTTTTATACAGGACAATGCAGAATATGATCAATGGTAGGGAAGGGCGCGTTTCTCAAGAGACTTACTTCAAAAATCCAGATGCGCAGCGTTCAGGTTGGCGAAAAGCTTGATGGAACCAGCCCACCATCTGTATTCATCGGGACCTTCAACTATCCAAAAGTCTATGTCGGCCCGATGCTGACTCCTGACCCAGGAGACACATCAATACTGGATATGCCTGAAGCCTGGATTCCTCAACACAAAACCCAGGACCAGATAATCCGCTACAGGCTCGACCTAGTCCGCGGAAAGCACCGGGTTGGAATAAAAGACCTGGACAACCGGCTTGTGCAAAAGCTCCAGGAAATATCGCTTGCCAAAAGCTCAGTGGAGAGCGAGGCGCAGTTCCGTTACCAGCCCAAGGGATTCACCTTCAATGAGGAACATACTCCTTTCGGGCCAAGTGCACCAATAGAGAGGTTCAGCATCGGGAACGTGAGTTGGGAGCACCATTTGGAAAAGGCCCATTATGATACTGACCTGAAATCAGCCGAAGCTGTTGTCAACCTTTACAACGATGGGGTTCTTTTCTCCCAGATCCAGAAGGCATTCTCAACCGGCACAATGGGCATTGGGAAGAACCGCAGGCTAGTGCCAACAAGATGGTCCATAACCGCAGTGGACAGCACTTTGGCGAACCACCTCTATGATGAAGTCATCTACAATGAAATACTCGACCGCTATCTTGTTTTCGAGTTCTCGAGCCTTAATAATTATTACATCGTCATCCTCACCCCCACTCCATGGCAGTACGAGTGGATAGAGGCTTTCATCGGTGTGATGGGAGAGAACACGGTAATATTCGGGGACAGTGAGCAATTCAGGCCGAAAAAAGAATATTCCAGCGTAGGCGGCTGCTATTACAGTTGCAAGTTCGCTGTTCTTGAAGCGCTCTCAAGGATGAAAAAACAGGCAGGAGCGATCGTGCTGCGCGAGGCCTACGAAGACTATATCCCTCTCGGAGTATTCAATGTCCGGGAAAACGTGCGCAATGCCCTGCAACAGCAACCCAAGGAATTCGATTCGCTTAAGAGCACGCTGGGTTATGTATCAACAAAACTTAAGCTTCCACTCTCAAGATTCATTGACGAGAGCAGGGTATTAAGAGATTTACAGTCCCACAGGCAGACAACTCTATTTGGGGTTTGACATGATTGAATCTTACTCATTCGGAAGGATTGTTATAGACGGTAAGGAATACATGAGCGACCTTATCATTTTCCCTAATCGCCTGAAGACCAACTGGTGGCGTGACGAGGGGCATCTCCTCAAGCCAGAAGATTTGGAGGATGCATTTGCAGTGAGCCCCAAGGTCCTGATTATCGGAACCGGCTTTTCAGGTGTGCTGAAGGTGGATTACAAGGTAAAACGATTCTGCATGGAGAATAACATAAAACTAATTGAAGAACCAACCTCTAAGGCAGTGCAGGAATACAACCGGTTGATGGGGCCTGGAGTTGTCGGCGCTTTTCATCTAACCTGTTAAACGAAACCTTTTAATATGTGTTTACACATAATACACATAGGTGATAAATATGGTTAACATGACACTGTCAATTCCAGAAGAACTTCACAAAGAGATGGCAGTTCATTCCGAAATCAAATGGAGCGAAATAGCAAGAAGAGCCTTTGAAAAAAAAGTAATGGAACTTCACTGGTTGGACGAGCTACTTAAAAATAGCGAACTAACCGAAGAAGACGCAGAGAGAATAGGTCACAAGATAAAAAGTGAGATCAGAAAAAGGTTTTCCAAATGAAAATCGTTGTCAATACTAACAGAATTATCGCCGCACTTGTGAAAGATGGATTATCGCGAAAGATAATAACTCACTTCGACGCTGAACTGATCACTGTGGGTTTTGGAAAAAAAGAGATTGAAAACCACAGGGAAGAGATTCTTAAAAAGGCAAGGATTTCTGAAGATAGTCTGGATTTAGTCTTGGAAAAACTATTCCAAAAGCTAATTGTTCTAGATGACCGGGTCATTGAAGGCCATCTGGAAGAAGCCGAAGACATCATTGGGAATATCGATAAGGATGATGTTCCTTTTATCGCTGCTGCGCTTGCCACTAATTGCGTGATCTGGAGCGATGACCACCATTTCAAAAAACAGAAAAGAATAGAGGTCTACACAACAAAAGAACTCATCGAACGGTTGGGCTTCTGATCATCTAACCTGTTGAAATTTTCTTTATCGCATCTTCAAGTATATCCAGCCCTTTCTCAGCCTGCTCTTTGTTTATTATCAGAGGAGGGCAGATCCTTATTGCGGATTCCCCTGCCGGGAGTAACAAAAGCCCCTTGCCAAACGCATCATCGACAATGGCGCTTCTCGTTTTTTCATCCGGTTCGCGGGTTCTCTTCGATTTTACTATTTCAATACCGATCATCAGGCCAATGCCGCGCACGTTCCCTATGCACTCGTATTCCTCTTCCATTTCCGCAAGGCGATTCATCATCATCTTTCCGATTAGTGTCGCGTTCTCACCGAGCTTTTTCTTTCTCATGAAATTCAGCGATGCAATGCCAGCAGCACAGGAAAGAAGGTTTCCTCCGAAAGTGTTCGCATGGGAGCCAGGGGGCCAGTCCATAATTTTTCTGTTTGCAACTGTCGCACCAAGAGGCATTCCGCCTCCCATTGCCTTACTGAGCGAAACTATATCCGGCTTAACGCCAAAATTTTCGATCGCGAGGAACTTACCTGTCCTGAAGCAGCCCGCCTGCACCTCATCATCGCATAAAAGGACCCCGTGGCTGTTGCAAAGGTTGCGAACCCCGGGAATGAAATTTTTTGGTGGAACAACATAGCCATTCTCACCCTGAATTGATTCAAGGAAAACAGCTGCCAAATCACCGTTAAGCCTGCCCATCTCCTTGTCCAGCTTGTTCAGGCAGTAATCACTGCATTCTTCAGGTTCCATCTTCATCCTATACCAGTATGGGTAAGGAACATGGCTAACTGGAAGGAATGGGGCGTACCGCTCGCGCTGAACCGGCCTTGCGTTCGTCATTGAAAGCGATCCCATTGTCCTGCCGTGAAACGCGCCCTTGAATGAGATTGTCCATTTCCTTTTAGTGTGCCAGCGAGCCAGCTTATACGCAGCCTCCACTGCCTCTGTGCCTGAGTTCGAAAGGAATGCGCAGTTCAGTTCTTTTGGAAGGAACGTGAGCAGCGTTTCCACGAACCTTACCGGAACTTCGGCATAGAAATCCGCAAACCCGCAGTGTGACCCATCCTTGAGCTGCCTCTGTATGGCTTTTTTCACATCTGGGTTTCCGTTCCCTACATTCATCACCGCGACAAATGCGGCAAAATCAAGGTATTTTTTCCCATCCGCATCCCAAACGTCCATTCCCTCTGCCCTTTTGAAAACGAACGGATATTCGCGCGTAAGGCACGGGCTCATTATTTCTGAATCGCGTTTAATCACAGCAGCAGATTTCTTTCCTGGCTTTGGGTAAACCGTTTTCATCAATAAAACCTCAATCATCTATAGTCGCTTTCTGCAGCCTTCCTGAATAATCAATGTACAATGCCTTGGAATGGCTGAACTCCTCAATTCCCTCTATTCCCGCTTCGCGCGTGAATCCGGTTTTCTTGATTCCGCCAAAAGGAAGATGGACCTCTGCCCCTATGGTCGGGCTGTTGATGTAAGTTATTCCTGCCTCGATTTTCTTCATTGCGATAAAAGCGTTCCGTACGTCTTTGGTGTAGACTGAGCTGCTAAGGCCGTACTCAGTTCCATTCGCAATCTCGATAGCCTCGTCCAGGTTTTTTATCTCAATAACTGAAAGCACTGGGCCGAATATCTCCTCTTGTGCAATTCGCATGTCTGGCAACACTCCTTCGAATATAGTGGGAGTGAAAAAGTACCCCTTTCCCTTTGGTGCTTCTCCTCCACATAGGAGTTTCGCCCCTTCTTTTTTGCCTATCTCAACATAGCGCCCGCTTTTCTCCGCTGCTGCTTTATTAATCATTGGACCAACATCAGTTGTTTTTTCCAGTCCGTTTCCCAGGCGCAGTTTCTTCATCCTTTCAACAAGCATTTTCATAAATTTCTCCTTGACTGCCTTATGCAGAAGCACCCTTGAACAAGCGGTGCATCTCTGCCCTGTTGTACCAAAAGCAGCCCATATTATTCCGTCCAGCGCAAGGGCAAGGTCAGCATCGTCCATTACAATTATCGGGTTCTTCCCTCCAAGCTCCATCCCGACTTTTTTAACACCGACATTCGCCATTATCCATTCTCCAGTTTCGCGAGATCCGGTGAACGAGAGGCCGTCGATTTTCTTGTTTTTCACTATCTCCTGCCCAGCAGTCCTGGCCGGGCCAGTCACCAGATTGACTACTCCTGGAGGCACACCTGCTTTCTCCATTATCTTCACAAGCTCGATCGCGCAAAGCGGTGTGTCTGAGCTCGGCTTGATCACAATTGTGTTCCCGCAGATAAGAGCAGCAGACATCTTCCATGATGGGATCGCTATCGGAAAGTTCCAGGGAGTTATCAGGCCCATCACCCCAACAGGAATCCTTGTGGTCATGGCGAACTTGTCCGGAAGCTCGCTTGTTGTCGTGTGTCCGAACAGCCTCCTTCCCTCGCCTGCCATGTATTCGAAAACATCTATTGCCTCCTGCACATCCCCAAGGCCTTCGGGAAGAACTTTTCCCATTTCTGTTGTAACGAGTTTTCCAAGTCTTTCTTTGTCCTGTTTCAGAAGTTCAGCGATCCTTAAGAGAATAAGCCCTCTTTTCGGTGGTGGCATTTCAGACCATTTCTCGAGAGCATCTTCAGCAGCATCTATTGCTTTTTTTACATCCGCTTCATTCCCTTCCTGGAATTTTCCAATGCTCTGTTCAGTCGCAGGATTGAGGCTGTCAAAGGTTTTTCCGCTCGCTGAATCAATCCACTCCCCATCAATGTATAATTTGTATTCAGGCATGATACCAACCAGTTCGGCCTACTCTTCTCAGAATTATAAATCTTTGTGGAAAGATAAGGAGTTAGAAAATCAATCGGAGTAATTGTAGATGCAATCCTTCATCTTTTGATAATTCTTAATACTATCACAAACCGTTGCATTGCTAGCATAGTACGTACATTGTTTCTTCAGGTAAATATCCGTTATATGCCCGCAAATGGTTAGATTATCAGGATAAGTCGTACCATGGACATAGTAGCAGTCATCCTTTTCCCGAGTATTCGTAAGTTTTTCGCATAGAGTTAGGTTCTGGGTAGTATTGTAGGTTACTCCGAGTTCGCCGTAGCAGTGACCCTTTGATGAATAATGATCCTCGATATTGGTTATTTTATCGCAGTAAGTCGTGTCACTTTTTATCCATGCTTCTTTATTATAGCAGGCATTGGCATCTCTTTCCAATAATAATTTCTCGCAAACGCTCCAATCCATATCCGATTTAAGACCATGTTCGTTGAGATAGTTTAGATAGCAACTCTCTTTGCTCATTGGCATGAATTCATTCTCGCAATTGGATAGATCTCCAGTCTCTTTCGTGGACTGGTTACTATTGAGGCAACCTACAAAAAAAACTGCAAATACTAATATCGCAAAACGAACAATCAAATTCATAAGGTGTTTTGAAGAGAAACGATTTAATTACATTTCGGGCATAATAAATTTCATGATTCTTCCAAAACACCATCTGAAGTCCGGCTCGTTTTTCGATAAGCTGCATGAAAGCCAGTACCAGCCTGCTGGGATAGATATTACTCTGAAGGAGGTATGCAAGTTCGCGAGCGCCGGAAAGATTGATTTCGATAACAAGGAGAGAAAGATAAGTGACGTATCGCTAATCGAATATGATAACGATGAAATTAAACTCGCACCGGGTGCGTACAAGGTCATCTTCAACGAGTACGTGAAAATCCCATCGAACGCTGCAGCGCTTTGCTTACCGCGTTCTTCCTTGCTCAGGTGCGGGGCCAGTCTGGAATGCGCAGTCTGGGATCCGGGCTATGAGGGAAGGAGCGAAGCACTGTTAGTTGTGAGGAACGAGCACGGCTTGGTCCTTAAGCGAAATGCAAAGATCGGGCAGATGGTTTTCTTTATGCTTGCGGATGAGGCGAAGGAGCTTTACGAAGGGAGATATAAAGGGGAAAATAAGTAAATATTTCAGGTGATGTTCCTAGTTGCACCTAAACTGCTTTCTGTCCTTTCTTATCTGGGATTTCAGTGCGAACCTGCCATATGGCGTCTGTTTTGTTTTCGCTTTGGAAATATCCTTCGTCCTGTGGAACACAATGGCAGTACCGTATAACTGAAGGATTCGCGCAATCTTCCTTGCCCGCCAGGTTTTCCTGGCCTGATTTCTCTCAATCCGCGCCCTCAGGTTTATCCTGCCGCTTTTCTTATCATTGACAATATGGATTTCATTCGATGGTCTCCACCTGATGCCATGGAACTCTTCAGCAGTTTCGCAACTGTAATAATATGGGGCTCCGTCCAGGAACAGCGACAAGGCCCGCGAAAGCACGGCCAGTGGTTTTTCGATGAAGCATCCTTTACGCTCCTCTTCAAGTGGAACGTAATACACTCCTTTGAAAGGAGTTGGGAAAATGCGCAGCGATGCGCTTAACTTCGTTATCTCTTCTTTGGAAAGCCCTTCATTCAGCAGTTGCCGATGGCTAACCACCTGCTTTGGAAGCATTCGATATCACCTTCATGAAAGTGGCATAGTCCTCGTCATTCAACGCCACATTCCGTATATCTTCAGAGTTTTTGGGAGGGCCGTGCTTTCTTATCAGTTCCGCCACGGGATCCATGCCCTCTTTTTTGTCAGAGAGAATGAAAACGATATCGAACAGGTCCCGTGCTTCCCGGCGGTCAGCATAAGCATCCATCTTCATCTTCAGTATCTCTTCCATTGTCGCAACAGGCAGTTTTGATTTTCCGAATTCGTGTTCTTTCCAGTGTTTTATTTTCCTGACCGGGTCGAATACTTCGATTTTGATGCTCGTGTCTTCGAACTGAATTACGAACTGATTCGGATAAGCAGACCGAAGTGTGCGGTATCCTTTTTTCGTAAGGCATCCCTTCAGCACCTCCTTAAGTTCCGTATCGCTACCGCTGATGGGAACAAAATCAAGGTCTATGCTTATCCTGTGCTCAAGGTGGAATACCGCAAGGGCAGTGCCTCCCACTAGAATAAGCTTTCCTGCTGCGCACTCCGCAACATCAGGAAGTATCTCTAGCACGCGCCGATATTTCAGATTGAAACGTTCGTCCATGCTGATAATATGAATGTTATGGTTTTTATATGTTTTGCTTAGATTAAAGATTCTTTAATCTAGATGAAACTCGCACGAGGTAACGCATCACAGCCCGTTCTCTTTCAAAAATTTCTCCACAAGTAGCTCAATCGGCTTGCTCTCCTTAATGTCATATCTTATATGGAGCACAGGAATCCTGGGCTTGAGCACCCTCCTGATATCCGTAGGTGTTCCTGAAACCACGATTTCAGCATCCGACCTGTTGATCGTTTCCTCCAGGTCTTTTATCTGCTTTCCCGAATAGCCTACGGCTGGAAGAACTTTCCTGAGGTGGGGATATTTCTCAAAGGTTGCCTTGATGCTGCCAACTGCGAATTTTTCTGGCTCGACAATAAGCGCGCCGTGAGTCATCGCATAATCGTATCCTGCGCCTATAGCCATGCCCCCGTGCGTCACGGTCGGTCCGTCCTCGATTACAATCACTCGCTTTCCTTTGATGTTGGTTTTTTCCTCTTCGCTAAGAATCATATCGCACTCGATGACCTGCGCCCTTGGGTTTACTTCCTGCGCGTGCGCTTTCACAAGCTTTGCACCCGGAGGAGACGAGCTTACCTTGTTTATCACAATCACATCTGCCATCCTGAAATTAGATTCGCCAGGATGATAGAGAAGTTCATGACCTGGCCTTAGTGCATCAGCGACTACAAGGCTCAAGTCAGGCTTGAAGAACGGGATGTCGTTGTTCCCTCCATCCCAGATGATCAGGTCTGCTTCTTTCTCTGCTGCACGAAGGATTTTCTCATAATCCACACCTGAATAAATGATGGCCCCGTTCCTGATGTGCGGTTCGTAATCCTCGCGCTCTTCAATCGTGCATTTTTGCTTGTCAAGGTCCTCTAAGTTCGCGAACCTTTGCACTGCCTGTTCCTTCAGATCGCCATACGGCATAGGGTGCCGTACAAGCACGAACCTTATGCCCTTCTTTTTCAGTATATTACTTATTTCCCTGCTCAGCGGGCTTTTTCCTGCTCCTGTCCGGACAGCGCAGACAGATATAATCTTTTTAGTGCTGGGCAGCATGGTGTCCTTTCCGCCCAAAAGCGAAAAGCTCGCGCCAGCTGCTATGACCCGGCTCCCAAGATGCATCACGTACTCGTGGGTGACATCAGAATATGCGAAAATGACGTCTTTGACATCGTTCTCCTTGATCAGCTTTTCCATATCTTTTTCTTCAAATATCGGGATCCCATTCGGATAAAGTTTTCCAGAAAGCTCTGCAGGGTATTTCCTACCGGCAATATCCGGAATCTGCGTGGCTGTGAAACCGACAACCTTGTACGCGGCGTTACTTCGGAAAAAAACATTGAAGTTATGGAACTCGTAAGCCATTTTGGCTAATCACGTCCCGCCGCGCCCAGAATCAATACATTTCTCGTCATAATCTTCACCAGAACATTCATTCTCTCTCAGTATTTTAAAAAGTATGTGCCCATTTTCAGAAAGCGAAAAAAATTTGAAATACGGTGCCTTCTTTCCTGAAATGTGCTTTCGTTCCATCGTTACTAATCCTGATTTGACATCTTGATTAAGCGCATCTCGTACTGACCAGTGTGAACGATTTGTTCTCTTTGCTATCTCACTAATTGATAAAGGCCCATCACTGAGAGCAACCCAATATCTTATATGCGATCTGGTATACTGCTTTTTCAGATAGCATCTTATCAGCTTCTTCCATTGCCTATCGGATGATTTGAAATGACCGTCCAGAATGAGGCGCGTTGCATTTCGAACTCCTCTGACTATCACCTCGTAACATCCCTTGGTTTGTCTTACGGAAACAGCGTGGCCTAGCCTTTTGTATGATTCGACAAGTAACTCTTTCATGGCGGCTTCTTTTACAGTTATGACAATTCCATACAAATATCCTTTTCTCTGAATTACGGAGCCGTCTCCGACTTCATATCCATCCAAGAAACTGAGGGTCAGCATTTTATTTTTTTGTATCTCCACCAAAGCATTTTCGACGAACGAACTAAAAATATCTGAAAACAATGTGTTGTTCAGCCTAAGCTCAATTACATCTTTTCGGGCCAGTTTTGTATAATACGCTTTCGTTCGCGAAATATCTAGTATATTCGCCCATTTTTTCGCTACTTTTTCTAAATCTTCTTCTGACGTTTTAATGTAAACTCTCCATTCATTACCTGCAACACCGAAGCTCTTTTCAATCACTCTTTTGAATTTTTGTATAAGTATAATTTCTTGATTGGCTATGCCTATTCCGCTATACGCACTACTTCCTTCTGCAATGAAAAAACCGACCGACCATGCGAGGTCAGGAGTAAAACTGATATATTTCGGTATCCTCACTATCGGCCTGCCTTGGGGAAGTTTGCACAAAATCAGTTCTTTGTCGTTTTCTTGAACGATCTTTATCCTTTCCGATAACCACACTGTTCCGATTTTAATTTCAGGTATTACGATTTCTGACATCAAGTTGCCATGGCCGAATATTTTTTATAAACCTTTTGCGACACCACATTTCCGCGGGCCGTTGGATATGAAAACCTTATAACGCTTTCATGGTCATTTATCACATGGCCCGTATCGTAATCGCGCTCGGAGGGAATGCCCTTCTTGAAAAAGGGCAAAAGGGAACTGCCCAGGACCAGCTTGAAGCAGCAAAAAATGCAATCGCTAAACTCGAACATCTGCTTCGTGATAATCAGGTCGTACTCACCCATGGGAACGGGCCGCAGGTCGGCAACCTCCTGCTCCAGCAGCAGTCAACAAAAGAACTTCCGGAAATGCCTCTTGATGTTCTTGACGCAATGACCCAGGGCCAGATAGGATATTTCATCGCAAGCGCGATCTCGCTCACTGGTTTGCACTCGGCAACTCTCATCACCAGGGTTGTGGTTGACCCGGACGATCCTGCGTTCAAAAACCCAACAAAACCCATCGGTCCATTCTACAAGACCCCGGACATAAAACGCGGGACAATGATCATGGATGCTGGCAGGGGCTATCGCCTTGTTGTCCCATCCCCGGAGCCGGTCAAAATCCGAGAACACGATGCGATTGCAGCATGCCTTGAGAAAGGCTTTGTTGTCATCGCAGTGGGCGGTGGCGGAATTCCTATCAAGAAAAACGGCGAAGGCCTTGAGGCAGTAATTGACAAGGATCGGGCAACTTCCCTTTTGGCGAGCCAGATAAAGGCAGACATGCTGATTTTCGTGACTTCTGTGGATTCGGTATTCCTGAATTTCGGCAAGAAAGACCAGAAAAGGATCGATAGCATGACAATACCAGAAGCGAAAAGACATCTTAGTGAAGGGCATTTTGCAGAAGGAAGCATGAAGCCGAAAATCGAGTCAGTGATAAAATTCCTGGAAAACGGAGGAAAGAAGGCAGTGATCTGTTCCATATCAAATTGCGAGAACGCACTCGTTGGCAAAGCAGGAACAACCATAAGCCCGGACTGATGCAGCATATTTACTTTCGGACTTCTGCATCTCCTCCCTATTGTCCGATGATCGGACAATGGGGCACCATGTTCGCTTGGCGAACCTGATTGTTGTTTGTCTGGGAAGGGCAACGAAAGACCGCAGAAGGGGTAAACTAAATTGCACACCGAACAAGCCCATAGCGGGGTTTTTAATATATCGAGTTGATCGTTTATCATGGCTGCGGTAGTGGAGGCAGAGAACCTTGTGAAGATATTTCCCGGAAAGGTCACTCTGTACAATTTCTCCTTGAACATTGAGGAGGGCGGCGTTTTCGGTTTGCTCGGGCCAAATGGTGCTGGAAAGAGCACATTCATACGGATTTTGACTGGCCTTGAATCTGCGGACTCAGGAAAGATCAACCTTTATGGGAAACCATTGTCAAAGGAAAGCGCGAAAAAAATCGGTGTAGCTCCGCAGGAGAACTGCGTCTACCCCCTGCTCACCTGCGTGGAGAACCTGCTCTATTTCGGTTCGCTCTACGGGGTTACCGGGAAAAGGGCAAGGGACAATGCCGAGAGGCTGCTTATTGACCTTGGTCTTGCTGACAAAAAGAATACAAGGGCAGGATTTCTCAGCGGCGGAATGAAGCGGAGGCTGAATCTCGCATGCGCACTAATGCACGAGCCTAAGCTGCTTATTCTTGATGAGCCGACCACTGGCCTTGACCCCACTACTAGAAGAAATATGTGGGACGTAGTCAATAAGGTGTCCAAAGAAAACAAGGCAACCGTAATTCTCACGACTCATTACATGGAAGAGGCTGAGGCGCTCTGTTACAGGATCGCATTTGTAAACAACGGCCAGGTCGTGGCAGAGGGAA
>Ga0315275_10000239_pt1 | contig 44984 bp, 45 predicted proteins | sample YL17G03_0_MG_FD_205557 | JGI IMG/M metagenome (GOLD analysis project Ga0315275, IMG submission 205557) | Sediment microbial communities from Yellowstone Lake, YNP, Wyoming, USA - YL17G03_0 | ecosystem: Environmental > Aquatic > Freshwater > Lake > Sediment | place: USA: Wyoming | collected... | reverse complement strand
AGGTGGGAAGACCAATGGGCTTCGGCTCCCTTGTCAAACCCGACCAGTACATGGAGTTCAGGTACAAGGCCATGCTGGGAATGAAGGAGGCCCGCGAGAGAATCCTAAGGGTCGAGCAGGAGTTCAAGCACATCTTCGGTAGAGCTCACGGGGGCCTGCTCGATCTGTACAAGTGCGCCGATGCAGATGTGGTCATGGTGGCAGCTGGCTCGGTCGCAGCAACCGCGATGGATGTCGTCGACGCAATGCGTGAGAAAGGCATGCGCGTCGGGCTTGCGAGGATCCGGGCATTCAGACCGTTCCCGCACGAGGAGTTCCGTTCACTGGCTGGAAAGACCGAGGGGATCGCGGTCCTCGACAGGAGCTTCACATTTGGGGCGGCGGGAGCGATGTTCACCGAAGTCAAGTCGTCCATCTACTCGTGCCAGAAACGCCCGGTCGTCAAGAACTACATCGCAGGGTTGGGAGGAAGGGACATAACTCCGAAGATACTGGAGAAGATCTTCGAGGACATGCTGGTCGTATCAAAGCGCGGCGCAGAGGACGAGGTCGAATGGGTCGATGTGGCGGGGTTGCCGAGGAGGTGGCGATGATGACCAAGACCACCATTCCAGTCGAGGAGTTCACCTTTCCCGGTAGCACAGGCTGCCCCGGATGCGGAGCCAATCTCGTGATGAGATACATGCTCAAGGCTTTGGGCGAGCGAACGATAGTGACGATCCCCGCTTGCTGTTGGGCCGTCATGCCGGGATACTGGCCCAGCAACTGCCTCAAGGTGCCATTGCTCTACTGTGCGTTCGAAGCCACGGGCGCAGCCATCTCTGGGCTGAGGGCAGCCCTAGATGTGAAAGGCGTCGAGGATGTCACCGTCGTCGGGTTCGCTGGGGACGGTGGGACTGTCGACATTGGCCTCCAGGCGTTGTCAGGTGCAGCCGAGAGGCGCACGGACGCGATCTACGTCATGTACGACAACGAGGCCTACATGAACACCGGCATACAGAGGAGCGGCTCCACCCCCTGGGGCGCGTGGACCACAACCACGCCCGTGGGGACGAGCCACGGGTTCAAGCACGAATCCAAGAAGGACATCATGGCGATCATGCAGGCACACAAGATACCGTACGCTGCAACCGTGTCACCGGCTTTCCCAGAGGACTTCGTCAAGAAGATCGAGAAGGCGAAGAGGACCAAGGGCTTCAAGTTCATTCACGCCCTATCGCCCTGTCCGCCTGGCTGGAGGACGAACCCGTCCCTGAGCGTCGAGGTTGCCAGGCTAGCTGTGGACGCTAGAGTGTTTCCTCTCTACGAGATAGACGAGGGAAAGGTCCACATCACGAGGAAGGGCAAGGGACTGCCTATCGTGGACTACCTGAAGGTCCAGGGGAGGTTCCAGCATTTGACGGAGCCGGAGATCGACTCTATGCAGAAGATAGTGGACGACAACTGGATCATGCTGCTTCTCAAGGAATCGTCAGGGACCTGAAAGAAGACTCTATTCCACAGTCACCAGCTTCCTGCGTTTGTAGCCAGTGACGACCTTGATCCGCCCCTTGAACTCCAAGTCGAGCTCAGAATCCCCTGTATCCGATCTCAGAACCGGGGTCCCCTTCAACTTAGATGGTGTGGAGATGATGGTCACATTGTCTCGCCCGACCGCTCTGATCACGCTGGGGGATAGCTGTTGGTTCCCACGTCCAAAGAACAATCCCTGAGAGCCGATGGGTGAGACCAGTATCTTCGCAGCTCTTTGGTCCGCCAGGAGCTCAAGGAGGTCCATCTCCGAGGCATCTCGCAGGATCGTCTTGAAATCGAGAACGACATCAACACCTAGAAGGGTCTTCTTCAGACCGAGGTGTTTGGTGACCGCCTCGGTCGTGCTTCCTGGACCCAGGACGTACATCACCCCTTTCTCCATCGTCTCCGCAACGTACTGACCGAGCTCGACGAGCTCGTCCTCTGCGCTCCCTGAATGGTAGACAGCCTTGCCTGATTGCATGTGGACGGGGTCATCGGGCACTCTGGCGACGCCGAACAGCTTCGCTCTCAGCCTTCCAGCTCTGAAGCTCTCCTCGTCGACATCCATCACATCTGCATCCTTGGTCGTCCTTCTATCCTCGTAAGTCAGCACAAGGTCGACCACATCCTCGGGCGTGTATGCGAACACTGCCGAATGCATCTTCACCCCTGTCGGTATGCCGACAATGGGCACCTTCAGACCGGCGATCTCGAGAATGTCTCTAGCAGTGCCGTCGCCCCCTGCGAACAGAATGAGATCCACATCGCGCTTAACAAACTCCCTGACGGCTCTGGCAGTATCTTGACGAGTTGTCGCCGCGCCCGGCTCGAACACGACCTCCGCCGGTATGCCTACTGAATCGAGCTCGGACTTGCCCATGTCTCCAGAACAGGTCAGAAACTCGACGGGTACCTTCCTGGAACCAAAGCCTGCGAGCGCCTTCTGCGCCCTCTCCGGAGAGAGCCTCTTTGCGCCCCTCTTCTCCGCCTCCCTGAGGATTTCATCCCCATCGGTGCCCTTCAGTCCGACAGAGCCTCCCATGCCGGCTATCGGATTCACGACGAAGCCTACTCTCACGGGTCACATGAGGTCGTTATCTGGTAGAAATGATTTGCCGCGCCGTCAGAATCGGGTTGAGAATTGGAATGAAATGGTTTCTAGCCGACACCTTTCGAGCCGCGGAGGCCCTTGTTCCAGTCAGACTCTATGGGCGTCAGCTGTATGACGAGTTGCTTCCCAGGCTCATCCGAACATGCTCGGGCCGAACCCACTGAACATCGGGTCCAGGTCGGCGTGCACCAACTGGGTCTCCCTCATCTCCGCCGGCGGCTCAGGTGCTGGCTCAGCCAGTTCTTCGCCGTAGCCCATGATGTCCTCCATCATGCTGCTCACGTACGAGCTCGTCTGGTGGCACACTGAATCCACGATTCTCAATACGCTCCTATCAACGACCTTGAGCGCCTCGGCCATCGGGAGTTCCGAGCCGATGCTCATGAGCTTGTTGTTGTCTAGGACGATGGTGAAGTTCGCCTGGTCCTTCAGCTTGGCGACCCCTTCATTTGCCGTTTTTCTCCGTGCCTCGCCCTCGATGTCGAATGGTAGTATTGGCAGCGCGAATGTGATTGCGTTCATCTCGCGTGCGACGCTCGCGACGACTGGGGCAACGCCTGTGCCCGTTCCGCCGCCCATGCCCGCGACGACGAAGACGATGTCGTATCCCTTGATCGCCTCTTTGATGACATCCCTAGCCTTGTCGGCGCAGTGCTCCCCTATCTCGGGAAACCCGCCCGCGTCCCGTCCGAAGGAGACATCCTTCCCGATCAGGATCTTCTTGTGGGCGTCAACCTTTCTGAGGTGTTCCTCGTCAGTGTTCACAGCCACGGTCTCAACACGGTTGGACTTCCAGTAGATCCCGTGGACGATGTTCGAACCAGCTCCTCCGCAGCCGACTACTGCGACTGTCGGCTCACCGAGGCTGGTCCCTATCGCATTGATTATCTCTTCCGTCCTGCTCCTTTCCGTCGTCATCCCTTTGGCCTCCGTCCTCTCCCTGGCCAGTCGAGAGAAGACCCCCTATCAGAGTCCCCTCCTTTCCATCCAGGGCGCCCACAAACGGTGCCTATGCTCCGGGGACGAGCTTAAAGCCGGTTCCCTGCTTGTTCGCGTCCTTCTTGAGCCCTTCCACGTGCTCCTCGTGTAGGAACTCATGACGCGCCGAATCGGCTACAGCCTCAGAGATCGAGCTGTACACTCCTTCCGCCACAAGCTGCTTGATTGTGTCTAGCACAAGCGACGGAAGAACCACCACGATCTCGTTCGGCTTGCTGTTCGTCCCTTCAGAGCCGCCCGCGCGCATTTCTATGTACGCGCGAACGGCTGCACGGGCCAGTTGCGACCTGTTGGAGAACTCGTTGCTGTCGGCGATGAAATCGTCGATCAGTGTGAGGTCCTCGGCATCGAGCCGAATTGTTATCCGTTCGCTCTCCAAAGGGTCGGACATGTGTGCATCCCATCCCGATTTGCTGACGCAAAAGGAACATATGTCAGCCGAGGGTATATATTAATATGTAAAATGTCTCATTTCGTCGGCTATTGTCATACTCGCTATACTGGCTCGGTCGTCGAATATGCCAGTCAAGGGGTCCTGGGCGATGTTCTAGGGCTATCGCGCACACGCCCGGATCCGTGCAGGAAGGTTTATCCAAGGGGGCGCTCTCCCGCATCCTTCAGCTGGGGCATCATCAAGTTATGGCAACAGATCGCAAGATCAGGTTGGGGGCTAGCAGAGTGCCGAATGCCCGCTTCCTGATGGTATCAGTAGGAATCGCGCTCTTTATCATCGGGTTCCTCGTCACAGTCGCTTCCTTCTCTCAGATGAATGTCGGAGGAGCGCACGACGGATCAAGCGTGCCTCTCTCAGTCGACAACGAGCGCTTCGGGGGAGAAGCTGATATGCTTGTCCTCGCTGGCATCATGACAAGCCTGGCAGGCGTAGTCATCGCGACTGTGGGTCCGGCTCTCTCAGTGATGCGGAGCAGAGACCGCGTTGTTAGATGAATCTGCCCATCGAGAAACCTTTTATTGCTCACAGGTATTCAGTGCTGTAGCTGGCTGTGCAAGATGGCTCTCAACTTCTCCGACATAGAGGCCAAATGGCGAAAGGCGTGGTACGATGCCAAGATAAACGAGTCCACGCCGGACCCCAGCAAGAAGAAATTCTTCATGATATTCGCATACCCAGGGGTGACCGGATACCTGCACGTCGGTCACATGCGCGGGTACACCTTCTCCGATGCGATCGTGCGTTACAAGATGATGACCGGGCACTCCGTCCTCTTCCCGATGGGAACGCACGCGACTGGCAACGGAGCCATCAGCTTCGCGAAGAAGGTCGAGAGGCGGGATCCGGCGACGATCGAGATGCTCAGCGCGAACGGTTGCTCGGAAATCAAGATCAAATCGCTGGCTGATCCGCAAGAGGTTGTCAGATTCTTCAACGGCGTCTACGTGAATGATTATTGGAAGCGTTTCGGATTCATGTCCGACTGGCGCAGATTCACTTGCACGATATACCCTGACTACTCCAAGTTCATCGAGTGGCAGATGCGCAAACTGATGGCCGAAGGTCTGCTCATACAGAAGCCGTACTTCGCGGCCGCGTGTATCGAGCACGGTCCAGTGGCCATAGACGCCTCCGAGACCGACATCTCGAAGGGCGGGAACGCAGAGGTCCTTGAGTACTCTATGCTGAAGTTCGATTTCGAGGACGGCCGGAAGCTGGTGGCCGCAACCCTGAGGCCCGAGACGGTATTCGGCCTTACGAACTTCTGGGTCAACCCTGAGGTAGAATACGTAGACGCACGGGTGGACGGAGAGATCTGGGTCGTAAGCAGGCAGGCGGCTGAGAAGCTCGGGTACCAGAAGGACAGAGTCGAGATCATAGGCTCTGCCAATGGCGCGTCGTTGATGGGCAAGCGGTGCAGGGCGCCGTACACCGGGAAGATGATCCCCATATTCCCATCCACCCTGTGCGACCCCAACGTGGGATCGGGGCTTGTCATGAGCGTGCCCTCCGATGCCCCAGTCGACTGGATCGGCCTCGTAGAACTCTCGAGGGACAACGCCACGCGATCTCGATACGGAATAACGGACGAGATGATGGAGCATGCCAGACCGACACCCATCATAGATACTCCTGGCTGGGGTCCTCTGCCGGCCGTGGAGATCACGAAGAGGATGGGCATCGACTCACTGACGGACCCGATGCTCGACGAGGCGACGAAGGAGGTCTACAAGAGCGGCTTCCACAAAGGAGTCATGAACAAGTCCTGCGGCGAGTTCGCAGGCCAGCCGGTCGAGCGAGCCAAGGACGTCATGCGTCAGGAGATGCTCGTAAAAGGCCAAGCAGACCTCTTCTACGACCTGTCAGAGGAGGTCCTGTGCAGGTGCGGAGAGAAGGTATTCATCAAGAAGATACCCGACCAGTGGTTCATTGACTACTCCAATCCCGCGCTCACAGCACGTTCAAAAGAGCACGCGCTGGCTATGAAGATCCTTCCCAAAGAATACTACGAGAACATACAGGGTGTACTGGAATGGTATCGGGAGCGGGCATGCGTGCGCATGGGGAACTGGCTAGGCACCAGATTTCCTTTCGATCAGAAGTGGATCGTCGAGGCAATCGCGGACAGCACGCTATATCCTGTGTACTATGTGATATCTAGATATGCGAACGAGGGCCTGATCAAGCCTGATGGCATGGACGAGGCGTTCTTCGACTATGTTCTGCTGGGCAAGGGTGACGCCAACTCTGTCTCGGAGAAATCAGGTTTCTCCAGACAAGTCCTAGAGTCGATCAGAGCGGAGTTCGAATACTGGTATCCGCTGGACATCAACCTCGGAGGAAAGGAGCATATGACCGTGCACTTCCCCGTGTTCTTGATGAACCATGTTGCTGTCCTACGCCCTCAGCATTGGCCCCGGGGCATGCTGGTGAATTGGTACATCACCGCAACCGGCGGCAAGATATCCAAGTCAAAGGGGGGAGCGCAGCCGATACCCGATGCAGCCGAGAGGTTCGGCGTCGACTCCATGAGGTTGTTCTACGCCCACATCGCCTCCCTGTACGTCGACGTCGCTTGGGAGGATGAGAAGGTTGATGGATATAGGGACCGGCTCGAACGTCTCTGGAAAATGTCGCAGGAGCTCATGTCCATCAATGAAGGCGAACCAACTGATATCGATGCTTGGCTCCTTGCAAGGATGGAGGCCAGGCTGGCGAGAATCCATGGGTACATGGAGGACTATGACCTTAGGTCATATTCGAACGACGTCTACTTCGAGATGCCGCAGGATTTCAGATGGTACCTGAGGAGGGGCGGAAAGAACAGGGCCGTGATTCTGGGCGCCCTCGAGAAATGGATACCGCTGATGGCTCCTGTCACTCCGCATGTCGCAGAGGAGATGTGGCAAGCGCTCGGAAGAAAGCCGTTCGTTTCTCAGGTGCAGCTCGAATCGCCTGTCATAGGGGCGGCGTCTGCGATTGAGGAGGCCAAGGAGCGGCTGCTCGAGTCCCTGTTGTCGGACGTTGCCGAGATCTTGAAGGTGACCGAGATCAAGCCGAAGCGTATCATCGTGATGACGGCTCCGATTTGGAAGCAGGAATTGCTGGCGGCGGCTCTCTCTCAGCCCAGAGGCAAGCCGGACATATCGTCGCTAGTAAAGACCAGCATGGCGAAGGCGCGGGCGCCTGACGCGAAGAAGGAGATACCAGCATTCGCGAAAGAAGTGGTGGCTGAGCTGACGAAGACATCTGCCGATGGCAGAAACCTCATGTCCGTGGTTGTGGACGAGCTCGCTGTTCTAAGCAATGCGAAATCGTTCTTGCAGACGGAGTTCTCGTGTCGGGTCGAAGTGTTCTCCGCGGACGATCCCGCTAGGGTAGACCCGAAAGGGAAGGCGAGGTTCGCGAGACCTGGCCGGCCGGCAGTGTACTTGGAATGAGGCATGTAGTTGCCGCGAAAGTCAAATCGAAAGACATATAGACCGAAAGCATATTCCCGATTCCACATCCCTCAGTTCCCCCACTTTCCGTGACTCTGGTGATTGGTTAATGTTCAACAAGCTAGCCGATTTCATCATCAAACGCTACAAGCTTGTGATAGTCATCTGGCTCATCCTCCTTTTCTACGCCTTCCCTCTGATATTCAAGATAAATGATGTCGTCATCTACTCCGAGACGGAGGCCGGCCTGAACAAGCTCGAAGCGATCCAGGCTCAGAACCTGATTGATGAGAACTTCCCGGGACAGCTCGCGAATAGCACCATCATGATCATCATCCAGAACTCTGATGTGACGTCAGCACGGGCGCGCGAACTTTCCACTAACCTCTACAACGACCTGCGTCAGGATGGAGCCCTCCAAGGCGTCATCAGTGTGGACTACGTCTACAGCGTTCTCGAATCCTACATCGCCGGCGTGATTGCTCAGAGCGGTCCGGGGATGTACGGGACTAAGGATCAGGTGGACCAGCTCATCCAGATAGTCTACAAGACTCCGCTTGATGTCGTCGACAGCCATCTGCAGCTGACCTCGCTCGGCTACACCGATCAGCAGGCGCGGGCCACGGTCATCGCGGGTCTGACTGCCCAGCTGCGCGCTTCCGGAATGAACGAGTCTATGACTGCGTTCGTCATCGGATATGTGGATCAGGCGTTCTACCCATATTGGCTCGTCGACCACTCGAACGACTCCGCTAAGCTACAGTCGACAATCGAGGCCGCGGCGGACTCCTACTTCAGCGCGATACCCGGCCAGACGAGTAAGTTCGCCCTGCTCGTGGCGCATTCGTTCAGCGTCCAGTATTATCGCGCCATGACCTCCCTTCAGCAGGAGGCGATGCTGGCGCAGTTCGTCATAGGCATGACGTCTGCCCAGATCGAGGCTAACGTGTCATTCGTTTCGGATATCTGGGCACTCGGCCCGCAACCGTCTCCTGCCAGTGTCACTGCCCTTGCTCATGGGGCGGTCTACAACTATACTATCGAGGACATTCCGATCAAAGTCCCCGACATGTTCATCTCGCGGTTCATGAACACCGATCCGATCTCCGGGGATGCCAACACCACAATGCTCATGGTCGTCTCGCTCTCGGTCGGAGGTTCATCCTCGGAAGCGGGGAACGATGTGCGAGTCATCCGTGACGTCATCAAGGGGGAATTGGCCTCTGTCGGCCCCGGTTACAAGGTCTTCGTGAGTGGAGACGCAGCGCTCGAGGTCGACACCATGGACGCAGTGGGGAAGGACACGAGCAGGGTCGACCCGATAACAGTGATACTAGTCGTCGTCCTCGTAGGGCTGTTCTTCAGGTCGGTCCTCAGTCCGTTCATCCCGCTGATGACCATCGGCATGGCCTATCTGTTGACTACTGCCGTGATCTACATCATGGGTACATACGTGATGAAGATCCACTACAGCGTGACCATGATGATACTCGTCGTGATGCTAGGCGCCGGTACTGACTACTGCATCTTCATCATGTCACGATACAGGGAGGAGCGCGTCGGAGGCAAGACCAAGGAGGAGTCCGTCAAGACCAGCCTGATGTGGGCGGGCGAGAGCATTGCGACGAGCGGGGCAACCGTCATGATCGGATTCGGTTCGCTCATGATTAGCCAATACAGCATGATCCGGTCGATGGGAATGGCCCTCGTTATCGCCATCGGGATAACACTTCTCTTCGCTCTCACGATGTTACCGTCGCTCTTGATGCTCATCGGTGACAAGGTGTTCTGGCCGAACACGATGGCCAAGGCAACTGAGAGAGCGCGGGCCTTGGATCTGAGAGGGGGCGGCTACTTCAGGAAGAGCGTGACCTTCTCGCTCAAGCACTCGAAAGCGATAGTCATTGCCGCGCTCATCATCTCAGTGCCAGCAGTCTATCTGTACTTCGCCCTCGAGCCAAGCTACGACTTCATGTCCAGCCTTCCCAATGCTGAGAGCAAGCAGGGCATAAACGCCCTTGCATCGGGCTTCGGAGGGGGCACGATAACGCCAACGTACATCGTCGTCCAATTCGACCATTCTATACTCCAGGCCAACGGTTCTCTGGATACTTCCGCCGCCTCAAGCCTTGAACAGTATTCATCGACGGTGGGCGGTCAAAGCAATGTGCGAAGCATCTCGGGACCGACAAGACCATTCGGGAGGCCGGTGAACAGCACCTATCTCGCATCGCTGCCTCCGGTCGAACTGGCGACTTATCAAATGGCCATTGCGAGTGCCATAGGAGTTGACAACAGGACCGTCATGTTGACCGTTGTCCTGCAAGACGAGCCGTTCACGACGAATTCCATCCATTCGATTGATGAGATGAGGGTTCAGAGCGCTCGGGCGCAGACCGACATATTCCAAGGTGGTGCCAAGATCTATGTCGGCGGCTCGACCGCTAGCATGCTCGATATCTCTGGGACGGTTGCTAACGACTTCATGTCTATGAGGGTGGTCGTGCTGGTAGGGATATTCATCGTTCTGATGCTCGTCCTCGGGTCGCTGCTAATCCCGCTCAGGTTGATAATGACCGTCCTTCTGAACGTTACTTGGACAATAGCCATGACCATGCTGATATTCCAGTACGGATACGGAGATCCAGTTCTCTGGATGATGCCCTTGATATTGTTCGTGGTGGCGATGGGCCTAGGCATGGACTACGACATATTCCTAACGACTAGGATACGCGAGGAGGTCCTGAAGGGCAAGACGGACGCTCAGGCGATAAAGACCGCCGTGGAGCGCACAGGGGGAATCATCACTGCCTGCGGATTGGTGATGGCGGGCGCCTTCGGCTCCATGATGCTGTCCACGACTGTTTTGCTGAGGGAATTCGGGTTCGGTCTGGCATTCGCCATCCTTCTCGACGCAATGATCCTGAGGATCTACCTGGTCCCGGCGATCATGCTCCTGCTGGAGAAGTGGAACTGGTATGCCCCGGGCAGGCTGCAACGTGTCAGGCGCGAGGAAAAGTCACGAAATCATTAAGACAAGGCTGACCAGATATCATCACCTGGTACTATGCGACGCAAGACAGTTCTTTTGTCGGTCTTTGTCCTAGCTGTGATGGTAATCAGCCTCAATGCCCCTAGCGTCTCATCTCAACCGGTCACAGGAGATGCGATGCATGTGGATTCCAAGATGGTCATTTCCGGATTGGGAGATCTGAGCGGGACTGGCAGTGCCGAGATAACTTACACTGGGAACGCGGCGTCGGTTCTGCGTCTAGCGATCTTCCACGGGTTCGATAGGAACGGCGACCAATGGATGGACGTTAACGAGACAAGGGACTTCATGAACGGAGTGTCTCACTACCTCGTCGGGAAGTCGTACTGGGGCATCACGGTCAAGTCCGCGACAAACTTCACCACCAAATCCAAGGAATACATCACAAGTCACACAAGCGGCCTTGTGCAATCTCAGTGGTCCTCAACCAATCTCGTGATGTTCAAGATCGGGTTCGAAGGCAAAGGCTTGGGCGCCACGAAGATGGTCGAGACCGCACAGGGAGCATACAATGCCTTTGGAGCTGCTGTGTTCGACTGCACCGGCTTCAGGTTCAATGGCACGCTGGTCCTGAAGCACAGGGTGACCTCCCTTGTAATAGGAAGCTTCACCAATCCGGAAATCGCCGACGGCAACATCACCGAGCTGAGGGCGCCTTTCGGAGACGTGATCTGGTACTCTTTCGAAGGCGCTGTGTCCTCAGCGGTGACCGCAGATGACCAGATAGCATACTCGAGCTTCTCCATAATGGAGAACCAGCAGATCTCGTTCGCTGTGCTGTTCATAGGCTGCCTGATGATACTTAGGATGCCGGGGAAGAATTTCGACAAATTCGCGAAGCTGCACCCGAGGAAGTTCAGAAAGTACGCGAAGCCGCTCATGTCTGTCAGGATCTCGGCGTACATCCTGGCAGCCGTGCTGGTCGTGCTGTACCTTTTCCCGTTCCTGTTCTCGTTCGTCTCAAAGAGCGCGATGTTCTATGCTGCCTACCTCTACCTGTTGGTGCCAGTGGCAATAATTGGGGAGTATTTCTTCTCCAAAGGAATGTACAACAAGGCCGCCATCTCGATACCTGATGAATCGATAATCGAGGTCAAGCAAGCCCTCATACAGCCGGAGGAGGGCGAGGGGGAGATACTGTGCAAGGTATGCTACAAGCCGATAGAGGCCGGACTGGAGATATTCCAGTGCAATTGTGGCTTCACGATGCACGTCGAATGCGCGGAGAAGGTGCAGACCTGCCCGTCCTGCGGAGAAATGTTGTTCCCGCAGCGCACTAGGTCGATCCAATGCAGGTCCTGCGGTGAGACCTTCCTCTACTCAGGGAGAGAGGACCCGTACTCCATCCAGTGCGCCAAGTGCGGGGCGTTCCAAGAGGAGATCAAAGCAGGGAAGAACTACCTGGTCGTGGACGAGGACCCGAGGAACGCCTTCATGATGATCCGAGCGATGTCACTCTCGGAAAGGCCCACCATGTGCCTCACAGTCCAGTTCCCGGGCAAGATACGCTCCGAGTACGACCTCGCCAATGTGCAGGTCAAATGGCTGTCTGATAGCTCGACGGACATTGACAACGTCAACCCGAAGAACCTGGACGGTGACTCGATGGAGCTCGTCTCCACGTTCCTCATGACCACAAAGGAGGCTGGAGTGCTTCTGGACGGCATCGAATCGTTGATAGAGATGAACGGGTTCGACAAGGTGATAGCCTTTGTGAAGAGGCTGAACGACCTGGCGGCCATCCATAGGTCCACGATAATCCTGTCCGTCAACAAGAAGGCGGTTGCTCAGGACCAGTTCAAATCAATCAGCGATGAGTTCGACGAGATCCACGATTACCAGTAGTCTTGTCGGCGGCGCCAGACCATCTCATGTAAAGGTCGTTGTCTATGCCCAGCTCGTCCAATACGCGGCCGACCATGAAGTTCACCATGTCATCTACGTCCTTGGGCATGGGATAGAATGCAGGGCTCGCGGGCATGATGGTCGCACCCGCAAGGGACAGCCGTTCCATGTTGGACAGATGGATGCTCGACAGGGGGGTTTCCCTGATCAGCAGCACGAGCTTCCGGCGCTCCTTGAGTGCGACTGCTGCGACTCTGGTGATCAGGTTGTCTGCGATTCCGCACGCGATCTTGGACATGGTCGATGTGCTGCACGGAGCTATCACCATGGAATCGAATCTCACCGAGCCAGATGCAAGAGGAGAGTGCATGTCGTCGTTCCCATAACGAACGTCCGCCCGTGCCTCGATGCTTCTCTTCGACATGCCCAGCTCTATTCTGGCTATCTTGGCAGCATCTGAGGAGATGATCACGGCCTTCCTCCCTGGGAGCCTCTCCAGGAGGCGCACTCCGTAGATTGTCCCTGAGGCCCCTGTGATGCCCACGACAGTCATCATCGGGGCTGCAGAAGGACCATCCGGACAAAATACTCTTCCCCTTCCGACAGGCATGCGTTTGTGCCATGATGCAACAATCTGGGTGCATTCCTGGCCTCCTCTCTAGCCGAGAAGCATTTAAATACGGGTAGCATCTTATCCGCGATTTGCCACCCTTGGTGGCACCAATCCAGCCGATTGAAAAATCGCATTTGACTGAGGAATCTCAATGGCTACCGCGTACGATGTGCCCGCTGAAAAGCTCATCCCGAAGATAGCGGATGAGCTGAAGAAGATCGAGACGATCGCTCCGCCCGACTGGGCAGCCTTTGTCAAGACCGGCAGGCACAGGGAGAAGAGCCCTGTCAACAACGATTGGTGGCACACCCGAACAGCCGCGGTCCTGAGGAAGATATACATCGAAGGCCCGGTCGGGACGACTAGGCTGGCGGCGATGTACGGGGGCAGGGCGGACAGAGGCTCTAAGCCGAACAGGGCGGTACGCGGCTCCAGATCGATATCACGTATGACTGTCCAGCAGCTGGAGAAGAGCCAGCTGGTTCAGAAACAAAAAGACGGAGGCAGGGTCGTGACCGCCAAGGCCAGGAAGATGATAGACCAGATGTCTACACAGATCTTGAAGGACATGGCGGCTCTGAACCCTGAACTCACGAAGTATCTCTGAGTGGGCGGACATGGCTGAACAGGAAGAGCTGGATGCTCTGAGGCAGAGGAAACTGCAGGAACTCCAGATGAGGGCGCAGCAGGAGTCCCTGGTCCAGGAGCAGACGAAGCAGCAGGACGCGCAGAAGCAGATGCTCATGCGGCAGTTGCTGACGCCAGAGGCCAGGGAACGGCTCGCGAATCTGCGCATGACACGCCCAGATGTCGTGGAATCCGTCGAGAACCAGCTCATCATGCTGGTCCAGTCGGGCAGGATAAACCAGCAGATAGACGACTACACGCTGAGACAGATCCTGCGCAAGATAGTCCCCACGAAGCGGGAGATCAAGATCGAGAGGAGATGACCGGATGGCTAAACACAAGCCACATGCGAGGAAGCTCAGATTGATGGCGGCGACCAAGAGCAACAGGAGGGTCCCCGCTTGGGTCATGATGAGGACGAATAGGTCCTTCTTGAGGCATCCGAAGAGGCGGCACTGGAGAAGGACGAAACTGAAGGTGTGAGGTCTTACAATGGTCGAGGAGCTAGAGAGAGTTTACACGATCCCGCTGACTGTCACGAAGCGGGTCCCCAGGACCAAGAGGGCGCCCAGAGCCATCAAGGAGATCAAGGAGTTCGTGCGCAAGCACATGATGGAGAAGACGTCCGTGAAGGGCGATGATGATGCCGAGGAGAAGGATGTCTGGGTCGACTACAGGTTGAATGAGCTTATATGGTCTCGCGGGATCGAACACCCGCCGAGCAAGGTCCGTGTCAAGGTCATCAGGTTCGAAGACGGCCTCATCGAGGTCTCCCTGCCGGAGGAGTGAGTTTCCCGAGGTAGGGGCTGAATGATCAAACTGAGCGATATTGACGGAAACCCGTACGTGGGTGTCTACTGCGCCGCGAGCGATAAGCTGGCCATCGTTCCGAATTCTGCACATCCGAAAGAGATCAAAGAGATAGGGCGGATCCTCGGTGTCCAGGTTATTGTGACCAACATCGCGGGGACCACGATCGTGGGCTGTCTTGTGGCAATGAACTCGAATGGGATCATTGTCTCGAACTTCGCTGAGAAGAGCGAGCTCACTCACTTGCCCCAAGACATCAGGGTCTCGAAGATGGAGGAGAAGATCAACGCCGCCGGCAACAACCTATTGGTCAATGACAATGCCGCCCTCGTTCACCCGGCCGCTTCTGGCCGGACCATCAAGCATCTTGAGGATGTTCTTGGAGTTGAGGTCCAGAGGGGCAGAGTGGCTGGCATAGATACGGTCGGTTCGGCTTGCATAGCCACGGCCAAGGGGGTCGTGTGCCATCCTAGGACCACGGAAGATGAGCTCAAGTGGCTCTCGGAGCTGTTCAAGGTCCCTTCGAGCGTCGCCACTCTGAACTACGGCACGCCATACTTGGGCGCGTGCGCGGTTGCGAACAGCAAGGGTGCTTTTGTCGGTTCGAGGTCGACGCCAATCGAGCTTGGCAGGCTTGAGGACGGGCTCGCGCTCTATTGACCATTGCTCATTTCGAGAACAGCCATATCTCCGTGCCTGTTTCTGGCAGGTCCTCTCGGGTGAACTCCACCTCGTTCCCAACCCTGACGATCTGTTTCTGGTCGCACACCTTGAGGAAGTTCTGCACAGGCTGGATCGCGAGTCCCAGGCCGGGGACTCTGTAGTGCATCGGTATGGCCACCTTTGGGGCAATCCTCGCTATGACGTCCTTCGCGGCCTCAGGGCCGATTGTGAACACGTCCCCAACAGGGACAAACAGGAAATCGACAGGTGATATCTCGTCCACCTGCGAATCGTCAAGTCTGTGTCCGAGATCTCCCAAATGACAGAACGAGGTCCCATCGAGCTCGAACTTGAACAGGGTTATGTGCCCCCTCTTTGCGCCTCCATCACTGTCATGGTCGGCCGTGATGCCTTCTATCCTCACTCCCTTCTCGACGGTCATGACCGGCTTGGTGATTATGCTTGAATCCTCTCCCTGGACGAGCCTAGCGCAGTTGTGGTCGAAGTGATCGTGCGAGACTAGGACCAAGTCGGCCTTGACGTTGGGAGGAGCGATTCCCAGTGATTTCCCGTCATGGGGGTCGGTCACAACCTTGACGCTCCCATCGACCTCAAAACAAGCGTGACCATGCCATCTTATTCGCAACTTATCGGTGCCCCGGGGATGGAAGTAATCCGCAACACGTTACTTAACACAAACGGTCAGATCAGGCTTCGTGTGAGGCAGTTGCGCAATGGTCAGCTATCGGAAGTCCGGAGATCATTGCTTGACTATTCGCACGACCCGGGTTCTCTTGGTCGTCTCTCCTTGATCAGAGGCCTGAGGAACCGCCTCGGCCGGCGGAGCCGACTTCACTGTGCGGACCCGTCTGACCTTCTTGGCATCGGCATCCTCTTCCTTGGCCACCACTGGCGGTGGGACTTCCTGAGGTCTGACCCCCGAAGGCCTCTGCTGTCTCAAAACACGTTCATCGCGTGCCACAGGCGGAGCTGGCTTGGGAGCGGGTTTTGTCTCTCTCGCCTGCACAGGCTCCTTCGTCTTCGGGGGCGCTTTTGCGGCCTCCTTCCGCCCCAATGCAGGTGCGTGAAGGGTCGATTCGATCCTCTGGTTAACGGATCCGGGCTCGAACCGCTGTTTCTCAAGCATGAGGTCGCGCTCGAGCTTCTCTATCTGGAGGATCCACTCGTCCTCCTCTTCGAAATCCCAACCACAGAATTCGCAAATTGATGAATCCAGGGCAACTCCGAGTCCGCAGCTCGGGCATTCTTTCTTGACTTCTGCCTCGTCAATTCTTTTGCCCATTGCAGAGATAATTCTCAGGTCATTATATAAGGGTTGTTGATGCGGCGAAGAATACTGGTCAGTACAACAATGACGAGGCTCAAATACATCCCTGGGGCATTAGGAGGCCCGTAATGAAGACTCTAGTGCTGTGTGTAGACAGGGATGACGACCTGGGCACAAAAGCGGGCATCAACGGGCCGGTCATAGGAAGAGATGAGAACCTTAAGGCAAGCATCGCGCTTGGCCTGGCCGACCCCGAAGACGTCGACACAAACACAATCCTGGCGGGCGTGCAACTGTATGACGACCTCGTGAAACGGGGGATGGAGGCGGAGATCGCCACTGTCTCAGGAGACTCGCACGTCGGGTTCCAGTCCGACCTCATTCTGACGAACCAGCTGGAGAATGTTCTTGAAGTGGTCAAGCCCGACAGGGCGATCCTAATAAGCGACGGCGCAGAGGACGAGTCGATCTATCCCGTGATATCCTCCAGGATCAAGATCGACTCGGTCAGACGGGTTTATGTCAAGCAGAGCAGAAGTATCGAAGGCACATACTACATGATCATCAGGACGCTCCAGGACGAGAAGATGAGGAGAAAGTGGATAGTCCCGCTTTCTCTCGTACTGATAATATGGGGATTCCTCTCACTGTTCACCAAGATCATCAGATTCTCGGAGGGCAACTATGATGACATCGCGCTGCTCTCCGAGATGGCTCCTGGCGTTATCGGTGTTGTATTGGGCTTCTACCTCATTGGATGGGCGTACAGATGGGCGGCATCGCTACACCTGCGGGTCGAGAGGACGAAGCGTGCCCTTCGGCAGGGCAGCCTCGTGATACCCTTTGCGCTTGTTTCGTTCGCACTTGTTGTCTTCGGAATGCTTGTGGGCTACGACATGTTGGCAGTCTATAGACAGGGCCTGCTCCCCGATGAGAGAAGCTTGTCCATATCGATATTGCTCTTCATCTCCGGGGCAGTGTGGTTCATCGTGTTCGGCGTGTTCGCATACGAGACCGGCAAGTCTGTAACCGCCTTCTTGCAGACTGGTAAGATAAAATGGTCCTTCATCGTGATGATGGTCTCCGTCCTCGCCACTGGCTTCATCATTCAGGGAGCCGTGGACGCCCTTGAGTTCTTCGTATCGTATGGTGAGGCCGACCTTGTCATAATCATCGCGGAGATGATCACTGGTATCCTCTTGGCAATATTCGGCTCGCTTCTGAACGCGTCGCTGAGGAGTGAGGCGGCCCGGCAGCCGGGAGCGCCTCAGGGGGCGTGACCCCTTGAAGCTCGAGACCTGGCTCCCGATGTACGCTAGGATATGCGATGATTTTGGGTTCGACAAATCCAAGGATATCGAGAGCGCTCGATGGCTGGCCTCTCAGACTGGAGAAAGCGGGGCCCGCGCACTCGAGCAGACCAGGGGAGATTTTCCACAATCGGTGTTGGTTTGCGGTGGAGGTCCTGGACTTGCTGATGAGCTTTCCTCTCTCACGATCAAAGGATATGTGATCGCCGCAGACAGCGCTGCGACGGTGCTGATGGATGCGAACGTGCAGGTCGATATGATCGTTACCGACCTCGATGGCATCGTTGAGGACCAGATAGAAGCGAATGGTAGAGGCGCGGTTGTGTTTGTCCATGCCCACGGAGACAACATGAAGGCCCTGACACGATATACTGGACAATTCACGGGACCTCTTGTCGGGACTTGCCAGTGTCCTCCTCCTCCCGGGATCTTCAACTTCGGAGGTTTCACAGATGGAGACCGAGCAGCTTGCATATCAGCTGAGCTGGGCGCGAAGAGGATATTCCTAGCGGGGTTCGATTTCGAGCATCCGTCGGACAAGGAGGGGAAGAGCAGAGAGGTAAAGCTGCGCAAGCTCAGATGGGCCAAGGTAGTCCTTGATGTACTGGCGCAGGAAGGTGCTCGACTCCTTCTCGCTAGTGAGGAAGTTGGATGAGTCTGCGGACCATCTCTTCGACATGTTTTTAGCTGTGAATACAGTTGCCTTTCCGGGATTGGGATGACTGTTGTAACCATGCAACAGGTTGAGAAAGCTCTGAAGAGGACTGTCGGCAAGAAGGGCATGTCCGATGGAGAGGTCAAGAACCTGGCTGACTATCTCATGAGCTTCTTCGGATACACGGACGAAGTGATCGACAACCGGCTCACCTCCGAGGATCGCGACGTCTTCTACATGCTGGAAGAGGAAGGCCTCCTCACATCCACTCAGGAGGAGGTCCTGCTCAAGAAGGGAAAGCTTTGGAGGATCCACTACTGGATACTCAAGAAGGACCAGATCATCAGGCTTGCCCAGATGGATGAAGAGGGGATAGAGGCGAAGGACGAGGCAGCGGACGTCTACGACCAGGTCTCTGATGAGGAATGGTCGAGACACAAGATGTCCTCCGGAGACCCGACGTCTGGGAACCCGTCCAGGAACGATGAAACCCATTAATAGCGGGACCGTTATGAGCTGAGCGCGGGTCTGTCCAGATGAACGGTTACCTGATAGCACTCATTATATTCTTGGCGTACGTGGGCCTCGTCTATATCCTCAACAGGACGAAGTGGCTAGAGAGGCACAGCATGAGCCTCATGGGTCCCATGATCATGTGGAAGACCCGCCGGGGCAAGAAGTTCATTGAGAGGCTGGCATCCAGAAAGCGTTTCTGGAACTTCTACGGCAAGGTGGCTCTCTGGATCTGCGCGGGTTCGATGTTGCTCATCATGCTGCTTCTTCTCTGGGAGGCCACGATAGTCCCTCAGATCAAGAACCCCCCTTCACCTGAACTGATCCTCGGGATTCCCGGCATCAACCCCGTGATCCCTCTCGGATATGGAATCCTCGCGTTAGTGGTCGCCATCGTCGTGCACGAATTCGCGCATGGCATTCTCACAAGAGTGGGAGATGTCAAGGTCCAGTCGATCGGCCTCGTGTTCATGGTCATTCCGATCGGAGCATTCGTAGAACCTGACGAGAAGGAGCTCCTGGCGACTACGCGCAGCAGGCGGTCGAAGGTCTTTGCAGTCGGGCCCGCCACCAACATCATCCTGGCCATGGTTGTGCTAGCCCTTTTCTCGGGCGTGATGATGTCCTCCGTGGAGTCTTCGCACGAGGGGGCGCTGACCCTTGGCGTCGTGGATGGCTCCCCCGCAATGCAGGCAGGGCTGACGCCGAGTTGCGTCATCGTCTCGGTGAATGGAGTCACTGTCAAGAACGGGGCGGAATTCAATGCGCGCATGTCCGATGCGCCGGGTTCGAACGTCAGCGTTGGCTACTACTTCAAGGGGCAGTTGAGGTCGACCCAGTTCACCGACGGCGTAGTCATAGCTTACGCTGCCAAAGGTTTTGCCGCCTATGATGTCGGATTGAAGGCGGGTATGGTCCTCGTGTCGATCAATGATACTCCGATTGGCAACATGACTGCGCTTTCGGACGCGATGTCGCTCGCTCGCGCCGGGAAGACCGTGAACATCACGGTGATGAGCGAATCGCCCTCTGGCGTATTCGCCGTGGACAATAGCATCTCCCAGATAACTCTCTCTGACAAATGGAACTACTACCAGGAGTACGACCCGTCGAACAACGACCCTAGCTACCACGGTGTAGCCTACCTCGGAGGTGGATTCCTCGAGCTGGGCCTCCGAGTCGATGACGTGAGCTACTACTCGGATGTCTTGGCCAACCCGTTCACGGGCGACAGCAACCTGAACGACTTCTCAAGATCGTGGCTGAGACTGATAGCCTTGCCGTTCCTGGACCTTGCTCCCATAAGATCTCCAGTGACCGATCTCTACCATCCGTCCGGCGGACTGTCATGGATGCCCGATTCAGCGTTCTGGCTAGTCACCAACTCCCTCTATTGGATATTCTGGTTGAACCTGATGATCGGCCTGACGAACGTACTTCCTGCGGTACCTCTCGACGGCGGCTACATCTTCCGGGACGCCATCGACTACGTTCTCAGCAAGACTGGCAGGACATATACAAAGGAGCAGAAGGACAAAGTCGTGGGTTCGATAGTGCTCGCGTTCGCCCTCCTCGTGTTGGCACTGATCGTCTGGCAGATAGTCGGTCCTGCCCTTTGAGCTCAGAGAGTGTTGTTGCTCACCCGGACTGGTTCGTCGGTCCTCAAGAGACAGTGGGGCGCGTTGCCGACGAGCAGTCTAACAATGTCAGGCATGCCGATAGGCGAAGGGAACGCGCTATGCCACGTTTCTGGAATAGCGGCCATATATGTGAATGAGAAGAATGGAATGAAGAAGCCGAACGCCGATGGTGACAATGCAATGCTCCTCTCAGAGCCTCCTCGACTTCTCCATTCTCCCATGCACACAATGGGCTCAACGACTCTGAGAGTCTCCTGAGCGTCAAGTCGGACTGTTTCCCGCGCACTGACTCCTTCGGCGTCCGGTTCAATAATTAAATACACATGACAGTGTTAACTGCACAAAGTCAGGAGTAGAGAAAGGAGGGAGAGGAATTGAAATCAACCTTCGAAAGCTGGTTTGATGAATCTGTGAGCAATGGCAGGGGCAGGAGATCGCTGGCAATCGCCATTGTCCCATTGGTGATGCTTGTGCTGGTACTTCCGGTAGGAGTCGCAGCTGCTGATACAACAGTGGCTGCAGTGCCTCCAGGCATCATGGACCCGATGAGCATCCCGAAGTGGATGAATCAGGTATCTGGTCCACCGCCAGTTTACGTGCCCACACCCATCTACGAGAACGGACAGCTTGTCTCGTGGGACTACAGAGTCGAGATGACTCAGTTGGATCAGCAGGTTCTTCCGGCTCCGCTTCCGAAGACACATGTCTGGGGATACAGCGGATACGTTAAGGACGGCGTCACCAGTGAATATCTGGGACTGATAGCGAACTCACCCGGACCATCCTTCGAGTCTGTCAAAGGGATACCTGTCAATGTCGAGTGGGTGAACAACATACAAACGCCACACATGTTCGCGGTTGACCCGACCCTTCACTGGGCGAACCCGAACGGCATGGAGATGCCGATGGAAGACTTCCCTCCGTACCCGCCAGGTTACGAGGAGGCCCAGAGCCCCGTCCCCCTAGTGACTCACCTGCACGGTGCTGAGGTTCAGTCGACGTCTGACGGTGGTCCCGATGCTTGGTTCACATGGGATGGAAAGCAGGGGATGTCCTACAACACTTACAGGTCAACAACCCCCAACGCTGCAGTCTACCACTATCCGAACTCACAGCCTGCAACAACCTTGTGGTATCACGATCACGCTCTTGGACTGACCAGAACGAACGTGATGTCCGGACTAGCAGGGTTCTATCTTCTAAGGGATCCAGCTGACACGATTGCGCCGTTGCTTCCAGCTGGGAAGTACGAGGTGCCGCTCGCGATTCAGGACAGGACGTTCAAGACTGACGGCTCGTTCTTCTTTGACAGCGTCGGAATCAACCCAGACATGCATCCCTACTGGACCCCCGAGTTCTTTGGGAACACTATCATGGTGAATGGTCTCGTCTGGCCGAACATGGACGTGGACCAGGGACAGTACAGATTCAGGCTCCTTGATGGCTCAAATGCGAGGTTCTATACGCTCAGTTTCTCCAACGGGATGCCGTTCTCTGTGATCGGGACCGACGGAGGATACTTGAGGTCGGCGGCCAAATTGACCAAACTGACGGTCGCACCAGGCGAGAGGTACGACATTCTCGTGGACTTCTCCGGGCTTGCGCCAGGGACGAAGGTAGTCCTCGTGAACAGTGCGAAGTCGCCATACCCATCAGGTACTCCCTCAAACGGCGCGTCAACGGGCAAGATCATACAGTTCACGGTAACGGGCAATAGCGGATTTGTAGCCAAGAGTCTGCCATTGTATCTCAATCCGACTCTGACCGCAGGATTCCCAAGCCTGAGCGTGGCCGATGCTAAGCGAACTCTTGTGCTGACAGAGGTCATGGGAATGGGAGGACCGTTGGAGATCCTGCTGAACGGCCAGAAATGGCACGCGCCAATCTCTGAGACGCCGGTGCTGGGCAGTATTGAGGATTGGATCATAGTTAATCCTACGATGGACACGCACCCGATTCACCTGCACCTGACTCAGTTCCAGCTTGTGAGCAGGCAAAAGCTCGATACGGTAAAGTACTATGCCGACTGGGTCGCCCTGAACGGCGAGCCGCCGTTCCACCACGAGACCCCGCAGGAGCTAGCCGTGGCTCAATATCTGAAGGGGAAACCGAAGATGGCGGAGCCCCAGGAGATGGGCTGGAAGGACACTGTTCAGATGAATCCTGGTGAGATGACGATAATCAGGGTCAAGTTCGCACCCATCGATGGCAGCGCGTCCTATCCGTTCGATGCGACCATTGGACCGGGCTATGTCTGGCACTGCCACATTCTGGACCATGAGGACAACGAGATGATGAGGCCATATATTGTTGTCGCTGCGACTGCACGAGAGACATAAAACTCGGCCCAAACCCCTTCGGTCTTCATTTATCTCGAACCGTTGCGCCGCAAGCATCCAATCGAAGAGTTGTCCATTCACCGAAACGAACACTTACCTGGCTACGGATAGTTTTTTATTACCTAATCTGTTACCAATTCGGATGCGATGTTCTCTCCTCAGAAGGACATGAAGGAACTGGTCCTTGAGATCCTGAAGAAGGACCAGATGTCGATCAGCGGGGTCTGTCGTGAGCTGGCCTCGAAAGGGGTGAAGCTGCACAGGCTCGAGCTCACAGGCTATCTGAAGGCCCTTGCAGACATGAATGTTCTGAAGGAAAAGGACATCAAGCCCTCAAAGGTGTTCTCCCCTTCGGCGTCAAGGGACAAGAACCTCTATGAGCTCATAGGCGAGAGCTCGTCATCGATAATGAAGTCGGCCGACGAGAGGGCCACCCTCGCCGCATACTCCCTACAGCGGCTGTTCAAGAGGGCCGTGTTCGACATGGAGGTCAGGCGGTGTGGAGTCGGAGGAACTGTCGATGGCAGGAAGGCCACTGCCGAGGAGCGGGCCGATGCGAAGTCCATAATGACGAGGATGGGCTACAAGGTCCCCAACAGCGACATCCCGACCGTCGTAGAGAAGGACTTCGAGAAGCAGTTCCTCGAGGTCTTGGGGGACGTCGTAGTGGAGCGGTTCAACGCTCGGCCATATCAGAAAGAAACCACTCAGACGAAGCTCTGAGGGACAGGTATTTATCTGCATGATTGGGATTTGGTTCTCGTGAAGCTGGAGGAGATTGTCAAGCACATCAGAGAGTACAGGGGCGTCGTGAGGAAGGGCCCCGTGACATCGGTAGCCGCAGGCCTGATACCGATCCAGAGCGAGGATGTGCTCGCAGCATACGGAGAGGATGCGGCCGTCATCAAGTGCGGCAGGGAGATCCTGCTCATGGCGGCCGACGGGATACTCCAGGACCTCGTGAAGAGGAATCCATACTGGGCGGGCTACTGCGCGGTTCTGGTCAATGTCAACGATATCGCCGCCATGGGAGGCCACTCGATAGCGATGGTGAATGTGCTCTCGTGCGCAGACGAAGAGGTCAGGGCTAGAATCGTCGAGGGCATGAAGGCAGCATGCGACAAGTTCGGCGTGCCCATGGTAGGCGGACATCTGCACCCGGACACTTCCTATTCGGCAGTCGACGTGGCCATACTCGGTAAGACCGACAGGTCACGGCTCGTTCTCAGCAGCGGCGCGTCGGAAGGCGACCCGATAGTGTTCGCGATGGACCTCGACGGCCAGTTCACAGAGGGCGTGCCATATTCTTGGGACACGACATCAAAGAAAAGCCGGGAGGTCGTGAGGCGGCAGCTCCGGACCATGAACAAGATCGCGCCATACCTCACCGCCGGGAAGGACATCAGCAACCCAGGCGCGCTGGGATGCCTTGGAATGCTTCTCGAGACGAGCAGGAAAGGGGCGGTCGTGGATGTGTCGAAGATCCCTCGTCCGAAAGGAGTGGAACTCCTTCAATGGCTAACGGCGTACCAGGGCTGCGGGTTCGTAGTCACCTGCAGGGAGGCGCGGACGCAGCAGGTGATTGATGAGTTCGCACGGTCCGACATAACTGCTGCTGTATGCGGCAAGGTCACCAAGGGCGCTGCCCTAGAGCTCCAGCTCGGCGGAGACAGCAAAGTGCTTTTCGATTTCAGAGAAGACACCCTCGGATGCGCACTTCCACAAAAGATATGAGGCCGGTTATCCTATCGATGTTTAGAGAGCGAGAAACACGGCAACACAGCGGTTGGCAACCAATCCCAGAGGGCGCCTATACGCTGGGGTAGGTTGAGCTAGTAAAAGGGGACTGTCACGCTGCGGCCCCCACCGTGCTCGACTCTCTCTCTTTCTCTTCTCCAATACGTATTACTCAATCTCACTCACTATTATCTATGCACAGGCGCGTTGAAGGTGTGGCGAGAAGTGCTAGGCCACTGGAGTTGCCGGCCTCTCCGACGTCGGCTACCCAGATACCTCCTCGGCCCCGCTTCCCGTTGAGCGTTGAGAGTTCGCGGTAAGGCTGCTCCCGTCAGGGTCTGACCCGATCCCCGCAACGAAGACAAGTGATCCCGCCCTCCGGCTGGACCTCAGAGCCACCTTCGACCCCATCGGACAGAGCCTCATAGTTGGTATCTGGACCGGCGCCGGTTCGGTTACGACGTCCCCAGCTGTCACCCCCACTAACGACGGTTTTGGTGTACAAGGACACGCCGAACGTCCCGGTCGAGCCTAGCGTTGTTCCAATAGAACGGCCACTATAAAAGGAGTGTGCAGGGGTTCTCAGCCTGCTCGGCACGGCATCGGGCAAAGGCATTTCTCTCGCCGATAATTGTTATATACTGGCCTATCATTATGCTCGCCAAAGCATATCGGTGACATGATGAAGCCAGATTGGAGGGTTGTGGCGGCCATCGCGATGGTGGCTGTGCTTGTAGTTGCGACAGTTGTCTATCTCGTCCTTACTCAGGATCATGAGAAGAAGACCCTGCGACTTGCGACGACCACAAGCACATACGACTCCGGGCTCCTGAGCTACATACTGCCCGATTTCGAGGAGAAGTACAACTGCAAAGTCGATGTGATAGCGGTCGGCTCCGGTCAGGCTCTTGAGATGGGCAAGAACGGAGATGTTGACGTACTTCTTGTGCACTCTCCGGCTTCTGAGATCAAGTTTGTCATTGATGGTTACGGCGAGGGCAGGACACTCGTCATGTACAACAACTTCGTGATTGCCGGCCCATCAGGCGACGGTGCGGGAACGAACTCATCGAGGAACGCCACTCAAGCTTTCACGAAGATACACGACAACGGCACAACGGGCAATACGAAGTTCATTTCGCGAGGCGACAACTCGGGGACCAACACCAAGGAACTCTCTCTGTGGACTTCGGCTGGATTCAACGCATCTCAGTTCTCGAACTCATGGTATCTGAGCGCTGGCCAGGGCATGGGTGCCGTCCTTGACATGTGCGAACAAATGAACGCGTACACTCTTTCGGATGACGCGACCTACTATCAGCGGGTGAGCGTGAACCTCATTCCCCATCTGAACATCACCTATCAGGGCGACCCAGGGCTGTTCAACCAGTACAGCGTCATACCGATCAACGCGACGAAGTGGACCCATGTCAACCACACGCTGGCTATCGACTTCAAGGGTTGGATCACCTCCACCGGCGGACAGGACCTCATAGCCAGCTATGTGAAGTACGGCCACCAGCTGTTCTTCCCCAACGCACCGAGAAACATCCCGGCTACCATGAGCTCTGGAATCGAATTGCATCCAGGCATGCCGATTGGAACGGTCATCTGCAACAGCGCATCGGCCGGGAGAATTGGGCCGATTGCCTTCGTAGATGTCTCGAAAATGTGAGGTGGAACCCACACGAACGAACTCCTATTGGTAACACTGCTGTCGCTCTATGTGTCCGGCATTGCAACAATCCTCGGCTCCGCCATAGGGATACCTCTGGGCGCACTCATCGGTCTGAAGGAGTTCGGCGGGAAGGGGGCCGTCAAGACGGTCACCTACACGCTCTACGGCTTCCCCCCCGTTCTCTCCGGCCTGCTCATCTACTACCTCTTCTCGAGGAGCGGCCCCCTAGGATCTTTCGGGATCCTGTTCACCCCCACTGCAATGATACTGGCCGAGACCCTCCTGGTCATACCGCTCGTAACGGGCGTTACGATAACGTCCGTCATGGAGGTCGATAGGTCAGTCAAGGACACAGTTCGGGCGCTCGGGGCCACCTCGCGCCAGACAACCCTTACCATCATGAGGGAAGCCTGGGTCGGGCTTGTCATGGCGTGCATGATCGGGTTCGGGAGAGTCATAGCGGAGGTTGGGGCAGCGTATCTCGTCGGAGGCAACATCGAGGGCAAGACGAGGGTCCTCACCACGGCAATCATGCTGGAGACCAGGATGGGCAACTTCGGATGGGCGATCGCGCTCGGGGCCGTCCTATTGTCTGTGGCGATGGCTGTGTTCTTCTTCCTCAGGCTGTTGCAGGAGAAGGAGATGCTATGACCGAATCCATAAGACTGGATTCGGTCACGAAGCGATACAACGATGTCACCGCCGTCAGAGATGTGTCGCTGTCCGCTTCGAAAGGCGAAGTCCTAGGCATCCTGGGCCCAAGCGGGGCCGGCAAGAGCACGCTCCTGCGACTGATGGACCTCCTCGAAGCACCTGACTCTGGATCCATCGTCATGAACGGGAAGCCCGTCGATGCCGGCACAAAACAGGCTGCGGACCTGAGAAGGAACATCGGCATGGTGCTCCAGAAACCGATTGCCTTGAACAGAAGCGTGACGAACAATCTAGCTTATGCTCTCCGGATACGCGGGTGGGACGAGAGCGACATCATAGATCGGGTCCGAGCCGAGATGGAACGATTCGGTTTGGTGGATCGGAGACACAAGAACGCTCGCACTCTGTCCGGTGGTGAGATGCAGAGGCTGTGCTTCGCCAGGGTCATGATCCATTCCCCTGACATCCTGCTTTTGGACGAGTTCGCCGCCAACCTGGACCCGGCGAATGTGGCTCTGCTCGAGGAGCGCGTTAGACAGTACGCTGCGGAGGACTGCAGAAGGAGTATCGTTCTTGTGACGCACAATCTGTTCCAGGCGAAGCGGATGTGCGATAGGATAGCCCTGATGTGGGGTGGAGAGATCGTCGAGGTAGCCCCCAAGAAGAAGTTCTTTGAGAACCCTGACGATGAGCGCACGGGCGCATTTGTCAAGGGCGAACTCGTCTATTGAACACAGCAGGTTGAATAGCGAACCGTGTAATATGGGCCCGTGCAGCTTTTGGACATCATTCTGAGCGCGGATGAATCCGTCTTCCATGCGCTCAACCGAGCGGGGTCTAATGTCTTTCTCGACGCGCTGATGACCGCCTTCACGGTGGTCATGGGCATCTCCTTCGTGATGGCGACGTTCGCGATAGGACTCTGGTTGCGGAGGCGAAAGGATCTCGCGATCGACTATCTTGTGTTAATCGCTCTCGCGAGCGTCTTGGCCGAGGTCATAAAGATAGTCACGGACCGTCAAAGGCCGTTCGATGTGCTACCGAACGTGAACACTATTTCGTGGCTCGGACTCACCTCTGCGTCAGGTCCTTCTTTCCCAAGCGGACATGCGGCAAGGGCCTTCGCCGTGGCGGCATTGCTCTCATTCGGTCGCGGCCCAAGAATCTATGTGATCAGCTTCGCCCTGGCGGGGTGCGTAGCAGTCAGTCGCGTCTATCTGGGACTGCACTGGCCGTCCGACGTGTTGTTCGGTGCGCTCCTCGGGATCTTCATCGCCCTCCTCTTGAGGTCATTTGCCGGAGCCGGCTCTTTCTACGGACGTGCTAGATCGAGGTTGGTTCACTTCCTTGAACGACTGCCCGGCGCGATATGAACCAAGATTTCAGTCGGGTTGCAGAAATTCATCACGAGTATACGTCTTTGCTTTTGTGCAAGACATGGACCGCTAACGCGTAGCAGATTTCGATGTATTCCGTCCATGGCTAGTGTAACTCTTATATTCGGCCAGTTGCATCGGACGTATGGAGTGAGCAGGAACTCACAGCAGAATGGGGGAAAGTCGGGAGCAATCCCGACTGGTGCGAGCCGTGTGTTGGTAATGCCCTTGTTTCTAGGCCGGTCGGCTGGCTAATTGACTGGCTGGTTAGTTTGGCATTTCATCGCGGTCCTAGGGAACCCGAGTCACCTAGTATCCAGCAAGCTCTTCTCCGAGGTATCCTTAGATTGCTCTAGTCCCAAAGGCCGTTCTTGACCATCACGATCCCGGTCCCGCTCAGGACGAGAACAAAGCCGCTAAGGAACACTAGGATTAGGGCGCCTACCGCCGCGGGCGCGGAAATCCCAAGGATGTTCGGTCTGATGTACGCGCACCCAATCCATATGGCGATGCCAACAAGGACCATCGCGAATCCCATTACTGTTCCGCTCAAACGATCGTCATCCGTGCTAAGCACGCTCCAACCTTATCCGCGCGTCCTGCGGTCAATAGCGCGTCTACTATCTGGCTATGGCAGATGTTGTTGATAATACATCTGACCCGAAAGGGCTGAAAACGGTTATGATAGACCCTGTGCGATTTGACCTCCCCTAAATGGTTGGCTCGGCCCGAAAAGGTGCAAATCACGTCTTTGGAAGGCAACCGGAAACCCGACTCAAACCTCTTCTCTTTTCATTGTAAATCATACCACCACGGCGGCGTGGTGTGAAGGTTGTTACTCGCCCAGGAGTAGAGCTTGCCGTCGTGAATCGCATAACTATACTCGGAGCCTGCGAACCCTCCATGCACGCCTCCCAAATACGCCAGTGCCACCGTGTATACTGTGTCACTCTCCTGAGGTGGGCCCGTGAAGATGATATAGTCTCCAGAACCAGGCACACCATCCCCGGTCGAATCGGTTATGCTCAGGTTATACCAATATGACATGTCAGATGCTTGGGCGGCAGTCATAACGACCGTGGCAGCTGAACCCGTACTCAGCTGGGCCTGCTGAGACTCAAAGGCCACATGGCCACCGAGTGGCCCCCAACGGAATACCGTCTTGTTGTAGCTTGCGCCTTGAAACATGATAGGGTTATCCCATCTGACTCCATTATTGACAAGGCTCAGAGGCGTCGTTTCCGAAGGGTAAGGCGGCTCGAAGTATCGCCCTACGTTCAGTAACTGAAAAAGGTTGCCGGCAACGATGAGAATCAAGATCACTACAAGAGTGATAACAATCATCGCGGCCCTTCTTGGTTTGGCCCCCAAGTACTCAGTCAGTCTCCTCAGCATTCCAAATCCCCGACTTCTCGAATACGCTTTGCCATATAACACGTTTGCGTCATCTTCCTCCTCTATGTTGAAGAAGGCCACTCACATCTCGTCTGATTGCGTTTCATCCTCTTTGTTTTTGCCTCCCGCCGTCGACTCGATCAAGGGGTTTGTCGGACAAGCCTCTATTCGCGGTCTACGCCGCACTATGGCATCTTCGTCCATTTGTCAGGGACCTGCCCCAATCCCTATGTCGCACTCATTACGTGCAGGAGGAAAGCCGGGGTCCAATTCTTGACGTGATACGGTTCATGTCTTACGAGCATCCAGTAGATGATGAGAAGGAGTTTCCTCGCGGTCGCGATGGTCGCCTTCTGATTGCCCCTTCGTCTCGCGACCTTCGCGTGGAATCTCGAGAGTCGCGAGCCGGGCTCGCAATGAGTATGAGTGTGAACCGCCTCCGTGAGCATCCAGCGGAGATAGCTGGACCCGTCCTTGCTGATGGCGCCGTAGTGGACGGACGATGCCGACTGCCTCACAGTCGGCACCAACCCCGCATAAGCGCACAGCTTCTCGGGATGAGAGAACCTCTTGATGTCGACGATCTCCGCGTGGATCAGAAGAGCCCCGTAGAATCCGATGCCCGGGACCGTCGCAATGAGCTGGGCATCGGGTCTTCGGTTGTACTCGTCCAGCAGCTGGGCGTTCATCTCCTCTATCTGTGCCTGGACGCTCTCGAGGCAGTTAAGGCGCGAGATGACAGTCGGGATCTCGAGAGACCGCATCCAGTCGATGCTCTTCTTCGAGAACGGCATCACGAAGTTCTGTGGACGCCGTACTCCTCGTCTTAGGAGTTCGGCATGGATTCGATTCTTGAGACTCGTGGACTGCTGGACGAGATATGCGCGCTGTCTCACGAGTTGCCTCAGATCGCGCATATCCTTGGACGGGATCCAGGATCTTGGGATGAGGTTCGCTCGAAGTAGTTGAGCCAGGGTCTCCGCATCCACTTTGTCCGTCTTGACCCTGGCTTCCGCGATTGCTCGGACCTTCAATGGATGAGCCAGCTGTACCTCGAACCCTCTCTTCTCGATTCCCTCGTAGATGAACTCCCACATGCCCGTAGACTCGAGCACGAACTTGGCATCTTTGATACCAGCCAGGAAGACATCCAGGCTCTCATGTGTGGACGGGAACCTCTCGTTAGAGAGGGCCCGTCCTCGTTCATCGATCACGCACGCCTGACAGAATTCTTTATGCACGTCCAGTCCTATGTACAGCATGGCCTACTCGCCTCCGATTCGTATTGAGGCACTGGGAATCCAACCTCGTTGCTACGAAATGGCGAGTGGCCTCTTCTACATACCATCCCTATGTTCTTTTCCGAGAATCATGGTGGACCCTGAGGAATTTGAACCCACCAAATTGAATGGCTCGACCCGAAAAGTCACAGACCGTGCAGTTTATCGCGTCCTTAGAAGGCAGCCGAAAAACCAGGTCAACGATCCTGGTGTTCCTTTTCCTCTTCTTCCGCACCTCTTCTGCCGACCATCCAAGACATGAAGCCTATCGATGCGGCCAGAACAAGCAGGAACGAAAGAAGCAAGACCCCCATGCCAGCTCCTGGTTCTTCTCTTTGAGCTGCGGGCACCATAACAGACATGAGCAATAGAACTGCTGTGACGGAGACTGCAACTGCTATCCCCATATTCAAGAAGTATTGTCTCTTGGTCTGTGATGCTCTCATTAGCAATGCAAACGGGAGCCCCTCCCAGACCACATACGGTTTCTCGATGGAATCCGTCCGATTTGGGGCACGCGTCTCGCTCGATGCCAGCATTTCACCGCATTTTGTACAGAACATCACTGCATGAGCGTTCAATGTACCGCACTCGGGGCACCGGGTGAGAGCTTCACCGCACTTGCTGCAGAATCGCGACTCCGGCATATTCCTTGTTCCGCATCCGGGGCAGATGTCCGCCTGCATCATGTTATGGCCAAAATCGGCAGCTTCAGTATATCTTCCTTTGCTAGGGATGCCAGTGGTCTGAGTGGACCCTGTGGGATTTGAACCCACGGCCTCTTCCTTGCGAAGGAAGCGATCTGCCACTGATCTAAGGGCCCTTTGGTAGGCCGATGAGAAAGAGCGTGCTATTTCTACCTTTCCTAGGAGACCAGTTTCAGGATGTGGTCCACGGTCTGGCCTGTGCTCCCGAGGTACGCTCTCGGGTCAAGGGCAGCGTCGATCTCCTTTTCTGAGAGCAACGCACGGACATCCTTGTTGGCCATCAGGTAGCTCTTGAAATCCTCACATGCGTGTTGCGACTCCATGCTGCACTTTCGGATCAGCTCATGGGCCTCCTGCCTGCCCATCCCCTTCCCCACAAGAGACAAGAGGACTGATTCCGCCATAATGACGCTTCCAGCCTTCGCCAGGTTCCTCTCCATCTGAGCAGGATTCACGACCAGGGTCTCGAACAGCTTGTCCAGCTTGGCAAGCATATCGTCGACCAGAATGAACGAATGCGGGACAAAGAACCGTTCGGCCGATGAGTTTGTCAGGTCACGCTCGTGCCACAACATCGCGCTCTCATAGGCAGGTGTCATGAACCCCCTGACGATCCTGGCAAGTCCGCAGATGTTCTCAGCGGTCACCGGGTTCCTCTTGTTGGCCATCGTCGAGCTGCCGACCTGGACACTCTCGTCGAAGAATTCCGAGACCTCCGCTATCTCTCCTCTCTGGAGGTTCCTCACTTCCGTGGCGAACTTCTCGATGGAGCATGATATGTTGGCCAGAACCGAGATGAGTTCCACGTATCTGTCTCGAGCCACTATCTGGGTCGGACCTTCCTCGACCCCGAGCCCGAGGTGCTCCATGACATTCGCCTGGATCTCCAGCGCCTTAGGTCCGAACCCGGCTCCCGTCCCGACAGCTCCGCTCATCTTCCCGACCAGGATCCTGGCGGAGCACTCCTTCAGCCGCTGCTGATGTCTGTGGACCTCCAGGGAGTAGTTCGCCAGCTTGAGACCGAACGTTATGGGAAGCGCCCACTGGCCGTGCGTCCTGCCCACCATGATGGTGTCCCTGTGCTCCTTCGCCCGTTTCGCAAGGGTCTTTCTGAGCTTGGTTAGGTCGTCATCGACGATCTTGATAGCGTCCCTGATCTGCAGCGCCGCGCCAGTGTCGAGTATGTCGTTCGAGGTCGCGCCCACGTGCACGAACTTCCCGCTCTCCCCGCACTGCTCGCTCAGCACCCGTATAATGGCCGTTATCTCGTGGTTGATCTTCTGGTCTATCTCTCGGACGCGGTCCAGCTTGACATACCTGGAGCTCGCGGTCTTCTTGATGATGTCCGCATGGTCCTGCTTGATGTTCCCGGCCCCTGCCTGAGCCTGGGCCAGAGCGGCCTCCACGTCCAGAATTCTCTGGAGCCGGTTCTCCTCATCGAACACGGCCTTCATCCCTGGGCGGCCGTACCTGAAATCGAGCGGGCAGACAGTCATCTGGGAACTCCCCGGGATAGATGCCTGTGCTTGGATTAATCCTTTCGCGCGATGGACGATGGTCAATTAGTGAGTTATCAACACCAATAACCTGAGTTGATGGGCCAGCCAGTCGGGCGAATGTGGTCAATCAGCACGGATTGAGGGCTCGGGGCAAACTCCTTTCTCTTCCTTGTTCTAGGTCGGACCTAACCCCTTTCCTTTTCCCAGCCTTTGGCTTGACTACTCGGCGGTCAATCCGAACGTGATGAGCCTTTCTTTCAAGGGTGCAAGCCTGAATTTTCTCGTCACTCCCCACGGAAATACTATGCCGATCAAGGGAAGCGCAGCAGCGATGCCAGCAACGGCGAGGCCAACGCCCACATCTGCATACCAGATGCAGTATGCTCCCCCGCAACCAATACTGAACGGCGTCCCAATGAAGAAGATTCCGATCCCTGCGATCTGAAACAGCGAGCCCAGAGGCGACACGAGCAGGAAGACAGTCGCTATCGCGAATATCGTTGCGGACATCAGGAAGCAAGGGCATCCTGACGTTACCGTACCAGTCATGATATCAATCACACTGACATGTCTCCCGACGCCACGAGGCAGCGAATCATCCGCCGTTACCCAAGAGACAGCTATGGGCACAAGCGCCAGCACCATACCCGCCAAGCAAGATACGTTGATCGCCCTTCTCATGTGAATCCACCCCCAGCGTGACGGAATCGTCTTTCCTCGCTATGGTAAATGACTTTGCCCCTCTATGCCCTTTCCCATGTTGTTGACTCGATAGTCAACCGAAAATGTGGCCGCCTTTCCTCCCCTGTGGGCTTTTCCAAGAATCATGGTGGACCCTGGGGATAAGGGATCGCGACCTGGCTGGCTACGCCTAGTGAGTTATCAACACTGATAACCTGACAATAACCGCCTTAAGTCCGACAGGGCCTAGTTGGACCTGAGCGGAATGACTTCAGAGCACAAATCCAAGGACGTCTCGAGGCTGCTCGCGGACGATTACTCACAGAAGATACTGGTGAGCACCTACACTTCCCCGATGTCCGCCCAACGGCTGAGCAAGATCTGCCAGATACCGATCGCCGCTTGCTACAGAAGGATACACGAACTGGAGCTCGCTGGCCTGATCGGTGTCGACAGGGAGAAAGAGGTCTACAAGGGCCGAAAGGTCAGGCTCTACAAGTGCCGTCTTCGTTCCGCCACACTCAGGTTCATCAACGGAAGGTTCGTCGTCAGGTATGACACCGAACCTGAGAACGGAGGCCCGGAGACCGCAGCGGTCGTCCCGAGCGAGCCCTCAAGCCCTGCCCAGTGAGCAGAGCTATCTTCTGTCGAGCTCGTTGTTGACCAGCGTTATGCAGTGGTCCGCGTGATAGCTGACTGGCCCCAGGGAGAGCCTCTTCGGCTCGTAGGTCATGAGGATGTCCTCCTCCTCCTTGGTAAGGTCCTGGTCGTCGCCAAGCACGAACGTCGGGTCAGGTGCGAGAGTGGCCACCCTGATGTCCTCGCCGTCTTCGCGGAGGTAGCACATCTTGGACTCCTTTGACATGTTGGACAGGACCTCACTATAGCTGCGCTCAGAGACGTAGATGCCAGGCGAGCACTTCCTTTCGCCCTCGCCTTTCTGGAGCAGGGCGTTTCTTATGAGTGCGGCAGTGCTCCGCTCGTCGGGGTTGAGGTACTTCACCTCGGAGCCGTTTATCCTGATCGTCTTGGGCGGGTTCGGCTCTCCCAGGAGCATCAGCACTATCTCGACATCTCTCCTGATCCCGTGGGAAAGGAAGAATGCCGAGTTGACACACCTGAGAAGGATGTCCAGTCTGCCTGTCGATCCGCACAGGTCGTCCAGCTTGAACTCAGCTGACGTGATTGCTCGGTGACCCATTACTATGTATCTCCTCAGGAACATCACCCATCCTTGGCCAGGCCAGATCCTGATATCTGCTTCATCAACTGACGTCTCATCTTGCGGTTGCCCATGAAGCCCTTCATGGCCTTCTTGGACATGTTGTATTGCTTAAGGAGCTCCCTGACGTCCCTCGGGCTGGTGCCGCTACCCCTGGCTATCCTCATGGCCCTCGATGACTTGATCTCCTTGGGGTTCTCGAGCTCCTCGTCGGTCATCGAGTCCATGATGACCCTCCATTTGGCGAGCCTGACCTGAGTGGCTTCCATGTCCTGCTCCTGGAGCCTGTCTCCCAGGCCAGGAAGCATCGCGGCGATCTTCTTGAGCGGGCCGATGCCCTGGAGCATCTCCATCTGCTCGTACATCTCCTTGAGCGTGAACTTCCCGGACATCATCTTCTTGGTGATCTCCTCGGCCTTCTCCTCGTCCATCACCTCTGAGGCCGATTCGATCAAGGACTTGATGTCGCCCATGCCCAGCAGGCGGCTGATGAACCTGTCAGGGTCGAACCGTTCGAGGTCCTCCAGGTGCTCGCCCACTCCGATGTATGATATCGGGGCTCCTGTCTCCGCGATGGCGCTCAGAGCGCCTCCGCCCTTGGCAGTCCCGTCCATCTTGGTGAGTATCACGCCCGTGAGCCCGACAGCCTCGTGGAACGCCTTGGCCTGAGGTCCGGCCTGCTGTCCCGTCTGGGCGTCGAGGACCAGTATCTTGTTCTCAGCATCTACCGCCTTCGCGATGTCCTTGATCTCCTGGATAAGGTCGTCCTCCAGCGAGTGCCTCCCGGATGTGTCGAATATCAGGACATCGTACGCCTCGAATTCCTTCATGGCGTGCTTAGCTATCTTGACCGCGTTCTTCTCCTTGGGGTCTCCGTAGACTGGAACATTGATCTTCTTGCCGATCTGCATCAGCTGGTCGTACGCAGCAGGCCTGTGGACATCCGCAGCTACCAGAACGACCTTCATGCCCCTCTTGTGGAGGTCCCGGGCCAATTTCCCTGCAGAAGTCGTCTTGCCCTGACCGTAAAGGCCGACCATGAGGATCCGCTGAGGCTTTGCGGGGATATCCTTCGGTTTGCCGATGATCTTGACCATCTCTTCGTAGATGATCCGGATAACATGCTCTCGGGAGCTCATGCCCGCGGGAGGCTTCTCCGTCAGAGCGCGCTCCTCTAGTTCTTTGGTCATCTGGAGCACCAGCTTGACATTGACGTCTGCCTGCAGGAGCGCCCTCTGTATGTCCTTGACCACTTCCTTGACCAGTTTCTGGTCCACGTGGGATGCGTTGGCGATCTTCTTGATCGCCCCTCTGAGCGCCTGGCCGAGACCTTCTAGAACCATGTTAGTCGCGCCTCCGCCCTAGTGGGCAGTCCTGATAAATAGGTTGTGCAAGTGCTCTCATCGTAACAAAAAAAGGGAAGGGAAGGGCTAGCCTTGTCAGAAGGGATGGGATGCACTCTAACAACTAGCCCAAAATTTCCCGAATGATATATTGGCGCTGCACTATATGAATCTGTCGAATCGCCGGTTAAATATGTATTGCCATCACAGCTAGCAGATGGCGAGCACGTCCAGCATCCAATAAAAAAGGCGACGTTTTCGATACTGGCGCACCCCTGCGTTTCCTCTGCAGCCTGTGCAAATCACATGTATCCCGACTTCTGCAGGACCATGATGTCCTCCGTGCTCAGCTTTTCACCGCTACGGAACTTCTCGAAGATCTCATCGGCTTCCTTCTTGGCCGAAGTATCGTCCTTCTCCCTCCGGGCCTTGCGGCCTTTGTCCCTGATGCCTGCGATGAGCTTGTCGAAGTCGTGGACCTGCCTTATTTGCTCAATGTGCTCCCTGTGCTCATCGTCCGCGGCAAGCTTGCTCTCTATGAACTTCTCCTGGGCGGCGTCTGCTTCCTTCCTCAGCTCGTCGGCCTCCTCGTAGAGCTTGAGCATCGCGTCATGCTCCACCTGGGCCTTTTCCGCCAGCTCTGAGACCTTCCTGTGGAAGTTCTCGGCGTTGTCCTTTGCCTCTCTGGTCTCCTTCTCGGCGATCTTCACCTCCGAGAACTGCTCGATCTCCCTCTCCATCCCCTTGATCTTGGCATCGAGCTGTGACATCTCCTTCATGAGCGCCTTCTCCTTGTCGGCGCTCAGAACAGATGTCATATGCTTCTTCTCGAGGGCCCTGAGCTCGGCCTTGAACTTCCTGATGGATAGGCCGCTCTTAGGCATCTTCTCCCGCCTGAGCGCCATGGCATTGTCACTGAGATCGTTGAACTTCCTGTTCCACTCATCCCTCAGCGCCTTGGCCTCCCTGACCTCGGAATTGAGCTTGTCCCTGCTCTCACGCTTTGTGTTTGCTTCTTCGATGAGGCCTCTGACCTTGTAGTTGAGCTCGTCTCGCTTCTCGGCCCACTCCTTGGTCTTGTCGTTCAGCTCGTCCCGGAGCCGTTTGTGCCTCTCAGCGTCGGCATTGTGCCGTCCGCGCTTGTCTTCGAGGTCCCCAATCAGCTCAGTCATACAACATCAACGCCCTCAGAACACACGGAGTCTGGACGCGATGAGGACAATACTAGGTCCGGTTTATATTCCTTTCGATGCTGGCGACGAGCACGTCCGACCCGAGCGCGAACGGATTTCGTGGCACCGATGTGATGATTAGGCTAGGCATTGAAACCATTGAAGCCCATTATCTAATTTGATAATCCGAGCAACTTACTTATATGCTTCACATAGCATGATGAACAACCACTGAGCGGTGCGATTGGTGAACGAGAAAGACTTGCAGCTTGTGCACTCGGTAAGCACGGTCCTCGAATCCGATGGTGCGACATCGACATACCTTTTCAATGCGAAATTCACCAATCTGGTCCGCGTCAATCTCGTCCTTCTCAAGGTGTTTCTGGAGGAGAAGAGACGGAAGGGCCTGATGATCACCATCGACAGGCCACACCAGTATCTATCCCACCTGATGCAGCTGCACGCCTTGGACCAGACGAACCTTGTCTTCATAGACACGATTTCCGGGCATGCGTCCGACACGAAGGGAGGTGCGGTGGCCCCAGAGTTCCAGAATGGCCCGTTCCAGATCGAGACTTTGCCAGATTTCTTGTACGGCCACGGGAACGGAGGATCGAGATTCATCGTGGACATGGGCAAGGTAGAGTTCGTTATCATCGACAATGTCTCCACGCTTCTGACATACAACACGATGGAGAGCGTCAAGAGATTTCTCCAGAAGTATCTGGATATCATCGGCAAGACCAGCCCGAATGGTATCCAGACCGTCTTGGTCATGGACAGGGACCTGCATCCAGATCTGTTCCAGTTCATAGCGGCACTCTCGAAGAAAGCCATCGACCTCGGTCCTGACATGACCATTGAGAGAGTCAACGTGTCCGGGGTGCAAGTGCCGGAATCCCAGCACTCATCCCCGCAGACGAGCGTGGGCACGATTGGTGTCAACCAAGGGATCCCCAGAAACAAGGAAGTGATGTGAATATGGCACGGCAAAAGTTTCCCAGGATTGCGAGCGGAATTCCAGGTCTCGACGAGATGATTGAGGGAGGATTCCCATTCCCATCCGTGATACTGGTCGCTGGCAGCGCGGGCTCTGGCAAAACCACGTTCGCACAGAAGTTCCTGTTCTCAGGAGCGGAGAAGGGAGAGCAGTGCCTCTTCTTCAGCACTCTCAGCGAGCCCGCCCAGTGGATGCTGAGATACGCCGCGCAGTTCGATTTCGTGAAGCCTGAGTTCTATGGCAAGGAGGTCATATATTGCGACCTCGGAAACCTTCTCAGGAAATGTACCGGTGAGCAGCTCCTGGACTACATCGACCAGAAGGTGGCCGAGGTCATGCCCCAGAGGATCGTCATCGACCCCATCACCGTGGTCGGGAACATGTTGAAGGACGACTACAGGGTTTTCGCATTCGACCTCACTACGAGACTGAAGAACTGGCAGGCGACCACCTTGCTGACGGGAGAGGTCCACCCAGGGGAGATGTATCCTGCCGAGATGTCCTACGCGGTCGACGGGGTCATACTCCTGATGCTCTCCGACGAGGGAGATGCCCGCAGGAAGTACATCGAGGTCCTAAAGATGAGGGGCACGAACCATTTGACCGGCAAGCAGTCGGTGGACATCACCAGCAAAGACGGTGTAATAGTCCTGAAGGCCCGCTTCTAGAGCGAGCCGGGATGATTCGGCCGATGCTGGCAAGTCTTTTCCAGGTTATCATGGCTGATTATTGTGTCGACAGCGGTATAAGTAGTCAGGTTCAATAGATACCATGAGTACGAACCGATAGTCGTACTCAGAAGGATCGAACTGATGGCAGGACCGGGCTCAAAAAAGGACAAGGCGAACTCCAAGGAAGGAGCATCGCTGTTCGGCCGGTTCAAGAAGAAGACGGCTGAGGTCGAATTCGTCACGGTCAAGGAAGATAAGCTGCACTTGCGCCGTGTCATGAAGGTGAAGCCGAGATCGATCAAACACGCCTCTGAGACCATGCGCGGGCCGACCATCACCGAAAGAGACATCGAGATCACCGGAGAGGTGATCGACGGTGTAGCACCCACTGACCAGGTGGCTCCTAAAGCCGAGCCTGGAAGCTTCAATTGCCTCCAATGTGGCGCACCATTATCTCTTGGCGCTGACAGGTGCCCCAAGTGCAACTCCAGATACGTCGAGATCTCCGACGAGGCGCTCAAGGAGCTCGAATCGGCGGAGATGGACACTGGAGATGAGTCGGAGGATGGCGAGGTCGTCGAGAAGGAGGGCGCTCCCTGCATTCACTTCAACTTGGAGACAGGGACCGTAAGTTACCTCGAGGACGACGACAGGGATCCCGATTTCATGCTTGAATGCAGCCACTGTGGAACTGAAATCCAGTTCGATACGGATAGATGTCCGATATGCGGCACCGCATTGGAATCCTCAGATATGGGCCTCGTGAGCTTGTTCACGGACATGAAGTTCGACGAGGTGAAAGAGGACGAGATGGACTGCCCGCTCTGCGGAGAGCATGTCACGCTCACAAAAGGGAAATGCCCGGCATGCAGCGAGATCGTCCAGGGCTGGGATCCGAGGGACCCGTCAGCCAAGGTCAATCCTGTGATACACAACGACAACGTGGTCTTCATGCATCTCGATGTCGAGACAGGGGAGTTGAACTACCTCCAGCGTATGGCCAAGAAGCTAGGGTTCGAGCAGCTCACTGTGCAGCTTGACTGCATAAACAAGCCAGGGTTCGAACAGGATTGGAAGAGCCTGTCGAGGATTTGAGGTGATATGCCGATGGATGCCTTTGAGATGTTCCGCCTTTTGCTCGACGAATACTCCTCCCAGATTATCGAACTCACGCAGCCGAAGGCCCTGAACGCAGTCGACCTGAGCGGCATGCTAGGGATCCCGATCGCTGCATGCTACAGGCGGATAAGAGCGCTTAGGGACGCGGGCATCCTCAAAGAGGAGGGCAGGGCAGTGTCGATTGGCGGGAAGCTGGTCGCAACCTATAGGTCCTCCGTAGATAAGGCTGAGTTGATGCTCAAAGACGGGCGGCTGAAGGTCCTCATAAGCACGAACGGCCGAAGATCATCCGACGAAGTAATCCTTTCAGATGAGCCTCCGTCGATGCTCCACTGGTCGAACAGAAACGACCCCCAGGCTTGAAAAGGGATCTGTGGTCTCAGGCGCCGGCCTTCTCAAGGTTGTCGGCGCGCTTCGCGTACCGCCTCGCCTCGCTCTCGAACAGCTTGTTCTGCTCAAGGAACTTAGCGGCCCGAGTCCTGAACTTGGCCGCCTTGGCACCCTGCGTGGCGGCCTTGGACTCCATTTTCCTTGAGAGCTCATCCTGCTTGGCCACCTTGCGTTCCATGTTGGCAATCCTTGTCCTTAGAGATTCGGGGTTGAGATCGGAGTTCCCCTGAGCCGCCCCGCTGAGCTCTGATTCGTATTCCTTCGCACGGTCCTTGAAATCCCTAGCTTTCTCCTTCTTCACAGCGGACTTCTCTCTGTAGGCCACCGCCCTGGCGGAGCACTTCTGGGCTTTTGCCTCGTTAGCTTTGTGCTTGTGATAGAACTTCGCTGCTTTGTGCGCGAATGCGTGTGCCTTCTTCCTGAGAACGGCCACGTCCTGGTATGCCTCTCGCTCAGCCCTGCTAGTCCTGGCAGACTTGATCTGCTCTTCGTGCTCTTCTTCCGTGATCTCGTGCGGCTGCCCGGATGCGGCGGTCTTGGCCTGGGCCTGAGCAGGTTTGGGTTCAACGGTGTCTTGGGACGTTCTTGCTGAGACTTGCGGTGTTGTCTTCTGGAACTCCGTTCTCGCAAGGAACGAGTCGATGTCCTCGTCCGTCCTCTTCCGGAATTCCTTCTTCTTGGCGGCGTCCTCCTGAGCACCCATGATTCCTCACCTACACCGCAAGAGTTGTGTCTGTGATGATAAGGCTTTTGTTCAGGACAGCATGAAATCCAAACGGATGTCGGTCGCAAGGAGGGTTATCTATCGAGTCGGGCTTATAGGGGGCGGCAGGGATTTGGAGATGTTCTTGGTAGGCATCCCGCAGTTTCCCGAATCGCGAAAGATCACCCTTGCTGACCGGCCAGTAATCGAGAAGTTGTTTGCAAAGTACCCCTCCGATATCTCGGAGAGGACCTTCGGATCCGTCTACGTGTGGAGGAACTACGAAGACAGGTCGAGGATTTTGCAGCTTGATGGCCACCTGATCATCTCCTGGAGGCGGGAGAAGTTCGGTAGCATTCTCCTCACACCCGTGGGAGGGGAGCCGGCAAAGCTCATCGGAGCTCTGTCAGAGCCAGGGTCCGGAGCACAACTCACGTTCAATGGGATATTTGGGATAGTGGACCCCCTGGCCTCCCAGTTGAAGGAAGCGGGTCTGTCGCCCATTCCCCTGAGGGACGAGTGGGACTATGTCTACCGCACGAACGACCTCATCGCGCTGGAGGGTCCGAAGTACCACACTCAGAGGAAGGAGATGAAGAAGGCCACTTCCGAGTTCGAGTTGGTCTACGAATCCATGACGACGGCGCGCCAGAAGGATTGCCTGGAGCTCGAAGAGACTTGGTGCGATCTGAAACACTGTACCCTCGAAAAGCTCTCTGCTGCGGAGGATGGCGCCCTGAGAGAGGCCGTCGCCAACCTGGACGAGATCGGGTTCTTCGGAGGAGTCATCCTCCTCCGCGACAAGGTCCAGGCGCTCACGATAGGCGAGAGGTTGAACTCGAACACGGCCGTGGTGCATTTCGAGAAGGCCAACCCCGCCATACGCGGGCTCTACCAGGTCATCAACCAGCAATTCTGCGAGCACGCGCTCAAGGACTTCGAGTTCGTGAACCGGGAGCAGGATGTCGGCGAACCAGGTTTGCGGCGGGCGAAGGAGGGCTATCACCCCCATCATTTCGTCGAGAAGCACATGCTCCCGTTCCGATGATTTGTGGCTCTCCAGTCGGTGAGAAGACTATATATGCGGCAAGCTCGTTCCGTCTTGCGAAGGAAGGGAATTCCATGGTAAAGTCGTGTTTGCTGGTATGCTGCAAGCTGCTCAAGACGAAGAAGGTCGTCGACCTCGCCAAGAAGCAGCCTGGAGTGAAGGACGCTTTCCCGGTGCACGGGAGATGGGATGTCGCTGTCAGGACCGAGGATCTAGACCTCAAGAAGATCGCCGAGATAGGCATGACCATCTACAAAGCCGAGGGAGTGGAGATAGTCGAGACCATGGTCGGGTACCCGGAGATGTGAGGTGGTCAACATGGTGAAGGCAGTTGTTTTGGTTATGCTTGAGCAACAGACGTTCGAGGACGCAATGAAGATCAACAAGATCCCGGGCGTCGTGGACGGCTACCTCGTCTTCGGTCACTACGACTACCTCGCGTTCATCGATGTGCCGGGGCTGGAGAAGGTCGGGCAGATCGCCGACAGGATCCAGAAGCTTGGCTTCGTCAGGTACGTAGAGACCCTTATCGAGAGATAGACGAACGGTCAAACCCCTTTTTCGCTCTCATTATTCTTTGCCAGTCGGATTGTTCCGCCGGAAACAGAACAGATGCCCCTGGCTCCACGCTCAAATGAGTGCACTAGGCCATTTCTATCTCGGTTAAGCATTTATACGCGAACCATAATCCTGCGCCCAAGTCAGGCAATTGGAGAGAATAGGATGGTAGACATCACTCTGGTTATCCCGATTGCAGGCGCAGTCGGGCTGGCATTCGCAGGCTATCTGACATGGTATGTTTTCAAGAAGGATCTCGGGACTCCTGAGATGCAGGAGATCGGCGAGGCCATCAGGCAGGGCGCCATGGCCTTCATGAAGAGACAGTACACGACGATACTCGTGATAAGCCTCCTGCTGAGCGGTCTGATTGCCGCTTCGATCGACCCGAAACCATGGGTAGGTCTATCGTTCCTTGTCGGAGCTCTGGCATCCGCGGTATCCGGGTACATCGGCATGTACGTGAGCGTCAGGTCGAACATCCGGACGGCCGCAGCTGCAAGGCGGACACTCAACGAGGCGCTGGTCACTTCGTTCAGAGGTGGCGCAGTCTCTGGCATGGGCGTCGTGTCGCTCAGCCTTATTGGCGTTGCTGGCATTTTCTTCGTCTTCCACAGTGGCATGAGTTTCACGATATCGGAGTCGCTTGACTCCGCAATCGGATTCGCCTTCGGCGCGAGCTTCGCTGCCTTGTTCGCACAACTGGGAGGAGGTATCTTCACGAAGGCCGCTGATGTCGGCGCGGATCTCGTCGGCAAGATCGAGGCAGGGATTCCAGAGGACGACCCGAGGAACCCGGCCGTCATCGCCGACCTCGTTGGTGACAACGTCGGCGACTGCGCGGGCAGAGGTGCGGATTTGTTCGAATCGACCGCCGCTGAGAACATCGGGGCGATGATCATCGGCCTGACACTGTACAAGCTGTTCACGGGAGCTCCATTCAACTGGTCGGAGAGCGAGGCTCTTGTCTGGATATTCTTCCCGCTCGTAGCGAGGTCATTCGGGATATTCGCATCGCTTGTGGGCGTGCTCGCGGTGCGCTTGAGGCATGAGGACAAGGACCCGATGTCAGGCATAAACATGGGCTACTACATCACGTGTGTCTTGGCAGCCATCTTCTTCTATATCGCAACCAAGTACATGCTGGGCGACCAGTACCTGTACTTCTTCGGAGCGGGCTTGATCGGCATTGTGCTCAGCATAGTCATAGTGTACATCACTCAATACTACACATCGGGCAGCTGGAGACCAGTGCGCGAGATCGCTGAGGCATCCACAACAGGACCCGCGACCAACATCATAACCGGGCTGTCAGTTGCGATGGAGACCACGGCTCTGCCTGTTCTTGCGATAATATTCGCGTTGCTCGGATCATTTGGCTTGGGCCAGATGGCGGCCAACCAAATCGACGGTTCAACTGTCAACGGCGTCGTCGTTGAGCTTACGAGCACTGACAAGCTGATCTTCGGATTCTACGGCACGGCCGTAGCTACAATGGGAATGCTCGCAACCTGCGCATTCATCCTGGCGACCGACACATTCGGTCCGATAACTGACAACGCTGGCGGCATCATCGAAATGTCGAATCAGCCTGAAGAGATCAGACGCAGAACTGACAAGTTGGACGCCTGCGGCAACACAACCAAGGCCTTGACCAAGGGATATGCGATGGGCAGTGCCGCCCTGGCCGCGTTCCTGCTGTTCGGCGCTTACTTCGAGAGGGTCTCGGCCAAGACTGGTCAGGTGTTGTCGGAATCGTTCAAGGTGGATATCGCGCAACCAGATGTGTTCGTCGGCGGCCTTCTCGGCGCGATGCTCGTCTTCTTGTTCGCATCACTCGCGATCAGGGCTGTCGGAAAGGCGGCTCACGCGATGAT
>Ga0315275_10000237_pt1 | contig 45257 bp, 33 predicted proteins | sample YL17G03_0_MG_FD_205557 | JGI IMG/M metagenome (GOLD analysis project Ga0315275, IMG submission 205557) | Sediment microbial communities from Yellowstone Lake, YNP, Wyoming, USA - YL17G03_0 | ecosystem: Environmental > Aquatic > Freshwater > Lake > Sediment | place: USA: Wyoming | collected... | reverse complement strand
CTTGATCTTGCCCAGCGCCCTGAGCCCGAACCGGATCTTCTGGTATATGTCGATGCGCTTGGCCTTCTCCAGGACGGTGCCGAGAACCCCTTTTTCCGAAGCGTCCCGCGCATATTCATAGACGTTCGGGATCACCGGCAGAAGCGTGAGCTCCTTGGACTTGTCGAATTTCTCGAGGGCCGCCATCACGTTCTCCGTGTTGGAGAGCATGAACGTCTTGATGCCCAGGTTGTGGGCGGCGGCCAGGACGGCCGCGACATTCTCGGGCCTGCCGAAGTGTTCGAGGAAGTGCAGAGACTGGGTCCGCGATGTGTAGCTCACGCCTTCGAAGGCGTTCGAGCCCAGGATGAGGCGGTCGAGCGGGGGCATTAGATGACCTCCTTCAGGGGGACGGCCTTCCCCGTGGCCGCGGAGCGGTAGATGGCCTCGATGATCCGCTGCACCTCGAGGCCCTCGGACCAGCTGACCAGCGGTTTTCGCCGCTCGGCGCAGCAGTCGATGAAGTCCTTGTCCTCTTCGTAGAAGCCCTCTCCGCCCAGCTCGAAGTCCGAGACCGAGGGCATATCCGCCCGGTAGAGGTGCGTCCATTCCCGGGGGTAGCCCTTGGCCGGCCTGTGGAGATACAGCCGGATGTCGTCGTTGGTGAGGTCGAGCGACCCGTTCTCGGCTTCGACCGTCAGGTTGATATAGGTCAGCCGGTAGCCGGGAATGCTCCAGGAGACATCGAGCGTCCCCTGGACGCCGCCGTCGTACTCGAGAAGCGCCGTGCCGCAGTCCTCGACCTCGGAGTGGATCGTCTTCGTGCGGGCGAAGACCGAGCCGACCGGCCCGAAATAGTTATACAGCAGGGAGATCAGATGGGAGGCGATGTGCGTGACGGCGCCGCCTCCCGATTTTTCGCGGCTGTAAAACCAGCCCTTTTTCCGGGAGAAGACCTCGCTGATGTAGATGGACGAGCGGAAGCGGGAGATCTTTCCCAGGACCCCCTCGTCGAGGATCTTCTTGGCCGTCCTGAACAGGCACCAGTGGGACAGGAGATAGCCGGTCGCGTGAACGAGCCGGCGGTCGGCTGCCAGGGCCGCCATCTCCTTGGCCGCGGCGAAGGAATGGGCCAGCGGTTTCTCGGCGAACATGCTCAGGTTCCTGGCGGCGCATTCCCGGGCCAAAGGCAGGTTGGTGAAGGTCGGGCCGCACAGGAAGACGGCGTCGAGATCGACCTCCGAGAGCATCTTATCGAGGTCGGAATAAAACGGCACGTTGAGGCCGGCATCTTCGACGTACTGAGACAGCTTTTTGTCGATGTCGTAGAGTGCCGCGAGCCGGGCGCGCGGAATCATGTTGACTAAGGCGGTGTGGAGGATGCCCATCTTGCCCAGGCCGATGACGGCCACCCTGACTTTTTTATCTTTGTCCAATGCGGTCCTCGTTCAGCCGCCCCCGCCGGATTCGAGGGGGAAGCCGGCCGGCGCGCGACAAGTCATGATAGAGGAACGAAGCCACGAATTCAAGCGCGCCCGGGTCGGACGGGGATCCGCCCCTAGCCCCCCGGCCCCCGGGAACCAGTCCCGTCGATTCCCCCGTCGGCACAGCCGACGGGTCCCCTTCCGCTACGGGGGTCTTCGGGGCGCTATCCCCATCCGACCCGGACGCAGGCTAAATAGGGAATTGCCAGGGAATGGGTGGCATGGCGCCAGTCCCTGCGCGCCCGGAGCGACGGGGACTCCTCTCCCCTTGGAGTGCGCTAACCGTCGTTGACGGGTGAGGCGCGAGGACGCACAGGGACGCGCTATGACAGGACCCGTTCCTACGCTTAGGGTTTGCAATGACGGTTTGTCTGCAATATAGTGTCGGCGCCCGGAGGTGCGGCGATGACCGGCGACAACGGCGGCGGCGAGCCAGTCAGGGGCTACTTTCGAAAGATCCGCTCGGACTACCAGGAGTCCGTCGAGCGGAAGACCATCGCCGGCGTCCACCGCCGCATCCGCGAGGCCGTCGAACCGGCTCTCCGGGGAGTCGTCCTCGACCTGGGCTCAGGCGGGGTGACCGAGTACCGGACGGGCCGGATCGAATTTCTCATCTCGATGGACAACGTCCTCGAGTTTCTCAAGAACAGCCGGAATGACGCGGCCGCGAACCTGTGCGGCGATGTCACGGCCGTCCCCCTCCGGGGCGCGTCGGTGGATTTCATCATCATGCAGCATGTCCTCCACCACCTGACGGGCCCGAACTACGGACAAAACCTCCGGAATGTGCGGGCGGCTGCGGCCGAGGCCTCCCGGATCCTCAAGCCGGGCGGTGTCATCTTCGTGATCGATTCGATGGTTCCGCTCCCGCTCGAAGGCTTCCAGGCGGGGAGCTACCGGCTGTCGCGCGCCCTGCTTCGCCTGCTGGGCAAGCCGATGGTCTTTTTTTTCTCGCCCGCCCGGCTCCGCGGCATCCTCCAGGGGACCGGCCTGCGGGTCGACCGGATCCTGCCGATCGACTGGGGGGAGATGAACGAGGCCAGCCAGGCCCTCTTCCCCTGGCTGAGGTTTCCCCTCCGTTACACTCCGATAAAATGCCTCCTCGTCTCCGCCCGGCGCCGATAGCTCCACAAGTCGGCGAAATCGTTGAAAAGACGCAGGTTTCCTTGACTTTTGGGGGGGCAGCGGCTATATTCGGGGCTGCTTATGAGTCTGGAAAAAAACAAGGCTATCCTGATCGCGCTGCCGGCGAAGGATGAGGAGAAAAAGATCGGCCCCGTGCTGGATAAGATCCGTCTCTATTTCCCGGGCCGGGACATCCTCATCGTCGACGACGGCAGCACGGACGGCACCGTCCGGGTCGCCGCCGATAGACAGGTTCTGGTGGTCCACCACGACCGGAATTACGGGTATGCCAGGGCCCTCCAGACGGCCCGCGAATACGCCCTATCCCATGGGTACCGGAATCTGGTCCTGTGCGACGCCGACGGCCAGCACGAACCCCGGGATATCGGCCGGATCATTTCGGCCCTGTTGGACGGCCGGGCCGACTACGTGATCGCGTCGCGCGAGCTGGGCAGCGCCCCCCACGGCGATCCGTTCATCCACAAGTACGGCCGCAAGCTCTATTCGGCCCTGGTCAGCCTGTGGTTTTTCCCCGCCTTTCGCATGCGGATCACGGACTCGAGCTCGGGGTTCAAGGGCTGGAGCGCCAGGGCCATGCGGCTTTTCGACGAGATCTTCCGGACCACCAACCGGCTCCATGACGGCCGGATCAACGACCTCGAGGAGCTGTTCATCGTGGCCAAGCACCGCCTGAAAATTGCCGAGGTGCCGGCCCGGTTCTACATGCGGAAGGACGACTATTCGAGAATCTATGCCGACTACGGCATCTCCGGGTCCCGGTTCAGATTAAAGGACGTTTACTTCGTCTTTTTTTCCTGGCCGGAGCTCTTCGTCAGGACGATCCTTAGAAACATCTTCCGTTAGACAGGCAAAGGAGTCAGACATGAAATTCACCATCGGGTTTGAGAAGGAAGACGCCAAAAAATACCACGAGTGCGTCGACGATATCATCGCCAGCCAGAGATGGACCGAAGCCAAGTACACCAAGCTCTTCGAGGAAAAGTGGTCGGCCCACTGCGGCCTGCCTACGGTCGCCTTCTCGAGCTGGGGCGGAGCGGCCCTGGCCGCCCTGGAGTATTTCGGCCTCGGCGGAAAGACCGTCCTGTGCCCGTCGAACACCTTCATGGCCACCCCGTTCAGCGTGGTCAAGGCCGGCGGCCGGGTGGAGTTCGTCGACTGCAACACCACGGATCTCTGCCTCTCGTTCGACGACCTGAAGCGGAAGATCGACGAGTTCAAGCCGGCCGCGGTCTGGGTGGTGCACATCGGCGGCCACATCGCCTTCGAGATCGACAAGATCGCGGCGCTGTGCCGCGAAAAAGGCATCATCCTCCTCGAAGATTGCGCCCATGCCCACGGCGCATCGTGGGACGGCCGGAAGGCCGGCGCCTGGGGGGACGCCGGGGTCTATTCCTTCTATGCGACGAAAACGGTCACCACCGGCGAAGGCGGGACCCTCGTGACCAGGCACCCGGGCCTCATCGAATACGCCCAGAAGTACCGGAACTACGGCAAGTTCGACTATGTCGTCGAGGGGCTGAACTACAGGATGAGCGAGTTCACGGCCGCCCTGGGAGCCATCCAGGTGGACCGCCTGGACGAGATCGTCGACTGGAAGAACGACTTCGCCCGGCGGGTTCTCGACCCGCAATATCCCGGCCGGCTCAAGTTCCCCGAAGGGATGAAATCCGGATACTATAAGTACATCGTCTTCGACGAGATCCCCAACTCGACCGGCAAGGTCTACGATCAGCCCTGCCACAAGATCATGAAGAAGCCGTCTGAGCTGCCGAATTCGGATTGGGTCGCCGGCCACCACTGGTGTGTCCCCCTCTACTACAAGGGCGAGTGAGGCCGGCTCAAGACAGGACCATGACCGAGGACCTGGCCCGCTATTACGAGGAATGGTGGGAGAACCCGAGGGACCCCAGAGACCAGGTCTTCAAAAGGCTCAACCGGGTGGTCAGGAAATTCCTTCCCCCCGGCGCCGGGAAAACGGCGCTCGACGTCGGCTCCGGAAAGGGGGCCATCGTCTCGTTTCTGCGGGAGAAAGACTACCGGGTGACGGCGCTCGACCTCAACGGCAATTTCCTTCGCGAGATCAAACAGCGGTTCCCCGAGGTCGAGTGCCTGGAGGGCCGGTTCGGCGAGGTGGACTGCCGGGGCCCGTATGACCTCGTCACGGCCGTGGAGTTCATCCAGAACCTCGACCTGCCCGAGCTCGACCGGTTCTTCGAGAAGGCGGCCGGGCTCACCGGTCATCTCATCGTGACCGTCTCCAACAGGAAGTCGCTGCACGGGTTTTGGGCGCGCTGGCGGGGGTTCATCAAGGATTTCGTCCACGTCTATACACCCCGGGAAGTCGAGCGGCGGCTCGAGGCCGGGGGCTTTCGAATCGTCCGCAGGAGGGGCGTCGGCTTTCTGACGCCCCTCACCTGGCACCCGGGTTTCAAGAGGAAGATCCTGCCGGTCTGGCTGGCCAGGGCGGTCAACCCGGTCGCCGACAGGCTCTTGCCCAGGCTCTGCCATTTGTACTATCTTGAGGCGGTAAAGAATCATCAGGAGGTCAAGCCATGAAGATTGCCGTTATCGGGGGCAGCGGATTCATCGGTTCTCACATCGTCGACCAGCTCCTCGAAGCCAAGCACGACGTCACCGTCTTCGATATCATGAGGCCGCAGAGGGAAGACGTCCGGCACATCCACATGGACCTCTTCGACATGCACAAGATCGTCGTCGCCCTGGCCGGCAGCTATGAAGCTATTTATCTCCTCGCGGCCATGGCCAATGTCAACGACATCCACAAGAACCCGCTCGAGGCGGCCATGGTGAATTTCCAGGGGACGGTCAACGTCCTCGAGGCGGTCCGGAGATACGGCGGCCGCCTGATCTTCGCCAGCACGGTCTGGGTGTACATGCTGGCCGACAAGGAAGACGTGAGCGAGGACACGCCGCTCCTCGTCCAGAACGTCAATCACCCCTATACGGCCTCCAAGGTGGCCGCCGAGCTCTACATCCAGAGCTACAACAAGCTCTACGGCACCGAGTTCACCATCCTGAGATATGGAATCCCCTACGGCCCGAGGGGCCGCGAAGGCACGGTCATCACCAATTTCATCAAGCGGGCGCTCAAGGGGCAGCCGCTGACCATCCAGGGCGACGGGAGCCAGTACCGGAACTTCATCTATGTCGAGGACTTGGCCGAAGGGAATGTGGCGGCGCTTGCTCCCACGGCCAAGAACAAGATCTATAACCTCGAGGGCCTGCGGCCGATCAGCATCCGGGAGATCGCCGAAACCGTCAGCCGCCTGATCTCCGGTGTCAAGGTCGAATACGTCGAATCCCGGGCGGGTGACTTTGTCGGCCGGAAGGCGGCGAACGATAAGGCGGGCCGGGAGCTCGGCTGGGGGCCCAAGACCGACCTCGAGGAAGGCATCCGGCGCTATATTGAATGGTATAAGGCGCTGCCGAACTTATAAGCCGCCGTATTTCCTCAGGTTTTCCTCGTATCTTTCTTTCTGCCGGCTCAGCATCTCTTCAAAGCGCGGGTCGCCGCGCAGGCCGTCGAAGAAAAAACTCCCCGCCAGCATGGGGAATTCGAAGAGATAGCTCAAGAGATTCTCGAATCCCCGGTCGATCCCGAGCCGGATGATCCGGATGGCGTCCTCCTTCAAGCCGCAGCCGGCGTAAACCCGGGCGAGAAGATAGCTGAAATAGAGCGGATCCTTTTTGGCCTCCTCGATGAGGGGCAGGGCCTGGTCCTTGTCGCCGCGCGCCGCGAAGAGAAGCGCCCGGGTCAGTCCGAGGCTCCGGTTGGCGGGGTCCACTCTTTCGACGACGCCGATTTCCCGCTCCGCTTCCTTCAGGCTTCTTTGGCAAATCAGCATGCGGGCGAGGAAGAGCTCGGCGTCGATAGTGTCGGGCTCCAGCTCGAGCCACGTCCTGGCGTCGGCGACAGCCTTGTCAGTCTCGCCCAGCTTCTCGTAACAGGTCGCCCGCAGGCGGTGGAGCTCGTCAATCGCACCGTCCGACCCGGCGGCTGAGTAGAAGCCGCCCCGGTCGATGGCGTGCGTATAGAACTTGACAGCCTGCCCGGGCAGTCCGATGCTGAGGAAGAACGAGGCGACGTTGGCGGCTATCGAGGGATTCCCCGGGGTGAACTCGAAGGCCCGCTTGAAGAAGGAGAACGCTCCGTCGTTGTCCCCCCTGAGGAAATAGGCCCAGCCGAGTCCAACGTTCGTCTCCGGCGACTCCGGTTCGATGCCGTAGGCGCGTTCATAGTATTCGAGGGCCTTGTCGAAGTCCCCGCGCCCGTGACTGACGACGTAGGCGTGCTGATAGAGGTCGCCGAGCCCGACGCAGGCGAGGGCGTAGCGGGGCTCCTCGCGGAGGGCCTCGTTATAGTAGTTCAGGGCCTGCTGGAAGTCCTGGCTGCTGCCCCCTTTCCTGTATTTTCTATCGGCCTGCCTGGCCAGCTGGTAGAACCTCAAGGCCGGCAGGGAAACGGTCGGCGTCTTCGGGGTAGGTGCTCCGGCCGGGAGCTTGAGGTCGGCCAAGACCTCCCGGCTGAGCCGGGCGGCCAACTCCCCGAAATCCTGCGCGCTTCCCTCGACGCTTCTGGACCCGATCGCCTGCCTGTCCTGCGCGTCGAGCAGACTGTACTTGATTTCCAGGCCGGTGCCGGCCTTGAAATACGCCGCGGTCAAAAGATACGTGGCGCCGGTTTTGGCGGCCACAGCCTGCAGGTTCTCCGTCGAATAGCCGCCGGCGTCTTCGAGCCCCAGCCGGCCGAGGACGCTCTTGATGACATATTCGCCGAGGATGGTGATCCGGGTTGTGGCTCCGCGGAGCTCGGGAATGAGATAATCGACCAAGGCCTCCCGGAGAAAATCCAGGTCTTGGTCGCCCGTGCTGTTCTTAAAATAGAGGACCGCCAGGGAGGGTTTGCCCGTTCCAGCGGGCGCGGCGGCCCGCGGGGGCAGGATGAGCCGGACGGCGAGGACCAGGGCGGCCAAGGCGGCGACGGCGCCGGCGGCGACGAGCGCCCTCTTCGACCGCAACGGACCCGGGACCGCGGTCCCGGCGCTCGAGCGTCTGCGGGGGAGCACCTTTTCGCCGCTCGGAAACTGCTTCGCCAGCTCGTCGAGCTCGGCGAGGATTTCCGTAACGGACTGGTAGCGCTTTGCCCTGTCCTTTTCCAGGCATTTCAAGACGAGCCTGGCCAGCGGCTCGGTCACCTGGGAGTTCAGTTTTCGCGGGTCGGGAGGCCGTTCGGTCTTGTGCTTGACGGCAATGCTCAGCGGCGAATCCCCGTCGAAGGGGATCCGGCCCGTCAGCATCTCGAAAAGGATGACGCCCAGCGAGTAGATATCCGACCGCTCATCGGCGGGCTTTCCCTCGGCCTGCTCCGGCGACATGTATTCGGGCGTGCCGATCATGGCCCGGCCGTCGGTGATACCCTTCTCCTCGAGAGAGCGGGCCAGGCCGAAATCCATGATCCTGGCGGTCCCGTCCCGGTCGATCATGATGTTCCGGGGCTTCAGGTCACGGTGGACGGTCCGCAGACGGTGGGCTTCGGCCAGCCCGGCGGAGACCTGCCTGGCGATGGACACGGTCTGGGCGGGGCTCAGCTTTTCCACCATCCGGATGATGCTCTTCAGGTCCTCCCCTGGGACGTACTCCATGGTGATAAAGGGCGTCCCCCGCTCTTCGCTGATGTCGTGCATCCGGCAGACATTCCTGTGGGTGATGCGCCGGGCCAGGCGGATCTCCTCCCGGAACCGTTCGAGGGTCTTCGGCCGGAGGGCGAGCTCGGGGCGGATGAGCTTGAGCGCGACCTTCTCTTTCAGTTTTTTGTCGTAGACTTTGTAAACCCGGCCCATGCCGCCGCTGCCGAGCTCCTCAATGACCTCGTACCGGCCGGCGAACAGGCTGCCTCTCGGCAGGTCCGGGAGGGATTCGTTGAAAGTCTGCGTCCCTGATATCCGGACGGGATCGGCCTCCGGGTGGAGGGAAGCGGCGCAATTCGCGCAAAAACGGCTGCCATCAGGATTTTCCGAGCGGCACTGCGGACACTTCATGCCCGATGTCCCCTGTGACCAACGGATTTGCGCATAAGGATAGGCCCGAATGCCCGGATTGTCAAATTCCGGTCGCGGTCGGCCATCGGCCTACCGGACGGTGTCCGAGATGGGGCCCTCGATGCCGTCCCGCCGGACCGTGGAGAGGGCGTAGTCGTATCGGCCGATGCTCGCCATGCCCCTTTCGAAATATTCGAGCGGCTGATCGACGAAAGCGAAGAGCTGGAACGTGGCCGTCGCGTCGGCCGACGCCTTCCGGTAGATCCTGTAACCCAGGATCCCGCCGGTATCGAATATCTTGGGGCTGTGCGCCCAGGTGAGCAGGTTACCGAACGGCAGCCGGGGGTCGGCGGGAGCCTCTCGCGGGGTCCGGGGCATGGCGACCGGCCGGTCCGGGGACGGAACTTGTTTCTCAGGTCCGAGTGCCGCAACGCCGACGTTGACCGGGGGGAAGGGGAAACTCCGGATCCCCGAGAACCAGGTCTCAGCCATGAACTGATAGCCCTTGTCGCTCGGGTGCTTCAGGTCCTTGGAGAAAAGCGACAGCACCCCTCCGCTGCTTATCGGGTAAGTGGCGAATGCCGAGTACATATCGACGAGCGGGACGGACATGTCCGCCGCGATCTGCCGGATCCTGGCATTCAGCGAGAGAAGCCGTTCCTGGTTGATCGGTTGTCCCCCGTACCAGTCCAGGCGGGGCACGATCGTGGCGATCGCCGGGAACACGCCGGCCGCCAGGCACTTGCGGACCATCTCCCGGAGGTTGAAGGCGGCGGAAGGGATGGTGATGTCTGTAAAAATGATGTCGTTGGTCCCTTCCATAATCAAAAGATAGCGGGGCAGGTCGGCGATGAACACTTTGGGGATGCGAACCAGCCCCTCCGCCGTGACCTCGCCGCCGAAGCCCTCGTTGATGACGCGCTGCGAACCATACTCAGCGTTCAGGATGGCATTGAGCCGGGGAATGTAGCCGCGTTCGGGATAGGGATAATAGTCTATGTAACCGAAGGTGATGCTGTCGCCGAACCCGGCGTACTTGTTTTCATCGAGCTGGGGGTTGTCGAGGAGCCGGGGCGGTGGGGCAGAGGACAGAGCGCCGGGACGGCTGGCAACCCAAGCCTGCGCCAGCGATTTGACCAGGATCCGGTCCCCCGACCTCCAGCCGACGGCGGCGCCGCCGGCGTCCTGGATCAGCCGGGGCGGAGACAGCCGGTCCGGCTGAGAGTCCAGGCTGGTTTCGGGGCCCGCCGTGCCGTTCTTATAGGAGCTCAGACAGACGAGTCGGCTGCGGTCCAAGGAGCGGGTCCAAACGACCAGGGGGCTTCCATCAGAGTCGAAGCCCAGCGAGGGGAAGAGGTTGGGTCCCGGGTTTGCGGAGACCGGGGTCTCGGTGGCCCAGCCGGTCCCGGTCCAGCGGGACAGGTAGATCCTGTAATCCTGGCCATCGTAGCCGGACCAAGTCAGCCAGACCGTGCCTCGGCCGTCGACGGCGGCATCGGGATTCAGGGCCGGCCATTTCATCTCGCGGGGGACAATCGCCGGCGCGGTCCATTCGCCCTGTTTGAATACCCGGTAGACGATCTCGCCGGATGGCCCGGAGGTGACGTTCCAGAGAGCCCAGGGAGAGCCTTCGGCGTCGAACAGGATTTTCGGGCCGGCGGCCGAGGCCGACGACTCAGCGGCAAGGGTCCAAGTTACATTCGAGGATGTGTCGAGGACATGAACTCGGGTCTCGCCTCCCCGGACGTTGATCCAGATGACCCAGGGCAATCCGTCCGGAGAGAAGGCAAAATCCGGCGAGATGTCATACCCTCCGGAGAAGCCCACCGTCCTGACCGATTCGATCCCGGCGTCTCCAAAACTGGCGAGCTCGATCCGGCATCGGCCGGCCTCCCATCTTTCCCACGCCGCCCAGATTGTGCCCTGCCGGTCTCTTTTCATGACCGGAAGCGGCGCCGCTTCCCGGGGAACGAAGCCCGATTCCCGGCTGATGATCGAGCCGACCCGCTCGAGCTCGGCGACACCGCTCGAGAAGTCCTGCCCGGCCTGGATGGCCCAGGCCGGTCCCGAGGCCAACCGGATTACCAGACCGATGGCGGATAGGAATAAAACGCCCCTCGCGCCTTGTGTTTTCATCTCATTAAGCCAACCTATAATATCACAACGGCGCCGCCGATTTCATCATCCCCTGGGCCCGGCCGATAGATCTTTCTTATTGACAAGGAATTTCGCGTCCAGCATCATAGACGAGGAGTACGCATATGCACCCGAATCGGCAGCGGCTTCTGCCGCTTCTGGTCCTCGCCGGCCTGCTTTGCGGGATCTCATCGGGCCTGGCCCAGAACTACCTCAACATATCGAAATCCCCCGGCTGGCAGTCTGCCTGCCCGCGGATCAAAGTCGATGGGGTCGGAAACATCCATGCCGTCTGGGCCGAAATCTATACGCTGTCGGGCATTTACTACACTTCCGGCGATGCTTTTTATTCGAGATATGATATCGGCACCCACCAATGGAGCACACCCGTCAATCTCAGCGGCTCCGGTCTGGTCGACAACGAGGAAGGATACCTGGTCGACGTCGACGCCGATGCCGCGGGAAATGTTTATGTGGTCTATGTCAACGGCAACGCCATCGTCCTGAGGATTTTTTCGGGAGGGACGTGGGGCGCGGGCGTTGAACTCCACAGGAACCCCAGCACGATTGATCAGGTCCGGGTCGCGGCCACGCCCCAGGGGGACATATTCACGTGCTGGTGGGAGACGGCGCCCGGGATCTGCTATTCCCGGGCCAGGATCGGCGGCAACTGGGAGGGCGTCAAGCAGATCAGTCCCTCGGGCATGCGCTGCAAGTTTCCCGATATCGCTGCCGGCGCCAACGTGGTCTACTGCGCTTATATGGGGGTCACCGATGTCACTTACCATGTCGTCGTCACCAGCCGCGCCTTGACCTCGGGGGCCAGCTGGTCGAGCCCGAAGCGGGCCACCAGCTCTCCGGACCAGGAACAGCAGCCCGCGGTGGCGATCGATGGCAGCGACGTCGCCCACATCGTCTACACTCCCGAATTCGACACCGAGCGGATCGTCCGGTACGTCTTCGGAACGAGTGCCGGCTTCAGCGCGCCCAAGGACCTGACGATCCAGGAGAACCTCCATTATCCGGCGATCTTCGCCAAGGGAAACAATCTCTACGTGTGCTGGCAGTCCGCGCGCGGGGTCGGCTACAGCTTTCGCGGCGACGGAGCCTGGACGCCGCCGGCCATTCTCCCGGGCACGCTGGGCGTCCTCTATCTGACTGACCTTGCCACGAGCCCGAACCAGGAAGATATCTATTTCGTCTGGGAAAACGGGACCGGGCTGGGCACCGAGATCTACTGGAGCGGGCCGCTGCCCCTTTCCGAGAACACCCCCCCCCTGGCCGCCTTCAGCTTCACTCCCGCGACGGCGATCTTCCCCGCCGACATCTCCTTCGACGCCTCCGCCTCCCGCGATCCGGACGGGTCGATCACCCAGTATTCATGGAGCTTCGGCGACGGGGGCGCGGGCACGGGAAAGACCGTCACCCATAACTACAAAACCTACGGGACCTTCACCGTCAATCTCACGGTCACCGACAACAAGGGCGCGACGGCCAGCCTGAGCAAAAGCGTCGTGATCCTCCGGCTTTTCCAGCCGCTCAACATCCAGGTCGAAACCCGCGCCGACGAAAGCCTCTTCCGGATCCGCTTCTTGAACATCATCACCTGGCAGAAGAACCCTGCCAACGACGCGATCAACGCCACGATCTCGACCTACCGCATCTACCGTAAGAAAAAGGCCGAGCCTGACAGCGCCTATGCGGCGATCAGCGATGTCCCGGGAAGCACCTTCACCTACACAGACAGGACAGTGACTACCGCCGCGGAAAAAGGCCTTTATGCCTACACGGTGACGTCCCTCAACGCCGAGGGCAAGGAGAGCCCGATCACCGCGGGCTCGGCGGGCGCTCCGTTGTCGCCCGGGAGGCCGTCGCTCATCAGAAGGGGCCGGCTCAAGGGCTGAGCTCTCGGTCCCCCGCCCGCCTTCCTCCGGAGGGGGATGCGTTGAACGCTGCGGCCGACGGAGCCTGATTGTCTTCGGAACTGATTTATTTTGAATATTTTATGAGAAATTCAGGACTGAGATAGCGAACTCAACCTCGGGCCGGTCCAGTCGGCGCCTGGATATATCGCAAATTATTTATTTAAATATAGTTAGCGCGATTTCGGGGCGGCGTTTCCAGGCTTGAACAGCCGCTTGCTTTCCGCCACTCCGGATTGACGATCGGGGCCGGGATGTGGTATAAATCTTAACCTACCCCAGACCAGAAGCCGGGGATTCACTACGATCGATGCACCGATAGGGTGAGTCTCACGGCTTCCGGCCCGTGGCCCGGATCGAACAATGAAGCTCCTGATCAACGGATGCGAACTCGACAGGTTCAAGAGGCGGGCCAGCCGGGGCTATCCCAGGGAAGTCTACGCCATCCTGCTGGGCAAGCGGCTGGCCAACAGCACCTACAAGATCATGGAGATTGTGATCCCTCAAGTCGTTGAAGCCACCTACGACTATGTCATCCCCGATTACAACCAGATCGACAGGATCATCTCCGCGAGCGAGCTCGATTACATCGGCTCGATCCACTCCCACCCCCAGGCGCCGCCCACGATCTCCACGCACGATTATCAATACTGGGACAAGGACCCCGTCGTGGGCATACTGAGCGTGCGCAAGCGGAACATCTACAAGGCGACCGAGCTCAAGTTCTGGCGCAAGAACGCCGCCCTGCCGGTCAAGTTCAAGACCTTCAAACCCGGCGATAACGGAAAGTAGGTTGCCGGGCCGCACCCAGAAGGTCATCGTTGTCATGCCGGCCTACAACGCCGAAAAGACGCTCCAGCGCACCTTGGACGACATCCCCCGCGAGTGGGTCGACGAGATCATTCTGACGGACGACGCCAGCCGCGACGGGACGGTGGCCCTGGCGCAGAAGCTCGGCCTCCGCATCTTTGTTCACGAGAAAAACATGGGCTACGGCGCGAACCAGAAGACCTGCTACCGCGAGGCGCTGAGGCTCGGCGGCGACATCATGGTCATGGTCCATCCCGACCACCAGTACGACCCCAAGGTCATTCCCCGGCTCATCCAGCCGCTGCTCGACGGGGAGTGCGACGCCGTGTTCGGATCCCGCATGCTCGGCGGCCGGCCGCTCGAGGGCGGCATGCCGAAGTGGAAATACCTGGCCAACATCTTCCTGACCGCCCTAGAAAACGCCTCTTTTTACATGTATCTTACGGAATACCACTCGGGCCTCCGGGCCTACTCGCGAAAGTACCTCGAGACCGCGAACTTCGATCTCAATTCGGACGATTTCGTCTTCGATTCGGAGATCATCGCCCAGGGAGTCGTCCACAACCTGCGGATCAGGGAGATCCCGGTCGAGACCCGCTATTTCGAAGAGGCCTCGAAGATCGGGTTCCTGCGGAGCCTTGTCTACGGCCTCGCGATCCTCAAGACGCTCCTCAAGTTCAAGCTCCACAAGAAAGGCATCGTCAGGATCCCCCAATTTCAATAGCGCGGCGTAGTGGTGCGTCTCGCAATTGACTTGGCTTTCAACTGGAAAGAGATTTACGAGACGGGACACTAGCCGGGCGCCGTCCGGATGTTGATGGCGAACCGGTAGGGCGTCCGGTCGCTGGTCGACACCGTTCCCCTGCCCAGATCCAGGATGATTTCGTAGAAGCTCCTCCGACCGAGCCGGTAGCCGGGCGGCCGCTTCAGCTTGAAGCTCCGGACCTCCCGGACCGTCCTTTGCTCAAAAAGCTTCTCGTCGAAAATCCGGACCGCGCTGTCATATTCCCCCTCTTCCGATCCGAATTCGAACTCGAGCGCCGCGACCGGCCTCTCCGTGGTCAGAAAGAAGCGATAGGACCGGCCGTCCTCCCGCAGCAGAAACCGGCCCGGCTCCACACTCCGGGCAGACCGGGACAGGCTGTAGAAGGTGACCATGTCCCCGGACGGAAACCTGACCCGCGTCGGGTTGACCAGGGCGAGCCGGGGAAAGAGCGCAAAACCCGCAAAGAAGACGGCCACTCCGGCACAGGCCGCCGCGGCGTGGCAGGAAAAGCTCACGGGCACGGGCTTCTTTTTTGACAGCGCGTAGGCCAGGACGAACACCGCCAGAATCGCCGGCCAGACCAGGTTCGGGAGCCAGTTCCGGTCCTCGACTTTGAGATACGAGGGAAGGAGCTTCGTCAGGTCGAAGTGCAGATTGCTCAGGAGATAGAAGAGATCGCCGCCCCGCTGGGTCGCTCCCCGCGTCGTCTCCTGATAGAGATTCAGGGGCTGGTTGAGAAGCAGGACGACAAAGACCAGGCTGACCGCTGCCGCGAAATCAGGCAGGCGGGCAAAAACCGTTCCCTTGTTCTCGTTGATAAAATAGCCCAGGGCGATGATCATGACCCAGATCACGGCCACCAGCGGCCTGGCCTGGGGGGCGTAACCCGCCCTCTGGGTGAGGAACGCTGAAAGAAGAACATATGGCGCGCCCAGGAACAGGAGGAGAAGAAGCTCCTGCCGTTTTTTCTTGAACATCTCCCAGGCGCCGAGGAGGGCGAAGAAAAAAAGCGGCGAGTAGAACAGCAGGCCGTCGCGCTGGTCGAGGAAATAGCCGGCGAGCGTTTCCAGCCGGTCGCGGAAGGGCACACCGAACAGGAGGGAGCCGGCGAACCGGAGGGATTCCCCGCGCGTCCCGGTCATGGGGCGCGCCCAGGAGACGGCAAACGGCGAGTACGTTCCGTAAAGAGCGTGCTGGAATTGAAGATAGAGAACGATGACGGCGGCGGGGACCAGGATGTAGAGAAAAAGCGCCGCCCGCGAGGCGGATTTCCGGCGTACTGTCCACAGGCCGTAGAGATAGAGGGGGGCGAAGAGGGCCAGGTACTTGAGGGCGTGGAACCAGAGGAAAGAGCCCAAAAGGAGTCCGCAGAGGGCCGCCCGCGGCGCGCTCAGCGAGGGTGAGTCCCGGAAGAGGCGGTAGACCGTGAGCGCCAGGGCGGCGACGACGATCTCCGGATAGACATGGATCGCGTAGAAGAAGACGGGTGCCGTGAAGCTTGCGAGAAACCAGAGCCGCAGGGCCGGGCCTTCTTTATTCCAGCGGCGCCGGGCCAGAAGATAGATTTGAACGGCGAACAGCGCGCCCCAGAGGCTCATCCCCAGCCGGATGATGAACGCGAAGGCTTTTCCCTGGAAAAGGCTTCCGGCGGCATAAAAGGGGAGAAGCAGAAAGGAGATGCCCGGCGAGTGAAACGAATACTGACTTCCCGGTTTCGCACCGTTGACGACATGGGGAGCGATCTCGCCGTGGAACATCATGAATCGGCCGTAATCCTTCTGAGCGTAGTTGTTCGCCAGGTCGAAATCGCGGTCCCGCAGCAGACTGTGGCTGATGAGGAGATAGTGCGGCTCGTCGCCGCTGAAAGTGGCGCCCCGCGAAATCATCATCAGGGAACCCGCGTTGAACAGGATGACCGCCCCGGCGAAAAGAACCATGATTCGCTTGCGGAGAGAGAGCGACTGGAAATGCCGACGCCATCCCCCCCGGGGAGAAGCGCCGGCCGATGCCCATTCCCGGGCCGAGACGATTTTCAGGTAGAGGAAGGCGCCGCCGACGGCCAGCAGGAACAGGCTGAGCCGCGCCCTGAGGTCCCGGGCGTCGACGTAGTGAGCGAGCGTCAGGGGGGCGAGGCTCAGGAAAAGCGCCGGCAGAAAGCTCAGGAAGTCTTTCGCCAGGACGACGGCCGGTTCCTGCCTGAAGAGCGAGGCGGCCGCCCGGGAATACAGAATCCAGGCGGAGAGAAGAAGCAGGAAGAAAACCGCCGTCAGCAGAACGATCGTCGTCGGGGCCGGGCGAAAATCGCGGTGCGTGAAGGAAAATGTGCGGGCCTGATGAATAAGGAGCGCGTAAAGGCTCGCCAACATGGCCAGGATAAGAAACAGCGCAACGCGCCACGAGGTTGGTCTGTTTTTCATCGCCCTGATGAATAATCGCTTCGTCGGGGATTGTCAAGGCACCCCTCGATTTGCCTTGCTTTTTTAGGCTATGCTATGATGGCCGCCGTGGAGATCTCCGCTGTCATCATCGCCTACAACGAAGAGCTCCGTCTCGAGGGGGCGCTCAAGAGCCTGGCCGGCCTGGCCTCGGAAATCATCGTCGTCGACTCCCACAGCACGGACGATACGGTCAGGTTGGCCCGGCGCTACACCGACCGGGTTTTCGAGCGCGCCTGGACCAACTTCGCCGACCAGAAGAACTTCGGCAATGACAAGGCCGTTCACCCTTGGATCCTGTCGCTCGACGCGGATGAGCGCGTCTCCCCGGAGCTTCGCCAGGAACTCCTTGAACTCCGGAAGTCGGAGCCGGACTGCGACGCCTTCTCCGTCCCCCGCCTCGTTTTCTACCTGGGACGGTGGGTCCGTCATTCGGGCTGGTATCCCGACCGGAAGGTGCGGCTCTTCCGGAAGTCCCGGGCCCTCTGGGAGGGCGAATTCGTCCACGAGAAGCTCGTCTTCCAGGGACCGCTCCGGAAGCTCAACGGGCCCATCCATCATTTCACCTACCGGAATATCGCCGATCACCTGGCCCGGATCAACAGGTTCTCCGACCTCGGCGCCCAAAAGCTCTACGCGAGCGGCCGGAAATCGCGCTGTTATCATCTTCTCTGCCTGCCTTTTCTCAGGTTCCTCCGGGCCTACCTGTGGAGGGGCGGGATCCTCGACGGTTTCGCCGGGCTGGTTATCTCGGTCCTGACGGGCTACGCGCTGTTCGTCCGGTACGCCAAGCTTCGTGAGATATGGAAAAAAGGAGAGCGGATTGAGCCTTTTCCATATTGACGCGGGAAAGGAATGGCGCGGGGGCCAGAGGCAATCCCTTTTCCTGGTGAGGGAGCTCAGGAGGATGGGCTACCGCGTCGAGTTCGTCGTCCAGCCGGGAAGCGCCCTCGAGGAGAAGGCCGTCGAGGCCGGACTCTCCGTCCTGCCGCTGCGGATGAGGAGCGAGCTCGACCTGCCGGCGGTCTTCCGTCTGGCCCGGCAGATGAAAAAGCGGAACTGCCGCCTGGTCCATTTCCACGAGGCCCACGGGCTCGCCGTCGGCGCCTCGGCCGCGCGCCGGGCGGGCGTGCCGCTGCGTTTCATTTCCCGGCGCGTGGATTTTCCCCTGAGGTCGCGGGCCAAGTACACGCGGGACATCGATGCCATCATCGCCATCTCGGAGGGCGTCCGCAAAGTCCTCCTGGATTCGGGTGTGCCCGGCCCGCTCATCACCGTCATTCCCTCGGGAATCGATTTCTCCCCCTTCGAGCAGGCGGGGGCAGGCGATTTTCTCCGCCGCGAGTTCGGGTTCGCCCCGGACGAATACCTCGTCGGCATTGTCGCCGCGCTCGAAGACCACAAGGGCCACGCCTATCTCATCGAGGCCTCGAAAATCGTCCGGGAGCAGGCCCCGAAGGTCAGGTTGATCGTCGTCGGCTCCGGCTCTCTTCGCTTCGAACTGGACAAGCAGGCGAGAGACCTGGGCGTCGAAGACATCGTCTTTTTCCTGGGGTTCCGCGACGACGTGCCCCGGATCCTGGCCTCGCTCGACCTCTTTGTCCTCTCGTCCCACCACGAGGGGATGGGGAGCTCGCTCCTGGACGCCATGGCCAGCCGGCTTCCGGTCGTGGCCACCCGGGCCGGGGGCATCCCGGAAGTCGTCCAAGACCGGGAGACGGGCCTCCTCGTCCCCCCGCGGGACCCGGCCGCGCTGGCGCAGGCCATCCTGGAGCTCTACCGGGACCGCGAACTGGCGGCCCGGCTGGCCGGGCGGGGGTTGGAAGTCGTTCACCGGAAGTTTTCGGCCGAAGCCATGGCCGGCAAGGTCGTTGAACTCTACGAGCAGTTCGCGGCCCAAAAAGGCATCCGCCTTTCGCAATAGGGGATGGTCCTCTCCGGAGACCCGTCCCCAGTTCATTTTATTGAGGCTGCCCATGACCCTCGAGCGGATCGAACTCGCGCTTCTTTACCTTCCCTACGTCCATTTCTTCGAGACGAGCCTCGGCCGCGAAGAGGGCCGGAGCTTCATCATCGTCAAGGCGTTCGATGACGGCTTAACCGGCTACGGAGAGGTCATCGCCTCCGAGGCACCTTTCTACAGCTATGAGACGACCTCGACGGCCTGGCTGGTGCTCAAGGAATTCTTCATCCCACTTGTCTTTAAGAAGAACATCGTCGAGCCCGACGATTTTTATGCGGAGGCGCGGCGCTACCGCGGCCACCCGATGGCCAAAGCCGGCCTCGAGCTCGCCCTCTGGGACCTCAAGGCCAAAAAGGCCGGCGTCCCTCTCCGGCGGCTCTACGGCGGACCGCGGGAAAGGATCGAGGTGGGGGTCAGCCTGGGCATCGAGAACTCGGTCGGCGACCTTCTCGACCGGGTGCAGTTTTTCCTCCAGGAGGGGTATTCCCGGATCAAAATCAAGATCAAGCACGGCTGGGATTTGGATGTCGCGCGCGAGGTGAGACGCCGGTTCCCGGAAATCAGGCTCCAGGCTGATGCCAACGGCGCTTACGCGCCCAAGGATACCGAGCTGCTCAAATCGCTCGACGAGCTCGACCTCCTGATGCTCGAGCAGCCGTTTCCGCCCTACGACCTCTGGGACCACAGCCGCCTGCAGCGGGAGATGAAGACGCCGCTGTGCCTCGACGAGAGCATCGTCTCCGAGGTCACGGCCCGCCAGGCCATCGAAATGGGGAGCTGCCGGATCGTGAACATCAAGGTCGGCCGGGTCGGGGGGATGGTCGAAGCCCGCAAGATCCACGACGCCTGCGAGCGCGGGAATATCCCGGTCTGGTGCGGCGGGATGCTGGAATCGGGGATCGGCCGGGCCCACAACCTGCATATCGCCTCGCTTCCGGATTTCAAGATGCCGAGCGACCTCTCGGCGAGCAAGAGGTACTACCGGGAAGACCTGATCGACCCGCCCGTCGAGCTCGAGCGCGACGGCACCATCCGGGTGCCCGGCGGACCCGGCATCGGTGTCAACCCGGTCGAGGACCGGATCGCCAAAGCCACGCTCAAATGGGAAACATTCAAGCCCTGAAAAGGGTTTTGGCGGCTGATCATCCGCCGGCGGCTGATCATCTTCCTGCTAACTGCACTGACCACACGATACGTTATAAGGCTGAGTTGGCCTTGAAGATAGCCCGGAAAACCATTAAGATGTGCACTTATTCCTAAGGGAAAATTCCAGTCCTTATCGAGCGCGAAAGCGCCACCGATAGTTAAGGCGTGGCGACGGCTATTCGCCCCCGAAACGGAACTAAGGAGAGGATCCATGGGTCGATTGAGCGGCCAAGATAAAAAGTGGCTCGAGGAGAAGTTCGGGAGCAGGGTCAGTTTCGACCCGTCGGAGCGGGTCCTCTACGGGCACGACATCGCCTCGGTCCCCAGCCTGTTCAAACCGGTGCTAGGCGACACTACGCCCGCCGCGGTGGTTCAGCCGGAGAGCGAGGCGGAGCTCGTCGAGTTGATGAAGTGGGCCAATGGCGCCCGGATCCCACTCGTTCCCCGAGCCAAGGCCACTTCCGGCTACGGCGGGGTCGTCCCCGCGCGCGGCGGCGTGGTCGTCGATTTTTACCGGATGAAGGATGTCCTGTCGGTCGACGCGGGGGCCGGCACGGTCACGGTGGAGCCGGCCATTACCTGGGAAAAGCTCGACCAGGCCCTGAAGCCCGAGGGTTTGACCCTCCGGCTCTATCCGACGAGCTATCCGTCCTCGTCGGTCGGCGGCTGGCTCGCCCAGGGCGGGGCCGGCATCGGCTCCTATGAGTTCGGCTGGTTCAAAGAGAACGTCGTGAGCGCCCGGGTCGTCCTTCCGAGCGGCGAGACGCGCGAGCTCAGCGGGCCGGACCTCGACCTGGTGTCCGACGCCGAGGGCACGACCGGGTTCATCAGCCGCGTCACGTTGAAGGTGAGGAAGCTCGAGGAGCTCGGCCTCACCGCCATCGCCTGCCCGGATGCCCATAAGCTGACGACGGTGTTTCAGGAGTTCATCTCGCGGGACCTGCCGATCTGGTCAGTCGTCTTCATCAACCCCCGGATGGCGGAGATGAAGAACCGCGCCCCGGTCAGGATGCACCAGGGCCACCCGGCCGAGCACAAAGTTATCCTGCCGGCGGCCTATATCGCTGTTGTGGCCTACAGGGCCGCCGACCGGGACAAAATCGTGTCCCGGCTCCCCGATATCCTCCGTAACTGCCAGGGGATGGTCCTGAGCCAGGAGATCGCCGACCACGAATGGGAGAACCGGTCCAAGCTGATGATCGTCAAGCGGCTCGGGCCGTCGCTCGTCCCGGCCGAAGTTGTCGTCCCCCTCGAGAACTTGGGCGGGTTCATGGAGGACATCGAGCACTTGATCAATCAACCGATCGTCAAGGAAGGCGTCATCGTCAAGGGCGGGCGCGACGGAAAGCCCGAAGCCGTCATCCTCGGCTTCATCCCCAGCGACCAGCGCAAGTTTTCCTATAACTTCGTCTTCGGCCTGGTGCTCTCGGTCATCAAGGTCGCCGAGCGGCACGGCGGCCGGGCCTATTCGACCGGCATTTTTTTTGTCCGCAAGGCGCAGTCGATCCTGGGCGGGGATCGGCCGAAGCGGCTCAAGGCTTTCAAGAAAGAGGTCGACAGGCGGGGCATTCTCAACCCAGGAAAAGTCATCGAGCCCAACCGGGTCAGCCGGGCTCTCGGGTTCGCCCGGATTTTCGAACCGCTCATCCGGCCCTTGGGGAACACCGTGGTCACCCAGGTGGGCGAGCGGCTGGACAAGCCGGTCCGTGGGATTCCGGGCGACGTCGCCTGGTATGCCTATGCCTGCTCGCAGTGCGGCTACTGCGTCGACGAGTGCGACCAGTTCTACGGCCGAGGCTGGGAGAGCCAGTCGCCCCGCGGCAAATGGTACTGGCTTCGTGAATACATGGAAGGGCGCGCCGACTGGAACCAGAGGATGGTCGACACGTTCCTCGTCTGTACGACCTGCGAGCTCTGCAACCTGCGCTGCTCGGCGTCGCTGCCGATCGAGCCCAGCTGGATGGCGCTCCGGGGGAAGCTCATCCACGAAGACAAGCGGATGACCTTCCCGCCGTTCGAGATGATGGCCGCCGCGACGCAGGCCGAGGGCAATATCTGGGCGGGCTACCGCAAGAACCGAACGGACTGGTTCCCCGCCGAACTGAAGGCCAAGCACGGCCCCGGAGCCCGGGCCAAGAATGTCTATTTCGGCGGCTGCACCATTTCCTACGTTGAGAACGACATGGGTCAGGCGGCCGTGACCCTGCTCGACGCCGCGGGCGTCGACTACTCTTACCTCGGCAACGTCGAGAACTGCTGCGGCACGCCGATGCTCGTCGCCGGCAAGTGGGAGATCTTCGCCGAGACGATGAAGAAGAATATCGCCGCGGTCAAGGCGGCCGGCGCCGACACCGTCATCTCCTCCTGCCCGGCCTGCAACATGATGTGGCGCCACGTCTATCCCGAGTGGGCGGAGAAGCTCGGGGTCGAGTACGGCATCGCCGCCAAGCACTACAGCGAGGTCCTGGCCGATCAGGTCCGCGACGGGAAATTCAAGTTCACCCATCCCGTCAACCGGCGCGTCACCTGGCACGATTCCTGCCACATCGGCCGCGTGTCCGGGGTCTATGAGGAGCCGCGGGAGGTCATCAAGGCCGTCCCGGGCGTCGAGTTCCGCGAGATGGAGCATCACCACGAGGCGGCCCACTGCTGCGGCTCGGTGCTGACGCTCATCAAAGAGCCGCTCGTGGCCCACGACATCGGCGAGATGCGGCTCGACGAAGCCAGGGCGGTCGACGCCGAGACCGTCCTCGCGCTCTGCCCCTGCTGCGAGTTTCAGCTCCGGGTTTCGAAGGACAAGAAGAACGTGCCCATCGAGGTCCGCGACCTCGCGGTCTTTCTCTGCGAGGGGCTGGGCAAGAAGTTTGCCGACCCGATGCCGGAAGTCCTGAAGCAGTGGTCGGTCTTCGAGGGCATGATCGCCCTGATGACGCCCCGGGGTTTCGCGAACCTGATGGACACCATGTGGCCGGAGCTCCTCAAGGCCATGCCGCTCGGCATGGGCGGCATGATGAAGGGGATCGGCAAGCTCGGCCCGGTCGGGGGGTTCATGTTCGGGCTGATGAAGCCCGTGTTCCCGGTCCTTTTCCCGAAGCTCCTGCCCGGGATGATGCCCAAAGTCATGCCCGCGATGCTCGAGCGGATCGGCCAGCTGATCCCGATGCCCGATTACATGGCCGAGCAGATGCCGGAGATGATGCCCAAGATGATGGACAACCTGATGCCCCACATGCTGCCGGACGTCGTGCCGCTCGTCGTGCCCAAGATGATTTCTTACCTTCGCGGCCGCGCCTAAAAAGCATGGTTGAGGATGCGGACGGGTCCTGTCTCGCTTCACCCCCGCGACCGAACGGTTGTCCTCGATGGTTACAGAACTCAAGCTTGAGGCATCAAACGTTCGGGTCGGCGGGGGGCCCCCGAATCGAGCCACTTGTCCCGCTTCTCCTTAGTGTTCCAATTGACTTTTCAATATGATAGAATTTCCCCGGTTCGGAGGCGTGAGACGATGAAAAGCGCGAAAAACTGGGTCTGGCTCCTGCTGTTCGGGTCGCTGTGGGGTGTCGTCGAGGTCGTCGTCGGCGAGTATTTATTCGCCAAGGACGTTCCCTTCGCCTCCGTCTGGCTCACAGCCTGGGCGTTCCTGATGCTGGCGGCCGCGAGAGGCATTCTGAACGAAGCCGGGTCGTCGTCCGCCGTCGGCGCTGTCGCCTCTCTCTATAAGCTGGCCTTCGCCGCGCCCTATTTCTGCCATCTGCTGGGGATCTTTTTTCTGGGTATGACCTTCGATATCTTCGCCACGCTTCTCCTGAAGGACAAGCGGGCCCAGGGGTGGAAGCGGGGCCTGGCGGGCGTCCTGAGCGCCTACACCGGGTATGCTCTTTTCGCCCTGGTGATTACTTACCTTGCCCGGTATCGGCCTTGGGTTGCCGGAGGCTGGCCCAAGGTTGCAAACCACATCTTCGTGGGCGGAGGCTATGCCGCCCTGGTCTGCCTCGCGATCGTGCCGGCAGGCTACTGGCTTGGGGAGAAGGGTTGGGCGGCTCTCGCCGGGCATCCGCGCTGGGCTTTGGCCGGGGCGTTGGCGGTGACGATCGTCGTCTGGACGCTCGGCGGCCTCGCCGGCTGATCATTTATTCTTCTTTGTTCCGGGCGTAAATTCAATTTTCCAGGTCGCCTTGTCCTCGGGGTATTTTCCCTCATAGGGATGCGCAATCGTGTGCGCGCGGCCGGCCATGAGGTCCCTGAAAGGCGCCTCGATCACGGTCTTCAGGTTCTCGAGGACGCCCGTCCCGAGCGTCGAACCCCACTTGATCTCGCCGGCGCCGAAATCGGTCCATAAGCTCAGGCGGATCTCCGCGGGTGGGATGCGGGACGTCGCCGCCGACTCGTCGTCCTCCGTCGGCTCGGACTCGATGCCGAGACCAGCCAGGAAGTCCGCGGGCCGGGGCGTGAGAAATGCCGCCGTCCGCCGGTCCTCGCCCTTCTGGACATCGTTCAGGACGAATTTCGAGAAGACGCCCTTGACCTTCCCCGTTTCGATCTGGCAGCGCCCCAGGAGGGGATCGGCCGCCGGGTCGAACTCGAAGACGACCGGCGCAAAGACCACCCGGAACGCCAGCTCCGCGATGCTCGACCTCCCGTCGGGAACAAAGGGCGAAGTGAGTTCGAACGAAACCGTAACCGTGTAGGGCGGGGAGGATCTCGGCGGCGCGGCGCGCTCAGCCGCGCCTGCCGGCCGGCCCGAACCGGCGCAGACCGCTGCGACGATCAGAAGAAATTTAGACGCCCTCCTAACGAAAACGCCTCTCCCCATTGTCTTAGCCATCCATAAATTATAGTAAAGTCGGCGCCTGAATAACAGAACGTATTCTCCTGTTTGCGAGACCGTAATAAAGCCCTGAAACACTACGGGTAGCTCTTGCGGTATTCTGGAGAGCCGGCGGAAGCATCTCCGTTTTTGTGATGGCAATAAGCTAACTGAAGGGTGGCACGGCGTGGGGGCCCCCCGCCAGCCCGGACCGACTGGGTTTTCTCGGGAAGGGGGGAGGACTGACGGGGGGCCGCCGTGACAGGACCCTAAAACCCAAGAACTACGATCACAGGAGCGGAGATGCTGATAATGCTAACCCGATATTTGAGCTGGCCGGCGGCTTCTGCTATCCTATGTCGGGAGTTTATCGGCGCCTCCTGAACCCTGAGAGAAGGAGACGGGATCCATGAAGATGCTTATTCTCATCATCGCTGTCGGCACTCTCGGTCTGGCCGCGGCGCGGGCCCAGGACAGGCCCCTCGAGGTTGTCGATCACGTCGACCTCGAACGGTACCTCGGCACCTGGTATGAGATCGCGACGATACCGCAGCGCTTCCAGAAGGGCTGCGTCGCCGTCACGGCCGCCTATTCCCTCCGGCCCGACGGCAAGATCCTGGTGATCAACCGCTGCCGGAAGGAGACGCTCGACGGCAAGCTCCGCGACATCGAGGGCAAGGCCTGGGTCGTGGACAAGAAAACCAATGCCAAGCTCAAGGTCCAATTCTTCTGGCCGTTCAGCGGCGCTTACTGGATCATCGAGCTCGACGCCGACTACCGGTGGGCCGTCGTCGGCCATCCCAACCGGAACTACCTCTGGATACTGTGCCGGACGCCGCAAATGGACCAGGCCCTCTACGATGACCTGCTCGACCGCATCGGGAACAAGGGTTACGACATCGCCCGGATCAAGCGGACGCTCCAGCCGGCTGAATAAAAAAAGGGCGGGCCAGGCCAGGCCCGCCCGCATTCGGTCGACCGAGAATCCAGGCTACTTCTTCTTGCGGATGTAGATGTTGCCGTTGAAGGTCTCGACTTTCATCTCGACGCCGCCGCCGTTGATCGTTCCCAGCGCGGCCCGCTCGATCGAGACGCGGAACCGGCCGGCCGACTTGCCGCTCTCCTCGGTCTTCGGGGGAGCCGACTTGAGCGCCAGGTCGAAGTCGCTGTAGACGTCCCCTTCCTGGGACTTGAGCCTCAGGCTGGCCTTGGCGTCGGGCGGAAGCGTCACATCGACGTCCCCGTTGAACGTGGCGAACGACATCGGCTTGTCGGGCGCGACCCTGGCCAGGACGGCCTCGATGTCGCCGTTGTTCGTGCTGGCGACGACGGTCCCCGAAACATTATGGAGTGAGATCGGGCCGTTCATGTTCTCGACCTCGACCTCGCCGCTGACGTTCTCGACCCGGATATCGCCCATGTTCGCCGCCTCGAGCTTGAGCGAAGACCCCACCGGGACCTTGATGGCCAAATCATAGGCGCGGCGGAAGGACTCGATCTCCACCGAGACGTGGTTGTTGTCTTCCTCAACTGTCAGGCCGCTGCTCGCGAGGGGGAGCTGCTTCAGCCCGGCCTTCTTGGCCTGCTCTTCCTTGTCCTGCGCTTCCGTCTCTCCGACTGTCCGGGCCAACTGGCGCCGCATCTCGCGCTCGGCGCGCTCGTGGACCACCTCCGGCTCCGGAGGCGCGGGGGCGGCCGGCGGCACGGGAGGCTCGGGAGGCACGGGAATCCCCACGCTCGGACCGGTCAGGGCCTTCTCCCGGACCGTGGCCTCGACGATCACCTCCTTGCCCTCGTAGCCCGTGACCTTGATGCTGCCCAAAAGGACCTGGACCTCGACGAAGGCCGGCTTGGTTGGGTCCGTCAGGGGAACGGTAACCCGGTCAGGCTGGGATTGCTGGGCGAACCCCGCCATCGCGGCGAACGCTACAAACGCCATCCCGATCATCATGCTTTTTCTGGTCATGAGATTCTCCTTTCGATTCTCGAAATATTCGACAAGCGTTGTCCCGCGCCCAATCGTCGCCTTCACAGCGAAAGCTCCTTGATCCCGGATTCAGCCTTCCTGCGGACACCGGGCTCGAGCTTATCGTCCGCCGCCAGGGTCTTAAGGGATTCGAGGGCCCGCTTTTCGCGGACGCCGACCAGGAGGTCGATGAGGGCGACCTGGACGAGGGGCGAGCTCTGGCCGGCGAGCGATTCGACAAGACGCTCTTTGACTCCCGGCTGACCGGCGAAAAGATAGAGCGCGTTCACGGCCGCCAGGCGCACGTTGACGCTGGGGTCTTCGTTCAGGGTCCGGACGAGGGCATCCACAGTCGGCTTGGCGGGCTGGCGGACGTTTTCCGCCCAGTTCACGCCCATGAGCCGGTCGCTTGAAGACGGCTGGCGGAGGAGCGACAGGGCTGCCGTCTGGCGAATGTCGCCGACCTCCTGCCGGAGGGCCAGAATCTCGTTCTTGACACCCGGGCGCCGGCCGCCCAGCCAGAAGCCGCCCCCCAACCCCACGGCCAGGAGCGCGAGCGCAAGGGCGGCCTGATAAACCGGCTGCCGGGGCATAAGATGCGCCGCGAGCCTGGATAGAGACCGGCCGAGGCCGGGCCTCTCCCTTTCCCCTTCCATCCCGGCGAGATATGCTTCGAGCGTCCCGTAGAACTTCTCCCGCACGGCTGGACCGGGTTGCTCCTGGGGCAGGACGCCGAGCTTGGTCCAGATGGCGCTCAGGTTCTCGACCTCCGCGCGGCAGGAAGAGCAGGCAGCCAGGTGGGCCCGGATATCCCGGAGCGTCACGTCGTCTAGGCCGCCGGTCAGAAAGTCGGCGAAATTCTCCCTGATCTTGTCACAGGTCATGACACTCCTCCCTGGAGCTCGAGATAGATTTTTCTCAAGTCCCTGATCGCCCGGTGGACCGAAGTCTTGATTGCTTCGATGCTGCAGCCCAGAAGCTCGGCGATTTCTTGGTATTTCATGTCCTCGTATCGGCTGAGGAGCAGGATCTCCCTTTTCCTGACGGGAAGCCGATCGAGCGCCCGCCGCAGCAGGGCGGCGTCGACCTCGGCGTCCATCCTGTCGGAGGGCGGCGGCTCGTCCCCGGCCGGCTCCTCGAACTGTTCCCCGAGCGGGACCTCGGGTTTCTGCTTCCTCAGGCAATCGGCGTGGGCGTTCCTCGCGATCTGGTACATCCAGACCGTGAACTTGCTTTCGCTCCGGTAGGTCGCCCTGTACTTGAGGATCCGGACGAAAACTTCCTGGACGAGGTCCTCGCTCGGACCGCGGCGGCCGGTGAGCCGGAGGAAAAAGTTGTAGAGCATGACGTGATGCCTCTCGAACAGGATGGCCAGTTTCGCGACCTGGCCGTCCCTGACCTGCTCCATGAGCGTGTTGTCGGATGTCGGGTCCACGGTTGAGCCTGCTTTATCGGGTTCAGTCATATAGACCGGCGTTCGGCTGAAAGGTTACAGGATTAAGGCCTTTTTTTGGCGGCGTTTTTATTGGTGACAGTCTATCAATTCCCTGATTTCCAGCGGAAAAGTCCGGGGACATACTCGTAGGCGGCCAGCGCCTCCGCCGTCTCGGGCGAGGTCCGGGCGACCCATTTCCCGAGCGAGTCGACCTTTCCGGGGCCGATCTCGACCATCGAGACGACGCGAACGGTGACCGCGCTCTCCGGGAATCGGCCGGCCCGTTCCGGCGTGAACAGGAAGTCGACCATCCGGGAATTGGGGTTGAGGATGGCCACGGGTTTGATCCCCGCTTCGGCGAAAGCCTTCTCCCAGAGCGGCAGGGAATAGCCGTAGTGCGTGCAGTTGAGGCTGGCGATAACCGGCGGCCGGGGTGAGATCAGTTTTTCGAGGGCTTCCTCGACGAACGCGGAAATGAGAAGCTCGGTCTCCGCCCCGCCGCCGTCCCTCTCGATATAGCTCTCGAGCTCTGGGCATGACTGGGAGATGATCCGGCCCGCGGCGAAGCCCGCCTTTTCGAGCTCCCGCCGGTGCGTTCCCTCGGATATCGTTGTGGGCGTGCCGAAGATAATAGCTGAAGAATCCGGCTCAGCGCGCAGTCCCCGGGCGATCAGGTCCACGCCCGCCCCGACAATGCCCACGACAGGGATTTCCGTCCGCCGCGAAAAGGCCGTATCCTCGAAAAGGACGGAGAGCGTGTTGCAGGCGAGGAGGATCAGGTCGGGCCGGTACCTTTTTTCCAGGCTCTCCAAGGCGCTCTGGAAAATGGCGATTTTTTCTTCGCGGTTCTTCAGGCTGTTGTACCCGCCCTGGGCCGAGAAAAGGGCGTTAAAAAAAACGAAATCCGTGCCCTCGAACGTCCCGGCCCGCTTCATCCGGGCCGCCGCCTCGGCCAGCACCGACAGCCCGCCGAGCCCTGAATCTGTGACGGCGATCGTCACGCTCTTTTTCCCGAAGAATCTTTCGAGCTTGGCATCCAGGGCAGACGTTTTCTGAGCCGGCGGCGCGCCGAAGGAAAATACCGCCAGGGCCGTGGTCAGGAACAGGGCGGCGCCGACGGCGGTTTTCCTCATGCCGATTCCATTCTACCAAATGCAACCCCGCCTGCCAAAAAACCAAATAAGGGGACGGTCCTATTTTCCCATTAGAATTGTCGTGGACATCGCGGAAAAGAGGACCGTCCCCTTTTTCTGTCAACCTTGGATGTCCCGCCTTCGTCTTTAATGAAGGGAGGCCGATCCCGGGCTCATGAAGTTGACTAATCCCCGACGAGCCGATATCTTAGAGCGTGACGCTGACTCGCAAAACGGAACTCCGCCGATGACCTGCCCCCACTGTCGAACTGAAAACCCCGCGGGGAGCCTGTACTGCAGCCGGTGCGGGACTCAGCTGGGCGTGCTTGGAGAGGGCCCCTCTTCTTTCACCCAAACGGCCGCCTTCGAGCCGCCCGCCCAAGATCTCACCGTCGGGACCACCTTCGCCGGCCGTTACCAGGTCATCGAGGAGTTGGGAAAGGGCGGGATGGGGCGCGTCTACAAGGCCTTCGACTCCGAGATCAAGGAGCTCGTCGCCCTGAAAATCCTGAACTCCGAGATCGCCTCGGGCGAAAGCGTCATCGAACGCTTCCGGAATGAGCTCAAGCTCGCCCGGCGGATCGCCCACCGGAGCGTCTGCCGGATGTTCGACTTGGGGCGCGCCGGCGATACAACCTACATCACGATGGAGCTCGTGTCCGGCGAGGATATCAAGACCCTGCTCCGGCGCGTCGGCCAGCTTTCGGCCCACCGGGCCGTGGCCGTGGCCAGGGAGGTTGCCGAGGGCCTGGCCGAGGCGCACCGCCTGGGAGTCATCCATCGCGACCTGAAGCCCCAGAACATCATGATCGACCGCGGGGGGAGCGCCCACATCATGGATTTCGGGATCGCCAGGTCAGTCAGGGATGGGGGAATCACCGGCCCGGGTATGATCCTCGGGACGCCCGACTACATGTCTCCCGAACAGCTGGACGGGAAGGAAGCCGACCGGCGTTCGGATATCTATGCCTTCGGGGCCGTGCTTTTCGAAATGGTGACGGGGGAGGCCCCCTTCGAGGGAAACACGCCCATGGCCGTCGCCCTGAAGCACAAGACGGAGAGGCCCCGCGATCCCCGGTCCCTCAACCCCCAGATCCTCGAGGCTCTGGGGCAGCTCATTTTGCGCTGCCTGGAGAAGGACCCGGCGCGCCGGTTCCAGACGGCCGAGGCGGTCCTCGCGGAGCTCGCGGCCATAGAGAGCGAACTCCCGGCGACGCGCGGCCTGACCCCCGGGGCGACGAAACTTGCCCGGCCGGCTAAGAAACGGTCCGCAAGGTTCGCCGCTCTCATCCTCCTGGCGGGCTCGATCGCCGTCGCCGCAGGGGCGTACTTTATTTTCAAGGCGCGCCGCGAGGCCGGCCCTGAACCCGGGAGGCCCGTCGCTTCCGGCGCGTATAAAAGCTCGATCGCCGTCCTGCCCTTTGCCGACCTGAGTTCCGGGAAAGACCAGGCGGCTTTCTCGAGCGGCATCACCGACGACCTCATCACCAAGCTCTCGAGCCTGGGCCAGCTCAAGGTCATCTCCCGCCAGTCCGTGATGCGCTACGGGAGCGCCGACAAGGACATCCGGGTGATCGGGAAGGAGCTGGGCGTCGAGAACATCCTCGAGGGCAGCATCCAGCGGGAAGGCGACAATCTCCGCGTCAACGTCAAGCTGACCAACGTCGCGGACGGCTCGAACCTCTGGGGCGAAACGTACGACCGCAAGGTCGAGAGCATCTTCAGTGTCCAGGACGAGATATCCAGAGCGGTCGTCAACGCCCTGCGCATCGAGCTCGTCGCCGGCCAGGACTACATGTTGGTCAAACGCTACACCCAGGACCCCGACGCTTATAACCTGTACGTGGAAGGCCGGTTGAATTGGAATAAAAGGACTGAGGAAGGGCTCAAAGAATCGATCGATGACTATCAGAAGGCCATCGCCAAAGACCCGAAATTCGCTCTGGCCTACGCCGGCATTGCCGACGCCTATAGCCTCCTGGGACGCCTTGGGTTCGCCCGGCCCGCCGAGGTTTTCCCAAAGGCCAAAGAAGGCGCCGAAAAAGCCCTCGAGATCGACGATGCCCTGGCCGAGGGCTATATCGCCCTGGCTTTTATCAAGTACAGTTACGATTGGAACTGGCTCGACGCCGAGATCGATTTCAACTGGGCGATCGGCTTGAATCCCAACTACGCGACGGCCTACCAGTATTACGGCTTACTCCTTGTCAACCTGGGGCGATTCGAGGAGGCGATGGTCAAGTTCGAGAAAGCCCGGGAGCTCGACCCCAGCTCCCTGCCGATAAAGGCCTCGATAGCCACGCTCTATTACTATACCCGGCAATTCGACCAGGCGATCCGGCTGTGGCGCGAAATCCAGAAAGCGGATCCCGGCATCAGCTGGCTGCATTATAATCTCGGGCTGGCCTATCTGCAGAAGGGATCGACGAAAAAAGCGCTCCAAGAGTTTGAAAAGGCCGCCGGCCTGCCCGGTGGGAACACGCTCGGCGCTTTTGGCAGGGCTTATGTTTTGGCGGCAACCGGCAAAAGAGAAAAGGCCGAGGCCGAGCTCCAGGCCTTGGTCGAGCGGTCCAAACAGACCTACGTTCCCTTCTATTATATGGCGGTAATCAGCGCTGCCCTGGGCGACAAGGAGAAGGCATTCGAATACCTGGCCATGTCTTATGCCGAGAGGGATGCCGAGCAGATGTACCTGAAGTTCGACCCTCAGCTCGACAGTCTGCGGGACGACCCCCGGTTCGATGACTGGCTGGGGAAGATGAATTTGAGATAATCAGTCGCCGAAGCTCGTGCCGATCGAGCGGGCTGCCGCGATCAGGGGATGCTCGAGGGGCACGGTCCTCGGCCCGCCGGCCGCGACCTCGAGCGGCACGTCGGTGATGTTGCAGCCTTGGACCGCCACCATCTGGCCCATCTCTCCTCTCATGATCAACTCCAGGGCGTGGGAGCCGAGCTGCGTCGCCAGGACCCGGTCGGCGGCGGTGGGCGAGCCGCCCCGCTGGAGATGCCCGAGGACCACCGTCCGCGACTCGCTCCCCGTCGCCTTCTCGACCTGTTCCTGGAGCACGAACCCGATGCCCCCAAGTCGCACGGGGTCGGCGCTCTTCTTGACCATCCGCTTGATGACGTTCTCACCGCCAACGGGCTTGGCGCCCTCCGCGATGACGACGATGCTGAACCGGCGGCCCCGCTTGTTTCTCTCCTTGACCTTGGCGGCCACGGCCTCGACCCTGAAGGGGATCTCGGGGATGAGGATGATGTCTCCGCCGCCGGCAACTCCGGAGTAGAGCGCGATCCAGCCCGCCCAGTGGCCCATGACCTCGAGGATCATCACCCGGTGATGGGACTGCGCCGTCGTGTGCAGCCGGTCGATGGCCTCGGTGGCGATGGCGACTGCCGTGTCGAACCCGAAGGTGACGTCGGTCCCGCGGAGGTCGTTGTCGATCGTCTTCGGGACGCCGACCACCGGAACCCCGTCCTTCATCAGCCGGTGCGCGATGCCCAGCGTCCCGTCACCCCCGATGCAGACGAGGGCGTCGACTTTCAGGTCCCGCACCGTCTTCAACGCCTTGCGCGAAAGATCCCTGAAGACGATTTTCTTTCCCCGCGCCACGGCGTACTGATAGGGGTTGGATGTTTTGGAGGCGCCGAGGATCGTTCCGCCCAATGTCAGGATGCCGGAGACATCGTCGTAGTGGAGCTTGCGGCAGCGGTTGTGGACAAGGCCTTCGTAGCCGTCGACGATGCCGATGACCTCGAGCCCATGTTCCAGGATGGCCCGCTTGGCGACGGCCCGGATGACGGCGTTGATGCCCGGGCAGTCGCCCCCGCCCGTGAGAATGGCGATCCGTTCGGGTTTCTTCATGGCGTGCCTCCTGGCGATGGGAAAATTGAAATCAAATGATACGTGAGGGCGCCCGAATCCGCAAGCACAGCGACAATCGGGGGACAGTATGCATAATTCACCTATTTGCGTGCGATCTGTTTTCATTACGCAAGATAAGATAAATGGATGGGTTCCTTTATATGTGCCGACTTAATTGGTGCATTGCGTATACTGTCCCCCGATTGAATTCTCTATATACAGAGGGTGCGTTTTAAAGTATATTAATTCTATAAATTCGATAGATTTTATATGAATTGACTGGGATGCAACTAAATCAAGCATAAGGACGCAAAATGCGCAGCAGGAGGCCGGCATGATATCGAAGAATCGTTGCCGAGGGCTATCCCGGAGGGATTTTTTCCGGTTTCTGGCGGGAGGCGCCGCCGGTCCCGTCTTGGCCCCCTTTATCGCGCCCTCCCGGCTCCTCGGCCGTTCAGAGCGACCCCGGCCGGCGGCCGCCAGGACGCTCAACGATCTTTTCCTGGTTCAGGGCATTCCCGACCTGCCGTTCAGCGACCCCGCCCGTCCCAACAATCACCTCGGCCTCGACTCGCTCCTCTATCTCCTGGCCGACAACGGGCTCAAGTTCTACAGATCTTCCCGTCCCGGTCAGCTCTGCGGCCCTTCCGGTCTCATCGCTCCGGACGACGTCGTCCTCATCAAAGTCAATGCCCAATGGAAGCACCGAGGCGCGACAAACAGCGACCTCGTCCGCGGGCTGATCCAACGCGTCCTCGACCATCCCGACGGTTTCACGGGAGAGGCGGTGGTCATCGAAAACGGCCAGGGCCGCGGCAGCCTCGCCTGTGACACGAGCTCTTCTTACGGCGGCGACACCGGCATCCATGCCAACGCCAACGACCCGAGCCACAGCTTTCTTTATCTTGTCAACACGATCTTCCGGGACGCGCGCGTCTCGGCCTTTCTCCTGGACCCGATCCGCAGGACCTTCATCGGAGCGGGCGACCATGTCCAGAACGGCTACCGAACGTACGAAAACGTCTCCTATCCGTGCTTCACCACGGCCGGCGGGCGCCGCGTCGAGCTGCGCGAGGGCATCTGGAACGGAACAGCCCACAGCCCCGGCCTCAAGCTCATCAATGTCCCGGTCCTCAAACATCACGACACCGGGGGCTCCGAGTTCACGGCCAGCCTGAAACATTTCTACGGCCTCGTCTCCATGGATGACGGCCAGAGCGGCCCGCGCCACTACAGCGGGCTCGGTGAAACCGCGGGCAAGATGGCCGCCTCCGTGGCGACGCCCGTCCTGAACATCATCGACGCGATCTGGGTGTCCCATTCTTCTCTTACCGGCTGGCCGGCGGAGTCGACTTTCCGGGCGAACCAGCTCGTGGCCGGCCAGGACCCCGTCGCCCTGGATGCTTGGGCGGCCAAAAATATCCTTTATCCCATCGACGGGAACTCCCGCCATCACCCCGACTTTCCCGGGGTGAACCAATGGCTGGTCCAGGCCCGCGACACGATCAACGCCCGGGGCGGGCTGTTCAGCCTGGAAAAAGGCATCCTCGTCGACCGGGTCACGAGGGACGAGAGCGAGATGAGTATTCACGCCTGCCAGGCCGGACAGAATATCGAGGCGGCCCGCCTCAGCCTGTCCGACGCCGTCGTCTCCTTCCTGGCTTCGAGTGCCGACAGTCGCGCGTTCGAAAAGCCGCTCGCCGTTGCCACGTCCGGCGTCCGCCCCTACGCCTGGTGGGTGGAGAAGGACGCCGGTTGGTTCTCCGTGACTCCCGCCTCAGGGTTGGGAAGCGGCGTGGTGTCCGTCCGGGTCCGTGCTTCCGGCCTCGACCCGGGACGGTACGCCGGCAATCTGAGCGTTCATTGCCCCGAGGCCGTCAATTCCCCCCAGCGGGTCAGAGTCAGCCTCACCGTGACCGAGCCGCGCCGCGAGGGGGAGTCCGGCAGGTCCCGCGCTAAATCCGCATCCTGACCGCCAGGCCGAAGTTCCGCCCGGCCGCCGGAAACCCGAACCGCTCCTGGTAGTTCACGTCGAGGAGATTCCGGACGAAGAGATTGATCTCGATGTTCGATTGCAGGGGATACCGGGCCTCGAGGTCCAACCGGAAATAGCCGTTCTGGCTCTGGACGGTCATGGGGCCGCCGATTGTGTTGTTGTTATAGATGACGAGCTGCTCCGAGACCAACTGGCCGAACGCGGCGACGCTGGCGTTGTTCCGGGCGCGGTATCGGACGCCGGCGTTCACCTTGTGAGCGGGCAGGCCGGGCAACTGCCGAAAGCCGGAGTCCGCGGGGTCAAGGAAAAGCTCGGCGAACGGATCTCCCTCGGTCCGGCTTCCCTGGAGCGTGTAATTCAGGAAGGCCGACCAGGACTTGCTGAACGGGTGGGCGGCCTCGAACTCGACCCCGTAGATCCGCGCGCTGTCGATGTTGTAGGCGATGAAATTGATCAGGTCGAACTGGATGAACTTGCTGATGTCGTAGTAATAGGGCGAGATCTCGATTTTCGTCCGGCCGGCGAGCGTCGTCTTCCAGCCCCCTTGGAGCAGAAAACCGTCCTCCTCGTGAAAGGGCAGCCCGCTGGTGTCGGCGCCGGCGTCGGGGCTATAGTGCCAGTAGTATTCCGGCGGCTGCGGCATCCGGAGGGCCCGGGCGACGCTCACGTAGAAGAGGCTGTCGTCCGCGTAGCTGAAGGTCAGCTTGAGCGACGGAGACAGGCCGCCCATCTCGATATCGGGGATCCCCTCCAGCTGTCCCGAAGGACCGGAGACGCCTTGATAAGCCAGATAGCGGAGCCCCGGCGTGATGACCCAGCGCTCGTCCGGGAGCCTGATCTCGTCCATGACATAGAGACCCAGGTCCTTGCCCGCGACATAATATCCGTTCCTGAACGGGGCCCGGAAGTCGTCCTCATAGTTCCTGTCCCCATCGTCCTTGAGGAAGCCGTAGTCGAGCCCCGCGCTGATCGTCTGGCGGCCCCAGGATTGTTTCGCGCTCGCGGCAAAACCGTAGGACCGGTCATCGAAAAACTCCTTGTGATAGACCCGCGTGCCGGAGAACCGCGTATTATAGGCCTCCCGGTCTCCGTGGTTGAACCAGTAGCGGAAAGTGAGCAGGCCGGAGTCGCCGATGGACTGCGTGTAGTCGAAATCGAACAGCCACTTTTCCTTCCTCCAGTAGCTCCCGGGCGAAGGGTAGGGGCCCATGCCGCCGTACATGTATTCGCCGTCCGAAGTGGGAAAGGCGGTGTCGACCGGGGACGCGTACCCCGAAAGGTCGGGGTTCTTGGCCGTCCGGTTGGCCACGATGAAGCCCTTTCGGACCTGGGCATACGTGACGTCCGCTGTCAGCCGGCCGCCGAACGGAAAATCATAGCCGAGCCGCAGGTCCGCGTCGCCGGACCGGAGCTTCCCGTTCCACAGGTAGCCCTGGCTGCGGTTCAGGCCCGCCGACACGGAATAATCGAACCGTCCCGGCTTGTAGGCGTGATGGAAGTCGAAAGCCAGCGTCTCGTAGCTCGCGCCCGAGACCAGGAGCTCGGTCGCCGGCCGATCCGCGGGCAGCCTCTTGGGGACCAGGTTGACCACGCCGCCGAGGACGTTGCCGTAGCGGGGGTCGCCCACTCCTTTGATGACCTCGACGCGGTCCACGTCAAAAAGCGGAATCGCCGTCCAGTCGATGAAGTAGCCGCCCGCGACCCCGGGAGCGTTGAGCTGCCGGCCGTCCCGGCGCACCTGGATGCGGCGCGCGCCCATGCCCCGGATCTTGATCGACTCGTCGTCGACGGCCGTCCCCACCTCCTGGATCCTCTGGATGTCGACGCCGGGCAGACGCTCCAACGCCGTGTCGAGAGTCGTCGAGATGCCCATGGGAAAGAGCTCCGGCTTGACGACGTCCATGTTGGGGACCTCGATGTCCCGGATATACTCGACCACGTCAATGACCACGTTATCCAGCTGGAAGAGCTTGGAACGCTCCTCCTGGTCCTTTTTCTTCTTTTGCTGCTCCTCTTTCTCCGGCTTCACCGGAGGAGATTCCTGTTTCCCGGTCGACTGGGGAAAAGCCATGATGGAGCCAAAGACGGCGGCCGACAAAAGGAATGCGAACTTCCTAGCGCGACAGCGTCCCGAAACGTCCATCGAGGCCTCCTATTCTCCTGATGCCAGGTAGCGGAAGGCCCGGTCGATATCGCGGTGGCTGGCGACGAGGATAAGGGTGTCCTGCTCCCGGACCTCAAAATTCGCGCCCGGGCTGGTGAACGACTCCTCGCCCCGGACGACGGCGATCACCGTCGCCCCTGTCCGGCCGCGGAGGTCCAGGGCGCCCAGCGTTTTTCCGGCCGGCCAGGCGTCTTGGCCCACGAAGTACGTCTCGGCCGTGCCCGCCGCCAGCAGGTCGGCGATCCTCTCGACGGTCGGCCGGACCGCGCTGCAGGTGCCGCGCAGCATTCCGTAGCATTCGCCCCGGAACACCCTGACCTGGGCATCGACGATGTTACGTGGCACGTGGTACTTCTCCAGGACACGGGTGAAAATCTCGATAGAAGTCTCGAACTCCTCGGGGATGACGTCGTTGGCTCCGAGGCTCAGGAGATCGTCGATCTCCGAAGCGTAGCGGGTGCGGACGATGACGAAGACGTCCGGGTTGAGGGCTTTGGACGCCTTGACGCCGCGCCGGGTCATCTGAGGGTCGGAAATGGCGAAGACTATGCCCTTGGCCTGCCTGACCCGGGCTTCCTCAAGGATGGTTCGGCTGGAGACGTCGCCGAAGATGATGAGCTCTCCCTCGGCCGTCGCAGTCCGGACAGTCACCGGGTTGAGCTCGAGGATGACATAGGGGATGCCGGCCTCCTTGAGGACATGGGCGAGGTTCTTGCCATTGAGGCCGTAACCGGCGATGATGACGTGGTCCGTGAGGTCGCAGGCCGGCTTCGCGGCCCCCTCGGGGGCCCTTTTCTTCCACCGGAGCGTGCGGGCGCCGCGCTCGGCCAGGGCCGGCGAGATCTGGATGAGAAGCGGCGTCGCCAGGATGGTCAGGATGGAGGAGGCGATGAAGGCCTGGAAGATGTTGCCGGTCAGGAATCCGTTGGCCCGGCCGACCCCGGCCAGGACGAATGAAAACTCTCCAATCTGGGCCAGGGCCAGTCCGCTCAAGACGGCGATCCGGGACCCGTAGCCGAGAAGGCCGACGGTCAGGACGACGACCAAGGTCTTGAGGAGGAGAATGGCGGCGACGAGGCCCAGAACGGTCAGCTTGAACTTCCAGGCCACCCCCACGTCGAGCAGCATGCCGACGGAGATAAAAAACAGGCTGTTGAAGACGTCCTTGAAGGGCAGGATGTCGGATACGACCTGATGGCTGTATTCGGATTCAGCGATCAGGACCCCGGCCAGGAACGCGCCCAGGGCCAGGGAAAGGCCGAGCGACGATGTCAGCAGGGCCATGCCCAGGCAGATGAACAGCGTGGCGATGAGGAAAACCTCGCGGATGCGGGTTTTAACGACGATGTGGAGAACCCAAGGCATGATGGCGCGGGCCAGAAAGAAGACAGCGGCGATGGCCGCCGCGCTCAACGCAAAGCGCAGGGCGATGGCCCCGGCCGAAACTCCGCCCGTGTCGGCCAGGACGGGGACGAGCGCGATCATGGGCACGATGGCGATGTCCTGGAAGATGAGCACGCCGAGGGAAATCCGCCCCTGGGGGGAGTCCGTCTCGCCGCGGTCCCCCAGGATCTTGAGCACGACGGCGGTGCTGCTCAGGGAAACGAGGAAGCCGTAGAAGATGGCTTCCCGGAGACCGAGGCCGAAGAAAGCCGCGAGGAGCCCCAGGCACGCGACAGTCGTCAGCGAGACCTGGAACCCGCCGCCGGCCCAGAAGTTTCTCTGGATGCGCCTCAGACGCGCCGGCTCGAATTCGAGGCCGATGGTGAAGAGGAGCATGACGACGCCGATTTCCGCCAGGACATTGACGGTCGCGGTGTCCTTGACCAGCGACAGGCCGCCCGGCCCGATCAACACCCCGGTCAGGAGAAACCCGATGACGGGAGGGATCTTAGCCTTTTGGGAGATAAAGACGATGAAGACGGAAACAGCCAGGATGATAACGAGTTCCTGGAGCAGCGGGACGTGCATGGCGGTTGTGATATTAGCAGAAAGCCTCAGGGCCGTTCAATCATCCCCCCGCCGCTGTTCTGCATGGCGGCGACCCGAGGAATAATCCTTCAGAGCCGCAGCCGCGCTATCAGCGTTTCGAGATACCGGGATTTCATCTGCTTGGACCCCATGGCCTGCTTGAGCGGCGGGAGCTTGAGGATGACGCCCAGGACGGCGGCCATGGCCCGGTGGCTCAGGAGGGCCTGGTTGTCGAAGATGAGGTTCTGGAGCTTTCCGCGCTCGATGGCCATCAGGACGGCCTTGTGGACCGAATTGAGCGGCGTGATGACCCGCTCGGCCCGGGAGACGAGGCGGAGGCTCTTCGTTTTGCAGACCCGGACGCAGACGGCGCAGCCCAGGCAGAGGCTTTCTTCGAGCTTGGCCTTTTTCTTCCTGGGATGGAGCGGGTCGTTGGCCGACACGGTGGTCATGGCCTCGACGGGGCAGAAGGCCGCGCATTCGCCGCACCCCGTGCACGTTTCGTTATCCACAGCGGGGAGGAAATTCGTCGTGTGGACCGGATGGAGGATCCCGAACCGGCGGGCGGTGACGAGCGCCTCGCAGCAGCAGCCGCAGCAGTTGCAGATGAAGCTGACCCTGTTCCGGACATTCTCGCCGAACTGGACGAGGTTCCGGCCGCGGGCCTCATCGAGGAGGGCCAGGCCTTCGACGGCATCGACGGCCCGGGCATAGCCGTGCCGGATGAGCGAGGCGGCCGTGTTATTAAAAGTCATGCAGATATCCAGCGGGGCGTCGCAGGCATGGCCGGCATGCTCCATCTTGTGGCGGCAGTAGCAGAGGCCGATACCCCGGTGGGAAGCGGTCTTGATGACCTCGCTCGCCCGCTCGTAGTCGAGGACGTGGAGGGCCTGGTCGCTGGAGAGGACGGGCTCGTTGACGAACACCCGGCCGAGCTGGGTCTCGCCCTGCGTGAACAGGGCTTTGATGAAATCCTCCTCGACGGTGATGTACTGGTAGTAGAGCTTGGCCAGGACTTTCTGGTCGAGCTCGCCCCTGAGCCTCATCATGGAGAACTCGAAGAACCCGGCCATGGGTGGCGGCAGGACATAGTAGCGGTGCTTGCGGCCGGCGATGTCGAGGAGCAGGCACCTCCCGGCCAATGCGTTCAAGGCCTTTTCCGCCTCCGGCAGGCTCATCTTCCAGGCTTGAGCGGCCGTCTTCGCGGTGAACGGCTTGATGGGGACTTGGGCCACGAGCAAGGCTTCTTTCTCGCTCATGAGGATCTTCAGGATCTCGTAGAGGAGCTTCGAGGGCGGCGCGCCCTGCGGGCACTTGTTGAGGCGCTTGACCAGCCGGTCGTAGCCCGTTCTCGCGGCCAGGTGGGCCATGCGGTCTTTTTACTAGATTTCGGCCGGAATGGCAAACCCGAATTGACTCGCCGCCCGCGCTCTGTTAATAAAAAGGTGTAGGGAGGGAGCAAGAAATGTGCGATTTTTGCCATAAGCACGGCGAAGGACGAAAGTGGTACCTGGAGGCGAACAACTACGCCGAGGACCTGCTGAGCGACCTGAGGCGGCGCGATATGATCAAGCACTTCTTCAGGAGGCCGGAACGGCATAAACGCGGAATCGAATCGCTGGACCGGCTCGACCGGGCGCCCGGTTTTGTGCGCCGGGCGCTGACAGGGAGCCTCGTCAGGCGCCAGAAAAGAACCCACTACGGCCAGGTCGTCCCGATCGAGGACGTGGAGCGGATACTGGGTTTCGTGACGTCGGTGACGCGCGTGGCCTGCATCTGCCGCCAGGCGACCCTTGGCACGGAACAAAGATACTGCTATGGAGTGAGCCTGGCTCCGGACGGGGGCGAGCTCGGCCGGGTCATTCGCGAAATCGATGAGGATTACCTCACCGGGCCGAACACCAAGGGCCTCGAGGCGCTGAGCAAAGAGGAAACCCTGGCCGCCTTCCGCGAGCACGAGCGCGAGGGGCTGTGCCACACGGTCTGGACCTTTATCGCTCCGTTCATCGGCGGCATCTGCAACTGCGACCGCTCGGATTGCTTGGCCATGCAGGCGACCGTGACCCACCGGTTCCCGGTCATGTTCAGGGCGGAATATGTCGCGGCGGTGTCGCCCGGCCTGTGCAACGGCTGCCGCCAGTGCATGCGCGTCTGCCAGTTCGGCGCCATCGGCTACAGCGCCGCCAACCGGAAAGCGGAGATCGACCCCCGGCGCTGCTACGGCTGCGGCATTTGCCGGTCCGTCTGCAAGCCGGATGCGATCGCCCTCACGGAGCGCGCGGCCGTCCCCACCGCCGCTCACTTGTGGTAACGACCAGATTTTTCGCCAAAATCTAAGGAGATAGGATGTTCAAGCGAAGAGATTTTCTCAAGTCGGCGGCGGCCGCCGCCGGGGCCGGCCTGCTGCGTCCCCTGAGTGCCTTGGCCTCCCGGGTACCCCCGGATGATCAGGCGATCATCGACTTCGAGACTTTCCTGCCTCAGGAGTTCGACGGCCGGCCGTTCGGCCCCGAGGGGCTGGAGGCGCTCGCGGACGAGGCCGGGGTCGGGCGGTTCATCGTCTTCCCGGAGACGACTCCCCGCCCCGACAACCAAGGCCTCGCGAAGCGGATAAAGTCCCACCCGCGGTGCCTCGGCTGCGCCTCGGTGAACCCGGCGCTCGGCAACGAGGCCGCGCGGGAACTCGAGATGTCCGTGAAGGACCTGGGATTCCGGGGCGTCCGGCTCTCGCCGACCCTTCACCGTTATCCGCTCGACGCGGAGATCGTCCTGCCGGTGCTGGCTAAGGCCGCGGACCTGCGTGTCCCTGTGACGATCGACGGCGATTCGGAGAACTGCCAACCCTCCCAGATCGCGGCCGTCGCCCTGAAGTTCCCCGGGGTCGCCTTCATCATGGACATGGGGTTCCGGGCGCCCGTGCGGCCTCCTGAAATCGAGGCTGGCAATGAGATGAGGGAGGTAGTCAAGAAATGCCCCAACCTCCATCTCGGTCTCACGGCCCTCACGACCTGCCAGCCGGCCTATCTCATGTCGACCATCTGGACGGGCGGACCGGAACGGGTGGTCTTCGGCTCTTACGCCCCGTCCGGCATACCCCTGTTCGCGGTCAAGGGCCTGAAATGGGCCGGCCTCGACAGCAAGGCGGAAGCCCTGATCTTCAGGGAAAACCTCAAGAAAATCTACAGGCTGGGCTGAGACACCGAGGAGAACCGGCATGAGCTACTGTTGCGAATCCTACCTGAGCTTGACGGGAAATCCCTACCTCGTCGGGAGGCCGGGCGGCGCCGACGAGCTGGTCAAGATTTTCGATGAGGCGGGCATCCAGGCGGCCATGACTTTGATCTCGAGCGCCGACGCCGCGACCAACCGGACGGTCTGGGAGGCAATGAAAAAGCATCCCACCCGGATCTTCGGCATGTGCCTCGTGAACGCCCGCCAGGGGATGAAGGCCGCGGTGGACGAGTTCCGGATGACCGTCAAGGAGTGGGGGTTCAAGGGCCTGAAGCACGGCGTGGAGTCGGACGATCTCGTGGCCGCGGCCGCCGAGATGGGCGTGCCCGTCACGATTCACACGGGCGGCGAGTCCTGGAATCCCCAGACGAAAACCTTCTACGCGAAAATCGAAGAGATGGCCAAAAAGTACCCGGAGCTCCCGATCATCATGGAGCACATGGGCTACCGGTTCGCCGTGGACCTGGCGATCGATCTGGCGAGGGAGTATCCGAACCTCTACCTCGGGACCACCATCCCGGCGGCGGCCGAGCCGGTCCTGGTCAAGAAGGCCGTCCAGGAAGCGGGCGCCCAGAAAGTGGTCTTCGGGTCGAACTCACCCTACGCACTCGCCGACCTGGGCGTCGCGGGCATCCGGAGGCTCAAATTGGGCAAGGAGGACGAGAGGCTCGTCTTCAGCGGGAACTTCGAGAAGATCTACCGGCTGAAGCCATAAAGCGCCCGCCGGCGCGGCCGCGGGGGCCACGCGGCTAGGCTTCTTCTTCGAGCCTGTATTTCCTTCTGAGCTCTCTGTCGTACGCAGCCCGCCGCCCCGGGCAGTCTTTCCTCGGGCACAGCTGGCAGCTCTGGAAGCTGACCTCGGTGGGGAAGGTGATGCCGGAGACCGACTTTCTGGGGACCATCAGCAGGTGCTCGGTCAGGCGCACCCCGACCGGCCTGGCCGTGCCCTCAAACAGGGAGAAGAGCGGCTTCTGCTGGGTGATGGGCCAGTCCTCGAGGGAGCCCGGGCTCATGCTCGACAACGTGGTAAGCCCGAACGTCTTTTTCAAGTGGTCCTCAAGACGCTGGGCGACCTTGCCTACGGCCATGTCCGCCAGGCCTTCAAGATAATATTGCTTTAGGGGATCGCCGCACTCGCCGGCCCGCTTTTCGAGGTCGAGGCCGATGGTGATGATGAAGGGGAAGACCCTCTCCACGGACTCCAGGTTCCGGCGAAGGACCCGGCTCGGAAAGCTCACTCCCTCGATCGTTACGGTATCCTCGGCCGGCTTTTCGATATAGGAGACTTTGTAAGCGGCCTCGGGTTTGAGGAACGATTCCGCCTCCTGGATCAGTTCGGCGAGTTCCAGGGATGCCCCCGGCCGGTCCCTCCAATGCAGGTGGGCTTTCGCCTCTTCGATATCCAGCCGGACGGGCGGGCTCAGGAAGTGGACCGTTCTTTTCCGCACGGCAGACGGGACGCTGCCTGACCGGAAACCGGCGTTGTCGGACATGCGGTGAGCTTAGCGTCAGGTCGCGGCGATGTCAAGGTTGGCGCCATCCCATATGAAAGACACACGGGCCTTCATTCAGGTTTGTGTCCCACGAATCACATCCGCTGAGGGCCGCCTTCAACCTGACTTTGAGAAAGCTTGACTTCGGCCCTTATTCTTCAATAAAATCCACTTGATATTCCCCGATTCCATCCGGGGAAAGCCGTCCATACGGAAAAGGAATGGGCGGCTGAAAGGCAAGGAGGATCCGTTATGAAGAAGCTCTCTCTCTGCGGAGTTATTGTCTTGTCAGTCGTTATCTTGGGCTCGGGCCTGATGCGGCAGAGCCAGAGAACATCATCCGTCCCCAAATCACCCGCGCGGCAATCTCTTCAAGCGCCGGCTGCGGCCGCCGTTCCCCCCGCCGCCCAAGAGTTCGGCCGCCTGCCATTGTCCTTCATCGCCAACCGGGGCCAGGCGGATCCGCGCGTTGCCTTCTCTGTTCAAGGCCGCGACAAGACCCTGTTCTTTTCTCCTGAGGGGATCACGATCCGGCTTTTTTCCCCGGACAACGATATGACTTCAGCCTCCGGCCCCGATCGTTTGGCTGCGGGCGTTCGCGAAAAGAGAGAAAAGGCCGAAAACTGGACCGTCAAGCTGGACTTCCTCGGCTCCGACCCGGACGTGCGGCCGCTGGGGCTGGACGAGGCCAAAGGTGTGTTCTCCTATTTCCAGGGCAAGCCGGAGACCTGGAAAACCGGTGTGCCCTCCTATTCCAGGATCATTTACCCGAACCTGTGGCCGGGGATCGACCTCATTTACACGGGGACCGCCGACCGCCTGAAGTACGAATTCGTCGTTCAACCGGGCGCCGACCCTTCCCTGATTCGAATGGCCTACCGGGGCGCGACGAAGTTGGAGGTCGACGAGCTGGGGCAACTCTCGGTCGAAACCCCGCTCGGCGAATTGCATGACGATACTCCCGCTGCCTACCAGGAGAAGGACGGCCGCCGGGTCGATATCGCCATGTCCTATCAGCTGGAAACGCCGGACAAAGGCCCTGCCCAAGCCTACGGCTTTCAAATCGGGGACTATGACCAATCGCAACCTCTAGTCCTTGATCCGGCCATCATCACCTATTGCGGGTTCATCGGGGGATCGAATAACGAACTCGCCAACGGAATCGCCGTTGATGCCTCGGGGAATGTTTACATTGCGGGCTATACCGGCTCCACCCAGGCGGATTTTCCCGTCACGGTCGGGCCCGACCTGACGTTCGCCGACTGGTACGATGCTTTCATTCTGAAATTGAACCCGGACGGAACGCAGCTGATCTACTGCGGTTTCATAGGAGGCCAATATTCTGACGAG
>Ga0315275_10000236_pt1 | contig 45331 bp, 50 predicted proteins | sample YL17G03_0_MG_FD_205557 | JGI IMG/M metagenome (GOLD analysis project Ga0315275, IMG submission 205557) | Sediment microbial communities from Yellowstone Lake, YNP, Wyoming, USA - YL17G03_0 | ecosystem: Environmental > Aquatic > Freshwater > Lake > Sediment | place: USA: Wyoming | collected... | reverse complement strand
AACCTGCGGAATGCCGCAAATTTGTCAAAAAATCCGATCCGGTTCGTTTTTATTGCCATGATCGGACCATAGAAGGTGATGTGATCCTCCCAGAGTTTCCGGGAATGGATATAATACGCTGCCGCTGCGTAGACAGCGACGAGAAAAATGATCGGAAAGATCCAGTCCATTCGTTATTTATTGTATTGCAGGCCACATAAAACAATGGCTCGGTATATTCCGACGGGAGAAATAAAGAAATCAGAAAAATTGCGACAGATGGCTCTGTTCCTTTTTCCCGACCATGAGGGATACGGTCTTCCAGCTCTTCCTGGCAATAGGCGGGGGGCTTTTATGTTCATCGATGTATGCGGAAAGGAATGCGATCGTCACCGGATCCGAAGAATACCCGCTACCGATTGTTCCATATTTTTTTGAAAGGGTCGCTATCGCATGGTCCCGGACAACTTTTGCAACAATGCTTGCGGCGGAAACTACTTTGAAGGTCTCGTCAGCGTGGTGCTCGGAGATGATCTCGCAGGTACATTCAAGATGGGATTTTACCATTTCTGCATACCGGAACGCATTCACGTCGCAGGCATCGACATAGGCTTTTGAGGGGGCAAGCTTACCAATGACCTGTGCATGTGCCCGGGCAATACAGGAGTTCATGGTCATGCCTCTTCGAATCTTATCGATCTCGTGCGCGTCAATCCGCACTGTTGCTACACGGAACCGCTTCCTTATGACTGAATAGAGGCGTTCCCGCACAGCGGGTGAAAGCAGTTTTGAGTCCTTCACCGTAAGATCAGCAAAAACATCTTCTGAGGGGACCCCGACAGCAGCAATCACCAGCGGCCCCAGTACAGATCCCTTCCCTGCCTCGTCCACTCCGCAGATCACATACACTGATTAATGCGCAAATTATTTCAATGCCGATGATGGTAACCGGTAGTCATGTATATTATCATAGTGGGGCTTGGCGGGATTGGGAGAAACCTGGCAAAACAGGCAATAGAACATGCAAACAATGTTGTCGTCATTGACCAGGATGAAGCCCGGTGCAGCGAGGTTCTTGAACACTATGATGTACTGGCAGTAACCGGCAATGCAACTGACAAGACAACGCTTGAGGAGGCCGGGATTGACAGGGCTGATGCCCTGATTGCTACAACAAGCGATGATTCGGTCAACCTTATGACCTGCTGGCTCGCAAAAAAATTCCGCGTCCCCAATGTCGTTTCGATCGTCAACCAGTCCTCTCATTCAGATTTTTTCAAGGAAGTAGGGGTCAGGATCAGCGAGAATCCCGATGAACTCGTGGCGTCACGCCTCTATTACTGGACCCAGAATCCCCAGCTCCAGCAGCTTGCCTCGATTCCCGGAGGGACCATATTTGAGATAGTTGCCGAGCAGGGTGCGCCTATTGTCGGGCACGAAATCCGTGAGCTTAAGGTCAAAGACTTCGTGTTCATTGCAATCCGCAGGTCCGGGGGCGAACTGATCATCCCGAGTGGTAATGTCAGGATCCAGCCAAACGATATATTCACGGTCTTTACGAAAAAAGAAGCAGAGGATGACTGCCTCCGGCTCCTCAACAAACAACTTAAAAAATCAGCGGATTGATGCAGCGAGCGTTCCCAGCTCGATCATCAGTTTCGGGTTCACCCGGATAATTTCTTTTATTAAGGACAGTGTGGTGAAATCGCTGAGATTCAGCTTCGAGACAGAATGGATGATCTCATTCAGTTTCTCATCCGGTTGCCGGATAAGGTATTCTTTGATATGGTAGTTGCGCTCTAGGGCTTTGCCCATCTTTGATGCCCGCCAGGATTTGTCATATTTCATGAGTGCAGTTTTGGAAACGTCGCATGTTCCAATGCATTCAGCAGCAACATCAGCGGCGAGTCTTCCGGTATACATGCCATTGTAGATCCCGCCTCCTGTAAGTGGATCGACGACTCGGGCAGCATCACCGGCAATTATCAGCCCATCTGCTACCGTACATTCCAGGGGACGGCACACAGACACGCCACCGGCAATATGTTCGATCGGTTTCCCAGAGGGGAACGTCTTTTTTACAAACCGGTCAAGATAGTCCTTTGCCCGGTGCCCCTCTCCGCTCTTTTTGCCGGAAATACCTATCCCGACATTCGCACACCGTTCACCTTTCGGGAAAATCCAGAGGTATCCTTCAGGTGCCACCTCATTTCCCAGATAAAAGACCGTGGTATGAGCGTCGATATCGATATCTGCCATCAGATACTGGACAGAACTCATGATCTCGCGGACGGGTACGGTCGTATCAATTCCACACCACCGGGAAAATTTGGATTCGACACCATCGGCAGCAATAACGACATCCGCGGTAACATTCGTAATTATCCCACAGCATTCGATTTTTGCGCCTTTGACGCAACCATTTTCCATAATGGGTGCTGATGCACGGCTTTTGACTGCAACATCCGCCCCTGCTTCAGCCGCCCGCCAGACCAGTTCCCGGTCAAAAAATTTCCGGTCGAGGATATAACCAACTTTGTTGCCCGCAAACTTGGATTCAAGCTTCATTAGAAAACCATCGGGGGCGATAATAGCTGCACCGGTCATCTCGGCAGAGATCCAGCAGGGGTTGGGATCAATGAACTCGCAGAGGGCTTCCTTACCTATACCCTCAGCGCAGCGGATGGGTGCACCTATTGCAGGGCGCTTCTCAACGATACATGCAGAGAGCCCTTTTTCAACGGCCATTTTCGCTGCAAGTGCTCCTGCCGGCCCGCCTCCGATGACCAGCACGTCATAATTATTTTTCATGCACGACCTCCAGGGCACCCAGAGGGCATACTTTGGCACAGATTCCACAGCTCGTGCAGATCTTCTCAACGCAGAGGTACGCATCAATCAGTTCAAGGGCACCTTCCGGGCAGACTGACACACAACATCCGCAATATCCACAGATATCCCGATGTACTTTGAGCATTGAGTGATCATGTTAGCGTCCTGTTTCATTAATATTTACGATTAAAAGACCAGTTCACACAAGCGAAAATGTGCCGTACTTCCCACCGCCACCCGGGTGCAGGATCACCCGGCCGGTTCTCAGTGCATCGATCGCATCAGCGACGCCGGGATGAATATGCCGGATCTCAGCTACGGGAGTATTGAGGAGGACATCAATCTCGTTCCCGAACGTGCTGATAAATGAATTGTAAATTGCCTGACACTTCTTTGTATGAGGAGATGAGGCCCCCTCAATCGCCTGGATAATCTGGCCGAGAGGAATGATATGGAGATAGGGGGGGCGTTTGCGGGGAGTGCCTTCGGCTGAAAGTTCCCGGGCACGGTCATATACTCCTTTTTTTATGAGACCCCCATCCGCCGGACAATGCCATAAATTCTGCACCGCCTGTTCAGGCGAGTATTGCGTAAAACAGCGGACGCAGGCAGTACGGTTGTACTTCCCCTCCTCTGGAAAAAAACCTGCGTTCATCTCTATTGCACCGCTTTTCAGGCCTTCCAGTACACCGTTCACTGTCGGTTTTTTGAGCCGGAGCCGGTTGAATTCCCGCCCGATCTTTTCGGGTTGGGGGCTGTGGGCATCCGAGTTTGAGAGGAACGGTACATCGGTGAGATCCGGAATAGCAGCACCATACGAACTGTCAGCCGAGAGACCCAGTTCCAGAAAATCGATGGGTTCGCTGCCATAACAATCGGCAACATGGTCAAAATACGCAAACATCGCTGTCCATGGGGTAAATGCATGGGCCGGGCCGATCATCCCGCCGACATCGTGTACGGCCGTAGCAATCGCATTACCGGTCAGGTGGATATGGGGCCTGCCACTTGTTTCGAAGCTTTTACATTTTCCTTTGAAGATCTCACGGATCTGATCGAACTGTGCCAGATCTTTTGCAAGGATCAGATGATGGACACGATGCTCGTCTTCAACTTCTCCCGCAGGTACGATGATGATCCCGGCATCATTTTCCAAAAAAGGCTCCCATCTTTTCTGCCATACCGGGTGGAGCGCATCTCCTGTTCCCAGAACATGGATGCCCTTTGTGATGCAGGCATCTATCAGGTTTTCTGGCAGCATCGCTCCCGACACAGCCATGGAAAAAGGGGAATGTATATGCAGATCTGCATTTACGAGCATATTTACCCGATATAGCTCAGCTCTTCGTCCTTCTGCATCCTGTTACCTTCGACTAATCCTTCGATGGCTTTTTCCATCTCGGATGCACGGTCATTGAGCCGTGTAAGATCGACAGGTACATCAATCAGTTTTGAAAGTGTGGCGAGCACGTTTGCCGCGCTCATCGGGTCGACCAGGTACCCGCTCGTTTCGCCCATCAGACATGCTGCGTCGATACCGCGGAGGGCAGAAAGCCCGAGCATGAGCCCGGCAGCCCCGATAATCCCGCCGCCCGGTTCATCCCTGTCGAACGTTACGCCGGCCGCCTCCAGTTCCGGCCGGAGATCTGTACGATTCACCGCACCCAGTACCCGGGGCTCCTGAACCAGATGCCCGACGCCGAAACCGCCCAGCGTATAAATGCGCTGAACCTTCAGTTCTTCTGCGATAGAACAGTACTGGTCCGCAAGAAGGTAGTGTCCTTCGTTCGATGTGCTCTGGTGATCTCCTACAATGAAAACGAGATCCTTGTCTTCCCCATGGTAAACGTAGAGTTCGTTTCGTGCCAGCCGGGCAAGGCCATTTTCTTCAAGGATTACCTGAGGAGGAAAATAGATTGAATGGATCTCCCCCATCTTTGAGGCACCCAGCACGTGGATCATGTACTCGGCAACGAGTTTGCCTACCTGCCCGATTCCCGGGAGTCCTTCTATGAGGATAGGATTAACGGGTGGTGATTCCCTGATGCTGTCGAAATACCTCACAGAGATCTCGTCAATCATTCTTTGCGATCCTCCGGTATTTTCCGTACCGATCTTCAACAGAAAAACGTGCCGGATGCGCAATAACAGTCGGTTTGCCACAGACAGGACACGTGGCAGAAAGAGTATAGGTATAATCTGCTTTGCAGCAACGGATGCGACCGCTCATTGACTCTTCCCGGACTTCGGTTTCTTGACGAGTTTGCCCTCGCCACCTGACTTTTCCATAACAGCGATTGCGGCATTAGCTGCTTTCTCGATCGCTTTTTCCGCTTTTTTATAGTCGGGGGCGGTTACTTTAATCCTGTACATCGGTGCTCCAAGATACAGGAGCTCAATATCGACACCGGCGATTTTCGGCTCAGCACTTTTCAATGCTTTTTTAATTACCGATATTCCGTCCGGAAGGGTACTGGTGAGAACCAAATGCCCTGTTACTTCGACACGGGGAACTTTCACGTTCTCCTGTGCTACATGAAGAAGCGTGTCGGCAACCTTTTTGGAGAGGTCGAGTTTTTTGAGCGTCGACTCGCTATCGATAACAAGGTCTTCAAACACCGGATGGAAAGCCCCGTACTTCTTGAAGATCAGATCCTCCAGGACAGCAGCAGATTCACCGGTTTGTTCTGAGACGAAACCCAGCCACTTCCGGGCTTTGCTTTCATTCTTCCACTCGCGGATTTTCTCGCGGCGCTGGTGTTCATTGACGTCTTTTAATGATAGGTCGATGTGCCCACGACTCTTATCAACGTTGAGAACCTTACAGACAATCTTCTGGCCTTCGCGAATGTGGTCACGGATATACTTGATCCAGCCGGTTGCAATTTCAGAAATAGGAATGAGGCCCTGACGGCCGCCATATTCATCAAGAGAGACAAACGCTACAAAGTCTTTGACATTCTGTACAGTACAGACAACCAGTTCCGATTCCTGTGGCCACTCTCTGTCCAGCATGGGAAAAATCACTTGAGCTCTGAGATAATTTCAGCCTTGATGCTTGCCTTTCCACCCGTGGGAAGTGCAAGATCGTGCCCGCAGACAACGCACTTCACGACAGTACTTGCCTTTTCAAATACCGTCTGCTCGTTCTCACAGTCAGGACACTTTACTTTAAAAAATTTACTTCGGTTTTCCCGAATCTCACGTACCATTATCCACTCACTCCGTCAGCTCAAACTTTGCGACACGGTAACCCTTTCTCAGGTGTGCCTTTCCGCAGGTGATACAACGGTACCGTACGTTAATTTTTTTCGTCGGCTTATCGCCACCGGGCACTTTTGAGAATTTTCCCATATTGCCTACTTTTCCCCTGCGGGCCTTCTGGCGGTCGATCCAGTGGAGGCCGGTTGTCTTGCCTTTCTTTACCCTCTCGACCTCATGCATCTGATGATTCCTGCAGTGAGGGCAATAGGTGTTAAATTTTGCTGGCATTTTCATAAAATTTTCACCGATAATTTGGATACAGAATACCAATACTATTTGCAAAGATTGATATTTAAGACTATGTTGCGTTCACTCAGGACCGCCGCATTCCGCTCAGGAAGCGTTACTATATCTCCTTTTGAGAGAGTATAAATCCTCCCATCAATCCCCATAAAAGATTCCATGTCCTCGAGCACACGTACGAGTACGCAGGGTGGCAGGAGGGGCATTTTTGGTTCCGGTATTGCGTAAAGTCCGGAGGGTTCACCACGATCTTCAATCCGCTCCGGTTCAAGTTCATCACTTTCTTCAGTATCCGGCGGTACAATAGTCTTTGGACGATGCGGTACATTGTGGAGCAGGATACCCTTGCAGCGCTCGATACTGGCAGTCGCCGTATCAAACATCTCTTTCTCAACCGGAATCATCCGCTTCACTTCTTCACGGTCATAATAATTTCCTTCAGCATGCAGGATAGTCAGGGCGAGAATTTTACGTGACCTTAACGCGAAGAGCTCCTGCAGCGTCTCTTTTATCGCGAGTGTTTCTTCAATGAGGGAGCGGGCTTCTTCTGAAAGCGGGTCTTCAAAATCGTACACTTTGTTGATAAGGGTAACAAGTTCTGCATGCCCGCGATCGAAAAGATCCGGTGCGACTGCTGTGAGTCTTCCCGTCTCCCGCTCTGATAGCAGGATGCTGCGCAGATCGTCAAGCCCCCGTGGCCCCATTATCTTCCTCAGGTAATTTCTGCCATGCCGCGGCAGCACAGGAATACTGCTACTGCTTCCGGTACTGTAGAGATGCCTTTTTTGAGTTCATAAGTACTTCCGAGCATGGGCATCGTGAGCGGGTGGACAAGGTTAACCCGTATATCCCGCAGGGAAAAGACTACTGCATCCACGAGGGGATCAAAATCGGGGAGATCCCGGAGTTCAAGAGGTTGTACCCGCATCCCGCTCCCCCCATGCAGTGAGGTGGGCATCCGGATGAGCCGTTTTGTATCCGTGGTGACTGGCTCGTCGGCAAGAGCGGCCCTGGACAGAAGTCGTTTCTTAAATTCTTCATCCTGCCGGGAGAGGATGGCGTTAATAACACGGTTCTTTAAGATCATGCTCGTTGGATGGTGTTCGATCTCTTCAGCAATCTCCTTACGTTTTTTCAGGAATGTGGCGGCAGATTCCTTGCCAATACCCTCAATTGCAGTGAGATGCGCCATTGCTTCTCCGTCGGTCAGGGTTCCAATCCAAAGAAGGTATTCAAGGAGTGCTTCGCGGTATCTCGCCTGCCAGCCTGGCGCCGGGGGGTTTTTTCCGGCCAGCATCGCAGTGGGGTCAATCCCGATCCCGCAGACATAGTCTATCAGCTCCCGCCGTTCTTCACTCCCCCATCCACGGAATGCAATATCCTTGACATGAACGTGATACCCCCGACCGCCCGAAAAGACAAGTTCGATGGTCTTTGGATCCATACCGAACTCGTCTATAAGTATTGCAATAAGTTTTCCCGTCTCCTCTTTGACCCGGGCCAGCATCTGGTCGTAGGGACCCCTCATGATATGATCGGCATCAAGATCGAAGATCAGGTCAGCCCCACACCAGCCCTTATCTGCCATGGTCCCGGCATCCGGTTTCTCGTAATACGCTGTCGAGTAGTATGTATGCTGTGGAATGAGGTTTTTAATATACTGGAACAACTCATCCCGACCAGAAAAACCGATATGCCTGCGCATCCGCATCCCGTCTGAATGGGGGTTGAAGAGCACAAAACCCCATTCCCGCTGCTCAAGAGAGGATGGTGCAACAAGTCCTGTCTTTTTATAATAATCCGTGAACCGCTGTCGGAGAAATTCAGTCGTCGCCGGGTTCATGGCAGCTCCCTGATCATATAGGGTCCTTTACGTTCATAGCCCTGTCTCCGGTAATAGGGGCGGACACCGATACCGCTCATAATTCCAAGAGAGGTGAACCCGGCATCTGATACGATCTCTTCAGCCCGGGCAATGAGTACCTTTCCAAAATTCCTGTGCTGCCATTCATCGGATTCGGCATCTCTCCCCAACGGGACAAGACTGCCGTAGACATGGAGTTCACGCATGAGTGCGGTATTCTCAAGTTCTGAGTTACAGGCTGCTGACGGGAACCGGAGCCGGGTAAACCCGATCAATGAATCATCAGATACCACTGAGATAAAGTGTTCCAGTCCGCCACAGCATGGATACTTCAAAACCCGGATTTCTGATTCCGCAAGGGAAGGGAGTCTCCCGATCTCCCGGCACCGTATACAGCGGCAGCGTTTGCCGATTGCCTTCAGCCTGTTCTGGGCAAGCTGCCGGAAGTTCGAGTGCCGGGAACCGGCAACGATCAGTTTTGCCGGGATGTCACGCTGGATCCTCTGGAGCCGGGTATACTCCGGGATAAGAGACTTCGCATATGCAACAAGTTCGATCATATCTTCTTCGCTGTAAGGATTATACATCCCCCGCTTCCAGAGATCTTCAATTTCGGATCCCGGAGTGACAAGGGTTGGATATATCTTGAGAAAATCCGGCATGAAACGGGGATCGGAAAAGATCGTTTCGAACATTTTTTTATCCAGCGCAATGGTCGAACCGGGGAGGTTGGGCATCATATGAAAACCCACTTTCATGCCAGCGTCACGGAGTACTGTGTTGGCGGCAACGGCATCGGCTATGCTACACCCCCGCCGGTTGTACGCAAGGATGGCATCATCGACGTGTTGCACGCCAAGTTCAACCTTGGTCACCCCAAGGTGCAGCATCCGGTCAACATGTTCACGCCGGCACCAGTCAGGGCGGGTTTCAAATGTTATCGCAACACAGCGGATAGCGGAAGTCTCATTATCTGTTTCAACGGTGCCGATATCGCGAACTTGAGCTGCCGCCGCGCCTCCCGGGTAGGTGTTCATCGCTTCAATGCACCGTGATACAAACTCCTCCTGGTACTCCGGGGTTCGTGCAGTCATTGTCCCGCCCATTACGATTAGCTCCACTTTGTCCACGCGGTGTCCCAGAAGTTCGAACTGCTCGAGCCGGGCATGAACCTGTGCAAACGGGTCATAATTATGCTCCCTCGCTCGCAGCGCCGCGGGCTCTTCACCTGTGTAGCTCTGCGGGGATTTGAACGGATGGTCGGGTCCTCCAGGACAGGGCAGGCATTTGCCGTGCGGACAGGGTGCCGGTGATGTCATCACGGCAACCGGAGCTACTCCTGACAGCGTTCGCGTCGGCTTCACGAGGAGGATCTTCCTGAGGATCTCCCGATCCTCAGCGGAAGCAACCGCGAGGATCGAAGAGTTTTTGGGAACTGCCGGCAGCCCGTACTTACGGCAGATCTCGATCTTAGCCGCAACGATCGCATCGTCGCCGGGCTGAAGGGTGAGGATACGGGAGATCATCTCCCGGAATGCCAGCGCCTCATCCATGACAATTAATGTTCGGCTGCAACTTTAGCGGATGCAGACTCTGAAGAATAGTTCACCACGGGCAGACGGTGCCCGTGAATATGGGTAACAATCTCATCTCCCAAGGTGAGAAGAGCATCTTTATGGGCTTTCTTATCCTTGTGAATATGAACCGGGGAAATTTCAAGAGAATTGTAGCGATCAGTTCCTATTTCTTCACTGGTGACGCCTTCGTAGTATTTCTTGATGTGAATCATCAACATGTGTAAATGCAGCAACTCTTCCTTTTGCACACTATCACCTTCTCCAAGCTGATTCTTTTTCTTGTGATGCACATATACTTTTTTGGTGATATTTATATCAGGAAACCTGCGGGCAGCGGGATCGCTCGTTGCGCTGGCAATTGGGGATGCGATGGGTGCGCCCCTTGAAGGATCTGCCCAACCCAGCGTCTGGGTGACTGAAATGCTTCCCGGGGGGCTGCATTTCCGGAAACGGGGCCAGGTTACAGATGATACATTACAGGCAATGGCAGTCGCAGAATCGCTGGTCTCCTGCGGGAGATTTGACCGAAAAGACCTAGTATCACGTTTGTTTTCCGGATACGAAAGCCGTCCGGAATGGTACGGTCCAACCTCTTCTGCATTTTTCGAGCTGGTCAAATCCGGTACCCTGCCGCAACGCGCAGCCTGGCTTGTGCATAAACGATTGAACGGCAGCCGCAGCAATGGGAGTGTTATACGGGGATTTCCACTCGGGATCTTTTACCCGGCGCCTGCAGTGTATGAGATTAGTCTCGCGTGCTCGCGGGTTACTCATTTTGATCAGGCCGCCGCACACTGTTCTGCATGGCTGAACGTCATGGTGAGTGACATGTGCCGGGGAGTTACCCGTTCAACGGCATACCGGCATGCCCGTTCCCTCTGCACACATGATGAAGTGCATGCGGTGCTCGGCAATTATGAGAATTATCCGTTGAATCCAACACTTGATGCCGTGCTCTGCTCGCATGCAGCTCTTGTCAGTTTCATGCATGCCCGAACCCTTGAAGGGGCGATTCTCTCTGCAATCAACCTTGGAGGAGATGCAGATACGGCAGGAGCATGCTGCGGGGCACTTGCCGGTGCATACTGGGGATTTGATGCTGTTCCTCATCGGTGGAAAAAGGAACTCGAAGGCTGCGAAGATATCCGCAGCCTTGCAGAAATTCTCTGGCATCGTGCAGAACAGTGCCCATGAAAAATATACATGTGTAGGATGTTTTTTTAATTGTGAATCACTTGACAGAGGTTTCAAAATCACTACTTTCTTCAACAGACAGATTTTTCCCGCTGTTTTTTGAGTCATGGAGCCCCACACCTTCCTGAATAGAGAACTCAGTCCCGCACTGAGGACAGACAATAGTCCGGTCGGTATTGTTGGTACGTCTTTTCTGGATACTCTCTGCAAAACCGGCGGCAAGGATACCTGCAGGGAGCGCGAACAATCCGATCGCTGAAAGTGCTACAAGCGAACTGATGAACTTCCCAAGGGGTGTAATCGGATATACATCACCATATCCGACCGTGGCAAGGGTCACCACCGCCCACCACATGGCATCCGGGATGCTGGCAAATTTATCAGGCTGGGCCTCGCGTTCGACCGCATACAGGGCGCTCGATGCCAGTATCAGGATGATCACCGCCATGATTAAGGTAATAATCAGCTCTTCTTTTCTGGATTTCAGGACATCAGCAAACGTTTCAAAAGCATTTGAGTACCTGCCAAGTTTGAGGACCCTGAATATTCTCAATAAACGCAGTAACCTGAGCAGCCGGAGTTCTATCGGGAAGACCAGAGGGAGGTAAAAAGGGGTTATTGCAATCAGATCAACAAGAGCTAATGGTGATACTGCATACCGGATTCGTCCCGTCAACGGAGAAGAATACCGGGGATCCCTGACACAAACCCAGACTCGGAGGATATATTCAATTGAAAAAACGATGACCGTGAACAAGTCTATAACAAAGAAATAGGGATGATACTCGATGAAAAGCCCATATGTTGTTTCGAGGATAACCACAATGACATTGAGCAGGATCAGTACCGCAATAAAATAAATAATAAATTTCCTGACCCGGTTATGATTCGCCGGAGATTCAAGCAGGATATAGACCTGTTTCTGAATTCTTTCATACGTCCCGGGTTGAAGACCCGATATACTACCCGTCATGAATAGTTGAAGGTCTGGCTATTCGATCGTATAAATACTCGCATGTTTTTTACCGGGATAAAAATAATAAAAATTGCGACTGTCAGCCGATGACTTCATAAACAAAAATAAGATGGCAATTAAAAAAAAATTTAAAATTAATATCCTGTCACATCAGGCAGGTGACCGCTGTATGGTCCGGGCGTTTTGCCGGCAATGTGTGCCATTGCGCTGAGAAAAACAGAGAACGTGAATTATCCTTGATTTATTGCATCAAAGAAAAGTTACGCGGGTTTAATATCGACAAGTTTCAGCGCCCGCCCTTTTGGGCAGATATCAGAAGCATTACCCAGCACATCGATAACAATATACTTCTCGCCATCCACCACCCCATCCGGGCGGCAGAGAGGATAGCTCCGGCAGTCGCTCTTGTTGCAGGAAAGATCGATCTTGATCTTTGAATTGACGATTGCCATATCCGCGTTAATAAGAGCGGTGATCGGTGCCTCCATAACCTCAACTGCAGTTGCACCGTTGAGATGGACCATACATTCATGGTGAGTTGACCGTACGGACACAATGCGGTACTTCCTGCCGATTTGAAGGTTATTGCACGCTTTTTTCACTTTGCAGGTATCACATTCGGCAGCTTCACCTTCATAAATAAACTCAACACCCTGTTTTGCCAGAACCGTTCCGACCAGGGTTACCTTTGTTTTTGCTTCAGCCACGCTGACCACCACTCACTCCAGATAGAGCATCTGTACAAGATTCTGTGCAGATTCCCGTGTTAACCCCATGTCGAATATTGTGAAGCGCTCCGGACGGATAGTTTTTGCCATGAGGAGAGCCTCAACAGCGATTGCATCATCAATGCCAAGTTCCGCGGGAGTTACCGGGGCCCCAATACTTTTCAGCGAGCTTCGGATACTTCTCCAGTCCCCGCCATGAAGGTACATGGAAATGATAGTCCCTATCCCGCAACTCTCGCCATGAAGTGCCTTTCCGGGAGCCAGCTTGTCAAGTGCATGGGAGAACTTATGCTCACCACCACTTGCAGGGCGGGAGGATCCTGCGATGCTCATGGCAACTCCGCTGGACACGAGCGCTTTTATGACGAACCATGCTGTCTGCTCCTGGTTCGGTTTGATCAGATGGGCATTTTTCATTAATATCTCAGCCGTCATCTTCGACAGCGCTATTGCATACTCGCTCACCGGCTCTCCCTTGACCCTGTGGGCGAGCTCCCAGTCCAGAATTGCAGTATAGTTCGAGATTACATCTGCACACCCGGCAGCGAGGAGCCTGTGAGGGGCAGAAGCGATAATCCCTGTGTCAGCAACAATTGCGATGGGGGGGTGGGCATCCAGTGATGCATGTCCTTCAACAGTGGGGACTGATGCGCGGGATGAGGCAATGCCATCATGTGATGCTGCGGTAGGGATGGAGATAAACGGGAGATCGAGATTATATGAGACGATCTTCGCAGTATCGATCACCCGCCCGCCACCGACCCCTATAACAAAGTCCAATCCTTTTGCAGCTTTTTGTGCCCTTTTTATTATAGGAATACTGATCTCTTCTGCAAGGAATGGCTTTACTGAATAAAATGCATCCATGACCCTGCGGACGTTGTTCCCTGCGACACCCATCGTACCTTTTCCGGATATCAGGAGCGCAGAAGTACCGAGTTTAAGATCTTCACAGACAGACGGGATCTGACCGAATACATCGTGCCCGATGACAACATCCCTGGGCAGCTGCATCCATTTGGACTTGTCAAAAACCTTCGGTTTGAGTAATTTTATTGCATCTGCACTCATTCTGATCATGGATGATTAGTGATTTCATATACAAATACTACATCGATCCCATACGATACGAGCAACCCTATAATGCCGTAGAAACACTTACCTACGCACTCATTCTTATCGTCGCGGTTTACTTCATTTACCGATGGTTTAAAAAATCCGAATTTCCCCTTGACGGTCCTTTTGTTCTGGCTACACTGCCCTATATCATATTAGGTGGTGTGCTCCGGGTAATACAGGATTCCCATATGATCCGGTCTGATCTCCAGTTCCTGATCGTCACCCCGTTCATCTATTTCGTGATATTTTTTTATACCGTCATCATTCTCATTATCTCGCATTATCTGGAAAGCCAGGGATTGTGCAACAATTATCTCAAGGTGTATGCCGGGGTGGGAATCTTCTCGGTATTCTGTGTGGCGCTGGTCCTTCTTGGATGGGGAATGACGCACACCCGAATCGATCTCTTCGTACTGGCTGTTATCCCGCTGATGGCAACGGTGGCGACACTGCTGGTCTTCGCATGCATGCGGTACGTTCTGCGCTGGCAGTACGTGATCGATCCGCTCTATATCACACTCCTTTTCGGGCAGTTGCTGGATGCAAGTGCCACGAGTTATGGCATAGACCTGCATCCATCGGTGCAGTATATCGAACAGCATGTGGTAGGATCGGCCCTGATTGAATGGACGCATACAGCATTCGTGATGTTTCCCTTAAAACTGGTCGTGCTCTTCCCGGCAATCTACATTATGGAGATGTACCGCAAGGAGGCAAATCCCGCGTTCTGGCACCTGGTCCTCCTCGCAATGATAGTGGTAGGTCTTGCGCCCGGTGTCCGGGATATGACACGGATGGTACTCTATGTCTGAATCGGCGTTAACAAATGCGATAATAATTACTATACTCCTCTTCTTTGCTACGATCACAGTTGGCTGGGTAGGAACGATGCAGAACCCGCAAATCGGAGAAGATCTGATGAAACTCTTTGAAAAAGAGATCGCCGGCCAGATCACGGGGAAAGATACTCCTGAAATCTTTGTCAGGCTCTTTTTCAATAATCTTGAAGCCTGCGTACTGCTTTTTTTAGGTGGCGCATCGTTTGGCATTCTCACGATATTCATCCTGAGCCTGAATGGTATTTTGATCGGTTCTATCATGGAAATCGTGCATAAGGATCATTCTGTAGTTTTTGTCGCCGCTGCGATCCTCCCCCATGGCATCTTTGAGATTCCGGCCTTCATCCTCTCCGGCTCATTCGGCATCCTGCTTGCCCAGTCACTCATAGCTGAGTGGTATAACGGGGGAGACTCCGCAAAGGATGCACGTGGATTTGCCAGACTGTTTATTGTATATGTTGTGCCCCTCGTGGCAATCGCCGCGTTTGTCGAGGCTTTTATTACACCAATTATCATACATTTAGTAGCTTAGAGGATCTGATTCATGGACGATGATGCGGGCGCCCTGCCGTTAAAAGAAGACTTTTCTGCATGGTATAACGATCTTTTATGGCGGGCTGAGATTATGGACGTCCGCTATCCGGTCAAGGGATTGTACGTATGGTACCCCTACGGGTTTGCTATACGTAAATATGTATACCAGAGACTCCGCGATCTCCTCGACCGCGACCATCAGGAAACACTCTTTCCTCTTCTGATCCCTGAACAGGAATTCATGAAAGAGGCAGAGCATATCAAAGGTTTTGAAGATGAGGTTTACTGGGTGACGCATGGCGGGATGGTTCCGCTTGACGTTAAACTGGCACTGCGCCCGACCAGCGAGACAGCTATTTATCCTATGTATGCCCTCTGGATCCGCTCACACGCCGATCTCCCCATCAAATATTACCAGATCGTAAATACATTCCGGTACGAAACAAAACAGACACGTCCGCTCATCCGCCTCAGGGAGATTACATCGTTTAAAGAAGCCCACACAGTTCATGCGACATGGGAAGAGGCCAATGAACAAGTCGAAGAGGCAATACGGCTCTACCAGGAATTCTACGATGGTCTCTGTATCCCGACCCTCGTCTCAAAACGTCCGGACTGGGACAAATTCCCCGGTGCCGACTTTACCATTGCTGTGGATACAATAATGCCTAATGGCAAAACACTCCAGATCGGCACTGTGCACCACCTTGGCGATCACTTTTCCAGGACGTTCAACATCACATACGAAGATAAAAACGGTGAGCAGAAACTCGCACAGCAGACCTGTTATGGTATTTCAGAGCGCTCAATTGCAGCCTTGATCAGCATACATGGCGATGACAAAGGGCTTATCCTTCCACCAGCAGTGGCCACATTCCAGGCAGTGATTGTCCCGATTATGATCGGTAAACGCCATGAAGATGTGATGGCTGCAGCGCAGCAACTGACAACAGATCTCACCGCTGCGGGTTTCCGGGTGAAGCTCGATACCCGCGATATGCGCCCCGGTGCAAAATACTACTGGTGGGAGCTCCGGGGAGTCCCGCTCCGCCTTGAGCTCGGGCCTCGCGATTTAGATGCAGGAAAAGTGATGGCGGTGAAGCGTACCGGGGGAAAAGATTCCATCAGCCTTGTATCCGTCGCAGGAGACATGACCCGCTTGCTGGGTGAGGTTACCGATACGCTCTGTTCACGTGCCATAGAACACACAAAGTCCCGTCTTACCACGGTTAACTCAATTGATTCCCTCATCGCAACTCTCGATGCCGGTAATGTCGCGGTGGTCAGCTGGTGCGGGCAGAGGGAATGCGGAGACCTTATCGAAGCAAAGACGAATGCGAGTATTCTTGGTACCGAAGTGCGTTCCCAGTATGTACAAGAGACAAGCGGCACCTGTATTATATGCGGGAAGCAGGGAAAGGCGACGCTTGTCGGAAGAGCATATTGAAGGAACGAAAACTCCATACATTCAGTAATTTTTTGGGCATAGTCCCGTCCCGACCATTCATGTTCGCGTTCTCAGGTGTTGAGGAGATTCGCATGAACAAAGAGTTCTCATCCGACCCATGAAAATCATAGTATTCAGATATGAAGTGGGATTGGTCCCTCTCTATTCCCGCTTATGATGAATGGCGCCGTCCCGTAAGGGGCGATCCCGTGGCGGATCAGTGACAAAAATTCTAAAAACCTCTCTTTGCCCTGCCGTGCAACTGAGATGATTCTGATACGGGGTGACAATCGTAAATACCACGATCTTCACAGGATATCGTCATTTTAATCGATGGACGCCTTTTAAAGGGCTGGAATTGATTTTTTATCCATAACCGGAGTACAAGACACATTTTCTTTCCTGTATCTGACTCCTCTGAAGGTTCCGTTCCTTTTTTACTGGTAAAGACTATAATAATTAATAATCATCTGAGGCAGTTGATGTGAATAAGAATCCCAGGAACCCCGGCGCTGCATATCTGCCTGAGAGATATAAGCAGCAGATTGAAGCAAAGAAGCGACGGCGCCTTATCAAAAAAGTCGCTGTCATTTGTGGAGTCATCACGATTGCAGTACTTGTATATGTGGTATTGAGCGGAGCACTGGGGAGTTCATTGAACCAATATTCGCACCCGCTTCCCGAATCGGCTGTACCCTCCCCGGGAATTTCTCCAGTGCCTTCATCGACTGCAACACAGACTTCTTTGATCAGGAATATAACGGATGCCATTAATCCCGCCATCATCATCGGGACAGGTATATCCAACCGGCCAGTCAGTGGCATGCTGTCGTTAAACGATGCAATAGCATCCGTACGTCAGGACTATCCGGAACCCCCATATACTCTCATCAGCGTAAATCTGACAGATCAGTACACAAACAGCAGCCTCTATGAGTTCAGGATCGGACAGCCCGATTCCCCTTCCGGAGATCCCGGATTTCCTGTATTTATCGATGCCAGTACCGGTGATCCGTATATTCCGGGACAGGAACGTGCAAGGATCTCTGCCGTCCAGGCAAAAAATCTCGTCCAGGAAGCTTTTCTCATCCCTGGTCCCGAAAGCATCCGTATCAGATACGACAATAGTCCGGATTCGGCAAGAGCATGGATCTTTACTGTTCAACACGACAACAGGACAAGTATTACCGGATCTCTGGACCCGGATACTGGCCAGATCGTTTCATTCTCCCGCGCTGTATCACGACAGGGCAGGCAGGCAGATCCTGTACTTGATATAAACACTGCACAAAAAATTGCTGATCGCTCTATTATCGATCGGAATGGGGCTCCATTTCCCGTCAATATGAGCGAGCCCCGGTATGACCCGCTGGGACTTCCCAACGAATCGGTTGCCGGGCAATACGTTTTTGTGTATAACCGGATCGTTCAGGATATTCCCTGCGATTATGACGGATTTACCATTTCCGTTGATTCAGTAACAGGAGACGTCACTGAATATAACCGCCGCTGGAGCTCTCCAGATAATGCATTTTCTGTTGCGATTGATCCCCTGGTGAAACGATATCAGGCTGTTCTTCTGGTCCAGCAAAGAGCGCAGGAGGTATTCCCTGCATCAGCGTCCAGTCTTAAAATTATCTCCACAGAGATCAGGTGGAAAGACATGCACCCCCCCGGGAGTATACCTCGCCCCGGGAGCATTTCCGTTGCCTGGAAAGTACAGTTTGATGATGAGAGTATCCGTGCAAAACAATGGCCGGTACCCGCGACAGGATGGGTTGATGCCCGTACGGGAAAAATTCTTGATTTTTATTACCAGCATTGATCAGGTTTGTAAAAAAATTATAGTTGGCTTTTGATGTATGATTGCATGGGGATTAGATTCCCCTTCTCTGGAGTGAGATGTTGTGCAAACGTTCTATGATGTCCGGAAGTACGGGTTTTTGATTTTTTTTAAAGTATGCTTTTGGTTCAATGTGCATTGGATGGGTCGGTGACACAGCGAGAATCCATTGTGTATCACCATAGATATACAATAATGTCAGTTGCTCATAAATTCCCCAAATATAGCAAGTTGATATATTGAACCAATGAGTTAGATCAATGAACAAGGTGTATTGATATGACATGGAAGGAATATAAACCGTCATGCCCTTAATAATTGGATATCACAGGTGATGGGAAGAACATGAGATATACCAGTGGAGAAGCGTTATGAATTCCGCAGACAAGTCTCCGACAATTATTGTTCACGAAGATGCCGATTCACTCGAAGAACTTTCGGAGTATCTTGATGTGCTCTCAAGCAGCGCACGCCTCAGGATATTGAAATTTATTGAAAAAAAGCCCAGGGACGCCCGCGCAATCTCAAAAGAGATCGAGACCAGTTATGAGAATACAAAAAAACACCTGGATAAACTCCTGAGTATCGGGGTAATCAAAAAAGAGGCAGGACTTGGGGCCCCCACGTCCAAAGGCATTCACCCGGTCTGGGAATATTCAATTGTTCACGGGGGACTTGAAGCTATTATAAGAAACCTGGGTCTCTTTTCGAACACACAGGTGCAGATTGTAGGCACTGAAATCTCCCACCGTCTCGATAAAGTAAAAAATACCCTTTCAAAAGAGGTCCTTGGAAATATCCCTACAGCAATGGTATTGGGAGGTTCTGACGACGGGAAGGCCTTCCAGCTGAAACCGAATCAAATCCGTATCGGGAGAATCGATCCGGAGAATAAGACCGGGATATCATATGACGATGATATCGTCCTTTCTGAAGGTTATACTGCTGTAACACGTATCTCAAAGCCACACGGGAGATTTATCCACGAAAAAGATGGCTGGTATATTGAGGACTGCGGAAGCACGGGAGGCACAAGGGTCAACCATAACCGGCTTGAAAAAAATACAAAAATTAGGGTCCATGATGGAGATCTCATTGAGCTGGCGAAAGGTATTTCCGGTGTTAAACTTCTTATGATTATCCCACAAGGGTAGTTAATTATGTGTACACCACTCAGAATATAATGTAGGAGAGAATTTCCTAGAATGTTATGTTGTAAGTAGTTTAAAACAAAAAAACAAAAAAATAAAACAAAAATCCTGCATCCCATCACCCATGTTCCCAATCCACCGTTTTGTCTGTTCACTCAGTATCCTCGCTCTCGTTTGTATTGCGGGAATCCCTGGAGCAGCTGCAGCGGAACATACTGTCGCCCCTTCAGGTGCCGAATTTACCAGTATCCAGGCAGCGATCGATTGGGCGTATCCCGGAGACACCATCAGTGTGCAAAGTGGTATCTATAGGGAGGAGATCCTGCTTGATAAAAAGATTTCTCTTATCGGCATCGACAACGGGGGGGGAATTCCGGTCATCGATACCGAAAGAAAGGGGAACGCCGTTGAGGTGCGCGTCGATGAGTGCAGGGTTGAAGGGTTTGTCATCCGGAACAGTACATCGTTCAATGGTATCCGCATCTCGTCCAGTAACAACACCATCCGGCAAAATACATTTTCTGACAATGCAAGGGGAATCCTTCTCCTTTCAGCAATGAAGAATACCATTTATGACAACACGATTACCGGCAGCAGTCAGGCAGGCATTGCGCTCGAGGCATCGAACGATAACCTGATCGAAGAAAATATACTGGTAAAAAATACCGTCGGGATCGCTCTCGATAGTTTCTCGCTCTCAAACCGCATTTACCGGAACAATTTTGACAATTCCCAGAATGTAAATTCCAAGAGTGCAACATCGGTCTGGTCCTCCCCTTTCCCGCTTATGTATACCCATCTTGGCCTCAAAGAACAGAACTACATGGGTAATTACTGGGGCGATTACAGCGGAAAGGATACAAATGGTGACGGGATTGGGGACGCACCGTATGGCATCATGATCGGTGCGAACCCCAAAGCCATCATTGAATCCAACCAGAACATCATCGATGCGTTTCCTCTTATGGATCCCAAACAATATTACCATGATCTTGTACCTGTCCAGGGAGAGAGTAGGACACCCGGGCCATTGCCAATACCCACGGTAGGAGAGATATCCCGGACGGAAGTGCCGACGGCCACCGTATCTGAAGTGAACCTGACATCTCCCTCTCCCACGCCAGTCTCTCCTGAAAAAACCCCTGCTGGACAACCCACCGGAATCCTGATGTTCGAACTCGTTGTGCTGCTGGTCGCCGGGGTCGTGGTGTTGATCATTTTCAGGTTGCTGAAGTATAACGAAAGTATACAGGAGGACAGGTCACAGAATAAAGAAGCACTCCTCAGGCAAAAGAATTCCAGTCCTCCGAATACCCGTTTCACTCCAGTTGTCATGACACCCGGGGAGGATACAAAAGGTCCGGTTTTATCCAAACCTTATACATCAGTAGGAGAGCAAAATACCTACTTCCCAAAAGAACTGGAGAGTAAATACACCGAAATTAAATATATCGGGCGTGGCGGGATCGCGTGGGTTTTTTCTGCCCGACGTAAAACAGATGAGATAAAAGTTGCAGTCAAAATCCCGATCAGTTTTGATGAAATTACCGGCAAATCATTTTTAAATGAGATTGCTGCATGGGAGACCCTGCGTCACACCAATATCGTAGAGGTAACAGCTGTCAACATTCTCCCGGTCCCCTATGTTGAGATGGAATATGTACCCAGAGCGCTGGAGACGATCGAAAAACCTGTACCTATCTGGAAAGCCGTTCATATTGTCAGTGGGATTGCAGACGGATTATGGTACGCTCACAGGCATGGGTTCATCCACCGGGACATAAAACCGCATAACATCCTGCTCGATGAGCACTTTGTCCCTAAGATTACAGACTGGGGAATGAGCAAGGTCCTCACCACCGAGTTAAAAAAGTCCAGCATTGCAGGGTTCTCATTAGCCTATGCTGCCCCCGAACAGGTTTCCCCCACGGAGTACGGGAGAACAGATGAAAGGACAGATATCTACCAGTTGGGCGTTGTTTTCTATGAGCTGGTAACCGGCACGGTTCCGTTTGGAGGCGATGGCATAGTTGAAGTAGGAAACGCGATCCTGAGGGAGCAGCCGATCGCCCCCTCGGAATATAATTCTGACGCTGCGGCAGTGGAAAAAATTATTTTAACATGCCTGAAAAAAAATCCGGCCCAACGCTACCAGACCGCAGAGGAACTGCTTGCTGCCCTCCATGCATATCTTGATGAGGACGATAAATGATCCGGTTTTTTAACGTGTATCCAGGTATGTCATTATCTGGGAGGGTTTGCCTTGACAGAAAATGAACATCGCACCTACGAACCTGCTGTATGTGCGCATTGTGACGGAATAGGTTGTTTGTACTGCAACCGGACCGGTATTGTGCTTGTTGCTGCACCCAAGCGGCAGTGTTTGCATTGCGAGGGGATCGGATGCATATACTGCGGTTTTACCGGATGGGCTGATCCCAAAGGAAAATATGACTGATGGTTATTATTAAGAGAATTTTCCCACCACTTTACGCGGAATCACACATTCCTCGAATCGCTTTGCAAAGTAGCGGTCAGTCATACCTGCAATAAAGTCACGCGCAAGTTCAGCTGACGTCGCTGACTGAAGATAGTTCTGGCTGATCCAGTTCGTATCGATAAAATCTGTAAAAATTTTTGCATCTTTCGCTTCGTTTTCAAGATCTTCAAGGCAAGTCACAAACAGGGTTGCATACATCTGCTTCACCTTTTCCCGTTCTGAAGTGAGTTTACTGTTCTCGTAGATATGGATCCGGGAAAATGCCCGCAGGTTGATAAGGGCTGCTTCGACATCATGACTGTACGAGACACAGCCCTTATCTTCGGTATCACTGTTTTTGAGGAGATCGTAGATCAGCGTGTTGATGATCTCCTGGTTGGTGTTGCCAAGAATTTCCCTGCATTCATCGGGGAGTTGGACCGAAGTTCCGAGCAATCCTACCTCCCGTGCGTCCTGCAAATCCCTGCCGATATAAGCAATCGTATCGGCGAATTTGACAACACAGCCTTCGAGCGTCATGGGTGCCCTGGTTCGCCTCCCATCTGCATTATCCTGCACTTTTTTGTCAAACGCCAGCCAGTTCGGGCAGGGTTCCGGAGAGATTTTAACATCATCGGATTCCCCGTTATGACAAAGGATACCGTCAAGCACCTGCAGGGTGAGATCACAATCTTCGATCTTGTCGAGGAATTGCACGCTCTGGACATTGTGGAAAAACTTTCCGATGCCATACTGCTCACAGAGTGCGGACAGACAGTTCTCCCCGAAGTGCCCGTACGGGATATGCCCGATATCATGACCGAGTGCGATTGCCTCAATAAGATCCTCGTTCAGACGAAGGCATCGCCCTATCGTTCGTGCAATCTTGGAAACGAGCTGGACATGAATGACGCGGTGTGTGATGTGGTCGTTTTCCACAAGGGAAAAGACCTGGGTCTTGTCAATGTACCGGGTGTATGCACGTGTGTGGATGATCCGGTCAGTATCACGGGAGTAGGGCGTACGGATATCCTCGGGTTTTCTGTTATGCCGCCTGACGGCATCGGCACTGATCGAGGCAAGGGGTGAGAGGAGGGATTCCCGTTTGGCTGTAATCGTACGGATAGATGATTCAAGTCCTCTCTCTGGTGCCCATTTTGTACTCATGCTGCACGTCAATCTGCGGTTGATCCTTTTAAAAGTGACGAAAGCCAAAAGAAGCGGGAAAAATGTCCGGGAGCAGATCCCTTAAAAAAGGGAAACAACAGGCTGAAGCAGTCAGCTGAGAGATTCTAACGAAGGCTCCCCGCGGTCCTATCGTTATCTGCCGTACGTTACATACGTCTCGCCATACTGGACAATATGTCCATCCATCGCCCTGATGAGCTGATCCTTTGTAGCCCCTGCGGCAAGCGTAAGATCGGCATCCAGCCCGTAGACCTTAAAGAAATACCGGTGAGTCTGCCCATGGGGTGGACATGGACCGTTGTATCCGATTTTTCCAAAACTGTTTTTTCCCTGTATCGCTTTGAGTGGGAAGGTAACGACAGGCGTCTTTGGGATTTTTTCAGGGATCATCCTGACCAGCTCCATGTTCCATGCTATCCAGTGAACAAAACCACCTCCGGAAGCATCAGGATCGTTGACGATGATTGCAAGTGATTTTGTAATCCTGGTATTCACGCCTCCGACGTCGATTTCCGGTGATATGTCCTGGCCATCACAGGTATAGTCACTGGGGAGAATTTTTACAGAAATTTTTATCTTGAGTTCTTCCATGCTGGTTTTGGCCTCCTGTAGTGGGATGATATACGGGTGTCATAATAAAAGTAATGCACCGGATCCCTGAACAACAATGTACGGGATCATCGTGAGCAGATCGCGACGGTCTCACCAAACTGGATTACGTGCCCTTTCATCGCGTTGATGAGCTGATGTTTATCGGATCCGGGATCAAGGTCGAGCATCATATCGAGCCCATAGACCTTGAACTGATACCGGATCATCTGGCCATGAGGGGGACAGGGACCTGTATAGCCGATGGTCCCATAATCTGTGACGCCCTGCACCGCAGGAACGGGAGCAGTGACAATGCCTTCGCTGGGGATACCTTCGGGGATTATCTGCAGAGGGGGGATATTCCAGATGATCCACGAGGTGAAAGAACAGCAGGATTTCTCGAACGGATTGAACACCATTACAGCGACTGATGCTGCATGTAAGCCTTTGAGGGTGAGGCGCGGGGAATGATTCCCTCCGTCGCAAGTATACATCACCGGGAACTCAAGAAAGTCCAGCGAGACGACGACGTTTTTCATACTACGAACCATGTGGAGGGAGACTATTAATCTGTCGCTGCTCAACTTCTGTAATCAGCATCGTATATGATGAGGAAGCGAAGGAGTACGAGGTGGTGCCGGATGAAGAATGTTGAACGACGGATGCAGCTGACCCCCATTGGCATTATACACTCACCATTTCAGACCCATGAAGAAGCCCCGCACCAGGGAAGATTTTCTGAAGAAGAGTGCACAATAGAGATTTCAGAACAATTTTCTGAAGGATTGCAGGATATCGAATATTCGCAATTCCTGATTGTGCTCTACTGGCTTGACCGGGCAGACCGGACGGCTCTGAAGGCAATTCCCCCGCACGATCCCTGCCAGCAGGAGCGTGGCGTGTTTGCCACCCGATCGCCCAACCGTCCCAACCCGATTGGGATTGGCGTGGTTAAGTTCCTGCACCGTGACGGGAGTAAGCTGGTAGTAAAGGGGATTGATGCGCTGGATGGAACTCCTTTACTCGATATCAAACCGTATTCCGCAGGTATTGACTGTATAAAGGACTGAGGACTTGCTTTTTGCAGTTATCTCCACATCTTTATGGCATGCGGAGGATAACTGATGAGAGTACAGGATTTATATTTTTAAAGAGGCATCCATGACAAAAGAAAAATCAAGGACTAATGCTGCTGATGAGGAATGCGAGAAAGAGTGCTCCAGCTGCTCTACAGCTTCTACCTGTGCATCTGCACAGAGTGGGCAAAACCTGCCCAGGAGGGCTGATGTTGACGTTAAGCACGTCATCATGGTTCTCTCGGGGAAAGGTGGTGTAGGCAAATCCACCGTTTCTGTGAATCTCGCGTACTCCCTTTCAAACCATGGATTCAGGGTCGGGCTGTTAGACCTTGACATGCATGGCCCCAATATCCCAAAGATGCTGGGTATCGAAGATCACAAACTTACCGTTTTAGGCGAAATGATCGAACCCGTTCACGTCACCGGCAAGCTCTCGGTTATGTCCATGGCGTTCCTTCTGCCAGACACCAGTACGCCGATAATCTGGCGTGGCCCGATGAAGATGGCTGCGATACAGCAGTTCTTAAAAGAAGTGAACTGGGGCACCCTGGATTACCTGGTGGTCGATCTTCCGCCAGGAACCGGCGATGAAGCACTCACTATTGCCCAAATTGCACCGAATCTCAGTGGCGCTGTGATTGTGACCACCCCCCAGGACGTTGCAACACTGGATGCGAAGAAATCCGTAAAATTTATCCAGAAACTTGAAATTCCCGTACTTGGTATCATCGAAAACATGAGCGGAATGGTATGTCCCCACTGCGGAGAAGAGATTGATCTTTTTGGAAAAGGTGGCGGTAAGAAAATAGCAGAAGAACTCAATGTTCCGTATCTTGGTTCAATTCCGCTTGATATCGAAATGCGGAAGGCAGGAGACGAGGGTCGCCCGTTCATCATACGGCGCGGCAACAGTCCCACATGGTCGAGTGTGGACAAGGTGATGGAAGCACTAATCAGGGTCGTTGAGGGATAACGAATGGAATATCAGCGGATTTTATCAGGAAAGGAACCACAACTCCCGATCTATAGTGGCGTGATTGCCTGCCTTGAAAATCCACTGGCATTTCCCGACCTCCTCGAACCTATCTACCGTGAAGCGATGAAACTTGATGATGATACACTTGACCGTTTCCGATTCTCGCTCCTTCGCCTTCAGCTCTATGCTGATATCCACCGGAACGAAGATCTGGAAAAAGCAATGCATATCAAGTATGTCGCGCAGGTTCTTGAAAAAGTCATTTTCGGCTCGCTGGTCATGGAACATGAAGACCTTTCCGCAACCTGATTTTGCCCCCAGTACGAAACCTTTTATCGGGGAGCACATGCACCGATGATACCTATATGTGCAGACCCGATCAATACTAAAGAAAATCTTTAATCCCGCAACGGTTTTCAGATCACTATCATTACAATAAGGAACAATTCGGAACCGGAAAGACCATGACATCACGTATGCAATCCCCTCACACAACCTGTCCGGGGTGCCAGGAAGAGGTTTTTCTTGACGAACTCGTTGCAGGGAAATGCCCGCTCTGCGGGTGTTCACTCGAGGATTTTGATGAGACGTTCGGGGAGTACGAAGGGATCCTCGACCGGTCGGACCTCTCGTGGCTTATCTTTAATTATTTTGTCTTTAAAAAATTTGTCGACCTGGGAGTTCCTCCCCACCAGATCATGGAGTTTGTCTCTGCCTATGAGCAGAATGCAGAGAAACCTCCAGAAGAATGGACCGAAACAGGGTTCGGACTCGAGATTCCGATGAATACATGGGACTTGATCAAACCAAAGCGCTGTGTGAAGTGCAACAAAATATTCTTCCGTGGCGGGAAGAAATCAATCCGTGGTGATATGCGCCATACTCATCTCACGGTTGAATATAGATGTAACCGCTGCTGATTTCCTATTTTTCTTTTATAGTTTCCTGAATTCAACAATGGCCTGGTTGCATAAAAAAAATACGTGATTAATTCTTTTTTATCCTGCCCAGAACACCCCATATACCTATAATACCAAGTGCTGTTATTGCAAGGATACCTGGTGTGGATGATTTCTGGGTATCAGTAGGATAGGGTGTGGGTATACTGCTGGTTTGTTTTGGGGTCGTAATTTTTGTCGTCGTTGTCGTGATAGTCGTTACCGGTTCAGTTGGTGTCGCAGTTACTGCTGCAGAAGTGGTGAGCCGGACATTGTCAATATATCCCAATGCGTACACATTCATCGCGCCATAGTCCCCCTTGGAACCAAGGAATATCCGGTTCATTCCATGCAGGCTCTCGGCAGTATTCACGAAATAACCCCAGATCTCCTTTCCGGTTAGTTTTTCGTTAACTCTCATGCTGAGAATCTTGTGATCATCATCGTAATTTACCGTGACATGGTACGTTTTGTTTATCTCGTACTTTACCGTAGGTCCGGTGTATGCCGAAGGTCCACTTGATAACGTGTCCCCGGACTGACTGTTCATTTCCATTATTTTATTACCGGGTGTAACCAGATGGAGCCACATGATCCTGCCGAATTTTGCATTGGTGAACTGCGTAAGAACATTAGCCCCTTTTGATGGATCCATCTCAGTTCCTGATAAGCCGAACCTGAACGTTGCCCCCTCATCTAATTGGGTGAGGATAAGATCATAGTCAAAGATAAAAGAACCTCTTTCATAATTACTGTCGGTATATGCATAACCACCAGTACTCGGTTCAATAGAGAAGTGGTACATTCCCGTGTTTGGATCCCAGTAATTGGTTGATGGATTATTGGTTATCCAGTGGGGATCCGTACTAAACGAAGTCTGGTAAAGTACATTGACAGTATTGTCATCGGAAACAGCCTGCAGGGGGGGTATTAACACCATGAGGCACAGTGCGATGATCAGGCACATAAAATTTTTTCGAATCGTCATAGGATTTCTCCGATAGGGTCTTGTGATATAAAACACACCGCTCCCGCCACGATCAGATTAACGGGACGGGAATGCAGGCATAAATATACTGTACATATGCAGCCGGGTCTTTCTTAAAAATATCGAATGTCCAAGAGTAAAACCGGATGAATTATCCGTAAATGCAGTATCGTTTTAAAAGAGATCAACCTTCCGGCAGGGATGAACGATACTGCCATATTCTTTGGAAAGAGTCCGATTTCTTCTATTGGTTCCATCACTGTTGGAACGATATTCCAGCCATTTTATAAAGTCCGGATGGTTCGTGAAAAACACTATATTTATCTCTAAAATCACGCAATATTTAGAGAGCATAAGAATGACAGGGCGATAATAGTCTAGCGGTAGGACAGGAGCTTCCCAAGCTTCTAACCCGGGTTCGATCCCCGGTTATCGCATCGGTTTTACGCAGAATGGAACCCGAACGCTGTGCAATACGGATTATCGCAGAGAACCGTAAAGGTGTCCTGCGGGACATCGCGACGGTAGTTGCTGAGCATGAAGCAAACATCGTCATGATCAACCAGGAAGTGTTCGATTCGGGACCCTATTGCGGTATGGCAGAACTCTATTTCGAGTACGATTTTAACGATGGAGGGGACCGCGAGGCACTGATTGAGGATCTGTGTCACATCCCTTCAATCAGGGATGTCAGGGCATACCAGCCGTTTGGCCATATCTTCGGGTCACGGGTTATCATAATCGGAGGCGGGGCCCAGGTTGCACAGGTGGCGCTTGGTGCAGTAAATGAGGCAGACCGGCATAATATCCGTGGAGAGCGAATCTCAGTGGATACCATTCCCCTTGTCGGTGAAAGAACGCTCGCCCTCGCCGTTGATGCAGTTGCAAGGCTCCCCCGGGCATCCATACTGGTTCTTGCCGGCTCTATCATGGGAGGAGAGATTTCAAAGGCAGTCGATCGGGTCCGGGAAGCAGGGATCCCGGTCATCGCTCTGAAGATGGCGGGAACGGTACCTGAACATGCTGACCTTGTAGTTACAGACCCTATCCAGGCAGGCGTTTTTGCAGTGATGCACATCAGCAGTAAAGCGGTCTTTGATATTAACCGCGTCCGCGGGCGTGAGTTCTGATGGATCTCATCGATAAAGCCGTTTCAGTGCTGATGCATGACGGGATAATCATCTATCCCACAGAAACGATCTACGGTTTGGGTGCCGATGCGTTTTCTGACGAGGCAATTTTAAAAGTCTATGAAGCAAAGGAGCGTCCCCTGGGTATGCCCATTTCCATTGCTGTCTCTGATTTTGACATGCTTGGCGCTGTTGCCCGTATCGAGCCCTGGATGCAGGAGTTCATCGAAGCATTTCTTCCCGGCCCGGTAACAATAATTCTTGCTGCACGGGGAGTCGTGCCGGACATCCTGACAGGAGGCACCGGCATGATAGGGATCAGGATGCCGGCACATGATATTGCACTGCAGATCATCGAACGGTTCGATGCTCCCATCACTGCAACAAGTGCCAACCTTCATGGTGCAAAAGATCCGCAGACTCCCGATGAATGCACGGTATCGCGTGAGCTTTTCATTGATGGAGGGCGGCTGTCGGGCATCCCGAGCACCGTAGTAGACCTTAAAAATAAGATTATTCTCCGCAAAGGCACACAGGCAGAAGCGGTTGAAGCATTCCTTGCAAAGCTCTGATTTTATTATGTTGCCTGTCCGCCTGCGCGATTTTATCGAGGATATCGATGGCTGGATCTACGCGGTCTCGACGTACGATAACAGTGAAAAGATCGGGTGCGTACTCCGGTACGTACCGGATACCCGTGGTGAACGGGTGAGCCCATCAGGCACCCGATACAAGAAGTATGATTTTGAAGATGCCTATGCGTTCATTGAACGTCACAAGCCACAGTATTCAGACCTCGTTCAGCGCATCCCGCACCAGGATGTGAAGAGAATTTTAAAACCTGAACTGGAAATTTCGCATATCGCTGATAATCACCCGCGTGTTCAAAAACTGCTCGATCTGTTCAGGCTTCCTGCAGGTACTATCGGATGCACCGGTTCACTCCTCTGCGGGCTGGAAAATGAGACCTCCGACATCGATATGGTTGTATACGGGAAACACTGGTTTACCGCGCAGGAACAGGTCAGGCAGGGAATCCTTGAGGGTAATATCGATGAACTCTCCCCTGAAATGTGGCATAAGGTCTACGAAAAACGCAGGCCTGAGATAACCTACGATCAATTTGTCCTCCACGAGCTTCGAAAATGGAACCGGGGGCAGATTGAGGGCACTTACTTTGATATACTCTATACAAGGTCGTACGACAATCTCAAAAGTGCGCCAACCGGGAAAGGGAAGATAATTGGTTGGAGAGTAATCGAAGCGAAGGTAACTGATGCATTACTTGCATTTGACAGCCCGGCAGTATACGAGGTGGAGCATGAATCAGTGAGCCGGGTGCTCTCCTTTACCCATACGTACAGCGGCCAGGCACTTGCAGGTGAGACGATTGAAGCCTGTGGTATCTGCGAGCAGCACGGCGATGAACTCTGGCTCGTCGTCGGGACGACACGTGAAGCGCGTGGGGAGTATATTATCTCGCGCACGTTGCTGGATTCCTGATCAAAGCAGATCTGACAATCGTCGCCCGCTGCTGCGCTCGCACTGCTCCTTGTAGTTGCAGCGGTTGCATGGCGCGTTGAGAGGATGCCGGGGCAATTCTCCATTCTTTATTTCCCGGATTTTGTGAAGGGCTGCAATTACCTGCCTCCGGTCCCGGGGCTGGACGGTATGGAATCGCGACACGCCGTCAGGGATATATTCCACATACCCACCGGAGACTTCGTTCCCCGTCATCTCCTCGAGACACAACGCGATACCTGCAATTCGGAGCCGGTCAGCAGCATATGTACCGAACGGCATAGATTCCGCAGCGCGTATAATGGAGAAAGTCCCGTTATCAAAGATACGATCCACCATGCCGACGATACCGTACTTCTCTGAGATCACCCGCACATCTGACTGAACCGCCGGTTTCCATACTGTTTTATTGCAGGATGCGATGCAGGTTTCCAGAAATGATCGATGGCAGGGATCGATACCCGGGCAGACAGCCAGCATTTCATCCCAAATCAAGTCCGGTTCAAGTGGACTGCCAAGATGATAGGAGAGCTGTTTGCAGATCATATACCGATCGGATTCGGTAAAGGGATGATTCCGTTCGTAATAAAACCGGACCGGACAGGCATGCACCCGGACAACATCCGATATCGCTGTATGTTCCTTCAACTCCGTCAGGATTATTCCTCAAGAAGCGTAGGGAACCCAACGGCTAATACTTTCTTAAATTTTCCCACCGAAAGGAGGCGATCCGGGTTCAGGTATTTTTATTGCCAACCTATTTCATGCATCCGGAGCAAAATAAGATCATCATGACAGGACAGGAAATATCCGTTAATATACCCCCGACACTCGATCCGGTATACAGCAACATGATCCAGATCGCGTATAAAGATGATGAGTTCACCTTCATGTTCCTTCACCAGCTCCCTCAGGTGAACCAGGCACGCGCGAAGGCGATTGTCTCGATTACCCCTGCTCACGCAAAAAACCTTCTCGCAGTCCTTACAAAGACGGTCGCTGACTATGAGTCGAAATTCGGCACCATCTCACCTCCAAAAGAGGCTCATGGTGCCGAGAAAGTCACTACATTGAGCGGATATTCATAAAACACATATTTTATTATAACAAGGGTCGATATTGTGAGGTATCGCGCCGCCGTGGCTTAGCGGTATAGCGGCTGATTCGTAATCAGCAGGTCGAGGGTTCAAGTCCCTCCGGCGGCTTTTCAACAGAAGGTTACAATCCCCCATGGAGTTGACTAGGTTTTAATTGAGGGGGTATTGAGTAATTTACATGCGTATTATTTTATTCTTTCCAATCGAGTAGTGATTTTAAAATTCATAGCCGGAGTGATTGTTATTATCTGACGACATGTGACATTTCAAATGTGAAATTTTTCCGGTGTTCGATTTTCCTGAAAACCTCATTTGGATTTGGATATTGGGCTCTTTCGTCAATATTAAATCGGGCAGGAGATCCGCCAATAGAACGCTTCCATTGCCTTGCCTAAGACACTCATACGATAGGCATTCACCAGCAGGTACGATTTCCCTGCTTCCTGGCAAATTGTGATCTCTAATTTTGGTAAAAGGCATAGGCCATTCGTAGAGTCTTGGAATTTGGGCTGATGCAATACCTCATTAACTCACAATTCATTATAATTTAGGACTGATGCAAAATGACAGAATACACCGATGAACATATCTTGGAAGCGATCGGCAGATGCCGTGTCGTTATCCGGAACGGCGAAGTAATCGAAGTCGGAGACGCGCGAATCACATCATGTCCGCTCACGAAAAAATTTGCCCACCCACTGTCGACCCTCGATAAGGAATCCGTGAAAGCAAATATCGAACACCGAATAAAGGCTTGGGGTATGTGCACCCCAAGGCGCGAAGTCACCGATACCCGTGAGTTTGTCGGGTTCGGGGCGTCAGAACTCCTCAGTTTCGGCTTGTCGGCCGGTCTTCTTGACGCCGTCGTCCTAGCATGTGACGGTGCGGGGACAGTCATCGTAACAAAGCCCGCGCTTGTACAAGGCATCGGCGGCAGGATGTCCGGCCTTGTTAAGACGGTGCCCTACAAGGACGTTATCTGTCGAATTGAAGAAACCGGCGGTATTGTCATCGACAAAGTACATGCGAGACTTGACCAGACAGCTGGAGTTGCGAAAGCATACGATTTGGGGTACAAAAACGTCGCGGTCACGGTTGCTATCCCTGCAGAAGCAAAAAAGATCCGGAGCCTCTATCCCGATGCGATGATATTCGGTGTCCATGTTACTGGACTCAATCGTGAAGATACTGAGATATTTGTTTCGGCAGCTGACCTTGTCACTTCATGTGCATCCAAGACCATCCGGGAGATCGCAGGCAGGAAAGCGCTGTTGCAGGCAGGGGTTGCCGTGCCAATCTTTGCAGTCACAACAAAGGCAAAAGACTTGATTATCGAAAAGATCCGGCAGAGCAGCGAGCAGGTCCTCTTTAAGACCACCAAACTACCAGCACTTTCTGAACAGCAGCCGGAACCACTTGTCTGAAAAGGACAGCGGGATTTATCAGGTCGTTTTTTTTACTGGCTTAAACTCAGTGGCCCAGCGGCCCGAGTGAGTGCAGCGACGGAGTGAGAAGATAACTTGTCGCCATAAAGGTAAGTCCGAGAACCACGGTGCGTTGCACGAATAGGTCACTGAATATCAATAGCCGGTGCAAGTGTTTTATAAGTACTCATTCTCACACTATCCACAAGCACATCGGCGGGAGTTCCTGGTAGTGAAGTTGCTTTCTCTTCTCATGATGGTAATTCTCATCGCAATGTTTTTTGTAGCAGACTGCATTGATGAAGGAAAAACAGGCCCGGTATTACCTGTTCCAGATGCTGTTCTACCGGGCCAAGTTATGAGGGTTATCGGGGATGTGACCGGAAATGGAATACCTCGGGGCACGATCGATACCCTCACCTTCACGGTCGGTCTTGTCCCAGGACAAAAACCTGTCAACATGGAGAACATCTCTATTGTCTATGCTGATGCAATCCGGACCGAGAGCCTGATACCTGTCAAAAGTTCCCGCGGCGATCCAATGCAGGGATACTGGGGGATTCTGGAGGTGCAAAACGAGGTCGGCAACCCCAACAACCGGCTCGAATATGAAGAGCGGTTCGTCATCCGTATCAACCCCAAAGCCCCGCTTGTTCCCCAGCAATTTATCACGATCATCATCAAACCGCCATCAGGTACATCCCTAACTATCCGAAGAGTCTCTCCCCCAACCATTATCAAAGAGAATAACATCCTTACTTCGATATAATCCGAAAAATTCCTGTTTACTTTCTGGATCCACGGACAGACATTAAGTCATTAACGTTAGACAAGGATAACGATAAAATGACGAACACGATGCAAAGCATGGGGTGAGGAGCATGTGAGAGCAGCCGCCGGCGACAGAGCAACGCGACGAGCCCGGGGGCGTCATCTTACCAACAGGGTAACCCCGGAAAACAGTGAGGTGATGTGAAGTGCGCCGGAGTGCAGGAAGCTCAAGCGAACGGAACGAGGACGAGGGAACATGACCGAGCGTCTGCGTCAATCGCAACGTTAACCTTGGATTGTACAAAAAACGAGAAATGCAGTCAGATTTCCTCTGCTCCCTGCATTGATAATATCTGAATTAATATATCCGGACAATCCAATAGGATTCTCAAGAATGGTTCTGAAAAGAGAGATTACATTTCAGATAAACGATATTTTGAAAAAAAATCCCCAGGGAATGAGTATCACAGAAATCGTCAAGGCAGTCAGTATTAACCGGAACACTGCAGGGCGATACCTTGAGAATCTTCTCGTATCAGGGCAGCTGGAGATGCGCCGTTTCGGGATGGCCAAGATCTACATGCTCTCGCAAAGGGTGCCTTTCTCCGCAGTACTGTCTATTTCATCTGAGCTGGTAATACAGCTGGATGGCAATCTGAGGATTATCTTTACCAATGAGCCGTTTCTTGACCTCATCGGGGCCGATGAAAAAGACATTTTGGGGAAAAATATCGAATACACATCTGTTGCCACTGTCTTTGAAGATACATTTCCCTTCTTCATAGGAAAAATACAGGAAGGGCTGAACGGGAAAGAATGGTCTGGAGAGGTTGCCCTCAGTGCAAGAGATATCCTCTTTTCTTGCCGGATCGCACCGACGGTTTTTGATGATGGACATAAGGGAGTATCAGTCATTCTTGAGGATATTACCTCACGGAAGAAGGCCGAGCAGCAAATGGAGGAGAGCGAACGTCAATTCCGTTTGCTGGCGGAAAACTCTCTGGATATGATTGGCAGGATTAGACCGGATTTCACCCACTTATACGTCTCCCCTGCATACAAAACCACCCTTGGCTTCCTGCCAGAAGAGATCATCGGTAAACGATGGGAGGGTTTCATCCACCCGGAGGATTTCCCTATTATGGAATCCGTCGGGACTGCCCTGACTCATCAGAATTCTTCTGCAACGATAAGGGTCCGGGCAAAACATAAAGACGGTCACTATATTTGGATAGAATCCAGAGTCAGGGCTATCTTTGATGAAAAGACAGGAGAGTTATCAGAATATTATGTTGTCACACGGGATATCACGGAACGCAAACGGATAGAAGAGGTGTTACGGGAGAGCGAGGCGACTGCACGTGCACTCATTAATGCACCGACAGATTCCGTCATCTTATTGGACCCACTTGGAATAATTCTGGCATTAAATGAAACGGCAGCTGGACGCTTTGGAAAGCGAAGCGATGAAGTTGTCGGTATTCTGGTAGATGATCTCCTTCCAAAAGAGGTTGCACGATCGAGACGATTACTGATCTCTCAGGTTCTGGAAAAGAAAAAGATGGTGCGCTTTGAGGATAAGCGCGACGGCAAATGGTACGACACAGTTGCATATCCGATAACAAGCGGAGCGGGAGAGGTCATTAAGATCGCGATTATTGCCCGTGACATTACTGAACGAAAGAAAGCAGAGAAAGCGCTCATCCAGAGCGAACAGCGATACCGACAACTTGTGGATATATCACCTGATGCCGTTTTGCTTCATATGGAAGGAAAAATCGTTTTTATCAATCCTGCAGCCCTCAACCTGCTTGGCGCTTCACATTCTGCCGAAATAATTGGTAAAAAGGTTCTTGATTTTATTCAACCGGAATTCCGTGCTGCGGTCATGAAAAATATAGAAAAGGACCTTGGTGGGGAAATAACACCCTCGATGGAATTGCATATGCTTCGGGTCGATGGAACATCGGTAATAGTTGAAGGTAGAGGAGTAAGAACATTTATTGACGGTAAGCCGGCCATACAGGTTGCTATAAGGGAACTGCATTGCGCGAGAATAGGTAGAAACTCAATTCAACACCGGGGTTAAATTACTGACATCGCATCGGGGGAGCCCACGCGGCGAGGGGCGGAGCCCTGGGTGAGCGTAACACCCACAAGAAAAATCGATATTGCCGTTAAATGGGCTGTGTGTTTATCGATTCCTCACAACATGGCAGAGTCTCACATCAGGCCAATCTGCTGCATCAGGGATATTTTGTCATAGAAGAGCTTTTCCTCGATGATTTCCCCATTCTTCCAGTGAGCGACTGTACAGAACTCTACCTTAAACTTCTTCCCGTTTGGCTGTATCACTTTACCATCCGGAGTGGTCATTGGCCCTTTGAACGTTCCCGTGAAATCAGCGACAGAGCATGTCCAGTCCCCTTGCCCGAACAGAACCTTGTAAGGCCGGTTTCCGACTTTATTGTCAGGGAATATTTTGAAGAATGCTATAGCCTCTTCCCTGTGGGATGGTCGGCTATGGGTTGGTTTTTCCTGTCCCGGCCAGAAGACGTCGACATCCTTTGCATGGCGTTTGTCGAACACTAACCAGTCCTGCGTATTCCATGCATCATCAAGCGTCTGCATTAGACGCATGTTTTCCTCAACAGTTGACATTACAGGATCTCCCAGTATCACCAGAAATCTGAGCGGACTCATGAATCCCGGATATCAGGGAAGAGGTAAATGTAAGACATTATATATTATTGGTTAGAGGATAGGGTACTATTCTCAGTGATTTAAAATTATTTTCAACACTTCCGAGCCTTAACTATTGTCACACCGCAGCCATCAGTAATTCGCTTTGGTGAATACGGCGCCTTCTTCCATCGCGGACGACAGGTCTTCATATGCCTGGAAATTATTTACTCATGAGTAACCAGAGAGTTTATCGGTCACTGCATGATAACCGGTAATGGTGAAGAAAAGTAACCTCCTCCTTATTTTTTTATTATCGGGGATTATCCTTGCCGCCGGTTGTGCCGGTCCTATATCGCCAGGTGTCCCGGCACCAGAAACTTCAGTGCCAGCGAGTCCCCCACCCGTTGTCCCGGTACCGACATCCGCACCGCTGGAATCCCTCCCGAACGGCATATCGTTGCCCTCCGGTCCTCCCGAAAGTGCGGTTACAACCGTGGCGACCACAAGGATCGCGTCCGATAACCCGTACCTTGAATATCTCAATATCCGGAAACGGACCTTTGTCGCCCCAATCCCCAACTGCCTGATGGAGAATGCCTTCCCGTCCATAGCAAACAGCACCGGTTACGGCATAAAACAAGTTGTGCCAAATCTTTCAGCCATTTCCGAAGAAGAGTACGAGCAATTCCTCCGGAAATATACAGTAGGAGACGCTGAGAACACCCGGCTCAAACCGCTCGCAGTATGCCAGGGGTCTGCCACCGCAGAACCTACCTGGAACTTTGTAGAAATACGGCTTGTCCTTGATCCCACGAATTACAACCCTGCGAATTATACTATCACCCGGAACGTGTGGTCCGATGGGAAGATCGTTGCACAGTTCCCGACAACCCAGCGGCTGGTTATCGACGAAAAAGTGATCCTCACAAGTTATGTACCTCTCAGGACCGACGAAGTGGACCTGATTGACACCGTTGGGGTAACCTATACCCGGTTCTGATTTTTTTTTAGTGTTATGACCAACAAAAATGCGGTGTAATGAAAAGTGCAATCCGGCGGGAAAAAGAAAACCTGGTTCTGGCAGGAAAATATCTGTTCCTGCCCGGTGGAATCCTGTTCCTCTTAGGGCTTATACTAAGATTATCCACGATTGATGGCATTCTTTTTTTTGTGGCAGGTTTCGCTGCCATGGTATCTGGCCTTATTGTTATGAAGAAGCCGGAATATATCTATCAGGTTATCGGCTTGTAACCACAAAGAACATCCTCCTGGGGGGGTACCCTTCTCCAAATTGAGAAGGAGGTGTGTAGGAGGTCTCCATTTTTTTGCATATAGACACCTACCGTTGTCAGAAATCTGACCAAAAAAGGGACCGCATATTCATTACGATCTTATCTTTGCCTTGCTTTTCCGGACCATCTCCCTGAGTTCCCTCGCTGCCTTCATAATATCCGGACTCCCGACAACAGCAGAAATCACTGCAATCCCATCTGCTCCCGCTGCTATGACGTCATTCACATTATTCCGGTTGACCCCTCCGATAGCAATGACAGGAACGGAAACATTCTGCCGGATTTCCTGCAACACTTTGAGACCATAACCGGGTCCGGCATCATTCTTCGAGATCGTGGGAAATAACGGGCTTACAGCAACGTAGTCTGCCCCATCCCGTTCAGCCCGGACCGCTTCCTCAAGGGTTCCCACCGAGACGCCGAGAATAAAGCCGGGCGGTGCGATCTGCCGGGCAACACCAACACCCATATCATCCTGCCCGAGATGAACACCATCTGCACCGCAGGCAAGCGCTACATCAAGACGATCATTCACGATGAACAGGGTTCCGGTTTTTCTGGTGATTTCCCTTATGACTCGCCCGATCCATAACAGCTCTTTACACCCGCATGCCTTGTCCCTTAACTGGATGACATCTGCCCCGCCTGCTATTGCCCTCCGTGCAATCTCTGCGTGGGACAAATTACCTGAAACCTCTTCATCGGTAATGACATACAGATCAAGATTCATGATGGAACACTATGGAACAATTATTGCGACCTTATCCTGGCGCAGGACGCAAGATCTTCAGGAGTGAGCGCAGCCAGTTCATCGAACAGCGCCGTCTTGAACGAATACGGACCATGCGCATATGCTGCTGCCTTCTCGCCCGCAACCCCGAAGGCTGCGAGCGCCGCGGCTGATGCGATGAGGGGATCATAAGATACTGCAGCAAATGCCCCGGTCACTGATGCAGCCATGCACCCGGTACCGGAAATACTGCCCATCAAAGGATGGCCATTTTCGACAAGAAGCACGCGTTTACCGTCAGTCACGATGTCAGTTGCCCCGCTTATAACCACGGTAATACCCGACATGTCTGCAAATTTCTGTGCAATCTTTACCGGATCTCCGATCATCCCGCAGGAATCCACCCCCCGCACATTTGCTTCTGCGCCGGCAAGAACCCCGATCTCACCGGCATTACCTTTGAGTATCGTTATCTTCAGTTCATCCAGCAGGCGCAGGGCTGTGCTGGTCCTGAACCGGGTTGCACCGGCTCCAACAGGATCAAGGACAACCGGTATCTGTCGATCGTTTGCCATTCCTCCTGCAAGGATCATGGATTCTACCTGTCCTTTGTTGAGTGTGCCGATATTGAGGACAAGGGCACCGGCGACAGCAACCATCTCGCAGACCTCCTCAGGAGCATCTGCCATAACCGGTGCAGCACCTGCAAAGATTGTGACATTCGCACAGTCGTTGACCGTAACATAATTGGTGATATGGTGGACAAGCGGGCGTTTCTCCCGCACATCTGCAAAAATATCAGAAAATTTTTTATTTTTCATTATAATTCTCCATGTTTTATTCCTCGTACCTGGGGGCTTAATTCACCGGACTATTGGGAAGGAGATTATTTAATCGTGCCCGGCGCTGATTCACAGGATTACAGGGAAACCCGCTGCAGTCTTCCATCCAGTGTTCAGAGGTCAACCTGCAAGCTCTTTCAGCGTCGCGATGAGCAGGTCGATCTCCTGTTCGGTATTATACAGTGCGAGGCTTGCCCGTACTGTCCCTTCTGGTAATCCGAGCTGTTCCATGAGCGGCTGGCAGCAGTGGTGCCCGGATCGCACCATGATGTCAGCAGTCTCATCCAGATGCTGGGCAACTTCATGCGGATGGAACCCGTCTAACGTGAAAGAAACAACGCCAATACGGGGGACGTTTGATCCGGGTGCGAATACATGTATCCTGTTGATCGATACCAGTCCGTTGATTAACCGGTTCGTAAGCGCCTCTTCATAGTGCCTGATCGTTTCCATGCCAATCTTTTCAAGATACTCAGCAGCAGTACCGAGGCCGATTCCTCCGCCGATATTGGGAGTACCTGCTTCGTACTTCTGGTACCCCTCGGCAGTTGTAAATCCTGTTTTGGAAACAACATCGACCATTCCTCCCCCGAATTGTACTGGTTCAAGCACAGGCTCCTTCATCCAGAGGACACCGGTGCCGGTTGGCCCGAGCATCTTATGACCGGAACAGGCAAAAAAGTCGCAGCCGAGAAGAGTAATATCAACGGGTATATGGGGAACTGACTGGGCGCCATCAACGAGCAGGAGGACCCCATGGTCATGGCAGATCTCTGCGATCTCCGGGATGGGGGTCACCACGCCGATAACATTCGACGCGTGAGTAACTGCGACGAGCCGGGTCGAAGGGGTGATCGCTTTCTCCAGCGCTGATAGATCGAGCGAATAATCGGCATGTATGCCGATAACATCGAGCCCGACGCCCTGCCTGGCAAGATTCCTCCACGGTAACAGGTTTGAGTGGTGCTCAAGAATTGTGGTGATCACACAATCTCCGGATTTCCAGGTAAGGCCCTGGGCCACCATGTTGATCGCTTCGGTGGTATTTTTCGTAAATACCGTGATTCCTTCGCTTCCGCCAATGAACTGCGCCACCTTCTCATGGGCATGCCAGTAACGCTGCGATGCAATCCGGGTGAGGCGGTGCACACCCCTTCCCACATTTGCACGGTACTGGTGTTCAAACTCGACCATTGCATCAATGACCGGTTCGGGTGAAAAACTTGTTGCTGCATTGTCCAGATAAATGATATCTCCGAGGATTGGGAAATCCTTCCGGATCTCGTTGACCGCAAACCCGGTTCCTGCCTGTTTTTCCATGAGCGTTTCCATCATTTTCTCTGCCATGGTATCAACTTTTACCTTCTTTTCCCTCACCGGCCCTGTCTTCAGGGTATAATCATCATTGACCGGAATGCCTCCCGATTTGCATAATTCCCGCATCTTTGGGGGCAGTGCACGCCAGCGCCAGAGCCCCCATGTCCAAAAAGCCTCCGGAAGCCCCTTTTTATCTGCCCATTTTTCGAGAAAATCATCCCAGCGCCTGGCATATTCGGGCAGAATGATCCGGAGTTCCTCGTACTCGCTTTCAAGCATTGCCGGGCAGAGGAAACACCCGATACGTTCGAGACCCTTATCATAGAGCGGATTCAACTCTGCCTTCTGCCACCAGAGATAGAGGAATACCTCAAGCGCCCGCCAGTTCCGTATCGGGGAGATATTGAGCTGGAGCGGATTGGCCGGGTTCTGGCTCGTTTCGTCAAGATCGGCCCGGTTCCATGATTCGTACCAGCGGTTTCCCTGCACGGTAACACAGGGACCAATCCCGGCAAGGTAAAGTTTGAGCGGGTGCAGTTTCAGTAATTTGCAACACCAGCGGTGATCTTTTCCCGGCGGTCCGGCCTTCTCCACAGCCTGCCAGAAGTCTCCTGCTTTCTGGATGACCTCGACACCCTGCGATCGGACAAATTCCACCGTTTCAGGAAATTCAATTCCGGTATCGATGAAGAACGCACTGGTTACACCGCCCTTTCGCGCAAGGTGGAGAACTGCAGTACTGTCCTTGCCACCGGAGAACGATACATTTGCCGTTGGCCGGTCATGGACATGGTGTTTAATGCTGCGGATTGCATTCCGTTCGAGATTTTTTAAATGATACCTGTTCTGCTCAACGGCGACATCCCAGCCGGGATTCCTTGGCGTGCGGGCTACAATGGTAATCAGCTCTTTAACCCTGATGGAACCGTCTTTTACCACTCCAGTCCCGTACCGGTTTTTGTATTTCACTATCACCGTGCCGTCCGGCACCGGGGTTTTGAGGGGAATTCTTTTGCCCCCAATCCGTCCCGGCTCTTTTCTGGCATCGGTCTCACGGTCGAGATCGACTATCCCCTGTTTCACGTGGGCAAGGATGTACTGGAGTGCCTCCGGGGCAATATCGAAACTGAATTTTCTCGATACAGGATCGAACGTGAGCCATCCAAACCGTTCACCATACATGATCACCAGGTCCGCACGATCGACACCTCCGGTTTTGTTCAGGAGAAGAATTTTTGCGAGTGGGATGTTCCCGAAACGTTCGGACACGAGTTTCCTGATAAGCGCTGTATCCGCTGCAAGCGCCGGGCGTACGTCAAAAGGCTGGAGGAGCTCGATCTTTTTTCCCTCTCTTCCACATGCACAGCTCTTTGCAATCAGCGGGACGTTGCAGTCTTCGCACCAGTAGAGGATCTTTTTTACCGGCGGTTCGCGCATCACACACATTGATTGCGCGCTTCAGGAGATAAGAGAAACGATGGGGGATAGGATCCTGGCTGGCTCATGGACATTCTGGCACCTGACGGAAAACTCACCACCCATGAATTTTTATACTAAAGTATATACAAAATGAATCCTGAAAGAACATTGGTGAAGGAACCATGGTGAAGTTAACCGCTGACATGAAAGAAGCATTCGGAAAGATGAAAGTGTTCCCGGTTGCTACTGCAACAAAAGATGGCACTCCGAATGTAATACCACTCGGGATATCGTGGCTTATGGGTGATGATACCGTCTGGTTTGTAGACAATTTTATGAACAAGACGCTCTCCAATCTGCGGGTAAATCCCAAGGTTGCGTTCTTTGTGTGGGGACCGGAGATCAAGGGCTGTTATCAGGTCAAAGGTGTAGCTGCCATCAAGACAAGCGGTAAGGAATACGATGAGATGAAAGCAATGATCAACGAGAAGAACCCGGCACTTCCGGCACGGTCGCTTGTCATCGTGAAAATTACTGAAATCTTCGAGTGCAAACCCGGACCAACAGCTGGATCAAAAATTCTCTGATTTTTAACGTACCATCGCAATAAAACCTAGTTAAGTCCATGGTTTAGTGTCATGGATGCAAATTGTCCTTTGATATGCCAGAAATGGGGATAATTGTTGCTCCTGCATTCTGTTTATAACCAACGAACAGATGGGATATTTTGTTCCAAATGGTGCCGGTTCGACAAAACACATAATACTCCGGGGATCGGCACTGAAAAACTGAAAAAATAGGTTATATCCCAAGCCGTTGTTCACTTCGAACCGGGCTTTGAGCCCGGAGCTGCTGCCACCACTTTGAGCGATTCGGTTATCTCGGGAAGCAGTTCAGCTGGTATCCCGATGACCATCTCGCCATCTTCTATACCGGAAAACTTCCGTGACCCATCGCATCCCAGCGAGAAGTTCACCTGCCCGTTCAGGTATGTCTGGGCACAGGTGTCAGCGCATACCGACTGTATTCCCGCGAATTCCGCGTTGATTCGCCCGCCAACCCGGAACAGCACGCTTTGGGCGAGTTTCAGCATAGTCCAGGGAGTTGCGACAATAACCACGACCTGGGGGTCAAACGGTGTCTTTTCAAGCGGGGCATATAGTGTTGCATACGTTTCAAGGGTCTGGAGGTGCGGAACACGGTCGATGGTCCGCTTACAGGCAGCGGAACTTTCGAATTTTCCCAGCTTATAGTAGAAGTCCCCGGTCTTCAAGCTCTCAGTGAGTTCCCGGAGACCCAGCGCCCATGCGCCACCGTTACATTCGTGCTTGCCGGCTGTTGAAAAAAAGATTCGTCCTTCTTTCCTTGCAAGGCCAATCATGGCGCAGTGCCGTATGGTCTTGTCGAGCTCCTGCATTCCCGCAGGAATGTCTTCTTTCTTTGTCGCAAACCTGAATGCGACGGGAGAACCCGAGAGTTTCAGGAATTTTTTGAGCGTCTCGGATACCTCAGCATAATTGATCGGGATTTTCATAGCAGTTGTCATACGCTTAACCTCAGGTCCTCCGCGTAAAGGATTCTCCATTTAGACCATGTGACGGGAATTATTTAAACATAGTGACCGTGCCATCGAAATTCCTGAAGCATCTTTTTAGCCGCGGTAATCAGTCATGAAATTTCAGGTATTAATCACTGGATCTACTGAAAAAGTGGATAATAACGTAGTACTTTCACAGCCCGAAATACCGATACCGGCACCGGCCATATAGGGCGACCAGATCGCCTGAGTGAAGTATTCAAACATGACATGCACCAGCTTACCTACGCTATCCTGCAGGTACACACCTACTCATTTAATATATGAATAAAGGTATGCCAGGGCTGTTGTAATTTTTTAGTGTGGGAAAGATACGCGGAGCAATACGTTGTGCGTCATAAAAAAAGACAATTAATCCGGAAAACCACCAGGTTATCGAATAGTATCTCAGGTATTATTCCGTCTTACTCCTGTATACTGATGATTTGCACCGGGCAGAGATCCGCAGCTTCCCGTGCACAGGCAGCAAGATCATCTGGGGGTTTTCCCTCAGCGATGTTGCCATTAATGCGGTATTTTTCGATTATATGGCTGAACGAGTCATCCGGGTCCTGTTCAAACAACCCTGGACATGCTTCCCAGCATGAACCGCAGCTCACGCAGGTCATGCGGTCAATAACTACTTTCACAAATATTCTCCCTGATTCCTGATGCATAGTAATTCCAAAACAATAAAAAGATACCTGAAAAGGAATGAGCGGTCTTCTTTACGAAACGAGTGATTGCTATGATGCGGAGCCTTCGGGATATAAATCTGAATATCTCTTAATTACTTGTTATCTTTTGGTGAACACATGAATTTTGGAACGATGCTGGACGATGCCCTTGTCTATACAAAAGAGGGTGTTTTTAATAACAGGGACCGATGGGTGAAACTAATCCTTGCGATCCTGTGCCTGGGACTTCCCATGAACGGGTATGTCATGCGGATATACCGGGGGGAACACCCTGCGCCGGAAGTTGAGAACTGGGGAACCCTGTTCATTGACGGCCTGAAACTGGTGGTTGTCGGGCTTATCTTCGCGATACCAGTTTTTATCATCATGGCAATTACGTATGGCAGTATTTTACTGGCAGCATTATCAGGAAGTACGGGGCGAATGAATTCCGCCATGATCTCGGGCTGGTCGCCGAACCTCGGGCTTGTGCTGCTGATGTATGTGGTTGAGATCGCTGTCGGGGTGGTTGTGCCGGTCGCCTCGATACGGTTCGCCCGTACCAAAAGTTTTTCCGAAGCCTTCAACTTCAGTGCGATTATCGATTATATTGGAAAGATCGGCTGGATTAACTATATTATTGCACTCATCCTTGTCTCGCTGGTCATCGGAATTCCAATTGCCTTACTTGTCGTCGGCTTCATCCTGCTTGGTGGGATCATACTGTTCACCTTCAAAGTAAGTACTATCGCAATTCTCGGTTTTATTTTGGCATTTATCATTATCATCCTGACTCTGGCGCCGCTTTTTGCCGTTTTCCAGGCACGTTACATGACTCTGGTATATGACAGCGCTGTTCCGTCAGCCTGACTTTTTAATTTTTATGCTCTGTAGAAATCCTTCTCCAAAACAGGATGTACCGACGACCGAAAGATCTAAGGTACATTGTCTCCTTACCTGAATGTGTGTTCAAAAAGCAAGGAGACAACTAGAAGATTGGCGAGCCGGAATATCAGGTTTA
>Ga0315275_10000232_pt1 | contig 45834 bp, 37 predicted proteins | sample YL17G03_0_MG_FD_205557 | JGI IMG/M metagenome (GOLD analysis project Ga0315275, IMG submission 205557) | Sediment microbial communities from Yellowstone Lake, YNP, Wyoming, USA - YL17G03_0 | ecosystem: Environmental > Aquatic > Freshwater > Lake > Sediment | place: USA: Wyoming | collected... | reverse complement strand
TAACCACCCACCGGGTATGTCCACACCTCTGGGAGCACCGGAGCGAAATGCTGAATTTTATTGATCCACACGCGATGCTCCGCCGACTCATACCGCAAGCCCTCCTTTCTGCCTTTGGCAATGCGGTTGTCGCCATCGCCCTCGAAACGGCAGGTTGGCGGGTCCAATTCCGGCGAGCGAAGAAGATGCAGTTCCGTCAGCCGCTTGCCCAGTGCCGCGAGCTTGGCGAACAACACGACGGACGCCGTGAACGGAATCCGCGGGAAATCGATGCGGAGAAACTCCGCGTATTTCTCACGGTACGTCGTGGCGTAGAGTATTGCATAGACGTAATGGAGAATCTCCTCCGGCGACGGCTGCTGTCGATATGCGTGCGTCAGTGCTTCGACGAACTTCGGATTCAGGTTTGGCCGTCGCTCCGACGGTTCATGGCGGGTGAAGAGGTCGGTCCGATCGCTGTCGGGGTAGAGGTAGAGGGGAAAGTAGTAGTTCGTGTCGTAAGCAGCAACTGACTTATGCGCTCCAATTGTGGTCGCCACTAACGCGCCGAACTCGTCCTTATGCTGCCGCGGCGTGATGAGTGCCAGATTCTCTCCTGCCAGCATGTGGCGCATGACTTCCCATCGAGGCATGCAGATGAAACCACGCGAGCGCCCCGTGTAGTAGGTGTGACGCACGTCGAATGGCCGATAAAGGATCGAGGCAATCTTCTCTCGTGCCGGTCCCGAGTCTAAAAGATCCTTCTGAGCAAACGTCACCTTCCAGTCCCGGGTGTCTTTGCCAAGATCGTACCCTTGTCGGGCGAGCTCCGGGTCCATCCGGCAGAAGATTGTGACGGTCTTCCATACAGCGTCCGGCGACCAATGAATAGCCAAGGTATCCCGCGCTGTATAGAGGCCGACAGAGTTCACGGAGAACAATTCGCTTACGGACGGAAAACGCTGATACGCCTCCTCGGACACGCCACCGCACGGTATGAAGAGATAAAACGGTGACTTTGGTTCCAATTCGCGCCAATCCGTGTCCTGCACGTCGTGACTCACAAGCCAATCGTATTTCTGTTGGCGTTGTCCCCATACCTCGGCGTGGCTGACCGTAGCCTCGGTTTCCTTTTTTGTCCCGCGTTTAACGAAAAAGGTTATGGCGACACCTTGGCGGATGTCAAAAACGTTTCCGTCGTTGGACCCGTCGGGACACATCTCGCGTTTGAGTGCGTTGCCGTGCAGGTCGAGGACATAGATGTCGTCGAAGGTCCGCATCAGGCTCTGGCGCATGCCTCGGAAGGTCGGGTTGTCCAGGTAGGCGTGGTTGGTAATCATGCCGACGACGCCCCGTCCGGCCTCTTCGATCTTCCACTGGGCAAAGCGCAGGAACTTAACGTAATCGTCCTGGAGCCACTTCGGGTTTTTCTCGCCCAGCGGTTGGCCGTCCACTTGTTTGTAGTCGTCTATCAGGCCCGTGATCCATCTGCCCACATTGCTCGAATGTCCCGAATACGGCGGATTGCCCAGGATGACGAGGACGGGCGTCTGCTTCTTAACCTTTCCGGCCAGACGGGATTCCTCCGCAAGAGCCGAGAAACCGGGCAGGCGGCTCTGCTCTAGTTCCTCGGTGTCGAGACTATTGGTGAGGTAGAACCGCACGCGTTCGTCGTCGGCCAGGCGGTGACCCAGTTCTTCCAGGAAGAAGGACATCTTGAGATGGCCAACGGCATAGGGGGCCATCATCAATTCGAAAGCGTAGAAGTTGTGGAGGATATGGCGGCGGATAAAATCCTCGCGGGCGCCGGTGCCGTATTTCGTTTCAAACTCGTGGACGGCCTCCTGGGCGGCGCGGGCCACGAAAGTCATAGTCCCAGCGGCCGGGTCCAACAACGTCACGCCATCAGCCGCCAGACCGTCGGGCTTGCCGAACTCCGTCTTGAGCAGGCTGTGCAGTGACCGGACGATATAAGAGACCACGGGTTCGGGCGTGTAATAAACGCCACGGCGCTCGCGCTCGTCGGGGTCGTACTGGGCCAGAAAGGTTTCGTAGAAATGAACGATGGGGTCGCTCCCTTTGCCGTCGCGATAGTAGCGGTCCAGGATGCCGGGGGCATCGGCCACGGCGAGCACTTCGGAGACGTCGTCTACGCACCAAGCCAATTGCTCCGGGAGGTCGCCCAGAGAAATGAAGCGAAACAGATCGCGCAGCACTCCGATCGTGTGCGGGATGTTGTCGAAGGCCGCACGGCGACTGAAACCGTCGCCGGCGCGTGTGCGGGCGGCAAAAAGACCGTACGTGATCGTCTGTGCGTAGAGGTCGGCGAAATCTTCCGGGGTAAGAGTGCCGATCAGGTATTTCTGGAAGGCGTCGTAGAAACCGGTGAGGACGCCGGGCGCCTCGCGCTCGTCGGCAAGTTGCTGGGCCACAACATCGCGCAGAAAGCGCGTCCGTTTAGCCAATTCGACGGCGAGTGATTCTGCCGTAAACGTCTTGGGAAGGGAGAAGTCGAGAAACCGATCCAGCAGGGCATAGAGTTCATCGGGTTTCTCGACGGGCGGCGTCGTGCGGAGCCGGTTGAGCACGATCGGCCGCGCGGCAAGAACCGTAGTCACCCGTTGGCCATTCCGGTACAGGCGGAATTCGAGGAAGTTGGTCAGTATCAAGTTCGGGAAGGTCGAGCGGTACCGCCGGAGCTGATCGGAGTCTTCGATGAGGTCCAGCTCTTCTTCTGTCGGCTTCTTCGCCTCGACATAGCCGATGATCCGGTCGGTTCCGTTTCAGATTCGGAAGTCGGGATTCCCCGCTTCAGTGGCTTTGGGAAGCGTTGTGATATGGACGCGCGCGCGCCCGCTCGCCTGCGCGACCTCCTCTAGCATGCCGGCCAGCGGCGAGTAGAAGCTTTCTTCCCGCGCATCTCCTCGTAGAGAGATTTCCGAAAGGTTCTTGAAGTACGTGTTGAAGAGTTTGTTCTTGTTCATCTGCGGTTTCCAATGACGCCAAACAGGTCAGCTCCACGGCGGACAAGGCGGCGCACCTGTTGCACCCACGAGAGCCGTGGCACTGCGGTGCGCCGGGTGGGCGCAGTGGCTAGAGCACGCATCGCTGAGTACCTCTGACGAGATTGGCGAACGGTAGCCGCCCGTGCTTCCGTTCGAACTCCGCGAGCAGGTTGTGCTCAACACCGCTTGGGGCTTCATCTCCGGTTGCCCGCCAGCACACAACGACATCGTTGGCGTCCTCAAGCTGCCAGATGAATCGACCGCCCCAATGCCCTACAGGCTTGCCGGCTCCAAAATCCAGATACTGCCGAAGTCTCGTACGAAGAGTTGGCGGTCCCCCCAATTTTCCAGCTTTGCCGATGTAGACAATGCTGCTCTCGGGCACCCAGGCTTTCCTCAGTTCGCTGATCTGAACTGTGGGATCCTTCCCTTTGAAGTGCCCTCCCACACTCCGATCCAAGAAGACTGGGGCGTCTCGAGATTCACGGAGGAACACGTACACTCCCGGGTACCCCGGGGCGTCTTTCAAGGCCGACGACCGAAGCTCAGCAACCGTCAAGAAGCCTTCAAAACCGAGTTTCTGAAGAAACTCACGATCACTCAATGTTTACACCATTTCGCGCCCGACGGTACGCGCAACCCGCGAGACGGACGCGCGCGGGTCGTGCCCGCATCGCACGGGCGTTCACCGGCCGGACCACCGGGGGCCTCATACGGGTTAGCCGAGCTCTGCGTGGTCTCTCACCAAAAGAGATGTTGGCCATACTGTTCTCCCCTGCTTGACCCGGCTAACGGGATGCGAATAAGCTGCGGGCTGGACTGGTGCGACCCTGGCCTTCGCGGCAGGGGAGCTGCCAGGATACCCACCAACACGCCAGGGTCGTGACAGGCCAGACCGACAGCTTCATCCGGGCGTTGGCCCGCCCGATCACGGCGAGAACATCTCCTGAAGGACGCCCAGAGTTTGGCCTAAGACCTTCGGGGACAAACGACCTAGGCGCCGGACCAACCGTTCGCGATCAACCGTGCGAATCTGGTCAACGACCACGTGACCCGCACGTCCCCGAAAACGACAAGACACACGAAACGGATAGGCGTGATCACCCGTCGTCATCGGGGCTACGATGATCGTCCTTAGATAGGCGTTGAGCTCGTCGGGCGAAACCACAACGCAAGGCCGAGTTCTCTGAATTTCACCGCCCACCGCCTGACTGAGATTCACGAGAAATACCTCACCTCGCCGCACACCAAGCTTCTTCACCACTCCCACTCCTCCTCGTCAAAGCGCGTCGGCGTTGGAGGATCAAGCAGGAGATCCCCCGAACTGTCTCGGAGCGCGCGTGCGGCATCCTCCCACCCTGCTCTTGGGGCTCTGAGCGGCCTGATGATGACGGCGCCTTCGCGCACCTGAAGCTCCACCTCGTCATTGAGACCGGCCTCTTCGATGACGAGCTTGGGCAGCCGAACGCCGCGGGAGTTGCCAATTTGAACCAAACGAGTCTTCATCACTCTACACCTCCAGGATGTAATTACATTATAATCACATCCCTCGGTGCTGTCAAGTCGCTCGGCGGGCTAACGGTTTGCGAATAAGCCGCACACGAGATGGCGCGCGGCGTGCCTCGCAGGCTGCGTGACACCGATGTGTGCCAGCTTCATTTGTTAGTCCGCGCCCCTCTTGTCTACCCTGCCGCGATCGACTTGTGAAAGTGGACCACTTGCCACCTCTCACTCCGTCTCTGAAGTTGCCACGTACATCGGACGCGGAGGTCAAGTGTGTCTTTGCCAGACTTCGCGCGGAACCGCCACAACGATGTCGCCCAAGCGTCATCGCCCGACGAAAGAACTTTGACCACCACTTGACTCTGTTCGACCCGAATCGAGTCGAGAGCCGCGTTCTGGCCCTCCATCACGGCGCGAAGTGCTTCCCAACCGATAATCGGGGCCCCGAACGCACCGAAATTGACCATGTCGGCGTCGTGCGCGACCACCCCGGCGTATTGCTCGAGATCCTCGCTCTCGACCGCCTGAACGTAGCGATCCAGGACAACACGGACTTCGTTCTCCGTTTTGGCTGTGTCCACCTGCGATCGGGAAGCGGGCCCGATCAGTACCAGCATTGCCACCCCAACGATGAGCAGATCCTTCATGAACCTCCTCCTTTTCCTTTTGACGTATCGAGGGCTAACGTGGCGCTCACCTGCCGCCATGGAGCCCAGCGGAATAGCGGTTAGGTGCAGCGTCTTTTTGGGCGTCCTGTGGCATACGAGTTATGTTTTTCTTAACACTAGACCATTCTGTCCACCAAAAAGGTTTACGCCATCTGGGACTTTTTTGTGTGAAACAAGCTCAGAAAGGACTTCCAACCCAATTCTTCTAGCCAATGATTTTGCAGATGATAAAGAAACTATCAAATTGGTCTCATTAACTCTTGCAGGCAACTCCTGAAAACCTCCAGGCAATAGGATACGTTCTCCAAATCTGTCAATCCAGTACAGCAACCTTGAACTTCTGTTCGCTGATAGAAGATACTTTCTTCCAAAGTAGAGAACAGCGATGCCATTGGTTTTTAGAACCCTGTTGGTTTCATGTAAGTATTTCTTAAAAATATCATATTTCTCTATGTGTTGAAGCACGATAAAGGAATAAACAAAATCAACGGTGGAGTCTTCAAGCGGGAATTCTTTTCCGTTTGTTTTTATAAGGCGAAAATTGCCAATGCCTCTTTGTCTCAGTTCATCCTCCACGATTTGATTATGATCATGTATATCAACGCCAATAACATTCTTAAAATGTCTGCTCGCGGCTGCCAATATTCTACCACCGCCGTGGCCTATCTCTAATGCAACCTTGTCTTCTGGTTTAGATAAAAATGGGGAAGCAGGCAGAGCAATGTGAATTGTAAAATCCCAACTTCCTCTGACAAAGGCGGTATCTTTATCTCTAGCAGTATCGAACCATACAAAAAAGTCATCATCAGAGGAAGCTGCTGCTTTTGATATTTCTTCCCTAAAGCCCACAATATGCCCCCGCTTTTCAATTTCTTTGCCTGTTGCCATGAAATGCACTCCTTAATTATGAAGCCCAACTATTATCTTATCCCGCCCAACCCCACTCTAACATATCTCGCAGTCTGACTCTCATCCGTCTAAAACGCTTCAACACCCTAACCACCCGTCGAGTCGTGCGCTGCCCGGCTCATTCATTCTGGACTCGACCGTATTATCCCGCACCCTCGGCAATCTAAGCACGATCAGGCCTGAACCTGCCCGTCGAGCACGCTCCTGCCGAACGCTGCCCGACCCCCAACGGAGACATCGCACTCCTCTACAAGGTGCCCCTGCGTTCAAAACTCTGGAATCGAGATTAAAGTGTCGCGGAAGATCACCGACGATCGAAACACCGCCGGTCAATCCTGCGAAGGACGAAAAAGAGGTCGGTGAACTGCCCGATGCGTGATCTGGCACGAATCAACCTCCCCGGTGCGCGGGTGCCCGAGGAGGAGTGTGCGGTGAGACCGCATGACTAGTCAATGGAACCGTGACGAGTCCAGTAAGGAGACCCCTCACGATTCTCGCCGAAAGCTGAAGAAGAAGAGGACCGATCACCCGCGAAGATGGCACAGTGTCGGTTTGTTGTTACACCGCCCCACCAGCTCATCAACTCACCTCTCCGTTTTCCCCGGCGACTCCGCCGGCTCGATTCCAACTTCGAGCTTCCGCCCGCGGCGTAAGACGGTGATCACACACCGCACTCCAATCTTCTCGGAGGAGAGCAGCCGATGAAGCGCGTCGATATCGGGGATCGGCTGGCCATCGAACGCGACGATGATGTCCCCCTCGAGAACCCCCGCCGCATCCGCCGGCCCGCGGCGCTCGACTCCCAGGACGAGGACGCCGCTCGCCACAGCGATCTCATGATAACGAACTGTCCGGCGCTGGAGCGGGATCGTCTGACCCGCCACACCGATGTAGCTTCTTCTGACGCGTCCTTCGTTGATGAGTTTTCCCGCGACGAATTTCGCGGTGTTGCTCGCGATGGCAAAACAAAGCCCTTGGGCGGGCCTGATCATTGCGGTGTTGACGCCGATCACTTCGCCTCGCGAATCGACGAGCGGGCCGCCGGAGTTCCCCGGATTCAAAGGGGCGTCGGTTTGGATGACATTGTCGATCAAACGCCCCGTCGGCGCGCGAAGCGACCGCCCGAGCGCGCTCACGACACCCGCGGTGACGGATGCGTGGAAACCGTACGGATTCCCCGCGGCGATGACGAGCTGCCCCACACGCACCTTGCGAGAGTCGCCAAGGACCGCCGCAACAAGATCGGGGGCGTTGATCCACACGACCGCGATATCCGAATCGGGATCATCGCCGACGGGTTCGGCGTTGTACGACTCTCCGTCGGAGAGCGTGATTTCGACACGCCCCGCCCCGTGGACGACGTGGCTATTGGTGAGCACGTACCCATCCGGTGTGAGAACAAACCCAGATCCGGATCCACTCCCGTTTTCGCGTGGAGAAACCGGAGGTTTTCCCGATCGCGACTCACGAGGATCGGGATACACACGCACACCGACGACGGAGGGGCTTATTTTCTCCGCGGCGTTGATGATCGCGCGCGAGTACGCATCGAGGGCTTCGCTATCGGCTTCGTCACGGTCAGCCGGCGACAACCCATTTTCTTGAAATCTGCTTTCATCAGACGATAGAAACCGAACGTCTTTCATGGACCTGTCTCCTTGTGAAACCACCGGAACCTCTTCACCCAAGGATATAACAAGGGGGACCATGCGATCCCCCTTGTGACGACGCTTTAACCCCTACCCGGAATCTACAAAGACCGTGTCGCGGGCGCAAGCCCCGCACCGCATTTCCGCACAGCCTCCCGCCAAGAACGCAAGGCCCTCGACAACCCCGATCACGCCCTCGCCGCGACGCGTATCCTGCTGTCCACCACCCGGCAGTGGCGTCTGTCGGGTGTGACGATCACCGGGTTCATGTCGAGCTCGACGATCCCCGGGAGGTCGTTCACCATCTGGCCGAGTCTCTGTATGGATTCCACGATGAACTCGATATCAACCCGTTTCTCGCCGCGCACGCCTTCGAGAAGCGGATACGACCGGATCCCTTTGACCATCTCGCGCGCGTCGACATCGGTCACCGGCATCACGCGGAACGTGATGTCCTTGATGATCTCGACGTACTTCCCGCCCATACCGAACATGAGGAGCGGCCCGAAGATCTCATCGGTGGACATGCCAAGAATGATCTCCTTGCCGCCGCGCACCATCTCCTGGACGAGAAAACCGTCCACGTCTTTCGAGACGCCCGCTCTTATGAGGCTTGCCTCCATCGTCCGTACCGCTTCCTCGAGCATTTTTCTGTCCTGTATGCCGACGATCACGCCGCCGAAGTCGGATTTGTGAGTGATCTTCTTTCCCTCGGCTTTGAGCACCACGGGGTAGCCGATTTTTTCCGCGGCGTCGATCACATCCCCACTGTGAGGGACGCTTTCGAACCGGCACACGGGAAATCCGTACGCCCCGAGCACACGGCTCGCTTCGACGGGTGAGAGATAGCCTCCTCCCGCGGTTTGCTTGACCGCAATGATGCCGGGGACCGTGTTGTCTGCGGAGGAGAAGTGTTTGATCTTTCCCTCGGCTCTCGCGCACCAGAAACGGTAGCGTTCGACCGCTGAGATCGCGCGCACGGCCGATTCGGGAAAACGATAGAGCGGCGGCGCGTCGGCGATCTGTTTGGGGATCTCTTCGTAGAACCGTTCCTCCGCCATCAACACGCAAAAAACGGGTTTGTGATACCGTTTGCTCACTTTCGTCACCCGGGTGACGACTTCCTTGGGTTCGACGAGAATCGGCGGAACAAATATGACGATCACGGTATCGACGCCCTCGTCGGCGAGAATCAAGTCGAGAGCCTTCTCGTATTCCTTTGGCCCCGCGCTCGAAATCATATCGACGGGATTTCGTAGGCTCGATTCCTCGGGGAGAAAACCGGCGAGCTTTCTGCGCGTGTCATCACCGAGCTTCGCCATGCGAAGGCCCTCGTTCACGATGGCGTCTGTCGCCATGATCCCCGGACCCCCTGCGTTGGTGAGGATGCACACGCGATCGCCCTGCGGGATCGGATTTTTCGTGAGGGCGAGCGCGACATCGAGCATCTCTTCGATCGTCGACACACGGATGACGCCGCACTGGTACAACAAGGCGTCCGCCGCGATGTCGAGACCGGCAAGCGACCCGGTGTGCGACGACGCGGCCCTCGACCCCGCCGCCGTTGTCCCCGATTTGACGACGATGATCGGCTTTTCGCGTGTGATCTGTCTGGCGAGCGTCGTGAACCTCCTCGGTTCACCGAACGACTCGAGGTAGAGAGCGATGACCTTCGTCGCCTTGTCGTGGGCCCAGTATTCCAGAAGGTCGTTGCCGCCGACGTCGAGTCTGTTCCCGACGCTTGCGAAGTGCGAGACGCCGAGGTCGAGTTTCTTCTGCATGAGAAGGATCGCCACCCCGAGAGCGCCGCTCTGCGACATGAACGCGAGCGATCCCCTGGCCGGCTCGAGGGGCGCGAAGGTCGCGTTGAGCAACACGTTGGGATCGGTGCTGATGATCCCCATGCAATTGGGCCCGACGACTCGAAAACCATACTTCTGCTGGAGGGCTCGAAGACCTTCCTCCCGCTTGATCCCTTCACCCCCGACCTCTTTGAAACCCGCGCTGATGATGACGAGCCCGCCGACGCCCTTCTCGCCGCACTGCTCGGCCACATGAAGAACGTGCTCTTTGGGAACGACGATGATGGCGAGGTCAACGGGGTCGGGAATACTCAAAACGGAGGGGTAGCACTTGATGCTGCTGATGTACTCGTGTTTGGGGTTTACGGGAAAGAGCATCCCGTTGAACCCGTACTCGATGATGTTCTGGAGAAGCTGCCGTCCGATGGTGCCGCGTTTCTGCGTGGCTCCGATGACGGCGATCGACTTTGGCTTGAAAATCCGGTCGAGTGTGTTCATTGGTCTCCAGTGCGTGAGGGATGGGTTGATGAAGACCCATCCCTCACTCTTCCTTTTTCCCCGACGATTCGCGCCATATACGGCGCAGAAGCTCGTCCACATTGGCTCCGATCTCGTCTCGCACGGTTCGAAACTGCGCCATGCTTCCCCCGAGCGGGTCGCCTATTTTCCACGTGATCAATCTCGCGCCAACAGAGGCAGGAAAAATAGAGTCGTTCGAAACACCGGACATATTGACGATGTAATCCATTTCTTCCAGCGGGACTTCATCGAGTCCCTTGGAGTGGTGGCGGTGGATGTCGATCCCCTTCTCTCGCATCACGTGGACGGCTTCCTCGCTCACCACCCCCGTGTGACGGACGCCGGCGCTGTACGCGTCGACGAACGCGCTCCCGCCGTTTCGCGCAAACCCTTCGGCCATCTGAGAACGGATCATGTTGCCGATGCAAACGAAAAGAACCTTTTTCTTGCCGCTGTTTTTGCTCATCGATGCTCACTCTTTCGCACAATCGCACCGGACCAACGGTCCACATACCACGACCCGGCGCCGTTTTGTTCCCCGCCGCGGGTCACTTCTCACCGCGGTAGAGGGTGACGATACCACCGGCCAACCGTTTTCCCGATACGTTTCGCAGCCCCGCCTCTCTCATGAGATCGAGCACCTTCTCGCTGGGGAGGAAGTCACCCACGGATGAGGCGAGGTGCCCGTACACGTCTTTCGACCCGGAGACCAGCCTTCCGACACGGGGAATCACGTACTGAAGATAAAACGCGTACCCCTTTCGGTACAACTCCCTCGAGGGCGGAGCGAACTCGAGAATGACGAGGCGGCCTCCGGGCATGAGCACACGCGTCATCTCTGAAAGACCCGCCGCGTGGTCGGCAAGGTGCCTGAGTCCGAACGCGATGCTCACCGCGTCGTCTCCACACACGGTCGATGTTGAGACTCGGGAGATGGTTGAGAAAGTCGTACCGGCCGGCGATTCTCGAGAACATCTCCTGCGTGTCGGATTTTTGCATGGCTGCTGCTCCGGCGGTGGGTGTTTTACTTCGAGGCCTTTACGTGCTCCAGCGCGTACACCTTGCCGTCGAAGGCGCAGATGTAAAGCTCGCCGCCCGCGTCCACACCGAAGGATGAGATGTTCAACACTGTATCGAGGAGAATTTCGTTCGTAGGAACCGACTGCCCGTCGTAGCGAAGAGCCCAGATGACCCCGCTCACAAAGTCCGCGTAGATGTAGGCTCCGGCGAGTTCGGGCACCTTCGCGCCGCGGTAGACGAATCCGCCGGTCACCGAACTGCCCACCGCGTGCGTATATTCCCACACGGGGAGCACGAGCCCGTCTGCGGCGCACTGCGGGTCGAGGAAACAGTGGTTCCCTTCCATGATGTTCCATCCGTAGTTCTTGCCGTTTTCCACGATGTCGATCTCTTCGTAGTGGTCCTGCCCGACGTCGCCCGCCCACAGCCAACCCGTTACGGAATCGAAGCTGAACCGCCACGGGTTTCGAAGCCCGTACGCAAAGATTTCCTCGCGGTACCCCTGCGTGTTGCCCGCGAAAGGATTGTCCGGCGGAATCCCATACGGAGCCGTGTTGACATCGATCCGGAGGATTTTTCCCAAAAGAGCCGCCCGGTTCTGACCGTTCCCTTGCGGATCACCGCCGCCTCCCCCGTCCCCCACCGCAACGTAGAGATACCCGTCGGGACCAAACGCAATCTGCCCGCCGTTGTGGTTGGAGAACGGCTGATCGATCTCGAGAAGTACGGCCTCGCTTTGCGTGTCCGCCGCGTTCGAGTCCTGCGCGCTCACCTGGAAGCGCGAGAGACGCGTGCGCCGCGGAAGGTTCACGCAGTAGTAGACGTAGAAATAACCGTTCACCGCGTAGTCCGGATGGAATGCAAGCCCAAGTAACCCTTCTTCGTTCCCGGCGCTGTTCACTTGCGAACGGATGTCGAGCAAAACGTGAGCGGACGCCGCCGCGGGGTCGTTTTCGAAAACGAGAATCCGTCCCGCTTGCTCGACGACGAACAGCCGGTTCGTTCCGTCGCCCGGGTGCTGCAAGTCGACGGGCCGCGTGAAAGAGAGCCCGGGAAACGCGCGAACGACATCGATTATTTTCCGGGCGGACTGCGGGTTGTTGTCTTCGTTGCACGCCGGCATGGCAAGAACGACGACAACCATCACGAGAATCGCTGTTCTCACGATCGACACGGAACCTCCCTCTGGCGCAAACCGCGATCTAGCGTCTGGCGTGGAGGAGCGAGAGACCGAGGATGTACACGTACCCCGTGAGGAAAAGGAGGAGATACGGCATGGCGCCCCAGTTCTTCAGCTTGAAGAGAAGCAGGAACGTCAGGCACATGTACACGGCGAACAAGCCTTCGATGATGATCGAACGCGTGCTGACCGACCGGTAGATTTTCCCCCTCCAGCTGTCCTTGAAACCCTCGATCCGGTACTTGGCTGTCCTGACGAATGGCGTTTTCCGCGAGAGGAGCGCCTCGATCACCGCCCACGCGTCGTTGATGCACATCCCTATCCCGAGCGCCAGAATAAAGGGGATGTCCCTGAGACGCCGTTTCCAGTCGGGGTAGATCTCCCTCTGCGACACCGAGTAGAAGAGAAAGACGGAGCCCGTCGTGAAGAGAAAAATGAAAACTTCCCAGAGTTCGACCCCGTTCAACGCCAGATTGTATCTCAGAACGAGCGATAGCGGGAGAAGACCAGAGAGCACGACGATCAGGATGCAACAGAACTTAGTCGTGAGGTGAAACGTCGCTTCCAGCTTGACGCGAAACGGGAGCCGGCTCCGCCAGATCGTCGGGAGGAGCTTCTTGGCCACCTGAACGGCTCCTTTTGTCCAGCGGTGCTGCTGGGTCTTGAAACCGTAGACGTCCACGGGGAGTTCGCTTTCGCACACGAGATCGGGGACGAATACGAATCTCCAACCCGCCATCTGCGCGCGGTACGACAGATCGAGATCCTCGGTCAACGTGTCGCCGTCCCAGCCCCCGGCTTCATCGATCGTCTTGCGTCTGAAGATCCCGCCCGTACCGTTGAAGTTGAAGAACCTCCCCGAGAACGACCGCGCGGTGTGTTCGAGCATGAAGTGGGCGTCGAGAAGGATCGCTTCCACCCGTGTGAGAAGCGAATAGTCTCTGTTGAGGTATCCCCACCGCGCCTGGACCATCCCGACTTTTGGATCCGCGAAGTACGGGACCACCCGTTTCAGGAAATCGGGCGGAACGATGAAATCGGCGTCGAAAATGGCGACGAGTTCGTCGCCGGTTTTCTGGAGACCCGATTTGAGCGCACCGGCTTTGTAGCCCGTCCGGTCGCGCCGGTGGAGATAGAGGACGTTGAACCCTTGTCCGCGGAGCTTCTCCGCGGCCGCGTTTGCGATCTCCTGCGTTCCGTCGGTCGAGTCATCGAGGATCTGGATGGTGAGAAGCTTTCTGGGATACTCCAGATGGCCGACGCTTTCGATCACGCGTTCCGCGACGTAGTACTCGTTGTAGATGGGGAGCTGGATCGTCACCGTGGGGTAGTCCTCGGGACGAAGCGGCAGCGGCTTCGTCTTCTTTGCCCGCTTGTAGTACCGGTAGTACAGGTACAAGATAAAGTACCGGTGAAGACCATAGATCGAGAGCATCGCGAGGACGCCGAGATAAACAACGATCGTGATCCGGCTCAGCATTTCCATATTCTTCGAGAGCGCTTGAACCCTTCGAGCGCCCGTTACCGGGCGGCGGCCGTCATGTTCATGTCAAAGATCTTGAAAAGGAAAGCCCAGATATCGCTCGCCTCTTCGATACGCTTCGACGTGGGCTTACCGCTGCCATGACCGGCCTTCGTCTCGATCCTGATGAGTATCGGATTGTCTCCGGCGTCCGCCGCCTGGAGCGCAGCCGCAAACTTCTTGGCGTGCATCGGAACGACCCGATCGTCCGTGTCCGCCGTGGTGATGAGCGTCGCCGGGTACTTCACGCCTTTCTTGACATTATGAGCCGGAGAATAGGCGTAAAGGAACTTGAATTGTTCGGGGTCGTCCGAGCTCCCGTAATCCGACACCCAGTACCGTCCGACGGTGAACTTGTGGTAGCGAAGCATGTCGGTCACCGGCACCTCAGCGATCACAGCGCCGAAAAGACCGGGGTGCTGGATCATGCATGCCGCCACGAGAAGCCCACCGTTACTCCCGCCCTCGATCGCAAGCCGCGAGGAATTGGTGTACTTGTTGGCGATGAGCCACTCCCCCGCCGCGATGAAATCGTCGAACACATTCTGTTTCCGGCCGAGGGTCCCCGCCTGGTGCCACTCTTCCCCGTACTCGTCTCCGCCGCGGATGTTCGCAACGGCATAGACACCGCCGTTTTCGAGCCATACGAGGTTCGCGACGGAAAAATACGGGATCATGGCGGCGTTGAAACCGCCGTAACCGAAGAGAAGAGTGGGGTTATTTCCGTCGGGCGTCAACCCTTTCTTATGAGTGATGAACATCGGGACCCGCGTCCCGTCTTTCGACTGGTAGAACACCTGCTCGGTTTCGTACTTCGACCCGTCGAAGTCGATTTCGGGCCGGCGGAACACGGACATTTCGTTTGTCTTGAAATCGTAACGGAAAGAAGCCGACGGGTAGAGGAACGACGTAAATCCGAAGAACATCTCGGTGTCTTTCCTTTGACCGGAGAGACCCGAGACGGAGCCGATCGTGGGAAGCGCGATCTCCCGTGAGAACTCACCCGTGGTGTGGAAGATCTTCAGCACGTGATGAGCGTCTTGGAGATAGGCCGCGACGAGCTCGTTGTTGACCATCCTCACGTAGTGGAGCACATCCCGGCTCTCGTGTATCACGTCGCGCCAGTTCGCCCGGTCGGGGTTGTCCACGTCGATCGCGATCACACGCCCCCTCGGCGCATCGAGATCGGTGTGGACGTACCACACAGGGCCGATGTTGTCGATGACATCGTACTTGGCCTCCCCCAGCTCGAGGAGCTTTACGAATTGGCCTTCCTTCTCCACCTCTCTGTAGTAGATCCCGTTTCGCGGATCGGTGCCGTGTGAGACGTAGAGCCCGAGGTATTTGCCGTCATCGGTGACGAACGGGCCGAATCCCCACTCCTTGTGTTGGGGGTCCTCGTAGACGAGGATGTCGCTCGACTGCGGCGTGCCCAGCGTGTGCCAGTAGACGCGGTTGTAGGCGTTCTGGTCTTCTTCGGGCACCGTCCCCGCCTCCGGGAAGCGGTCGTAGTAGAAACCCGAGTGGTCGTGTTTCCACGCGACGCTGCTGAACTTGCACCACTTGATCGCTTCGTCGAAGTCCTTGCCCGTGTCGACGTGACGGATCTTGATCTCCTGCCAGTCGCTCCCGCTTGCGGAGAGACCGTAGGCGAGAAGCTTTCCGTCCTCGCTGTACGCGGCGTTGCTGACGGCGATCGTCCCGTCCTCGCTCAGTTTGTTCGGATCGAGAACGACCCCGGGGTCGCTCTCAAGGGTTTTTTGCGTGTAGAGGACCGACTGGTTCTGCAAACCGTCGTTCTTCGAAAAAAAGTACCGATCGCCACGTTTGTACGGGAGCGAGTATCGCGGGTAGTTCCACAGCTTCGTAAGCCTCTCTTCGATGACCGCCCGCGCGGGGATGCTCTCGATGAACTCCCGTGTGATTTTGTTCTCGGCCTCGACCCACGCCGTCGTCTCAGGGGAACCCGGATCCTCCATCCAACGGTACGGGTCGGGGACTTTTGTCCCGTGATAGTCGTCGACGACGTCCGACTGTCGGGCGGTCGGGTACGTAAACTTCGTGGCGGTCGTGCCCTGTGACTGGGCCGAAGAGACAGCGAGCCATGCAGCGAGCGCGACCGTCACTCCGAGGATGGTGAGCGCGAGACGCCCGGACGGGCGGCAGATGGTTTTCCGAAGGCGAGCGAAAGACATCGTCGAACCTCCTCATGTAGCCATAGCAACAAAGATTATGGTGAATTATACACCAACGCCCCTCGTTCGCATCAGCAAAACAATCCCCGCGCGACCGCATCGTACGCCCCGTTGTGCCGCGTCCTTCTGAGACACCGGGCCCCGCCCCTTGACAACCCGTGCGGCTGTGGTATCTTTTCCGTGGTTCCACACATCATTCATGGGGTGCTCGTCCGGAGCGGGACGGGCTGAGAGCATACCCTTTGAACCTGATCCGGATAATACCGGCGAAGGGACATCGCAGCTCCTGGCGCCGCCGGTGCCTCTTCGAAACAAGGGTCCGGCGGCTTTTGTTTGTGGGTCAAGCCTCCGGCCAGAAATCCGCCGTGACGAGAAGCCAGGAATCCCGCATGACCCGAATAGCGATGCAAAACGACCAACGGCATCGGGGAGAAACGCCCGTCGTTGTGATCGGCGGCGGGATCATCGGGCTCTCGCTCGGCTGGCAGCTTGCCCGGCGGGGGGTCCCCGTTGTCGTATGCGAGCGTGATCGAGCGGGACGTGCGGCGAGCTGGGCCGCCGCGGGGATGCTCGCTCCCCACTCCGAGGTGGGTTTCGAGGAAGAAGAGTTCCTCCGTTTGGGGATCGAGAGCTTGAACGAGTTCCCGCGGTTTCTCGACGAGCTCGAAGAGGATACGGGCCGGCGCGTCCCACTCGACGATCACGGGACGCTCATCGTCGGGTTCCACCGTGACGACACCGAGCGGATCCGGCGTTTGTACGAGTTCAGAGAGCACCTCGGGCTCGCTGTGAAATGGCTCCCCGGCACCGAAGGACGCGAGATCGAGCCGCTTCTCTCGCCAAAGATCACCGCGGCGATCTGGCTCCCCGACGACTGTCAGATAAACAACCGCAATCTCATCGACCGCTTGAAAGAAGCATTCGTCTCGCGGGGCGGTGTGCTGAGAGAACACACGCCGATTCAATCGGTCGTCGTGGATGGTGACCGTGTGCGTGGCGTGCGGACCGAAGACGGCGAGATCGCTTCATCGTCGGTCGTTCTTGCCGCCGGGTGCTGGTCGGGTCTCGTCGACGGCATCCCGGAAGCCATGAAACCCCCCGTTCGTCCGGTCAAGGGGCAGATCGTCTCGCTTCGCATGGAAAACGAATTCCGCTTCGAACACGTCGTTCGCGCGCCGGACGCGTATCTGCTACCTAAAGACGACGGCCGCCTCCTCGTCGGCGCGACTCAGGAGGAGATGGGCTTCGACGTGACGCCGACCGCCGGTCCCGTCATGCGGCTGCTCGAAAGAGGCTGGGAGGCGATCCCGTCGATCTATGACCTCGCCATCGACACGATCGAAGTGGGGCTTCGGCCCGGGAGCCGGGACAACGAGCCGCTCATCGGCTCGACGGAGATTCGGGATCTTTACTACGCGACGGGACACCATCGTCACGGGATACTCCTTGCGCCGGTGACGGCCTACGCGATGTGCGACGTGATCCTCGAGGGAAAAACCTCCGAGCTCCTTGCGCCGTTTCACCCGTCGAGGTTTCTCAAACCAAGAGGAAGACGGTAGCCGCCGATACCGTTCTCGCGGCGCGCCGGCGCGTGACACATGTCGCACTGAGACTAAAAACCACTATCGGGGAACAAACGATGGAACTGACGATCAACGGAGAGAAAAGAACAATCGACAATGTCGACACGCTCGAGGGGCTAGTCCAGGTTCTCGGGTTTTCGATCGAAAAGAGAGGCATCGCCGTCGCGGTGAACGATACGGTCGTTCCCAGAGTGGAGTGGGGGTCGACACAGATACAAGAGGGTGACACCGTCGAAGTCATCCACGCGGTTCAGGGCGGATGAAAACCGCAGCGGCGGCGACGTTGTCGAAATCACCGGCGCGCTCGCAGGTGGATGAAAGCCGCAACACAGTTTTTGTCGTAGCGTCAAAGAGGTTGTTCAATGGATTCACTAAAGATCGCCGATAGAACGCTTCAATCCCGTCTCATCCTCGGGTCGGCGCGGTACCCGAACCCGGAGACCATGCTCGAGGCCCTGAGGGCGAGCGGCACCGAGATGGTGACCGTCGCCATCCGCCGTGTCAACCTCAAGGACACGTCGGGTGAGAACCTCATCCAGCTTCTTCGCCGCGAGAAGTACTTCATCCTCCCAAACACAGCGGGGTGTTTCACCGCGACAGAGGCGGTGTTGACCGCGCATCTCGCGCGCGAAGCGCTCGAAACGAACTGGATCAAACTCGAAGTGATCGGCGATGACGAAACACTCTTCCCCGATGTTCCCGAGCTCCTCAAAGCGGCGGAACAGCTCATCTCCGAAGGCTTCGTCGTCCTTCCGTACTGCAACGACGATCCGGTGACCTGCAAGAAACTCGCGGGGCTGGGGTGTCCCGCGGTGATGCCCCTGGGCGCGCCCATCGGATCGGGGATGGGGATCCGCAATCCCTACAATCTGAGAATCATACGTGAGATGGTCGACACTCCCGTGATCGTCGATGCGGGTGTGGGGACGGCGTCCGACGTGGCCGTCGCCATGGAGCTCGGGTGTGACGGCGTGCTTCTCAACACGGCGGTAGCCGAAGCGGCGCATCCCGTCAAGATGGCGCGAGCGATGCGTCTCGCCGGTGAGGCGGGCCGTCTAGCGTACCTCGCGGGAAGAATCCCGAAAAAACTCTACGCCTCGGCTTCGAGCCCCCTCGAAGGGATGATCGGGTTCGAAGGACATGATTGACGCGCGCGGTGAAACGGGAGCGGCGCCGTCGAAGCGTCCAACGACCGGATCGGCAGGGCATGGTTGATTTTCGTCTCTATCTGGTCACGGATCGGCGAATGCTGCAGACGCGTGCGCTCGAGGACGCCGTCGACGAAGCGTGCAGCGGCGGTGTGCGTGCGGTACAGCTTCGCGAAAAAGACCTCGACGCGAAGTCGCTCTACGATCTTGCCGTCCGGCTTCGCCGCACGACCGCCTCGCGCGGCGCCGCACTCCTCGTCAACGATCGTATGGACATCGCGATGGCCGTCGGCGCCGATGGTATCCACTCGCCTGAAAACGGATTTCCCCCACCGGTGGTCCGGCGCCTTGCCGGCCGGCACGCCCTCATCGGTGTGAGCGCGCACTCGCTCGAACGCGCTCTCGAGGTGGAAAAAGAGGGCGCTGATTTCATCACGTTTGGGCCCATCTTCGAGACGCCGTCCAAGATGAAATACGGTCCGCCGCAGGGTCTCGAGATGCTGCGGAAGGTTACGGGTGAGGTGAGGATTCCCGTGTTCGCGATCGGGGGGATAACGCCGGAGCGCGCCGGGCAGTGCATCGGCCGCGGCGCCCGGGGCATCGCCGTCGTATCCGCCATTCTCGCGTCGAACGACATCGCGCGAACGCTCCGCGATTTCGAGAAGGTCCTGGGAACGCTGTAACAACGAGACGACTTATGACAAAACGAATCGGCCGCCTTCACGTGTTGACGAACGAAACGGTGCAGAGCCGTTTCACACACGCCGAGCTCGCCGAGATGGCGATCGCCGGCGGCGCGGATACGATTCAGTTTCGAGAGAAGAAGAGAAGCACAAAGGAGCTCGTCGCGATCGCCGAGTCGCTCCGGCGCGTGTGCCGCGCGAGAAACGTACCCCTCATCATCAACGACCGCGTGGACATCGCGCTCGCCGTCGATGCCGACGGAGTCCATCTCGGACAGCGGGATCTTCCCGTGGCCGTTGCGCGAAAACTTCTCGGCCCCGAAAAGATCATCGGCGGCACTGCGGCCACGCTCGATGAGGCGATCGCCGTCCAGAACGAAGGCGCCGACTACCTGGGGTTCGGACACATCTACTCCACCACATCCAAACAGAAACACGGAGCCCCCAAGGGGCCCGCGGCGTTGGCGGAGATTTGCGGCGCGCTTGCCATCCCCGTCATCGCCATCGGCGGTATCGATCAGGAGAACTTTCTTTCGGTGTTCGACGCGGGCGCCTGGGGAATCGCCGTCATCGCGTCGGTGTGCGCCGCGCCCGATCCGACACTCGCCGCGAGGGAACTCAAGAACGGGATCGATTCGAAGTTCAGACAAAGGAGTGAGTCGTGATCAAGCAAGCGCTCACGATTGCCGGTTCGGATTCCGGGGGCGGGGCGGGAATACAGGCGGACCTCAAGACCTTTCACGCCCACGGCGTCTTCGGCGCCTCCGTGTTGACGGCGATCACCGCGCAAAACACCGTCGCCGTCACACGCGCGTTCGACCTCCCGCTCGATCTCATCAAAGCCCAGCTCGACGCCGTGTTCGACGATTTGGATATCGCGGCGGCCAAAACCGGGATGCTCTCGTCCGCCGGGATCGTCGAGACGGTCGCCGGCGCGCTTCGAGATCGAAAATTCGAGAGGCTCGTGGTGGATCCGGTCATGATTTCGAAGAGCGGGTACAAACTCCTCAAGGACGACGCCATCGAGAGCCTCAAAAAGAACCTCCTTCCCCTCGCGCTCGTCGTCACCCCAAACATCCACGAGGCCGAGCTCCTCTCGGGTGTGCGGATCGATTCGGCGGAGAAGATGAAGCTGGCCGCCGGGAGGATCCGCGAATCCGGCCCGCAGAACGTCCTCGTCAAGGGCGGACACGCGCCGTTCGATCAGGCGGCCGATGTGCTTTTCGACGGAAACACCTTTCACAGGTTCACATCGGAATTCATCCAAACAAAAAACACGCACGGCACGGGGTGCACGTACTCCGCCGCGATCACAGCCCGCCTAGCGCTGGGTGAGCCGCTCCTTGCGGCCGTCGAGCACGCGAAGACATACATCACACAGGCGATCGCCCACTCGCTGCCGATCGGGAAAGGCCACGGCCCGACGAATCATTTCTATTTTCTGGGATCGAATGACTTTTTGAAGGGGTGAGAACCGTTTGGCGGGGTGGAGGGTCGTGGTGAGTCCCGCTCGCGCGGGTCCTGTCGGCCATCCGCCCGCTGCCGTGCTCGCTGGTGGGGAGCTGTTCTCGGGCCTTCGCTCCGCTTCGCTCGGCTTTCCGGCCTTGCGGCCGGACGGTCCTCGCTCGCTCCCGCGAAAGGTCCTGGAACAACCTTCCAAGCCGCAAACGAGCGAAACGCCCTTTACCAGTAGCGCTCGAGGTGGATCTGACCGGGATGCACACGCGTGTGCTCGGCGAATCCGTCTTTTTCGAGGAGCTTTACCACCGACTCGATCATCCCGGGGCTCCCGCAGAGGAAAACGTGTGTGTTTTCCGGTTTCGGCGCGAATCCCCATTTCTCCTTCAATTCGCCCGATTCCCACACTTGCTGAACATAGCCGGTTCTTCCCTTCCACGCGGTGACCTCGTTTTGCGGACGGCTGATTACAGGGATGTACGTGAAGTTGGGGTTCCTCCGTTCCAGAGCGAGCATCTCTTTCATGTAACCAAGATCCTGGCTCACACGGACCCCGTGGAAAAGCGCGATCTTTCGTTTCGTGTCCGGTCCGAGAATCGTCCGCAGCATGCTCACATAAGGGGCGATCCCCGCACCCGTAGCGACAAAGACGAGGTTCACACCCACCGGCGCCCTCGACAGGACAAACGTTCCGATGATCTTGGGGGATAACCACAACCGGTCGCCCGGTTGAAGATTGAAAAGCCGCGGCGTGAGCGAGCCGCTGTTGATGAGCACGAGATAGAACTCGAGATGGTCGCTCTCGAGAGGGCTCGAGACGATCGAGTACGCGCGTTTGATGAGTCTCTCGGGGTTCTTGAGCGGTGGCTCCGGATCGGCGCCGTTCCAGCGGGGTGCCGTCCCGGGAAGGCCCAGAGTCGCATACTGTCCCGTCTCAAAACCGGGGAGGGCCCACCCCTTCGGCGCCACGTAGACCACCCACACTCCCTCTCCAAGTTCGTGGCGCTCCGTAACGATGGCGTTGAGCTCTGATCTGGACACTGCGACCCCTCGCACCTTGGGGCGTGTATTGTAAACCGGAATAGCCATGTCGGGCTAGAACTTTGGAAATGTCTGGACAGCGTTTAAATGAGAAACCGAGATCGCGGAATCTGCGGCGGGCCAATCTCGACACCGTGGCCGCGGCATTGGCAAGTGAGTATACCGCTCTTCAGATTTTCGTCAACCGCGTAATCCCATTCCCGTTGACACGCCCGCACCGCGGCGGGATACTCAGGACTAGTCAAACGTCCGCCGCACCGCAACTCCATTGGACGCCGCGAAAACCATGCCTCCAGAAACGATACCGGCTCTCTTTCTCAACGTCGTCGCAGCCTACGACAAGCCGGATGCCTTTCAGCGCAAAGTACAAGGAACATACGTCGACATCTCGCACCGCGACACGCTCGCTTTGGTAAAGAAAACAGCGTGCGGTCTGCTCGCCCTGGGTCTGGTAAAGGGCGACCGCGTTGCCCTTCTCTCGGAGAACCGTCTCGAATGGGCGGTTGCCGATTTGGCGATTCTTTCTGCGGGGTGCGTCAACGTTCCGATTTACCCGACCCTTCCACCACACCAGGTCGAGTACATTCTTCGCGACTCGGAGGTCCGCGCGGCGTTCGTGTCCGGGCGCGGACAGTTCGAGAAGATCGACACCCTACGGGGGCACCTCCCCAATCTTCAGCATGTTTTCTCTTTCGAGCGCATCGAGGGCCAAACGCGCGTTTTGACGCTCGACGAGTTGATGCAACGGGGCGCCGCCGTAGGTGACCCGTCGTTATTCGAGAAACGAATTGCGACCATCGGCGCGGACGACTGGGCGAGTGTGATCTACACCTCCGGGACCACGGGCGATCCCAAAGGCGTCGTCCTGACTCATTCGAACTTCGTCTCGAACGTGATGAGCTGTACAGAAACGTTTCACGTTGATGCCGGCGACACCTGTCTCTCTTTTCTTCCCTTGAGCCACGCGCTCGAGCGGACCGGCGGGTACTACGTGCCCCTCTACAGAGGAGTAACGATCGCCTACGCGGAGAATTTCAATACCGTTCTCCAGAACCTTCGCGAGGTGCATCCCACGTTTCTCGTGAGCGTCCCGCGCTTTTTCGAAAAGGTATACACACGGATCATGGACAAGGCGAACGCAGGTTCTTCGGCAAAGAAGAGACTGTTCTTTTGGGCCGTCGGTGTCGGAACAACCCACACCGGGCAGCCGATGGGAACGCGCCCCCGGGCGGCGATCGGAATCAAGCGCTGGATCGCGGACACGCTCGTCTTCAGAAAGATAAGGGCCCAGACCGGTGGAAGACTCCGGTTTTGCATCTCGGGCGGGGCCCCGCTGCCGCGGGAGATCGCGGAGTTCTTTTGCGCGATCGGGCTTCCCGTTCTGGAGGGATACGGGACAACCGAAGCGTCTCCCGTTTTGGCGGTCAACACGCTCGACGAATTCAAGATTGGGACCGTCGGCCGACCGCTTCCCGGTGTCGACATCAAAATCGCCGAAGACGGCGAGATCCTCGCGCGCGGCCCCAACATCATGCATGGGTATTTCAACAAACCCGAACTCACGCGCGAAGCGCTGCGCAACGGTTGGTACCACACCGGCGACATCGGGCACATCGACGCCGATGGTTTTCTCGTGATCACCGATCGGAAAAAAGACCTCATCGTCACCTCCGGCGGAAAGAATGTCGCTCCCCAGCCGATCGAGTGGCTTCTCAAGACGAGCGACTACATCGCCGAGGTGATACTCATCGGAGACAAACGGAGGTTCGTTTCGGCGATCATCGTCCCCAACTTCGAGAAACTCCACGCATTCGCCGACGCGGCGGGCATCTCCTCCGGAAGCGACGCGGAACTCGCTCGCCACCCGGCGGTCATCAAGAAAATCGGTGACGAAATCAAAAGCAAGAGCGAACACCTCGCCGGTTACGAACGCGTGAGGAAATTCATCCTGCGGGAAAAAGACTTCTCGCTCGAAGACAACGAGCTCACGCCGACGTTCAAGGTCAGACGCCGCGTGGTGGAGAAGAAATACGAGAACGAGATCGACACCCTCTACCGCGACTAGATTCGTCTCCCCCTGATCACCTCCGCCCTTCGAGGGCACAGGTCTTGCGAAGACCCGTGTTGCCGATTCAGAGAAGCAACACGGGGGAAAGCATGATCCACAGAGAGCGACCGACCCACCACCGCAAGCGACCGAGCAACAGAGGGATTTTGAAGGCCCTCCCGGCCCTCGCACTGCTGTTCGTCATGTCGTGCTCCGGCGCCCCAAGGCACCAGACCCGCCCCGGAGACGCCGGGCCGCCCGAGCCGAACCGCCAGGAGATTGTGCGATTTGCAAAAACGTTTGTCGGAACACCCTACCGCCAGGGCGGAACAAGTCGCAAAGGAGTCGATTGTTCCGGTCTCGTGTTCGCCGTCTACCGCGAATTCGACATCCGTCTTCCAAGGACGTCGCTCGATCAGAGCCGTATCGGCGACCAGGTGGACCGCTCGGGACTAAAGCTGGCTGATCTCTTGTTCTTCAAAACGTCCCGAAGAGAGTCCGTCACACACGTGGGGATCTACATCGGCGGCGGCAAATTCGTCCACGCGTCGACAAGCGAACGAAAAGTCCGCATCGATGCGTTGAACGACGACTATTACAAACGCCGGTTCACGGTAGCGCGACGTATCGTGGACGGGTGAGCGGAAGAGCCACCATCGAGACACGCAACCCCCTGGTGCTTCTTTCCAACTAGACCCCACCGTTCGCCGAGCCGCCGTACCCAACCCCAGCGCGAATGCCTCGTTCGAAATTCCCTTGACACCCTTCCCCCCGCCGTGTTCCACTGATTCGGCACGTGCAGAAACTTCTGCAATCGACTTGTTTCCAAGGAGATACATATGGATAACCCGCAACGCCAGCTTGGTAATCCCGTTGATGTTTTCATAAACGGTTGGGGCCGTATGGGTGTCTTCTGGGGCGTGGGAAAAGTCCAGGCCGAGATACAGGCGCTCCTCTATTTGAGCCCCCGCCCACTCTGCCTCGACGAGATGTCCGAACGTCTCAAGACGAGCCGGAGCAACATCAGCTTGAACGTCCGTGCCCTCCAGGATCTCGGCGTCGTTCGGAAAGTAATCGTCCCCAGCGACCGAAGGGACTACTACGCCGCGGAGACCGAGCTCGACAAAGTGGCGCGGCGGCTGGCGGCGGCGAAGAAAAAGCGCGAACTCGATCCCGCGCTCGACGTTGTCGCGCGGACGATCCGGGCGGCTCACGCCCTGTCGCGCGAGGACGACGGCGGCCCGGGAAACGTAAACGGCGCGGTCGACACCAAACGCCTTGAGCAGCTCAAAGATCTGATGGAGAAGATCGGTGATATCCTCGAGACGTTCATCGACGACAAGACGGCGGGCGGCGGTTCGCGGGACGCCATGAAAACCAGAAACACATAGAGGGTCTATCGACACATGCTGGATGCTCTGAGGAAATACGATTCGATGAACTCGGTCATCGACCGGTGCAACTCCCGCGTGCTCGACGTCATTCAAGCGAGCAACGTCCGCGAGGCGAAGATCGCGGCGGAGAGCTTCAAGAATGGGGGCAAACGGATTCGGCCCGCGTTGATGATCCTCTCCTCGCTCGTGGACACGGGGGGGCCGATCGACTCCGTAGAGCCCCCGCTCATCGATCTCTCGGCCGCCATCGAGCTCGTTCACCTCGCGACGCTCTTCCACGACGACGTCATCGACGGTGTGGAAAGCCGGCGGGCGCAAGCAAACGCGCGGATGAAATATGGAAACCACGTTTCGGTTCTCGCGGGTGATTTCGTTCTCGCCGAAGCGCTTCTCCTCGTCCAGAAGAGCGGTCTTCTCCACACGATGCCCGAGTTCTTGCGAACGATCCGCGTCCTCGTCCAGGGCGAAAGCCGGGAGACTCTTCACAAGTTCGATTTCGGCATCAACGAAGCGATCTACTACGAGATCATCTCCGAGAAAAGCGCGTCGCTCTTTGCCTTGAGCTGCAAAGTCGGGGGGCTCAGCCGCCGATCGGAGTACTCCGACCTTCTCGGTCACTTCGGATGGAACCTCGGCATGGCGTTCCAGATGATCGACGACCTCGATGACATGTTGGACCTTCCCCGGGGGATGCTCGACTGCGATTTGAAAAACGGGTATCTCGCGCTCCCGTTGATCCGCACGCTGGGCAACCTGAGGGACGGGTATCGCGAGAAGCTCATCGATACGATCCGCACGGGCGACTTTACACTGGAAAACGAGCGACAGATCGTCGCGTTGTGCCGGGACCACGGGGGATTCGAGGTTGCCGCGCTCGAGATCCAAAAACATCTCGACCGGGCCTCCCAGGCGATCGCGCGTTTCGGCGGCGGAGGCGATGCGCGAGATCTCCTCGGCGCGATCGTCCTCGATCTCAGGGCGTACTCGGACATGCAAATGAACGACTTCACCACATTCACGGAGACGCGCGCGTAGACCGGCTTCACTCGTCACTCCCACGATCCAGAATCGGTTTCGTGATGGAAAGGGGTGTCAAACTTGCCAGCACGGAAGAGTCCTCACCCGCAACTTCTCGCCCTCAGACCCCATTTCGAGAAGTGGGAGAAGGTCAAGGACTGCGCCGACCAGTTCATCGACATCATGCTCAACTACCGCCAGAGCGGGCACCCCGGCGGTTCCCGTTCCAAGGTGCACGCGTTCGTCGCCACACTCCTCGGCGGGTTCATGCGCTGGGACATCCGTCATCCGGAGAAACCTTTCTCGGACCGTTTCATCCTCGTGGCCGGCCACACCGTTCCGCTCATCTACGGGACCTTTCCCATTTTCTTCGAGGCGCTGAGAGCGAAGCACGAAAAAACAGGCGACGATCGCTACCTCGTCCCGGATGCGGAAGAACGCGCGTTGTACTGGGAGGATCTCCTCCTCTTCAGACGAAACAAGGGGCTCCCCGGTCACGCCGAGATGGAGGGCAAGACGCTTTTCCTCAAGTTCAACACGGGCCCGTCGGGACACGGATCGCCCGCCGCCGCCGGCGAGGCGTTCGCGCTCAAACGAGCCGGCGCGGATGGGGTCAAGGTGTTCGCCTTCGAAGGAGAAGGCGGGCTCACGCCCGGCGCCGCGCACGAAACGATGAACTCCGCGTGGGGGCTCGGTCTTGCCAATTTATTTTACGTGGTCGACTGGAACGACTACGGGATCGATCCCCGCCCGTACAGCTCGGTGATCGACAAAACACCGGGCGAATGGTTCGGAGCACACGGATGGCGCGTGTGCAAGGCCGAAGACGGGAGCGATTGGGAAACGGTGACGGGCGCGCTCGTCGATCTCGTCCAGGGCGAGAACCCGGAGAAGCGCCCAAACGTGATGTACATGAAGACGAGGAAGGGCCGCGGCTACCTCAAGTACGACTACGCCTCACACGGATCGCCCCACAAGATGAACTCGGACCTCTTCTGGCAGACGAAGCTCCCCTTCATGGAGAAGTACGGGGTTCGGTTCGAGGGTTACGGCGAACTTGCTCCCGACGATCCCGCCGCGGTCCGCGATCAGATGCGCGCCAATCTGAAGATCGTCGCCGGTGTGATCCGGGCCGACGAAGCGCTTGTCGACTACCTCGCCGAAACACTCGTCTCGACGGGCAACTCGGTTCCCGAGAAACTCCCCTCTTTCAAACTGGACGTTTCGAGGAACCCCCTCGATGACCCGAGGCTCTGGGATTTCGAGAACTACCCGAAGGAGCTCTACGCCCAGCCCGGAGAGAAGAAACCCAACCGGGCGGCGCTCGAGACGTTTGGATCGTGGGTGAACGCGTGGTGCCGGAGAGAGTACGGCCGTCCCCTTTTCATCGCGATGAGCGCCGACCTCGCCGACTCGACGAACATCGCCGGCTTCGCCAAGGACTTCGGAGAGAGCAAGGGTTATGGGTGGTACGACCGCGATTCGAACCCCGATGGCGCGCTCCTTCCCCAGACGATCACCGAGTTCACGAACGCGGGGATCACCGTGGGGATCTCCTCGGTGAACTTCGGCGACAAACCGTTCGAGAGGTTCAACGGTTTTCTCGCTGCGTGCTCGACCTACGGTTCGTTTTCTTACCTCAAGTACGGTCCGATGCGGCTCTTCAGCCAGCTCGCGCAGGATTCACAGATAAAGGTCGGTCAGGTACTCTGGGTCGTGGGACACAGCGGGCCGGAAACGGCGGACGATTCGCGGACTCACTTCGGTGTTTTCTCGCCGGGAGTGACGCAGCTCTTTCCCGACGGTCACGTGATCGACGTCCACCCCTGGGAGCACAACGAAGTGCCGGTCGTCATCGCCGCGGCGCTTCGGACGGGCACGCCGATCGTCGCTCTCCATCTCACCCGCCCGCCGATCGGCATCCCCGATCGCCGGGCTCTGGGAATGCCCTCCCATTTCGAAGCAGCCAGAGGAGCCTATGTCATACGGCCGTACCGCGAGGATCTGCCTCGTATGGGTACGGTCGTCGTCCAGGGGACGTCGACGACGAACAATGTGATCAGGATTTTGAAGAAGCTCGACGACGAAAAAATAAACGTCAAAATCGTCGCGGCGATAAGCCCGCAGCTCTTTGCCATGCAGGATGAGGATTACAGGAGAACCGTCTATTCCGAATCCGACCGCATGGACGCGATGGCCGTCACGAACCGCGCGAGACGGCTCATGGCAGACTGGATCGACCTGTCCCTTTCGGGCGCTTACACGCTGAGCTCCGATTGGGACAACCGATGGCGCACGGGGGGCACGCTCGACGAGGTCCTCGAAGAGGCCCATCTATCTCCGGATCACATTCTCGCGGGGATAAGGCGCTTCGCGATGGAGAGGGAGAAGCGGCTCGAGCGGCTGGCTCATATCGTCCAGGAAATCTGGAAGGCACGAGGATGATTCTGCGGGGAGATCGAATCGGCCGACCGGGTCATTTGCAATTGCCAGCGCGGGGCCGAATCCCATATACTGCGACTGCGATCCGCAACGGCATATGATTGAGTCTCGATGACACCGCAAGACGATTCCGTCGTGCGCGTTCCCGGAGTGAGAGCCTGACACGATGATTGGAGACATAGTCTTTCCCGAACCCCATCACACCGCCGCTGCGGAGGTCGTTTTCGGTCTGTTGGAGACCCGGGTCGGCCAGAAGCGCAGGGCGATCACGATCGCCGGCGAGTCGGGCGCGGGGAAATCGGAAATCGCCCTTGAGCTCGCGCGGTTGTTCGCCGGTGTCGGAAAGAGGTCGATCATTCTTCAACAGGACGATTATTTCTTTCTCCCGCCCAGAACGAACGAGGAAAACCGAAGGAAGAGCATCAAGAGCGTCGGCCTCGCCGAGGTCAACCTCGTGCTGATGAACGAGCACATCAGGCGGTTCAAATTCTCGCCGAACGAGAAAATCGAAAAACCGCTGGTGATCTTCGAAGAGAACCGTATCACGAGGGAAACGCTTTCCCCCGCCGATATCGACCTCTTCATCGCCGAAGGAACGTACACGACGCTGCTCAACCACGCCGACTACCACGTATTCATCGATCGGACCTACGAAGACACCCGAGCGCATAGAACGGGCAGGGGCCGCGACCCGCTCGACGAGATTTCCGAGCGGTTTCTCGAGATCGAACACAGCATCATCTCGAAGCACAGGAGCCTCGCCGAGATCATCGTCAACAAGGACTACTCCGTCACGTGGGTCGAGAAGTAGACCCCAAACCCGAAGAATCGAGATCGCCATGCCGAAGGTAACACGCGTTTGCATGCTGAGCGTTCACGGCCATTTCGACCCCGTCCCGATCCTCGGCGCCACGGACACAGGCGGTCAGGTCACATACGTTCTGGAACTGTCCAAGGCGCTCGCCGAGCTGGGCGTCTCGGTGGACATCTACACCCGCCGGTTCGACGGGAGATCCGAGATGGATCCGGTCAACGGCGACGTGCGCGTGATCCGCATCTCGTGCGGGGGGAACGTGTTCATACGGAAAGAGGATCTGTTCCCCCACCTCGACGAATACGCCGGCAACATGACGCGATACATGGAGACACGCGGTCTCGGTTACGATCTCATCCATGCGCACTACTGGGACGCAGGTTACGTCGGAATGAATCTCGCCGAGCGGTTGCAGCTCCCCTTCATCTACACGGCGCACTCTCTGGGCGCCTGGAAAAAGGAGCGGATGGGCGGGGACCCCGCAGAGATGGAAAAGCTCTTCAAGTTCTCGCAGCGGATCCGTTGGGAGAACGAGATTTTCCGAAGGGCGACCGCTCAGACGGTGACCACGCTCGACGGTCAAGAGACATACAGGCGGTTGTACGGTTTCGAAAGCGACGATCTCGTCGTCATCCCCCCGGGGGTCGATGTCCGGCGGTTTCGCCCCGAGCCGTCCGTACCGGCGCCGGAGATCGACACGCCGGAGAACTACATCTTCGCGTTGAGCCGGATCGATTCGAACAAGGGGCTCGACTATCTGATACGGGCGTTCGACCGGGTCGGGCGCGCGAGCAACACCCGGCTCCTCATCGGCGGCGGATCGAAAGACCCAAAGAAGCACGAGATCGAGGTGAGAGAGAAGCTCGTCGAACTCGTGGGCTCACTCGGGCTCGAGAAACGCGTCACGTTTGCCGGGTACATCCCCGACGAGCACCTCGACACGTACTACCGAAACGCCCGCGTGTTCGTTCTCCCTTCGAAGTACGAGCCCTTCGGGATGACGGTGCTCGAGGCGATGGCCTGCGGCACGCCGGTGGTCGCCACCGGTCACGGAGGCCTGCGGCACGTGCTCACGAACCGCCGGGACAGTCTTCTCGTCGATCCGTCGGACGCCGAAGAACTCTCCTCGGCGATCCTGGAGATCCTGAACGACGAATCGCTCGCCGGCCGTCTTCGAGCCGCGGGGCTCGAGCTCGTCGAAAACCGCTTTTCCTGGCAGAGTATCGCAAAGCGAACACTTTCGTTTTACGGGAAATACGCGCCGTAGCGAGGAGAAAGACTTTGACGCGCCGCGGGATTTCTATTAGATTTTTTTCGCTGGGGCGGGTGCGGGAAAGCCTCGACGTCCCCGCGTACCGTTTGGATTCCCAACATTCGACAACGCCACGTCACTCGGAAGCTTCACGGAGAACCCCTGCGAGAAGGAGGTAACATGAGAGACCTTTCCCTCTTTACGTTGACCACGGTGGTCGCGGTCGGGCTCGTCATGATGAGCTTCGGCGCCGCTGCGGCGCAGCAGAAGGCGAACCCCGTCGTCATGATGAAAACGAGCTCCGGCGACATCGCGGTCGAGCTCTACCCCGACAAGGCGCCCGAAACAGTGCAGAATTTCCTCTGGTACGTGGACAACAAGTTCTACGACGGTTTGATTTTTCATCGCGTGATGTCCAACTTCATGATCCAGGGCGGCGGGTTCACCAAAGACATGGTAAGAAAAGAAACCAAGCCCGCGATAAAGAACGAAGCGGACAACGGGCTGTCGAATCTGCGGGGCACGATCGCGATGGCGCGGACGGGCGATCCCCACAGCGCCAGCTCGCAGTTCTATATCAACGTCAAAGACAACCAGCCTCTCGATTTCAAGAGCAAGGCTACCCCTGCGGGCTGGGGTTACTGCGTGTTCGGAAAAGTGATCAGCGGGATGGACGCCGTCGACAAGATCCGCCAGGTCCCGGTGACGACCAAGAACGGTTACGAGAATGTGCCCGTCGAGCCGGTCGTCATCCAGAAAGCCTACAAGATGGCGCCGGATGAGATCCAGGCCCTGAAAGCGAAGAGCAAGAGCCCTTGAGATCTCGTTTTCGCCGTTCTTGGACCGAAGCAAAGAACCGCCGGGAGAGACTTCCGGCGGTTCTTCTTTGTGAAATTTTCGCAGCGAGAGCCGGCCCGCGATCCGCGTCACCGGCATCGACTCATGTTTTCTTTCCGATCAAACTGAGAAACCCGTCCTCGTCGATCACACGGATCCCCAGCTTTCTCGCTTTCTCGAGTTTGGAACCCGCTTTCTCTCCGGCGACGACACACGTCGTCTTGCTCGAAACCGTATCGGATGTCTTCCCCCCGCGTTTTCTGACCTCCGCCTCCGCTTCGTCCCTCGCCATGCGGGAGAGCGTTCCCGTAAAAACGAAGACTTCTCCCTCGAGGTCCGAACTCTCCGCTGGCGCGGCGGACTCGCAGCGCACCCCGGATTCGATCAGTCGCTTGATCATCTCGCGGTTGCGCCTGTCGGCGAAGAACCGGGGGACTTCTTTGGCGATGACGGGCCCGACGCCGTAGATCCCGGAGATTTCATCCTCCGCGGCGTCCCGAAGAGACTCGAGCGTCGGGAAATGTCCGGCGAAAATCTCGGCAACAGTGACCCCGACGTTTCGAATCCCCAACGCGAACACGAGACGCGTGAGCGTGGTCTCTTTCGACCCCTCGATCGCGCTCACGATGTTTTCCGCCGACTTTTCCGCCATTCGCTCGAGCGGGACGAGATCGTCGACGGTGAGCCGGTAAAGGTCGGCGGGATTTTTCACCAGACCGGCATCGACGAGCTGCCCGATGAGCTTCTCCCCAAGACCCTCTATGTCCATCGCCTCCCGCGAGGCGAAGTGACGGATCCGCTCCTTCACCTGTGCGTCGCATTCGGAGTTGGGGCATCGGGTCGCCGCTTCACCTTCCTCGCGCACAACGGGTGTGCCGCACACCGGACACTTTTTCGGCATTCTGAAGGGTCTCTCGTTTCCCGTTCTGAGTTCGGGGATGGGGGCGACGACCTCGGGTATCACATCACCCGCCCGCCTGATGAATACCCAATCCCCGACGAGCACCCCTTTCTTCTTGATCTCATCCTCGTTATGAAGAGTGGCGTTCGATACCGTGACCCCGCCCACAGCAACCGGCTCGAGCCGCGCAACGGGGGTGAGCGCGCCGGTGCGGCCCACCTGTATGTCGATGCCGATGATACGGGTTCGCTCCTCGTGCGGCGGGAACTTCCACGCAACGGCCCAACGCGGCGACCGGGCCCTCACTCCCGCTTCCTTCTGAAGATCGAAGTCGTTGAGCTTCGCCACCACGCCGTCGATTTCGTACGGGAGCGACGGACGTTTCGCAAGAAGCTCGTCGTAGAACGCCGCCACTTCATCACGTGTCCGGCAGCGTTTGGACTCTCTGTTCGTCGGGAGACCCCATGCGCGCGCCGCTTCGAGAAACTCCCACTGAGTGGCGTACGGACGAGCCTCGAGCTTGCGGGCGGAGCGCCGTGCCCGGGGCCCCGCGGTCCCCCCGAGACCGTAGATGACAAACTTGAGAGGGCGCGATGCGGTCACTTTGGGGTCGAGTTGTTTGAGCGAACCGGCGGCGAGATTCCGCGGATTGGCGTAGACTTTTTCGCCGAGCTTCATCTGCTGGTCGTTCAGCCGCTCGAAATCCGCTTTGTCCATGAACACCTCGCCGCGCACGTTCAGGTACGCTGGGGCTCGCCCGCCGCGGAGCCTCAACGGAATCGGACGGACGGTTTTGATGTTCTCCGTGATGTCTTCGCCGTTCACGCCGTCTCCCCGAGTCGCCCCCTGCACGAGAACACCGTCTTGATAAACGAGCTCCACCGCGACACCGTCCATCTTGGGTTCGCAGACGTAGTCTTCTCCGCCCGCATCGCCCACTTCACGTATGAGCCGTTCTCTCCACTCGATGAATTCATCCCTGTTCATGGCGTTCTCGAGCGAGAGCATCGGCACGTCGCGCTTGACGACGTTGAAACCCTCTTGAGGCGCCGCCCCGACTTTCTGGGTTGGCGAATCGCGCGTCACGAGTTCAGCGTGATCACGCTCGATCTCGAGGAGCCGCCGGAAAAGCCGGTCGTACTCCGCGTCGGCGATCACTGGATCGCTCAACACGTAGTAACGGTAGTCGTGATACCGGATCTCTTCCTTGAGTTTCGAGATCTCCTCTTCGATGGACCGTTTCGGCGACATCTCTCCTCCTCGCCGCCATCTTCCTCACCATGTGAGGAACGGTCGCAGCTCCCGTCGTCCCGCTCGTCGTGCGCGACCGCGCTTTTCGCAAGTGAGGAACAATTGTTTTCCCGTTTCATCACGAGCATACCAGAACGAGTCGTGTGTGTGTAGCCGGTTAGAAAGTAAATTGCATCTTGAAAAGAGCGCGCGATTCTGATAACAGATGTGAAAGGCTTCTATCCCGTTGCGACTCGCCACGGTGGAGCACTGCCCATCCGGGGGGGATGGATTGGGATCGACAACTTCCATGAACGACACAGACCTTCGGACGCCGGGTTCGGGGGACCAGACGCGGAGGATCGGCGAGCTCGAGCGTCTCGGCCCTGACGGAAGAGAGGCGCTCGTCCTCGGTGTCGATGCCCCGGGATTCGAAGACCTCCCCTTGGACCGGAGAGTGTTCGCCTATTATCTCTACCGCGCCGCCATCGCGGGGAACGACATCCTCTACGGGCAGAACCACCGGAACGCGCTCGAAATCAAACATCTCCTGGAAGCGGTTTTCACCCATTCGCGCGGTTTGTCCGGCGACACCAGGGATGCTCTCCACGAATACCTCAAGCTCGTCTGGATTCATCACGGGTACTACAACCACTACACCCATACGAAGTTCGTTCCCCTCTCACTGACCCCCGATGGACTCCGCGGGGCTATCCAATCCGCAGTGGCGGAGGGCGCGAGGATGCCGTTGAAATCGGGAGAGACGATCGGGCAAAAGCTCGCTCGTCTCGAGCGGACGATCTTCGACCCGGATTACGAACCGATCCAGACGAACCAGTCAGAGGGTGCGGACATCGTCGCGACGAGTGCGGTCAACTTCTGGGACCCAGGCATCACGCAGAAGGATATCGACGCGTTGCCCGTCGAGTGGCGGCACCGGCTCAATGTGCGTTTCGCCCAGAGGGACGGCGAGATCATCCCCGAGGTCTACAAGATCGGCGGTCTCTTCAGCCGCGAGCTCGAAGCGGTGAGCCACTTTCTCAAACTTGCTCAGCCGCTCTCCGAGGGGGACGATCAGAGACGGTCGATCGAACATCTTCTCGATTTCTACCGTACGGGCGACGAGAACCTTTTTCGACAGCACAGTATCTTCTGGCTCGAATCGAATCCGGTGGTCGATTATCTCAACGGGTTCATCGAGCAGTACCTCGACCCGCGGGGCATCATCGGCAGCTTCGAGGCGAACGTGAACTGCCGCGCCGGTGCGTCGGTGGCGGCTCGCATCGCGGAGAATGCGCTCTACTTCGAAGAAAGGATGCCGTGGCCCGAAAGGTACAGGCGGTCGATCGTGCGCAACCCGGTCGCCAACGTCGTCAACGTTCTCGTGGAGACGGGAGACGCGGGGCCGATCTCGTCGGCTGCGTACAATCTTCCCAATTACAATGACATACGAAGGGATCACGGGAGCAAGAACGTCATCCTTCTGAACATCGAGAACACGCAGTCACAGAACTTCCTCGAGAAAACGGTCAACGAGTTCTACCTTCCCGAGTACCAGAAAAACGTTTTCGAGTTTTTCATTACGAAAGCGCGGCCGCTCCAGGTGTACATGCACGAAATCATCGGCCACGGTTCGGGACAGCCCGATCCGGATCTGGCGGTCGACCCGCGAACGACGTTGGGACGCGTGTACACCGCACTCGAGGAGTGCCGCGCGGACCTCGTCGCCCTCTACCACATGTCGGATCCAAAGCTCGTCGAAATCGGGGCGCTCAGCGCGCAAGAACAGCGCAGCGTCGTCGAAACGGCATACATCACGCATACGCAGGGGTGGCTCCTGCGGTACGACCAGGTCGTCGGCATGGAGGTGCGAGAGGCGCACAACAAAGCTGATCAGCTCACCCTGATGTATCTCGTCGAAAACGGCGGCGATGCCAACAAGGATTTCGGTTTGGACGTGGTCGAAGCCGACGGCAAGATTTACGTCAGGGTAAGAGACGCCTCAAAGGTTCGCGAGGGGATGAGCGAACTGCTGGCCAGGCTCCAGGTGATGAAATCCACCGCTGACTACGAGGGCGCCGCGGAGCTTTTCGACCGGTTCGGCACAACCGTCAATCCGGAGTGGCATCGAAACATCGTTGCGCGGCTCGCGGCGCTCAAAGTCCCGAAGATGAGAGCCTTCGTTTTTCCACGTTTGGAACCCGTCGTCGAGAACCGCGAGATCGTTGACGTTCGCATTCACTTCGACGAAGACCTCACCACCCAGCAGCTCCGTTTCAGCAGGCTGCCGCGTGTCCTCGAAAGAACGCCGAACAATTGACCGGAGCGCCGCTCAGAGGAGCTTCTCTTCGTGGAGGTAATTGCGAAGGGCTTTCAGATGCTCCCACGTCACCGTCTTCTTGGTCGGATCTCGCAGGAGAAACGCGGGGTTGTACATCACCATGAATTGGATGCCCGGAAAGCGAGGGACGGTGAAAAATCTCCCCGCTTCCTGCCCCATCTTTGTATCGGCTCTGGCGGAATCAACCCACTTGAGCGCCACGGCTCCGAGGAGAAGGATCACCCGGGGTTTCATGACCGAGATCTGTTTCTCGAGGAAAGGGAAACAGGCGTCCACCTCTTCCTTGGAGGGAGAACGATCCGCCTCGGGTTTGCACCGGACGACGTTCGTGATGAGCACGTGCCTGTCCGGATCGAGGCCGATCGCCTTGAGCATCTTGTCGAGGAGTTCCCCCGCTCTTCCGACGAACGGCTTGCCCACACGGTCCTCGTTTTCACCGGGACGCTCGCTGATGATGAGGATCGGCGCTTCGGGATTTCCCCGGTCGATGACGATGTTCGTCCGGTTGTAGGAAAGCGTGCAGCGCTGGCAGTTGTATTTCGACAGCCTCTCCTTGTACTCGCCGTAGGTCTCCGCCGCGAGAATCTGATTGAGCTCGGCATCAAAAAGATCGATCTGCATGGTCGCCTCTCGTCCGGGATTCGGCGCTTGCCTTCGATAACCCGAGACGGTACATTTTTCCCATGATCTTCCACCAAATCGATGCGGGAGGCGACAGAAATTTTGCGTATCTCATGGCGGACGGAGAACACGGAATCGCCGCGCTCTTCGACCCTCCGCCCGACGCGTCCCGTTACCTCCCGCTCGTCGAGAAGCACAGGCTAGAGGTCGCCTACATCATCGCCACCCACGGACACGATGACCACACCTCGGGGATGTCGGAGGCGAAGAAACGGGTCGGCGGGCGGACCGTCGCCTGCGGAGAGAGCCGCGTGAACGCCGACATTCGCGTCGGCGACGGCGACACCCTCCGGCTTGGAACCATGACGCTCACCTTCATTCACACGCCCGGGCATACCGACGATTCGATGTGCGTCCTCGGCGGAAAAAAACTTGTGACCGGCGACACGCTCTTCGTGGGGAAGGTCGGAGGCACCGGCTATGGAGAAGACGCACGCAATGAATACGACAGCCTCCACAACAAACTCATGACGCTCGACGACGACGTCGAGGTCTACCCGGGACACAACTACGGCGTGAAGCCCGCATCCACCATCGGTCATGAACGAAGAACGAACCCGTTCCTTTTATGCGGTTCGTTCGAGTCGTTCTTGGAGCTCAAGAGGAACTGGCTCGAGTACAAAAAGGAGCACGGAATTTCGTGAGGGCACTCCCCGTGCCGTAGATAATTCTCCGCGCCCCCCCGCCGAGAATCTCAGGGCACGCATCTTGCAGTTTCGGCCCGCAGAGGTCCTCAATCCCTTGTCTCCAAAAAACTTAGAACCGGCGGTGAGTTCGATGAACGACCAGTTTTCCCCCATTACGGAAAAAATCCGTGCACTCAAAACGTCCATTGTCTCGCTCCTCGAGACGACACGCGACGAGGGTGTCCCCGCCGACAGCTTGCGACCGATCAAATCACTCATCGTCGAAGAGTACCAGAAACTGTTGAACGAGGGCGCCAAACAGCTGCTCAAAGACGACTTCGTCGGATCCGAAACGGTCATACACTCGGTCGAAGACGCCTACGCCGCGTGGCGGGCGATCGACGCGTCGTTTCGCGAGACGTTCTCCCTCGCCTATGCCGGCAAGATCCCGCGGCAGAACCTTCTCATCGACGACGTCCACGCCGAGCTCCGCCAGAGGATCGGAGATTCCACGGCGGCGCTCTATACCCGTCTGTACACGCTCTGGACCGATCACCTCGAAGGCAGGCCGTGGGATGCCCATTTGTCGGCGAGCGTCAAACACGCCGACGCGGATGAGCTCAACAAAAGTCTCCACTGTCTGGTTCACGGGGATCATCTCGACGTCGAGGATGCCCTCGCGGCGCTCACCGGCCCGCTTCGTTACGTCTTCGCCGACTACATCGAACATCGGGAAGAACCCCTCGAACTCCTCGAAGAGAGCCTGTGGATGCGCCCTGAGATCGTTCTCATCAACGACTACTGGCAGTACCATCCGCACGTCCGCCTTCTCGACCTCCTTCGCCGCAAGGGCCGGCAGAAATACACGGGCTCGTTCGCGAAGGTCCAGGAATTCTTCTCGGAGGACAATTCCTGCGTGGATAACGGTGCGGCGGAACGGATCGTGAAAGAAGTTCAGAAAACCCGCCCCGAGGAAAAAGACACGTACCTCAGGTGCCTCATGCTCCACCCGAACCACGATGTCCGGCGCTACGCGGTGAGCAACGTCAATCTCGACGGTTTCTGGAAGGTGATCACGCCGGAGGCCGTGCCTCTCATGACCGTGCTGAGCATGCTCGAAAAAGTGGCCGGTTCGAAACAGTACGACGAACATTTCCAAAAGGTGTTTTTCCACACCATCCACCGCCGCCTCCTTTCGGCGAGTTCGAGACCCGAAGTCCTCTACGCGAGCGGTATCGTCCGAATCCTGACGCAGCTCCCGTTTTTCATGGAAGACCACTATTTCGAAAAACTCATGGCGGTCGTCGACTACTTGACGGCCAAAGAAAAACAGTACGGGATCCAATCCGGTGTTCTCGGCGGCTACGTCGAAAAGCTCCGCAAGGAGAAAAGCAAAATCGGCACCCTGCAGACCGATTCGCCGAACATCGCAAACATTCCGGCTGTCGCCTTGCGAAAGCTCGCCCGCGACGGACACTTCTGGTACGAGCTTTCGACCCACCCCCTCTTCAAGATCGCGCGCGAAACTGTGGCGCACATCAACAGCCCGGACCGGGCGCTCCGTGTGGCCAACAACCACGTTGTCAACCAGGATGTCCTCCGCGAGGTCGGACGGAACAGGGGTCTTTTCGCGACTCGCACGGCCAAGCTTGCACTACTCAGCAATCCCCGCACACCGCCGGCGGTGTCGCTCGCCTATCTACCGGATCTCGCCCGGCAGGATCAGGATCAGCTTCTCCGTCGATCCACGGTTCATCCGGAGTTGCGCAGGCGCCTTCTCGAACGCGCGCGGGTTTAGGTCCCATGTGACACCGTCGGCGCGTTCGACGGTTCGTCTCCTCGAACGCACAGGTGTTTGGGGTCTCCACGAATCTCTCTTGCGGGCGGCGCGGCCCTGGGATACGCTCCACACTCGAAGTGTGTCGATGAACCCGTAACCAACTTCTCTTCATCCGCCTCACTCCATGTCCGGACGCGCTGCAACGTGCATGCTGACGACTGTTGTCGTTTCGTTTTCCCAAGGGGTCTGTCTCGCGCAGGCCGCCTACGGTGGCGCCGGAGAGGCTCGATCGATCGGAGAGCTCCTTCCCGTCTGGTCGGTGATCCCCTTCGTGGGCATCATCCTTTCGATCGCGCTCTTCCCCCTCTTCGCGCCGCATTGGTGGCACCGCCACTTCCCAAAGATGTCGGCGTTCTGGGGGCTGCTCGCGGCGGCTCCGCTCGTCATCGCGTACGGGGGCGAAGCGGTTCATGAGCTGCTTGGGACTTACATTCACGAGTACATCCCGTTCATCATCCTTCTCTGGGCGCTGTTCACGGTGACAGGCGGCATCCACGTCAAGGGCAGGCTGAACGGGTCTCCTGCGCTGAACGTCGTTCTGCTCGCCAGCGGGACGGTGATCGCATCGTTCATGGGCACGACGGGTGCGTCGATGATCCTCATCCGCCCGGTGCTCCGGGCAAATGCCTGGCGGAAGAACAAAGCACACGTCATCGTTTTTTTCATCTTTCTCGTGAGCAACATCGGCGGTCTATTGACACCGCTCGGCGATCCGCCGCTTTTTCTCGGTTTTCTCCTTGGGGTCCCGTTCTTCTGGACGATGAAGCTTCTGCCCATCATGGTGTTCGTCTCCGTGCCGCTCCTCGCGCTCTTTTTCCTCCTCGATTCCTACCACTACCGCAAGGAGAAAAAACCGAGGACGACCGAGCGGGCGCCGCTTCGCATCGAAGGCGCCCATAATGTTCTTTTCCTCCTCGGTATTGTCGGCGCGGTGCTCTTGAGCGGTATCTGGCGCCCCGGCGCGGTAACGGTACTGGGGGTGACCCAGGACATTCAGAACCTCGTGAGAGACACGATCCTCGTCCTGCTGGGGCTCGCGTCCTACGTCGCGACGAAGAAGAAGATCCGCGACGAGAACGAATTTACGTGGTTCCCCATCAAAGAGGTCGCCATCCTTTTCGCCGGGATTTTCACGACGATTGTCCCTGCACTCGCGATCCTTCAGGCGGGGGAAAAAGGGCAGCTTGGCGTGGTCATGAAAACCCTCGAAACACCGTCACACTACTACTGGATCACGGGGTCGCTCTCAAGCTTTCTCGACAACGCTCCGTCTTACCTCACGTTTCTCAACTCGCTTCTCGGCAAGTTCTTCGCAGGGTTGTCCACACAGGATGGTGTTCGGGGGCTGATCACCGAAAAGGCGGCGTATCTGAAGGCGATATCGGTGGCGGCTGTTTTCTTCGGAGCGAACACGTATATCGGCAACGCGCCAAATCTCATGGTGAAGAGCATCTCCGAAGAGGCCGGCGTGCGGATGCCGTCGTTTTTCGGGTTCATGTTCAAGTATTCGATTCCGATGCTCGTGCCGCTGTTCTTTATCGTCACGTTGATTTTCTTCTAATCTCTCGTTCTGGAGGACGTCATGGCCGTCACGTACTATGAAATCATCGTCAAAGGCAACGCCAAGCTGCTCAAGGGATTCGTCCGGGGGTATGAAATCGGGCGTTCGATCAAAGGCGGGCTTTACTACTGCGCCGATCGCCCGATCGATACGGGGCACTTGAAAGATATCCTCACCTTCCACGGGGACCACATCCACTTGATGTGCAGGACGAGCGTCCGGCAGGTCTTTCTTGCCGCGATCAAAGAAGCGGCCGATCTCGATCTCGAGCTCGTTTCGGACGTGAGAGTCGCCGGCACCTCCTTCGAATTCGAGTTCGACACGTACAGCAGAGGTGTCGCGTCGGAGATCAAAAAGCTCGTTAAGACACTCCCCGCCGGACTCGAGCTCGTCGGCTACGAGCCGAAGGAAACCGTCGACGAGAAGGCCCACGGGACGGAGCTATACTCTCCCGTCCACGAATATCGGTTTCGAGGCAAAGGAAGAATCGCAGGAGATTTCGAGAAGCTCCTCTCTTTCCACGAGACGCTCGCCGCCAACACGTTCATCAAGGTCGGAGAAATAGTCATCGAACACTAGGTGGTGAGCGAAAGCGATCGTTCTTATGAAGCGTGTTGGGCGGAGGGCCGTGTCGGCCCTCCGCCCAGCACCAAAGTACTAGTTCCCCTGGGTCCCCTGCGGAGCCACCTCGAGGATCCGCGACACCTGACCGGCGTCGTTCAGAAGAAGACCCGCTGCGGGGAGCCTTCGCGTGACCTCCACCCAAAGCGGTTCTTTCTCGAACACGTCGTGGAAGAGCCTCAGGGCGTCGGATTGCATTCCTTCTGAAAACATCGTCAACGCGACCCAGTACTTGATCTCGGTCACGTCGGGCGCCAGCTCCATCGCTCGGCCGTACGCCTGGAGCGCCCCTTTGGTGTCGCGCTGAACCATCTTCTCGTCCCCCTCGTTCATCAGCAGGTACGCGCGGTTGAGGGTCACGAGACGTCGGAGTTCAACAAGAGGAGTTGGGTGATCCTCGATGCGGAGGTCGATGATCCTGTCCTTGTAATCGACGCCGGTGGATTGGCCCCTGACAACGATCATCGCCGCCGACTGTCTCCCGCGGATGTCGCCCCCCTCTTTCTGCGCGGCGTCGAGCGCCGCGAGCATCCGTTCGGCGAGGTCCCCGGCCGAATTCTTGTACGCGTCCGCCATCGCCTGCCACACCGTGTTTTTCTCCATGAGGTTCGCCATGACGACGAAATCCTCGCCGATGACGTGACCCGCTTCTCTGATGCATTGTTTCCCGGTATGCGCGGCGCGGTTGCCTTTTGCGTCGATCATACCGACTTGCCGCCACTCGGGGTGCGGGTCGGTTTCGATGAGCCCCTTGAGCGCCTGCTCGGCGGTCTTTCCCGCCTGCATGAGCTCGAGACCCAGCGGACCGTACGTCACATCGGTGAGCGACTGTGTGGCCACTGCCCCGACTCCCGCCTTCACCCACGGCACGACCGATCCCACAGAGAACCAGTGCGACTGCACCGCGACGCCCAACTGCCCCGTCTCGGGGTCTCTCGCAACGATCGAGAACGTTGTCACCGGTCTCACCCATTGGCCGTCGACCACGACCGCCTCGATCGACGACACCGCCAGAGCAATCAGAAGAGCAACCAGCCATGTGATCCGCATGATTCAGATACCTCCTTCGTCGACCTTGGTCCGTCATTCGTCGACAGATTACCGGGACGGATCTCGAAGCGGCGGACCGAGAACCCTCGACGCTTCTGTTTCACGTTGACGGTTGGCCCGTTAGACCCTATCATAAAAAGCCCTTCGCGCCTTTTTCGCTCTATCATACACGGTTCTTGGGCCATGACCTAGTCCGCAAATCGAGGAGAACTCATGACACTCAAACCGCCAAAAGAAACCGTTCTGGAACGCTTCCTCCGATACGTCAAGATCGATACGCAGTCGCAGGAGGACGCGGAACGCTACCCAAGCACGGAGAAACAGCTCGATCTGCTCCGCCTCCTCGCCGACGAACTCAAGTCCCTCGGCGTCGAGGACGCGGCGATCGATCAGTACGGGTACGTGACGGGAACCGTTCCCGCTACGCTGCCCGCGGATGCCGCCTCCCGCGTGCCGACCATCGGGTTCATCGCCCATGTGGATACCTCGCCGGCGATCACCGGCGCCGGCGTGACGCCCATCATCCACAAGAACTATCGGGGCGGTGACATCGTTCTCCCCGGGGACGCGTCGCAGGTGATCCACACAACAGAATACCCCAACCTCGAGAAACGCTATGTCGGGATGGATATCGTGACGAGTGACGGGACGACGCTTCTCGGAGCGGATGACAAGGCGGGGATCGCAGAGATCCTGACGGCGGTCGACCTCTTCATGCGCAACCCGGATCTCCAACACGGGACCGTCAGGATCGCCTTTACCCCCGATGAAGAAGTGGGAAACGGGACCAAATTTTTCGACATCAAGAAATTCGGCGCCGATTTCGCCTACACGCTCGACGGAGGCCCGCTGGGAGAGATCGAGTTCGAAACCTTCAATGCGTTTCAAGCTGTGATCAAGATCCAGGGTGTCGGCGTCCACCCAGGGTACGCGAAAGACAAACTGGTGAACGCGATGCGTGTGTTCGCGGACATTGTCACACGGCTCCCGAGAGACATGGCGCCCGAGACCACCGAAAACCGTCAAGGATATATCCATCCGTACGACTTCCAGGGTCAGGCGGAAGCGGTGACGATCAAGCTCCTCCTCAGGGATTTCGACATGGAAGGGATCGAAAAGGAGAAGAAGATTCTTGCCGGGATCGTCGAAGAAGTGCGTGGGCTCTACCCCAAGGCGAAGATCGATCTCGAATTCAAGGAACAATACCTCAACATGCGCTACCCGCTGGAGAAAGACCGGCGCGTGCTCGAGTACGCCGAGGAGGCGATACGGAGGGCAGGGATCGAACCTCACTACACGCTGATTCGCGGGGGTACTGACGGCGCGAAACTCACCTACGCGGGGCTTCTCACGCCGAATCTCTTTGCCGGCGGCGAAGCGTTCCACAGCAAAATCGAGTGGGTCCCCGTCCAGGTGATGGAGAAAGCGGCGGAGACGATCGTGAACCTCGCGCTGGTGTGGAGGGAAAAAGCAGTCTAGCCCGGCCGACCCGCCGGCAGCCCGCCGGCTGATCAGTTAGGCGCAGCTATTGATTTTTGTCAAATTCTCGGCTATATTCTCCGTGACACCATAGTACCGGCAAAAATTCACTAACCGTTTTCCGTTTAATAAGTTATGGCTCGTGCGACCGATCCCATACGCAAGTACACCGACCAGGACTACCGGTACGGGTTCGTCACCGACATCGAACAGGAGACGATCCCCAAGGGGTTGAATGAGGACGTCATCCAGCTCATTTCGGCCAAGAAGAAAGAGCCGCAGTGGCTTCTCGAATGGCGGTTATCGGCGTACCGTCATTGGAAAACGATGAAGGAACCGAAATGGTCGACAGTCCGTCACCCGCCGGTCGACTTTCAGGAGATCCACTACTACTCCGCGCCGAAGAAAATGGAAGAGGGGAAGAAGAGCCTCGATGACATCGACCCGGAGATCCGCCGGACGTTCGATAAACTCGGGATCCCTTTGGAGGAGCAGTTGGCGCTTACCGGCGTCGCCGTCGATGCGGTTTTCGACAGCGTCTCCGTCGCGACGACGTTTCAGGACAAACTCGCCGAGAAGGGGATTATCTTCTGTCCGTTCTCGGAGGCCGTCCGGAACCACCCCGAGCTGGTGAGAATGTACCTGGGGACCGTCGTTCCCTACTACGACAATTTCTACGCGACGCTCAATTCCGCCGTCTTCAGCGACGGATCGTTCTGTTTCATTCCAAAAGGCGTGCGTTGTCCGATGGAGCTCTCGACGTACTTTCGCATCAACGCGGCGAAGACCGGCCAGTTCGAGCGCACCCTCATCATCGCCGAAGATGACGCCTATGTGAGCTACCTCGAAGGATGCACGGCGCCGATACGCGACGAGAATCAGCTCCACGCCGCCGTGGTCGAGCTCGTCGCCCTCGAGAACGCCCAGATCAAGTATTCCACGGTGCAGAACTGGTACCCGGGAGACAAGGAGGGCAAGGGCGGGATCTACAACTTCGTCACAAAACGGGGACAGTGCCGCGGCGCACGCTCGAAGATTTCGTGGACGCAGGTGGAAACGGGATCGGCGATCACGTGGAAGTACCCAAGCTGTGTGCTCCTCGGCGACGACTCGGTCGGTGAGTTCTACTCCGTTGCGTTGACGAACAACTACCAGCAGGCGGACACGGGGACCAAGATGATCCACGTCGGCAAGAACACGTCGAGCACGGTTGTTTCCAAAGGCATCTCCGCCGGGCACGGTCAAAACGCCTACCGCGGTCTCGTCCAGGTCGAAAAGGGGGCCGTGAACGCGCGGAACTACACACAGTGCGACTCGATGCTCATCGGCGACAAATGCGGCGCGCACACCTTCCCCTACGTCGAGGTGAAGAACGCGTCGTCAACGGTCGAACACGAAGCATCCACGTCGAAGATCGGTGAGGATCAGATTTTCTACTGTCAGCAGAGGGGCATGAAACCGGAGGACGCGGTCGGGATGATCGTCAACGGGTTCTGTAAAGAGGTGTTCCGCGAGCTTCCCATGGAATTCGCCGTCGAAGCCCAGAGACTTCTCGAGGTGAGCCTCGAGGGGAGCGTCGGATAGCTCCCGCTCCTCGCTCGTTTCAAAAGGAAAAACATGAACATGCTGGAAATCAGGGATCTGCACGTAAGCGTCGAGGACAAGGAGATTCTCAAAGGGGTCGACCTCAAGGTCGACGCCGGCGAGGTACACGCGATCATGGGTCCGAACGGGTCCGGAAAGAGCACGCTCGCCCAGGTGATCGCCGGGCGGGACACGTTTGAAGTAACCAAGGGCGACATCCTCTACAAAGGCGAGAGCATACTCGACAAGAGCC
>Ga0315275_10000231_pt1 | contig 45837 bp, 29 predicted proteins | sample YL17G03_0_MG_FD_205557 | JGI IMG/M metagenome (GOLD analysis project Ga0315275, IMG submission 205557) | Sediment microbial communities from Yellowstone Lake, YNP, Wyoming, USA - YL17G03_0 | ecosystem: Environmental > Aquatic > Freshwater > Lake > Sediment | place: USA: Wyoming | collected... | reverse complement strand
GCGGCCAAGACCAAAAAAGTGGTCGCCTGGGCCAAAAAGAAGGGCGTTTCCGTCGAGGCGGAGATCGGGGCCATCAAGGGCATCGAGGACCTGGTCAGCGTCAGCGAAAAAGAGGCCTTCTTCACCGACCCGGACGAGGCGGCCAGGTTCGTCAAAGTGACCGGCTGCGACGCCTTGGCCATTTCCATCGGCACGGCCCACGGCGCCTTCAAATTCAAGGCCAGGGCCGAGCTGGACATCGCCCGCCTGAAGAAGATCGACGACGCGGTCAAGGTGCCGCTGGTCCTGCACGGCGCCTCCGGCGTTTCGCCGGAACTGCTGAGCAGGACCCGGGAGCACTGCGAACACCTGCAGGACTGCGACCGGCTGCGTGGCGCCTCCGGCGTGCCCGACCAAGCCATCCGCCAGGCCATCAAGCATGGCATACGCAAGATCAACATCGATTCCGACCTGCGCATCGCCTTCACCGCCGGGCTGCGCGACGCCGTCGTCACCAATCATAAGGCCATCGACCCGCGGGTGCTGATGGCGCCGTCCAAACGTCTGATGAAAGAGGTCGTCCGGCATAAAATGGAGCTGTTCGGCTCCAAAGGGCGGGCCAAGTGACCTTATGCCGATCAACCCCGGCCGCATCAGCTTCCCCAGGAACGAGTGGCCGGCGATCCGGCGGCGGCTAGCAGCAACGGGCTGGTTCTACACGACGCGGGTCAGCCGGGAACTCGGCCTGTACCGGAAGGATCGGCGCTACCTGGCCCCATGGCGGCAGGTCCTCCGGGTGGAATCGATACGACGGCTGCGGAACCTGGCCGACCACCCTTTCTTCGACCAACTGACGACGGCCCAGAAACGGCTCATATCCAAATTCGGGACCTACGAGGTCATCAAATTGTCCGGACCTGACCAATCGGGCGACCGGAATGTCAAATCTATGTACGACGTCATCACCATCGGTTCGGCGACGCGCGATATCTTCATCCGCAGCTCGGCGCTGGAGGTCAGGGACAGCGACCGCTCTCCGGGCGGCGTGGACGCCTGTTTCCCTCTCGGAGCCAAGATCGAGATCAAGGAACTGGTCTTGGAGACCGGCGGCGGCGCGACCAACGCCGCCGTGACCTTCGGCCGCCTGGGCTGGCGCGTCGCGGCCATGACCGCCATCGGCCGGGACGCTAACGGACAGGATGTGCTGGCCGCCTTGAAAAAGGACGGCGTATCGGCGGCTTTGGTGCAGACCGACTTTTTGAAGCAGACGGCGTTATCCATCATCGCCCTGGCCGGCTCCGGTGAACGAACGGTCCTGGTCTATCGCGGCGCCTCGGAGAACATCCGGGCGGGCAAGATCAGATGGAACGACCTGAAGGCCAAATGGTTCTACATCACTTCGCTCGGGGGCAAAATAGAATTGCTGCAGAAGATCCTCGGTCACGCCGCCAAGAACGGCATCCGCGTCGCCTGGAACCCCGGCTCCGCGGAACTGCGGAACGGCTTGGAGAAACTGTCCGTGTTCATAAAGCAGGTTGACGTCTTCAACCTTAACCTGGAGGAGGCCATGCAGCTGACCGGCCGGACGACGCGCGACGTCAAGAAACTGTTCGGCGACCTGCGCGGCCTGCCGCGGCGCGCCGCCATCATCACTGACGGCATCAACGGCGCCTACGCCGATGACGGCAGGAGAACGTGGCACAGCCGCGTCCTCGAGGTCGAACGAATCAATACCACGGGCGCCGGCGATTCATTCGGCTCCGGACTGGTGGCAGGCCTGATGAAAAAAGACGATCTGCCCTACGCTCTGGCCGTGGCCACGATCAACGCCACCGGCGTCGTCCAGCAAATGGGCGCCAAACGGGGCATTATGAGACGCTATCCGACCGCCGCCCAGGTGAAACGCGTGCCGATAAGCCCGTGGTCCTGACCGGCCGACGGCCGACAAAACGACTTGGACCGCGCGGACGCACCGCGCGGTTTTCGAATGCACTGACGGCGGACAGCGGCCGTCATTGTGCCGCACGCCGCACACGGATATAATCAAGTAGCTGGCGCCAGCCTCCCGGAACGAAATGGCTGCCGCCTTAATGCCGTTTCCGGCGCCTTATCCGGAAACGTTATCAGCCGACAATTCTATGCAGATACAATCAGTGATCACGGGCAGCTGGTTCCCCAGGACCAAGCTCCACCTCAAGGAATACCTGGCCTTCCTCAAGACCGGCACATCGCACCTGCCCATCGACGCCAGGGCGCTCAAGGCCGCTCACAAGAAGCTGGCGCCGCAGGAGCCGGTCTACGAAGGCGGTTATTTCGACTGGGTGTCGGCCAAATTCGGAGACATCACTGCTACCTATTACGAGGACGGGCTGTTGCTCATCAGCAAGCCGGCCAGCGACGCGGTGAAGGACGCCGCCGAGCTGCGCGAGTTCTTCGACGAACGGCTGGCGCCGGCCTTATCCCTGATATTTAGCGTGGGCACGCCTTCTCCCATGCCCAGCCTCGACCACCAGGCCAAGCGGCCCATTTTCATCGTGGTCGACCATGCGACCGACGCCGAGGCGGCGGAATTAACCGGGCGCTTCGATGACGCCGTCCACCACTCGGCCAGCTACCAAGACACCACCATCCATTACGGCGATGACGTCATCGTCGTCGGCGGCGGTTCGGCCTTCAGTACGCTCAAGGACAAGCTGCTGGCGACGCTGCTGCTGTCCAGGGAATACGAACACAAGCTGCGCCACTTCCTGGACGCCCATCGTCTGACCTGGGAAGGGCTGGAAAAGATGCAGACCAAGAATAAGCTGTCCCCGAAAGAGCTGCCGGAGATCCGCAATCGCTTGCTGGCCTACCAGCGGGAAATGCTGATCCTGCACGCCCGCCTCCTGCAGATGGCTGAATACCTGCCCGTCAGGCAGAAGGAGATCGACGATTACGGCCTGGCCGAACCCTTGCACCAGCTCAAGATCTACCGCTTCGACAAGCTGCGCTCGGCCACCAACTACATCGACCGGCTCTGGACCATGCTGGTCGACTATCTGGCTTCGACGACGGAGATCACCGGCTTCGTCTACCAGGAGAACCTGCAGCAAGAGATCGAGCTCCAGCAGTTCATCTTCCTGCTCGGCGCCCTGGCCGCGTTCCTGACGCTGGGAGCCATGCCCGGCTCGAAACTGTCGCTGCTCGGAACCGACGGCCAGCTGCTGGCCATCGGCAATATTGCCGCCTTCTCCTTCGCGGATCTGGTCCGTTTCGGCGGCATGGCGCTGCTCCTGACGGCTGCATTTTTCCTGCTGCTCAAGCCCTATTATCAAAGAAAGAAAATGACCAGTCTCCTGAACGGGACCAAGGTCAGGGAAAAAACTCCTCACCGCTAGCCTCACGCCCATGACACACAAAGAAACCTGTTTATGCACCAAACGCGAGCTGGTCTTCCGCTCGGAGTTCGACGGCGACACGGTCACCAAGATCTACTGCCCTGAATGCGTCGACCGGGCGTCGGACGACGCCATCATCTTCGACCTCTGCGAGCCGGGGGAATTCGCCGGCACCTGGGGCGTGCGGTACAACGCGGCCGAACTCAAGCGCCTGGACCCGGCCTTCCGCCAGACTGACGACTATTTCCTGAGCCTGCTCATTTCCGGCGCCTGCGGCCCGGAGGCGGCCCGCAGCTACAAGAAGCACGGCCTATGCCGTATTTTCGGCTTCAAGCGGGGGCCGACGACAGCAGGGCTTGAGTCGGCGCTGGACGGAGCCGGCCCGGTCATTGCCGCGGAAGAAATGCCCGCGAAACGGGCCGGCGACGTGGCCAGCGGCCCCAGGGAACCGTCCGGAAAAAGGAAAAAATAAGCGGCATCGCTGCCGTCGGAAACGTTCCGAATACAAAAACGCGCCCGGCCAAGCCGGGCGTTTTGTTTCATGGCGACTCATCTGTTTTCGTGGTGGCCGATGATGACCTCCATCACGGCGCTGTTCAGTTCGACCCGTTTCTTCAGCGGCAGGCGATCAGGCATCTCGACGCAAAGGCATTCCGGCACGCCGTCATGATGCATCCGGTGTTCGAACGAACCGTCCTCGAAATTGAAGACGAGGCCGCTCTTGGCGTCATATTTCTCTGTCGAACGGAAACGGCTGACCGGCATCTGCCGCCGGATAAGACGCAGGATGTCCTGATGGATATCGCTTTCCCGCCCCTTCTTGTTATAAGCGAACATGTAGAAACCTTCGCTCTCATCGTCCTCGTGGAACGAGGCGAACACGGCCGGCTTCTCTTTCTTCGCGGCGGCATAAAGCAGCCTGGCCTCCTGATGCAGCCGCCGCTCCAGAAAGCGCCGGTTGAGGTCCGCTCCCTGGGCGTTGATCCGACGGTGATGCTCGAATCCCCAGGGATTGCACAGCGGCAGGATGACGACCTTGGTGCGGCGCAGCGTCCGCCAATCGAACCGGCGGATCAGTTCGAGCGCCGCCCAAGGGCCGGACGTCTCATCGCCGTGAATGCCGGCGGCGAAGCAGACGACAGCGGCCGGTCTGGTCCGTCTGCCGGCGACCGCCTTGAACAGGCCATGTTCGCCGCGTCTACCGGCATGGCCTATCTTCTCGAGGCTCCACCCCTGAATACGGCAATATCGGCGCAGTTCGCCGATATAACGTTTATATGAGCCGGTTTTCATTTTCTCCGCTGTCCGGGCCATAGATGACGAATTTGTTTTGAACCGGGCCGGGATCCGTGGTGGACACGAAGGGAATCCTCCTCCCCCGCGGCTCGCACATCCGGCTCGCCGCTCCTCCGGAGCCCGGCGCTTCTCGGACTGCCATTCAAGGCAGTCCTTGAGGCCGCCTTCGACTCCTGGTCCTGAATTGTTGCGAAGTCGAACCCGTGTCTGCCGGATGCTCTGTTATTGCTGGTGGACCCGAAGGGAGTCGAACCCATGTCTGCCGGATGCAAACCGGCTGCTCTACCGTTAAGCTACGGGCCCGGGTGTAAGAAAAGTATCAATTACCACCCGTCAAGTCAATTGCCTGTCTGCTGAAAATGAGCTAAAATATACATATAATGCGCATTAGCGACCTATGGATTACTGCAAGATCTGCAATGAATCAGGGGGCCATAAGCCTGACTGCCCGGTACGCACTTTTCGTACTCCGGAAAAGAGCACCCGCGATTACAGCGGCCGGGAACTGGAACTGGACCTTTTCGGCAGCATGGATATCGGCAATCCTAAATATAAAGCAGAACTTGCCAGGGTCACGACCGACCCTATATCCGGCTATGTTCCTTTCCAACCGTCCATGGAACTGGTCCGGAAATTCCAACCGGCGCCGGCGACCGAACCCAAGAAAGATTTCTTTCGTGAACTGCGGATAGCGGTGCAAGAGAAGCTTGGAGTCGATATCGGCAAAGACCCGGACAGCGTCAAAGCCTTCACCGCCGTCGGTTCACCGCTGGACAAGTTCCATGGCACTGACGCTTTCATTTCCTACACCGACAAGGGCCGTGAATGCCTGGTCACTCTCGATGCGTCGCTACGGCCGGAGAAGCAGACGTATGGTTGGAAAGCTGACCTGATCATCGGTGACGTGCCGACGCCGGAGGACGACGAGAAGGGTTATCTGGAGGTCATCGCCGCTTATGCCGGCCAGATCGCCGAAAAGATCAGGCAAGACATGGAGAGAGACTCTCGGACAGGATCGGTGAAACGGCCGCCTGAACAAGGGCGTCGATCAAATATCTGATAACTGACCGCCGGTGCCGGCCCGAGTGGCGGCCTGGCGGACTCGGCCGGAACCAAGCTTATCTCACTTCTTATGAAAGACGTCACCCCGATACTGCAATCACTGGGCCTGCTCGACAGCGAGATCAGGACCTATCTGGCCGCCCTGGAGAACGGGCCGGGCACGGTCCTGGAGATCGCCAAACAGACCAAGCTGTCGCGCCAAGCCACTTACGTGGCCATCGAAATGCTCACTGAGCGCGGACTGATGTCCAGCCTGTTGCGCGGCAAGAAACGTTTCTACGTCGCCGAACCGCCGGCCAAGCTGCTGGCCTACGCCAAGCGCCGCGACGCCGAGACCCACGACCGCGTCCGGGACCTGGAAGCCATGGTGCCGGAACTGGAGTTGCGCATGGGCGGCGAGCGCCCGGTGGTCCGCGTCTTCGAAGGCAAAGAGGGTCTTCAGGCTATCATCGAAGACATGCGCCTGACCAAATTCCATGCCTCATCGGAGATAGCCGATCTGGAAGCCCTGTATAAGGTGCTCACGGCCGACGACCTCAAGGGCATGCGTGCCGAACTGAAACGCCGCGGCGTCAAGATACGCGGCCTGTACGCCGGCGTGCCGGCGCCGAAGGTAGTCGACACCGAGAGGTTCTTCCTGCCCAAGGAATATTTCGGTTTCAAGGCGGACATCGGCGTCTACGGCAACAAGATCGAGATGCTTACCTTCGAGGGCAAGATGTATTCGGTCATCATCGAGAGCGAGCCCTTGGCCAAGACGCTGCAGATACTCTTCGACCTGGCCATGCGCGGCAGCAGGGAACTGCCGAAAGGATAAGGGTAAAACCGGGTAGCCCCGCCTTAAAGGCGGGGTTTTTCAATTCCTCTGGAAATTCCCAATAACGAAAAGAACGCCCGACCGATGGTCGAGCGTTCAAGAAGTTCTGAGATACTGTGTCCCGCCGCGGAAGGTCGGCCGGGAACCGCGGGGCCCCTGAGGGCCCCGGGTCCCTGCGCCTTCAGCCACCGCCCATGGCTGCCTCCTTTGGCAAGAGGTGGTCATCCTAGGTCAAGGACAGGTGTTTCCTTGGTCTTGGGCTTCACCCTTGCTTTCTTCAGGTGTCCACTTGCTTTGAGGGACAGCTGGCGGTGTATCATGGCGGAACTCTCATCTGCACTCTCCTTGGATTCCCTTTGCGGACCGCTTTGGCGGTTTTGGTCCCTGCTGGAATCTCTTGGGCGGTTCGATTCCTACCGGAACTATTACCGATGGATCTCCTTCACGGGCCGATGGGATGGTTTGGGGTTCTCTCGGAACCTGCACTGATTCGGGCTAGCCTCCGTTCATGGCAAACCTCCGCGCTTGTGCGGGAGGCAGGATACGCTTGTCTTGATGTCGAAGCGCTCATTTTCGCCTCCCGTCCACAGGATGGGTTGAGGAAAAGGACAATCGTGACGCGAACAGGAGAGAGTACCACAAGAAAGTCATTCTGTCAATGATGCGATGGACACTCTCTGCTCGCCGGCCGCCTCGCCATTTTTGAAACAGATATATTCTTGGTTAAACGTTACATCATATCTGACATTATCTCTCTAAGATAAGCTAAAATATATATTATAAATCAGTTATGTCCAGTAGGTACTTGACAGTATTTGAAACATGTAGTATAGTCCTGTGTTCGGAAGTCAAAAAACCTTCCGCGACAAAGAACTTTCCAACCAAAACACGGAACGCGCCGCCGGATGAGCGGCGGGCACGAAAAGGCGATCGGACCACGGCAACTTCCCGACTTCCTATAGGGAGACCGCCGTTTGGACCGCCCGTCTGGACTCCCCACCCCTCTTCCGACGGACGCGATTCGCCTGCCGCCGAAACGCTGCCGTTCAAATGACATTTGAGCCGCGACGCTTCGGTGTGCAGGTGGGCGCAGCCACCCAGGCACTCGGTCCTACCGCGTGAAAAGGACCGGCGCGCGTCAGCGACCAACTCCCCGGCATGGTGCCGGAAGAGAGTATGGCGCGGCGCGCGCATTCCCGAAAAGGGACGGGTACCGGACCTGATCGGGCGAAAGAGGGGCCCGGTTGCCGCGGACGTCCGCGGTAAAAAAGGCCGGTTAACCCTGGCGAGTCAAACCCTAGCCCCTTCGAGGGCTTCTGGCTTGCCAGACTGCGCAACTGGCGTGAGGCGGCATGCGGCCGCCACGCGTCTGGAAGGGACGGTCGGCCACCGTTCTCCTTCAAGGGGCAGAGTGCCCTAAACCCTGATCGCGACAGGGACACCCACCCATACTGGGTGAGAGCCGGCGTCCAGGGCGCTGGACGGGACAAACCGAGGAGAACGCTTTCTCCTCCCGGCTCACCGCATCTTTCTTCCGCACCCGTGGCGCAGCCGACTTGTCTGCGCCCTTCCCACGAGCCCCCGATGCGCTGCTTGTCGCGCCTCGAGAGCTCATGGGAAGCAGATCTTTCCAACCACCAACCAAGTCCGGCGCCGCCGGCATGAGGAGGTCCGCGATGACCACGACCACGATGAAGTGCACGGCTCCCGGCTGCGCCAAGACCCTCAGCCCCGAGGCGGCCTGGCTGCCCGAGATGGCGGCCATGGTCCGCGCCAACGGCGGCCAGGGCGTCGGCTCCTCCGACTTCGCCAAGTTCTGCCTCTGCGGCAAGCACGGGCACCTGCTGCGCCAGTCCGGCGTGCGGGTGTACCGCTTCCTGCAGACGGTGGACTTCGCGAAGCGCCGCGAGGAGCGCGCCGAGGCCGAGCGGATGACGTGGCAGCCCTTCGCCGACCGGTTCGTCGCCAAGACGAGCCGGCCGGCGAACCAGGCCAAGCCGCGCCAGCCGCGCCGCCCCCGGGGTCCGGAGGTCGGCGGCGGACTGAACCGCCTCTCCAAGATGGACGCCGAAAAGCGCCGCATCAAGGAGCAGGAGGCGGAGTCCGCCCCGACCCCGGCCCAGGAGGCGCCGAAGGCCTAGGCCAGCCACCGGTGGGTTCCCCGTCCGACCACCGTCCGCAAGCGGGCCCGATCTGCATCGGGCCCGCGACCGGGAAGCAAGGGGAAAGTCCGAGAATAAAAGACCGAACATCGGACCGCCATCCCGCGGCGTACAGCGGGCGTAATTCTCCGGGGAAGCTCCGGGGCGCTCGCGTGAGACGAGCGGACAATATCTCCGGGACTTGGCGCAGGCAAACCTCTCGCTTGCGCCCCTTCCATGAGAGCTTGAAGCGGGAATGGTCCCGATTCGAGCCATCATCGAAGGCATCGGTCCTTCCAACCCCAACCGCCAGCCAAAGGAGGCCGCCCATGTTCGAGCCGCGTATCGTTCATCTCAGCCACGATGAGGCGCAGGACGACGGCTTCGACCTCGGGGTCGAAGAGTCCTGGACCGCCCTCGTGTGCTGCCCGGCGGACGGCGCCCACTGGCTGGTGAGATGGTCCAGGGACGGCATCGCCTCGATCAGCCGCGAAGGCGGCTGCGAGTGCGACGACCGGATCCTGGACAGCGACGACCAGCCGCGCCAGTTCCGCTTCACCCTCCACGGCGACGGGGACTCCGGGGAGCGCTGGGTCTGCTTCGGCAGCCATCACCACCGGTTCGTCTGCGACGAATTCGGCATGGGATGGTTCTCCCAAGGCAGCCCCACCCCCTGCGACGGCTCCTGCCGCGCGCCGGTCGATTCGCTACCGGCGCCTGTCGCCAAGGCCGTCCAGGACTTCCTGGATGCGACCGAGCGCGACGGCTGATTGGTCCGCAACGGACCACCCGCCTTCTTGGCGCAGCCCCGCTGCTGCGCCCCTTCCACGAGATCTCGAGACGAAGCTTGTCCCCCGCTCGAGCCCTCATGGAAGGCATTGATCTTTCCACCAAAACAACCGACCCAAGGAGGCCGACATGTACCGGATCATCGTGACCATCCACTACTCCGACCGACCGCAGGGCATCAAGATGTGGTTCGAGTCGCTGGTCTGCGTCGCCGGCCCCTTCAAGAAGCTTTCTGCGGTGCGGAAACTCCTGCACCGCCGCGGCTTCGAGCAGGGTCAGCGCTACCCGTTCACCTGGACCGTCCATCCGAACGGCGACGAGGCCTACTACGAGGCCAAGGTCGTCTGCTCGGAGATCTGGGACAAGGTCCAGGTCGGGAGCCTGCCGGAGCACATCTGCGCCGGCGACGACCTCTTCTGACTCGCGGGCGGTCCGGAACTTCGGACCGCCTCCCGCCAGAGCCGCCGAACAAGTTTCGGCGCTTCTGTCAGGAGACAGTTCCTTTCCCGCAAACCACCGATCCAAGGAGGATCAAATGTGCACTGAGTGCTTTACCCGCTGCGTCCGCCACCTGGTCGACGTTCCCGATTCCAACGGGTGGTACTACACCCTGCGCATCGGCGAAGCCCTGTTCGACAGGAGCCCGGTCATCATCTGCGGCCCCCAATCCGAGATCGCCGGCTTCGACTTCCACGTCGTCGACGAGCACGGCATCCCGCGCTCCCGCGCCTCCGCCGAGTCCGACCCGGCCACGGTCCGCGCCTTCCTGCGCGTCATCGAACCGGCCGACTGGGCCCGCTTCCTCTGCTGCTACGCCGGCTCGCTGGGGCAGAGTTGCTTCGACTTCGAGGCCGTCGTCGAGGCGCTCGAGACCGAGGCGGCCGCCCTCTACCGCGAAGCGGTCGAGTACGCCTGCGCCCACCCGGTCTGCGGCGACTCCGACGACTGATCTTTCCGCCTTTAGCCGAACGTCATCCTGACGTTCGGCTTTTCTTATCATCTGGCAGCCGACTCGCCAATAATTGTATCAGTAATTTTGACAAATAATTGGGCTGAAATAAGCTTAATAGTGCGATGAATACGAATTGTGTCTGTTGATACTTGACAAAATATCGAGGATGTGTTATTATGCTTTGTTCGAGTCAACCGACTCGACGATATTGAGGGCGGCAATGCTTGTCCCGCTCTCAGCAGAAAACAGCACATTTCAAGACAACACGAATGCGAACCGCCGACCGAACCCTTCGGGGGAAAGCGGCGGCCATCCCAGTCGCTGTTCAACTCCTGACCATGGAAGCGGGGGCGGTGGGCACGACCACTGCACTTCTCCGCGGGGGCATTGAACCCCGAAGGCCATCTGAGGCCAAGCCTCTTCCCTTACGGGCCGACCCCCGTGAGAACAAAGAGGAAAAAAGTCAGCTGCAGCTGACCGAGCGCTGGGTGGGCCGCAGCCCGCTGGTCTGCGAATGCGACCAAAGCGCATCGTGCGTTCCCTATCGCGGGGGATGGGATCCCTGCCAGCAGGCGGCGGCGGTGGGCACGACCACTGCTATCCGCGGGGGGAACCCCGAAGGCGTCTGGCCCTAATGCCGACGCTATGCCCCCGCCTCTCGGACACGGTCGGTGTCTGTGAGGCTTGGGGGAAAAAGGTCGGCTGCGGCCGACTGAGCGCTATGGCGGCCTTCGGCACGCCGGTCAGACACGACCAAAGCGCTTCGTGCCCAACCCTATACCACACGGGCGTGGTGGGGGGGAGCGGGCTGACGCGAAGGGTCAGCCAACATGGACGGAGGTGGCCCAGCAGTACTCCGTTCTATGCGCTCCTAGTTCCTTTCTTACCGGTGGCCGCGGACACCAGCCTTAAACTGGTCCGCTTCATCATACGGGGCGGCAGGTCGTGAAGTCACGATCGCCGCCCTGCCAATTTTCCCCGGTGGAAAGACCGGTTAAAATAGAGAACGCGACGGCAAAGGCAGTTCATTCAACAAGAAGGAGGAGAGAGATGACCAAGATCATTCTGTGCAATCGTGAGTACTGGTCCGTGGACGGCATCGTCTTCACCAGCCGCCTTGCGGCCCTGGAGTACCTCCAGGGCAAGTAGCGGGCCATCCCGGCCCATGGGGGAAAGCGCTTGCTTTCCCCTCCCCACCCGAGCCGATCGACCAAGACCGGTTCAGGCGGGGAAGCAACGAGGTTCATTCCAAAAAAGCCAAGGGAGGCAGATATGGGCTCATTGCTGGTCGTCGGCATCATCATCCTCGGATTCGCCATGATGGTCGGCGGCCGCAAAGCCGCCAAGAAGGTGCTCACTGCGCCGCTCAAGGTCCTCTCCGGCCTGGTCATCGACCTGGCCACCGGTGTTCTGAAGCTGACCTTCTCCCTCCTGGACAAGGGCCTGCGCGCCGCCGGACGGCTGCTCGACCGCGGCATCCGCCGCCTCTTCCGACTGCCGCCGCCGCGGCCTCGCCAACCGCCGCAGCTGCCGCAGCAGCAGCCCTGAACGTCCACCATCGGGCGCACATCACTGATGCGCGCCTTTTCTTTTCCGGCTTCACCCGCTGCACCAGAAAACGGATAGCTGGCGGCCGGACCAGCCATCCTCCGCCAGGGGGTTGATATATCCCGCAGTTATGCTTAAATACCTCCGGATGCCAAAACGAAGCCGATATTGCGGCGGCTTCGCGGCAGTTTGTTCCTTACCGACCGAAGGAGTACCAGATGTACACAGCGACGATCGTCAAAGACAAGCAGGGAGTCTACCATATCCGCATTTCCTCCAAAGGGCCGCAGACCGGCGGCGACGTCGAGGTCCTCGAGATCCTCTACGATGCCGACCAGGAGAAGCTCAAGACCAAGGCCGTCAAGTACGTCAAGGAGATGGCCGACTGATGGCCCTCTCTACACCACTATCTGGTTCGTCGTCCCGACGGACCAGTTTTTTATTCCTCGGACGCCGCCGGCCGGCGGCCGCCAGGCGGAGCTGAGCCAAAAAAACGGCGTCGTAAAATCTTTTCATTGAAAAAATACGTAAATATCCACCGAAGGGGCTTGACAAGTCCGTTGCGCCGCCTGCTGGCGGTGTTGTACGATGGAAGTGAGAGAACTTTCCATCTCATTTTTCCTAAGGCCGATCTCGACGCGCCACTCACGCAACGATGATCAGCTGCCCTTCCCGAAAAAAGAGGACGGGACCGGACGCAGTATGCCAACGATCGCCGGCTTCACGGCCGGCGGCGGAAAAGTGCCGCAAAAAGGCCGCCAAAACGGCGGCGGAAAATGCGGTCAAAACAAAGAAGAGGATAGTTCTTTCCGCAAAGCACGAAAACATCCGCCCGAATAAATACGAGGCGGGTGTTTTCGTTACGGAGATATTCTACAGATCGAGGCGGCCTTGATCCGGCTTCCGGTCGTTGAAGATACTGACCTGGCCGAAGACGCCATCATAGCCCGGGCGCACCGCCACCTGGCCGGCGCGCATACGCTTGACGGCCTCGGCTGCTCTCGGTGAAACAGCGGCGGCGATCGCTTCTGTCGGCACGTCCAGCAGGATGTCGAACTCCGGACCGAGGGAGACGATCGCCTTGTTATAAAGCTGAGATACCGCTTTTGATGTCCGGCCTTTGCCCAGGGTCTCGGCCAAGAGCTCCTCAAGCGGCACTATCTGCCGGTAGCCGACGGCGCCATCGGGGGGACGGCCGCCTGCCGGCCGGTCGGCCAGGGCGTGGACCCGCCCCAGAACGCCGCGCACCAGCTCCTTGCCGCACTTAGGGCAGAGGCCGCCGCGGCGCGCCGTTTCGGCCGGATCGCAATAAAAATCGCAGGCGCGATGGCCGTCGACGTGGTATTTGCCCTCTTCCGGAAAGAATTCGATGGTGTAACGGAACTTGTCGCGCTGGCGGCGGCGCAGGACGTCGGTGATGGCTCCGTAGCTGAGTTCGTCCAGTTCGAAGGCGTTGGCCTCGCGGCCCAGGTTGCGCACGCCGTGGGCGTCGGAGTTGGAGATGAGCATGACCTGGTCCAGGCCGGACAGCCGCCAGTTCATCGGCGGGTCAGACGAGAGACCGGTCTCGATGGCGTGTATCTGCGGCGCCAGCTCGTCGAAACATTCCTCCAGGGAGTCGAATCCGGATTCGGAACCGAATACCGAGAACCATGGCGTCCAGGCGTGCGCCGGCACGACCAGGCTCCGCCCATCCGCCTCCAGGGATAGTTTGACCACTTCCTTGGCGTCCAGGCCGAGGATCGGCCGTCCGTCGGACCGCAGGTTGCATTCGAGACGCTCCAGGGAGGCGACCAACTTTTTGACCGCGCCCAGGTCAGGCATGAAGATCAGCAGATGCAGGCGCCTCCCCCGGCCGCCTTTCTTGTAGATGCAGGCCACTTCCGTGGACAGAAAAAAACGGACCGGACGTCCGTTCTTGGGTTTCGGGGCGGCTGCGTAAGTACCGCTGCCGTCTTCCAACTCGAACTCCGGCTTCAGGCGCAGCAATCCCGGCTCGGCCGGCTCCATTTTCTCCTCGATCTCCTTGAGCCACTTAGGGTGGGTGAAATCGCCCGTGGCCAGCACGTCGATGCCCTTGGCTCTGGCCCAGGCGGACAGGTTCGACGGCGTCAGGTTCGCGGAACAGGCGCGGGAATATTTGGAGTGGACGTGCAGGTCGGCGATGTAGCGCATAACCCGTCTCACAGCCGGCGCCGACCGCCTTTTTCCGTATCCTTTTCCGGACCGGTCTCCGATCCGGCCTCCAAGTCGATCTCCGACCGCAACTCCTGCTTCTCCAGAAAAGCCTCGTCCAAAGCGCCTTCGGCGACCAGCAGTTCTTCCAATTCACGGATATCCTCGGCCGCCGGCATTTCGATGAGCTCCTTCGGGATCGGCTTCGGTCCTTTTTTCATGATGTAGGTCAGACGCGGCGCCCGGCGCATCATCTCCCGTATCTCCTCGCCGTTGTCGTTGATGACGATGGTCTTGCCCCCGGCCTCGGCCAGCCTGCCGATCTCGGCCGTCTTGTGTTTGCCCGTGGCGATGACCTCGTCGAAATAGTCGCGCAGGCCCGAGTGATCCACCTTGCGGCGCTGCCAAGCCTCGTTGCCCAGCGTCAGCAGGACCAGTTCCTTGCCCTCGCGGCGCAGCTCTTTGAGCAACTCGGCACTGCCGGGGAAGAGGAACTTGTCCGAATCGGCCACGACCTTGTCGATGCTGCGGCGCGCCTCGGCCGCCGAATCGGCGTCGGGAAAATCCCGGCCCAGCGCCTCGATATGGACGTCCGGGTCGTAATCATAAACCTTGCCCTCGCGCTTGACGATGGCCTTATAGGTCTCCTCGTACCGCTCGCGGCTGACGCCACAGGCGGTGACCGCCTCGGCCAGGGCCTCCTTGAACCTGGCGGTGTCCATCAGGGTGTAATCGAGGTCGAAGACTATCTTCATAATATGATGTGAGCTTCTCGACTCGGCCTTCGGCCTCGCTTCGAAGGATATTGTTCGAGCGATTGAGCCGGGCGAGGGAGTCGAGAACCTGCTATATCGGTAACGGGCCGGCGATATCCGGCCCGGTCATCATAATCTTTCCGCAGATTTGGCGCAATTTCAGACCCCGCCCAGGCAATTCTGGATGATCAGCGCCGCCAGGACGTCCGGGTCGTGCCTGATCAGGGTGCGGCGGACGGCGTCGCCGGGCTTTTGGACGAAAGCCCCCGGGCTGATCAGGTCGGCCGGCAGCGGCCGGTAGGGGACGTCGGCGAAATCCTCGTCGGCGCTGGCCACCGGAACAAGCGACTTGCCTTCTTCGCCATAGCGCTCGAGCAGGTCCTTTTCCGGCAACCGATTGTTGAAAGTGACGAAATTGACCCTGTTCTTGCCTATGAAGCGCTCGACCTCGTCGATATAGTCGGCGACGGTGTAGCCGTCGGTGTGTCCGGCCTTGTTCATCAGGTTGCAATTGTAGACGAGGACGGCCTTGGAACGTCCGATGGCCTCGGGGATGCCCTTGACCAGCAGGTTGGGCACGATGCTGCAGTAGAAATTTCCCGGCCCGATGACCAGGCAGTCGGCCTGCTCGATGGCCATGACCGCCTTGGGATTGGCATAGGCCTCCGGCTCGAGACGCAAGCCGGTCTTGTCCTTGAGTTCGGCTGAATTAATGACGTTCTCGCCGCAGAGGGCCTGGCCGCCGACCAGACTGACGCTGCGCGTCGTCACGGGGATGACCTCGCCGCGTGTCGCCAGGACCATGCCGGCCACCCGGACCGCCTCCTCGAAGCTGCCGGTTATCTTCTCCAGGGTCGACAGGAAGATGTTGCCGAAATTGTGTCCCTTGAGGCCGCCCTGCTCATAGCGGTAATTGAACAGCTCGCGCATGATCATGTCCGATTCGGACAGCGCCACCAGACACTGGCGGATGTCTCCGGGCGGCAGCACACCAAGCTCGTCGCGCAGGACGCCGGTCGAACCGCCGTCGTCGGCCATGGAAACGATGGCCGTCAGCCGCACCGGGTATTTTTTCAGGCCGGACAGCAGGGTGAATTGGCCCGTGCCGCCGCCGATGGTAACTACCGATTTCATATAATGATGGCGTCCTGAGCCTGCCGAGGGGCGCCGATGGTCACTGCAGTTTTCATGGTCTCATTTGGCTAAAGCTTCCCAGACACGGTCGAAGATGATCATCTCGGTCTCGGCCACGCTGGCATCCTCGATGAGCACGCCGAGCAAGGTGTCGTTCTTGCCGATTGAAAAGAAGGCGACCTTGGGGCCGTAGATTATGGAATAGGTGGGCGCGCCTTCGTCCCGGCTCAGCCAGCGCCTTTCGGCCAACGGCTGATCCTCGCCGCCGGCGCCCATGGCGATGACCTTGACGCGCAGGTTGCGGCCGATGCGCTCCTGGGTGAAATGGGGGAAAGCCTCGTAAAGATGCTGGCGCAGGGACAGCGACGAATAGACCCGGTACTGCTTGTCCGAACGGCCGGACATCGTCTGGAGCACGTCGCGCAGGATGATGTTCACGCCCTTTGGTCCTTCGTAATATTTGACCACCGGCTTGGTGCCGCCGAAAGCGTAGACCGACCGGATCTCCGGCAGCAGTTCGGCCAGCTGGCGCCGCAGCGCGGAGATCGATCGCTCGCGGTGCTCGACCACCTCGACCAGCTTCTCCGGATCCTCGGCCAGGAAGAACTGTTTCTTGTGCTTCTGGTAGATGCCGATCAGGCCGTGCCGCTGCAGCAGCTTGAGGGCGTCGTAGACCGTGCCGCGGTTCATGTCCGTGTCAGCGGCCAGCTTGCGCACCGATGACGGCCCGCCGGAGAGCAGTGTCAGGTAGACCCTGGTCTCCTTGTCATTGAACCCGAGTTGTTGGAGGACGTGTTGGATTTCCATATGGATGACGCTGGTGACACTATACCACTCTGTCAATTTTTTTTCTACAGAATCGATAAATAAGGCAGGATATCGTCAGTAAAACCGTCACGCGGCAGCAAAAAAACGGGGCCGTCCGCCTGAGCGGCTGGCCCCGAGAGAACGCCGTCCTCCTACAGTTGGATGATCTCCACGCCCCGCTTGGGCTTTTCGTCGCCCTCGGGGCGATCATCCTTGTCCGGAACCCAGTCCGGCGGCGGCTCCTCCGATGGCGGAGGCGCGTACGGACGATCCTCCTCGCGGCGGCGGCGCTCTTCTTCCTTTCGCTTTTCCTCTTCGATGATCTCCGGCGGGATGTCTTTGACCCAGTCGGGTATATGGATCTTGGGCATATCGCACCTCCGAGCGAGGGAGTTAATATCGCTTTGCCTGGACGGCAAAGAACCTTCCTTATCCAATGTAGCAGAAGCTTCCGAAATGGCAAACGCCGTTTCCCGGCCGCCCGGCCGACGAGGCGGGTCCGGCAGCCGCTTAACCGATGCGGGCTGCGATGATACAATGGCCGCGGAAGGAAAAATTAATCGCCACACAATATGCGTGAAGGTTCATGGCCGCCAAAAATGGGCGACGTCATACCCGATAACATCGAAACGACCGAGGCACGGGAACAAAGGGAGATCCAGGCCGAGTTCGACGAAACCCTCAAGGGCAAATTCGACCTGCTGCCCGAGGGACTGAACTTCAGATCAGGTCTGCCCGGGGTGGAAAGGATGACGGTCACCACGCCGCCCAGGGGCGAAAAGACCATGGCCTACGCCAACGTCGTCTACCGCCCGCCGGGCGCCAAGGCGCCGCGGGTTTTCTCCTATTCGATCTTCGGTGACGGCCGCGTGTCGCCCAGCCTCTCCCCCGGACAGCGGGTGCCTAAGGAATTAGCCGGACTCCGCCAGGAGGACGTGTTGCGCGAGGTCCTGATCGACGTCAAAAAACTCGACCTGGACTTCTGGGTGGAGACGGACATGGACGTGGCGCCGCCGAGCGATTGGCCTGTCGGCGCCGGAGAAGGCGCTGAAAAACGGGAGAGGGAACAGGTGCCGATGGATCCGAACCGGCTGGAATTCTTCCGCAAGCAGCCCGGCGTGCTTTTCGGACACGTGACCAAAAAGGGCGGCTTCAAGGATTACCGCGTCTTCTTCTTCAGGAATTTCGCCGTCATCGAACATCCGGCCCGGGAGAACGCCGCTTATTTCATCGACTTCAATCAGCCTCTTAGTGAGGAGCTGGAAAAATCGAAGATGACGCGCGGGGACAAAATGGAGGCCGTCAAGAAATACTGGCCCGACGAGCTGCGCATCACCAAGGGTGAAATGCGCCAGCGGGGTTATACTTACGTCGAGCACCGCGGCGAATGGGAACGAAAAATGCAGGAAGAGCTCGACCGTCGGCTCAAGCCGGCCGGATAGATCGTCGATATTGAAAACTCCCCGCTTAGGCGGGGAGTTTTTTGAGCCAAGTCGATTATCCTATTATCCTTATCATTATTTTCTCCCTGTGCTTTTTCACCTGCCGAAAATGACGGGTGGCAGGGGCGCGGGGACCCCGCAGGAGCGGAGTGCAGACGAGCACCTGTGAGGTGGCGCCCCTGACAGGACCCGTTATCTTTTATTATTCAAAAAGCGCAGGGTCCCGGCGACCACCTACTTTCCCAGGACCGGGTTGGGTCCAAGTATCATCGGCCCTACGCTGCTTAACTGCCGTGTTCGGGATGGGAACGGGTGTGGCCAGCGAGGAAGTGTCACCAGGACTCTGCGCTTTTTCGCAAAGTCCAAGCAAGTTTTGACCAAGACGTCTTCTTTAACGCCTGCAAGCACGTCTTTGTGCTTCAGTGGTAATCGAGTAAACGACTTATTAGTACGGCTCGGCTTAAACCCTTGCGGGCCTTACACCTGCCGCCTATCGACCAGATAGTCTCTCTGGAGTCTATGAAATCTAATCTTGGGTGAGGTTTCGCGCTTATATGCTTTCAGCGCTTATCCTCGCCGAACGTTGCTACCCAGCAGTGCCCCTGGCGGGACAACTGGTACACAAGAGGTTCGTGCTTCTCGGTCCTCTCGTACTAGAGAAGCGCACCCTCAAATTTCCACGCCCATAGTGGATAGGAGACCGAACTGTCTCACGACGTTCTGAACCCAGCTCACGTACCGCTTTAATTGGCGAACAGCCAAACCCTTGGGACCTTCTCCAGCCCCAGGATGCGATGAGCCGACATCGAGGTGCCAAACCGGGTCGTCGATGTGGACTCTTGGACCCGATCAGCCTGTTATCCCCGGAGTAGCTTTTATCCGTTGAGCTTCGACCATCCTACATTGGATCGTCGGATCACTAGCTTAAGCTTTCGCTACTGGTCGTCTTGTCGGACTTCCAGTAAAGCCGGCTTGTGCGCTTGCGCGTCCAGCTCCGTTTCCATCGGAGCTAAGCCGACCTTAGTAAACGCCTCCGTTACATTTTGGGAGGCCACCGCCCCAGTCAAACTACCCACCAGCTACTGTCTCCCGTGACCGCACCGATCGCGAAAAATGTAAGGAACACGGCCCGCAGAGGCGAGCCAAGATATTTTCGCGACCTGTGAGGTCACAGGATTAGAATTTAAACATCACAAGGGTGGTGTCTCATTGGCGCCCGAAGGCTCCCACCTACGCTGAACATGCGAAATCTAAATCCAATAGCAAGTTGTAGTAAAGCTTCACGGGGTCTTTTCGTCCAGCTATGGGTAGAGAGCATCTTCACTCCCCTTGCAGTTTCGCCGAGTCCATCGTTAAGACAGTTGCTCTCTCGTTATGCCATTCGTGCGGGTCGGAACTCACCCGACAAGGAATTTCGCTACCTTAGGACGGTTATAGTTACCGCCGGCGTTCATCAGCGCTTAGATTCAAGGCTACGTTCTTCTTGCGAAAAATTTCACCTCTCCTCTTAACGTTCTGACACTGGCCAGGCATCAGTCCCTATACATCGCCTTGCGGCTTAGCAGAGACCTGTGTTTTTGGTAAACAGTCGGAAAGCAAACGCTTGCTGCGGGTCCCCCTTGCGGGGGACCAGGCCTTATCCCGAAGTTACGGCCACTTTTTTGCCGAGTTCCTAAACGATGGTTCTCTCGTCCACCTTGGCACACTTGTGCCTACCCACCTGTGTCGGTTTACGGTACGGTTCCCGCAGATGATAATTCTAGAGACTTTTCTAGGCACCCCTGACTCTCGAATTGCCCGCCTCTCGGCAAGCTTTCGACGAGCGCTTGGATGTCGCCTCCGGATTTTCCTGGAGGCTACCTTGCGCCCTCGCGACGACCATAGCCGAAGATCGCTCGAGATAAAGATATGCGTCATCTCATCGACACCTGCGGAAGTGCTGGAATATTAACCAGCTGTCCATCGACTACGCGTTTCCGCCTCGCCTTAGGACCGACTAACCCTGGGACGATTTGCGTTGCCCAGGAAACCTTGGGTTTACGGTGTGAAGGGTTTTCGCCTTCATTTGTGCTACTTGTGCCAACATTCTCACTTCTCTGGCGTCCACCGGCCCTCGCGGGTCCGGCTTCAACCACCAGAGAATGCTCCGCTACCGCTCGCCCCTTACGGGGCAAACCCTCAACTTCGGTACTCAGTTTGAGCCCCGGTATGTTTTCGGCGCAAGATAACTTGACCAGTGAGCTGTTACGCTTTCTTTAAATGATGGCTGCTTCTAAGCCAACATCCTGGTTGTATAAGTCACCTCACCACCTTTCACACTTAACTGAGATTTAGGGACCTTAGTTAGAGATCGTGGGCTGTTTCCCTTGTGACTGATGGAGCTTAGCCCCCATAGTCTGACTGCCGAGTATCCATACACGGTATTCGGAGTTTGGTAGGGAGTCGTAGGCTCACGCCACCGACCCCCTTTCAGTGCTCTACCCCCATGTACTTCATCACTCGACGCTAGCCCTGAAGCTATTTCGCGGAGAACCAGCTATCACCCAGTTCGATTGGAATTTCTCCCCTAGCCACGGCTCATCCCACTGTGTTGCACAGCAGACGGGTTCGGACCTCCCCAAGATGTTACTCTTGGTTCATCCTGGCCATGGCTAGATCACCGGGTTTCGGGTCTCGTGCGTGCTACCTGTCGACAATCAACTCCGCACCGGATAAATCCGGCAAAGAGTTGAGAGTCGACTGCGCCCGTTAAGGCTCGCTTTCACTTTGGCTTCACCCCCTCAGGGGCTTAACCGAGCAACACGCAGCGAACTCGTTGGCTCATTCTTCAATAGGAACGCCGTCACCCACCTGCCTTGCGGCAGGCCGGGCTCCGACTCCTTGTAAGCGTATGGTTTCAGATACTATTTCATCGCCCTCCCGGGCTGCTTTTGACCTTTCCCTCACGGTACTAGTTCACTATCGATCACGAAAAGTATTTAGCCTTGCGACATAGTCGTCGCTGCTTCATACGGGATTTCACGAGTCCCGTATTACTTACGTAGATCCACCACGGAGTCACGAGATCTTTTACTTACGGGGCTATCACCCTCTTTGGCCGACGTTTCCAAGTCGTTCGATTAGATCCCATGTTGGTCTCCGCCGGGGCATTACGAGTGCCCCCAGTGGACCCCGATCTACTCCCATCACGCAACGGCTCGTACCTTTATTTGCCGTCCGCAGTACGAATATTGCTACCCGAACTCGGTGCGACAAACCACGTCATGGGTTTGGGCTACTCCCCTTTCGCTCGCCGCTACTCAGGGAATCAAGCCAATAGACCAAGACCGCCGTGCGGTCGGCCCGCAATGGCGGGCTTTGCCCGCAACGCGTGCCTTAGTCTAATGACTGTTGTTTTTTTCTTTTCCTCTGCTTACTGAGATGTTTCACTTCAGCAGGTACCCGCGCACCAGGTCGCCCTGGATTGCGACCGCCCTCAACGGACGGCCAGGTTTCCCCATTCGGACATCTCCGGATCAAAGGTTGCTTGCCACCTCCCCGGAGCTTTTCGCAGGCTGCTACGTCCTTCATCGGCTTTTCGTGTCAAGGCATCCACCATACGCCCTTAGCTACTCTCTTACCACTGAAACACGAAAACGTTCTTACGTTGTCGCGTCTCAGATTTACTGGCGTTCTAGACCTTCTTGGATTAACTTGCTGTATTCAATTGTCAAAGTCCTGGGCGAGACTTCCGCTTCGCGGACGACTCGGCCCCAAAGGTGGAAAACGGCTCGGTTGAAGGGTGCAAAAAAAGATCTGCTACCCCAACCACCGTTTTCCGCCTTCGCTGCCGATGTCAGTACCTATTTCCTTTAAAAAAGACCGCTTTCGCAGCGGTCGCAACTTACACCTTAAATCAAGGTAGTGTCAACCGCCGCTCATTAAAGTGTCAGATTGGACCATAGTTTGCGACCGTCGTCGCGGCAACTCCGGGCTGTTTTGGCCTTAAGAGGCTGCCGAAAACGAACGTGGTCATATTATGCACCAAAATTATTTGCGTGTCAAGAGTCCTGTCAAGGGATCGGCCGAACCACTTATCCGCAGTTTAGCCACATTATTAATACGGCGTCGAGGAGCTTATTTTGATGGTCAGGCGACCTTTCGACTTCGGTCTTCGACAAGCTCAGGCCTGCGCTCACGGAATATTACTGCCTGAGAGCGACCGCCCTGAGCCTATCGAAGTGAAGTCGAAGGCCCTCATATCGCCTTTTGGGACTCACCTGCTTCCAAGGCAGCAGGTGCTTTGGAAGCAGGTGAGGGATGATCCGCCAAAGAAAAACCGCGCCTGGCGAAAGCGCGGTCGAGGTGAAACTGTAGTTGGTCTGTTGGGCGGTCCCGTGCGGCTACTTCTTCTCGCCGACGTGGCCGGCCTTGGTCAGGATCCTGTCGACCAGACCATAGGCCAGCGCCTCTTCGGCGTTCATGAAGTTGTCGCGTTCGGTGTCGCGGCAGACCTGCTCGTAGGCCTTGCCGGTGCACTCGGCGACGATCCGGTTCAGGACCTCCTTCATCTTGAGGATCTCCTTGGCCTGGATCTCGATGTCCGTGGCCTGGCCCTGCGCGCCGCCCGAAGGCTGGTGCAGCATGACGCGGGCCCGCGGCAGGATGAGACGGCTGCCCTTGGCGCCGGCGGCCAGGATGATGGCGGCCATGGAAGCCGCCTGGCCGATGCAGATGGTCGAGACCGGGGCCCTGACCAGCGACATGGTGTCGAGGATGGCCAGGCCGGAAGTGACCACGCCGCCAGGGCTGTTGACGTACAGCTGGATCGGCTTCTCCGGGTCCTCGCTGTCGAGGAAGAGCATCTGGGCGATGACGACGTTGGCGACGTTGTCGTCGATCGGCGTGCCCAGCATGATGATGCGATCCTTGAGCAGGCGTGAATAGATGTCAAAGGCGCGCTCGCCGCGATGGGTGCTTTCGACGACCATGGGGACCAGCAACTGCGATCTCTCGGTCATGTGCGACCTCCTTGTTTTTATGTAAAGGGCGATGCTGTCTTCTTAGGCTATCCTCCTCTTAAAGTCAAACCTGGTCGGACGGCCTGCGACTGCCACGGAATGCCCTTCGACTTCGTCCTTCGACAAGCTCAGGACTCCGCTCAGGGAATATACTGCCTGAGCGGAGGCCGAAGTCGAAGGCGTACCGACAGAAAAGGAATACCCTTCGACTCGCTGCGCTCGCTCAGGGAATATCGTTCGAGCGAGTCCGCCTCTGACGGACGAGTCGAGAACCTACCGCCGTAGAATAAAAAAGACCCCGTCCGAAGCCGGACGGGGTCTATTGGAGAGTCAGCCCTTGATCTGCAGGCAGATCTTGGGTGACGAGGCCAGACAAGTCTGGTTGCGGCCGCTCCGCTTGGCGTGAAGCATGGCTTCGTTGGCCCTGCGGATGAGCTCCTCGACGGTGATCTCTTCGTCGGAGCGCGCGGTGGCGGCGCCGATGGAAGCGGTCACGCCGACCGGCTCGCTGCCGGAGGAGAGCGGCACCTGGATGGCGGCGATGCGCGTGCGCACGCGTTCAGCCAGGATAAGGCTGCCGTTCTCGTCGGTAGCCGCCAGGATGGCTACGAACTCCTCGCCGCCGTAGCGTGCCGAGATGTCCGTGCAGCGGACAGCGCCCTTGAGGGCGTCGGCGACCTGGCGCAGGACCTCGTCGCCGACCTGGTGACCGTGGTTCTTGTTGAACTCACCGAAGAAATCCACGTCCAGGAACAGCAGCGACAACTGGCCGGTCTGTCCGCGCCGCAGGCGCTCGAACTCTTCCTTGATCTTGTGATCGAAGTAGCGCCGGTTGTGCAGTCCGGTCAGGGGGTCGGTGTAGGTCAGCCGCTCGACTTCGCCGTTGTCCTTGATGATGGCCACGATGGCCATGGGCTCACCAGCGTCGTCATTGACGAAGTTGATGGTGATGAGGGCGGGCGTGACCTTGCCGTTCTGACCGACGAAGACGGCGCGCTGGTTCCTGACGCGCAGCTCTTGGATGAGCGTACGCGACAGGTCCTGGCCGCCGACCCTGGCGTGGTCGGTGCACAGGCGGAAGAGGTTGTCGCCGATGGCCGACTGGGCCTCGATCTCGAAGATCTCGGTCGCGCCGGTGTTGAACATCTGGATGGCGCCGCTGCAGTCGGCGACGATGACCGCGTCGCTGGTCGACGAGAAGATGCTCTCGAGGAAGGCCAGCCTTTCGCGGGCCTTGTCCATCTGCTCCTTGTAGTAGCGGATGGTCAGCTGGGCGCAGGCCGACGTCTGGTCGGCGGCCGACGGCGCGACATTGGCCGGACGGCCGACGAAGAGACTCTTGAGCCAGGACCAGATGAACGAGAACAGAGTGGCAAGGCTGCTGAGGAAAGATACCTTCCTCTGCAGCTTGCGGGCGGACATCGTCCGCGGGACTGCGGGCAGGTATTTTTCCGTCATGGTAGCCTCCTTAGCGTTGTTTGGTATCGACCAGCGTGATTGCTTGTCTTGACCGCTTGTAAAGAACACGCCCATAATTTGGGCAACATAACAAGATAGCACAGAAATGGCGTTTTGGCAAGGGTGCGGCCGCCGCCAGCCGCTTAAAGCCGCTGAATATGCATAAAATATCGATTTTGGCCGTCGGCAAACTCAAAGAAGCCCAGTGGCAGGCCGCGCAGCGGGAATTTACGCTGAGATTGGCGCCTTTTTCGAAGCTGGAGATGGTTGAAGTGGCTGCCGAGTCTATCACTGACACTGCCGGTGCGGCGAGGTCCATGCGGCTTGAGGCTGAGCGGCTGCTCGGACGCTTGCAGCCAGGAGATTTCGTGGTCGCCCTCGACCGCGGCGGCAAGCAGCTTTCTTCCGAAAATTTCGCCGCCTTTCTTGATGAGGCCGGCGGCAGCGGCCGTCGGCTCGTCTTTGTCATCGGTGGCGCCGCCGGTCTGGACGCCGCCGTACTGAAAAGGGCCGACAAAAAGATATCGTTGTCGGAGATGACCTTCACGCACGAGATGGCCCGCGTCTTCCTGCTGGAGCAGATATACCGGGCCGAGACCATCCTGGCCGGGAAGAAGTATCATTATTAGAAGGAAGCTTCTCGACTCGCTGCGCTCGCTCGAACCCCTCGACGCGGCTCGGGGCAGGGAATATTGTTCGAGCGGAGGCCGAAGGCCGGAGTCGAGAACCTGCCGCCAGAAGAAACTTCTCGACTCGCTGCGCTCGCTCGAAGAATATTAAAACGGCCGGCGTCACCGGCCGCTTTCTTATATATATCCGTTACTTCGGCAGGAAACGCGCCAGTTCCTGGACCACGGCCTCCGCCGACCTGCCGATGAAATGGCCGTCTTTCTCCGTCATCACCAGTTTCGAGCCCAGCGCCTCCTTGTACCGAAAAGCGTGATCGTACGGCACCAGCGGGTCGTTCTTCGACTGGATGGTGACGAAATTACCGGCCGAACGCTTCAATTTTTCCCAATCGATCCGGCGGTCGAAGAAATCGATATAGGCCTGCACGCTGACCGTGGCCGTGAACGGCGAGCCGACGGTGATCATCGCCCGGATGGGCTTCCTGGCGCACAGTTCCAGCGCCCGCAGAGCCAGGACGCCGCCGATGCTGTGGCCGATGACCACGGTGGACGGCGACCATTTCTCGGCTCCGGCTTTGACCGCCTTGAGCCATTTCTTGAAGTCCGGCCGCAGCGGGTCAGGCAGGATCGGCGACCAGACGCGCAACCCTTTTTCCTCGATCATGGAATGAAGTGAGGGAAACCAGACCTTGGTCGGATTTTCGGCGTAACCGTGGAACAAGACCACAGTGTCGACGGCTTTGGGCATATGATTCATCGAGGGATACTTCTCGACTCGTCGCTTCGCTCCTCGCTCGAAAAATATTGTTCGAGCGGAGGCCGAAGGCCGGAGTCGAGAACCTGCCTATAAAAAATTGGTGCGAGTGGGAGGAATCTCCCTCACTCCGTTCGGGCACCCGGGCGCTGCACACCGGCGCTCACCGGTTCGCGCCTCTCGCGCCCTTCGATTCCCTGGAATTTATCCTTGGAATTTATCCGCCTTCCCTTCGGGAAGGCTGGTGCGAGTGGGAGGAATCGAACCTCCACGGGGTTTCCCCCACCAGCTCCTAAGGCTGGCGCGTCTGCCTTTTCGCCACACTCGCCCGCAGGGATTACTTTATTATAAATGATGAGCCACGGCAACCTAAACCGGCCTTCGACTCGGTCCTTCGATCGGCTCAGGACCTCGCTCAGGCAATATCCCCTGAGCGAAGGCCGCCGCAGGCGGCCGAAGTCGAAGGGCTTCATCCAGTCCCACGTCTGACCCCTAGGTGCCAGGCACCAAAGGGACAGGCACCACGCCATCTTGACTTTGATGCCGATTTCGCCCCTAAATGGCTTGATAGCCCTTTCAAATCCCGTTCACAAGTCCTACCAACAAGGAGTCTCCGATGAAAGGACGTCGTCTTAGCTTAATAATGGTCGCGCCTGTTTTACTGCTCATGAGCCTGCTGCCGGCGACGGCCGCGGCCTTTTCCCTGGAACCGTTCCATGTCCGCGCCGGCGCCAGCGTCGGCGGGCCGGTCGGGCTCATCGGCCACGACGGCTACTGGAAGCCGACGACCGCGCCCTTCACCCTGCGCCTGGCCGGACAGCTGCGCCTGCCGGAATACACGCCACTGGCCCTCGAGGTCAACGCCGTCGTGCCATACGGCCTGGGGATGAACCTGCTCTTCGACGTCGTCCAGACGGACCGCATCCGCGTCCACCTGTTCGACCTGGGATTCTTCTGGAACGCCTGGAAGCCGGTCACCGTCCAGCGCCTCAAGCGCTCCGTGGACCTGACCGTCGGCCTCGGCCTCGACGTCCGCATCAAAGGCTCGTGGTCGGTCTCGGCCGACTGGCGGCTGTTCCTGCCCAATCCCCTGACCACGCTGCCGGCCTACGCCGAGTTCGCCCTGCCCATGTACGAGGAAGCCCTGAAAGGAGGCCAGCTATGGCTCGGCGCAGCTTACTGCTGGTGATTGCCTGCCTGCTGCCGGCCTGCGCGCCCGACTTCCCCCGCGTCATGCGCATCGACGATTCGTTCGACGCCTACGAGGAGGCGGCCATACTCAAGATGTTCGAGGAGGCCAACAAGACGGGCCAGGAACTGATCGGCCGCGACCTGTTCAAGTACGGCGGGCGCTACCGTGATACTGACGGCTTCGACCTGGACGACCTCGGGGATGACGTATCGGTCATCTACGAACTCAACCAGCCGGACCGGAACTACCAATACCTGGTGGAGACAGGCGACGGCGACGGCACGCCGCTGGGCTACGGCCCGCAGAACGACGTCCTGGTCTTCGCCTTCAACATGCCCCAGGTGGATCCGGAAGGCTTCATCTGCCTGTCGGCGGTGCTGGCGGCCGAGATCGAGAAATGGCGGGCCGAGAACCCGCCGGAGGAAGGCGAGACGCGCGACCCCATCGAGGTCTGCGCCGACCCGTCCTTCCCCATGTACCTGCCGGCCCTGCAATCAGTGGTCCTGCACGAGCTCGGCCACGTCATCGGCCTGGGACACATCGACGACAAGGACGCTCTCATGTACCCGTACAGCAACGGCCTGACCAAGTTCACGGCCATAGACAAAGGCGCCTTCTGCTGCCTGTACGAGTGCCTGACCGACCGGTACGAGTGCCCATATCAGTGATGAGGGCTTCTCGACTCGTCGCTCCGCTCCTCGCTCGAAGAAGAAATATTGTTCGAGCGGAGGTCCTGAGCTTGTCGAAGGACCGAAGTCGAGAACTGACCTTAGATGAGATGGACTTGAACCGCTTCCGTATCTGGGAGCGGTTTTTTTATTCCCAAGGAAACTTCTCGACTCGCCGCACCGCTCCTCGCTCGAAGAATACTGTTCGAGCGGAGGCCGAAGGCCGGAGTCGAGAACTTGCCGCCAGAAGAAACTTCTCGACTCGTCGCTTCGCTCCTCGCTCGAAGAATACTGTTCGAGCGGAGGCCGAAGGCCGGAGTCGAGAACCTACCGATCGTCAAGAAAAACCGGCGCTGGGTGCGCCGGTTTTTCGTCCAAGTCTCTATTTCTGAGTTTACTCCGTGACCGTGCCGCTGTCGGCCAGCGGGACTTCCGGGGCCGGAGCCGGTTCCTCGACAGGAGGAGCCGGTTCCTCAGCCGGAGGCGGCTCGACCGCCGGCTCTTCAGACGGAGCAGGCTCCTCGGCCGGAGCCGGTTCCTCAGCCGGAGGCGGCGCGTCGGCCGGAGGCGGTTCCTCAGCCGGCGGGGCTGGCTCCTCGACGACCGGAGGTTCGACCGGAGGCTTCGGCGTGGTCTCATCGACGACGTCGACTATCCAGTAGGAGAAGGGCACGTCCTCGGCGGCCACCACGGACATCTTGACAGTGAAGGAGCCGTCGGTCTGCTGGTCGATCCACCACGAACCGTTGGGATTCTTCTTGAAGGTGACGAACACCTGGGAGTTGAACTTGATGGCCGTGTTCTCCACCCTGGACTCGGAGTTGCCGATGTAGATGACGGACTGGCCGACGGTCTGCTTGGAGTCGGTCATCTTGACCTTGAGTTCCTGGGCGGTGATGGTCTCGACCTCGATCTCCCTGGCGGTCAGTTTGCCGTTCGAGTCGATGGACCAGAGGCCGTCCTTGCCCTCGATGGAGGCCATGCCGATGACCGACCGGCCGTTCATGTCGATGAGCGGCGAGGTGCTGATGAGCAGGTTCTCGTCCTCTTCGACGGTCAGTTCCGCCAAGGCGGCATCAGGACCGGGCCAGTAGGTGACCTCCATGAAGACGCGGACCGTGCCTTGGGCGACATCATCGTAGGCGTCGAGGGCGGTGCCGATGACGTAGCCGGCCTCAGTGGCTTTCATCGCTACGCCGGGGACAGAAGATGCGGTCAGGCGGTCGCCGACGGCGATGGCGCCGTTCTCGATCGAGACCTTGACCGGCACGCGGCCCTTGAGGGCGACGTACTGACCGTTAGTAGTATCGGCTTCTCCTGTGGCTTCATCCACACCAGACAAGGCTAAACCTGCATTGGTGGAGATAACACCCACCAAACGGCCGTTAGCTGGACCCTCAGCCTTACGGACGTAGAGGTTGCCAGTAGAATCGAGTTCGACTACATCGCCGGCCTCGATCCCATCTTCCTTACGAGTGCTGTAAAGCTCGGCTAAGTCGGTTCCGCCACCAGTAAATGCACCGTTAGCATAGAACGTGAGTGTACCCTGACCAGCGCCACCGATGCAGATGTGACCGCGCTGTGTCCCGCCGGAAGTGGCAAGTATGATACCTTGGGCGCTGCCAGCGGCACAGGCCGCATTACCGGCTGTCCGAGGAATCTGCCAAACCACCGTGTTGCCATCAGTGCCCGTAGCGAAATCAACGGTCGCACCGTTAGCCGACAACGACATGTTACCGCCGACCGTGGTGGTCTGGCCGGAACGAGACAGTGTCAGGCCGGTGGTGCCGCTGTTGCCGATACTCAGGGTGCCCGAAGCTGTGTTGATGGCTGTGGTATTGGCCAAGGTGACGGTCGTGCCGGTCACGGTCAGTGTGTCGCCGGCGGCGTCGCCGAGCGTCGTAGTGCCGTTGACAACCAGGTTGCCGGCGTGGGTGATGGTGAAGACACCGGTCTGATTCCAGGCTCCGGTCAGGTTGCCGAGGGCCAGGGTGATCGATCCGGCAGCATTAGTGACGCCAATGCCCGAACCGGCTGTCAGCGTACCCGCTGCCGGGGCCGCGCCGGTGGAACCGATGAACAGCTGGCCGTTGGTCAGGGCGCCGGCCTCGACTATGGCGCCGGCCGAGGAGACCATGATGCGGCCGTTGTTCAGTGCCGTCCCGGAATTGGTGCCGCCGTTGGCGATGGCCAGGACGCCGCCGGTCGTCATGATCGTGCCGTCGGAATCAGGCAGCGTCCACGTACGGGCCGCGGTCAGGTCGGTCGAGGTCAGGGTGCCGGTGAAGGATGCGGTGGTGGTCGAGGTCTGCGGCTTGATGGCGATGACGTCGGTGTTGGCCGTCGTCGAGGCGAAGGTGGCGCTGCCGGTCGTGGTCAGGGTCACGGAATGGCCGCCCGACACCTGGGTGAAGCCGGTGAGTCCGCTCAGGACGCCAGCCGTGCTCACGTCCCAGTTCGAGGAATTGACCTCGACGGTCGTGCTGCCGCCGCCGATGGTCACCGGGCCGGTCGAACCGCCGGTGGCGATGTTCACGCCGAAGCTGGAACCGGCGTTCAGGCTGACGGTCGCCCCGGTGACAGTGAGACCGAGCTGACCGGTGACGAGGCCGGAGAAGGTCGGGGCGTTGGCCACGGCCAGGCCGATGGAGCCGCCGCCGTTGGTCACGACCATGTTCGTGCCCTGGCCCAGGGCGGCGAAGGTGTAGCCGGTGCCGTTGCCGATGGGCAGGAAGCCGTTGGTCATGGCCGCGGCCTCGACGATGGCTCCTGCGGAGCTGACCATCAGCCGGCCGTTGTTCAGGGCCGTCCCGGAATTGGTGCCGCCGTTGGCGATAGGCACGGTGCCGGACAGGCGCGAGGCGGAGATGCCGCCCGCGCCGGTGATGACCGTCGAACCGTTGACGACCAGGATGTCGTCCCAGCCGGAACCGATGTTGATGGCCGTCTCGGCGGCCGCAGTGCCGGTCAACGCGTTTATCTTGACTGCGTTCAAGGTCAGCTGGGCGTCGCCAACGATGTTGCTGCCGGCGGTCGTGCCCTCGAGATTAATGATATTGGCGTTATGCGTGCCGTTGCTGCCGGCGTTGAGGTCGGAAGCGACGTTCAGGGCGCTGCGCGTCTCGGTGCTGCCGGACTGGTTGTCGCTCGGCGTGGTGAAGTCGATCCTGGCCACCTGGTCGTTGATGGTGCCCGGCGCGGCGGCGGCAGCGAAGGTCTTGGTGATCTCGCCGCTCACGGTCAGGTTGCCGGCGACGGTCGTGACCTGGCCGGTGCGCGACAGGGTCAGGCCGGTGGTGCCGCTGTTGCCGATGCTCAGGGTGTCGGAGGCCGTGTTGATGGCCGTGGCGTTGGCCAATGTGATGGTCGTGCTGTTGAAGGTGGTGGTGACGCCCGACCTGCCGAGGGTGAGCGAGGTGGCGCTCGTGCCGCCGACGGCCAGGCCGGCGCTGCTGTCCAGGACCGGGGTGGTCACCGAGGTGGCGAAGGTCGGACTGGCCGATGTGGCGATGGTCACGCCGCCGTTGCTGCCGCCGCTGCCGGTGGTGGTGATGTTGGTGCCGGCAGTGATGGTGGCCGAGCCGCCGCGGGTGACGGTGGTGGCCGTGCCCGAGGTGCCCGCCAGGGTGAAGAGGTTGCCGGAGACCTGGGTGGCGGCGATGTTACCGGAGCCGTCGATGACCGTCGTGCCGCCGACCCTGAGGACGCTGTCCCAGCCGGAGCCGACGTTGACGGCGACCTCATCCGGGTTGACCGAGCCGGTCAGGGCGCCGATGTTGACGGCGTTCAGCTCGACCTCCGCCCGGCCGGTGATGGCCTCGATGTTGATGGCGTTGACGTTGTTGACGTTATTGTTCGTGGAGTTTCCGATGGTCGTGGCGATGTCCAGGCCCTGATGAATGTTCTGCTTGCCGTTCGAAGTGTCGGTCGGCGCGTTCAGGACGATCTTGGCCAGGTTGTTGGTCGTGTCGGAGTTGGCGGGTATCGTCTTGACGATGTTGCCGTTCAGGGTCAGGTCGCCGGCGACGGTGGTCGTCACGCCCGTGCGGCTGAGCGTCAGCGAGGTGGCGGTAGCGCCGCCGATGGCCAGGCCGGCGCTGCTGTCGACCGAGGAAAAGACGGGGTTGGACACCGTGGCCACCGTCACGCCGCCGGTGCCGTTGCCGGTCGTGGTGATGTTGGTGCCGGCCAGGATGGAGGCCGTGCCGCCGCTGGATATGGCCGAGTTCGTACCGGCGCTGCCGGCCAGGGTGAAGAGGGAGCCGCCGGTGCTGAGCATTATCTCGCCGCTGGCGTTGGGCAGGGTGATGGTGCGGTTGGCGGTCAGCGCCACGGTCGGTTCGCCCAGGGTGACGATGTAGCCGCTCTTGCTGAAGTTCAGCGTACCGCCCAGGGCCAGGTTCTCGTTGATGTTGGCCGATTCACCGACGTTCAGGCCGCCGTAGAAGTCGCCGTCGACGGCGCGGAAGTTGCGCCTGACGCTCAGTTCCGTGGTCTCGACGCCGCCGAACTCGGACTGCTGGATGTAGGCTCCGCCGAGGTCATAGATGTCCAGCTCGCCGGTGACGCGCTGGCCGACAATGTAGGCGTACCTGCCGACGATGGCCATGTCGAGCGGCTCGTCCATCACCGGTATCTCCTGGACCTGCTTGATGGCAGCGGGATCGGTGACGTCGAAGGACCGCAGTACCTGGTCCTGGTAGGAGATGGCGTAAGCGTAGCGGCCCTGCAAGACGACGGCCTGCGGCTTGTTGCCGGTGGAGCCCGTGCCGAGGCTGACCGGAGCGCTCGGGTCGGCGACGTTGACGATGGCGAACTGGTTGCCGCCGTTATGGACGTAGAGCAGCCAGCTGCCGACGACCGAAAGGCTCATCGGACCGGTGCCGTTGCCGACGAAGCCCATGGGGACCACGCTGGACAGGTCGGAGATGTTGAAGACGCGCATGTTCGGATTCGACGGCTGCACGGTGTAAAGGAACTCGCCGCGCACGGACAGGTCGTTTATCCGCACGTTGTCGGTGGTATCTATCTGCTGGATGCGGACCGGTTTGACCGGGTCGCTGATGTCGAACACGTCGACGTATTGCTTGGCGCCGATGAAGGCGTAGGGGCCCTGGACATAGACGCTCATCGGACTATCCGTCGTCGTCGTCACGCTCTTGACCGTGGGAGTAGTGGCGTCGGATATGTCGTAGATGACCAACGAATCGGTGTCGTCGCAGGTGACGTAGGCGTAATCGCCGTCCACGTACAGGCCGGACGTCGAGGGGTTGTTGGAATAGCAGTTGACAGGGGCGCCCGCGTCGCCGTCGATGACGGTCTCGCTGAGGCTGACGGGATTATAGACGTCGTTGACGTCGGTGATCTGGAGCTTCTCGACATCGGCGCTGATGGTGTAGGCGAAGCGGCCGCGGACGATTATGCGGTTGGGCTTGCCGCCGATGCCCGACACGGTGCCGAGCGGCGTCGCGTCCATCAGGCCGGCGACATGCAGCTGGGTGATAGGTTCGGGGACGCCGATGCCGACCTTGCCGTCGTTATTGACGACGACCCGGGGCGCAGAGTACTGGAAGGCGGCGGCGGCCAGGGCCGGCGAAAAGGCGCTGTCCACGGTCATGTCGTTGGCGTCGGTTATGGTCGCGACGATCCTGGTCTGGCCGGAAGCGATGATGGTGTCGCCGACATGCAGCTGGGTATCGAAGATGGTGCCGCCGGTGCCGGAGATGGCCGTACCGGAACTGGTGAGCAGGCCCGTACCGGCCGTGACCGGACCCTGGACCTGGAACTTGGCGCTGGGCTTGATGACCCCCACGCCGACGTTGCCCGAGGTGTCCATGTTGACGCCGGGATTCGTGCCGGTGGTGATCTGCACGGTGCCGGCGCTGCCCGCGCCGACGGCAGTAGTGCTGAGCTTCAGCTTCGTGGTGTCGGTGCTGTCGAAGGCCAGGGCACCGAGGGTGCGGTCGGCAGCAGCGCCGCCGGTGCCGGTGGTCGAAGTCATCTCCAGTGAACCGGGGCCGAGCTCGAGCTTACGCCAGCGCAAGGCGTAGGTGCCCAGGTCGTAGGTGTTGTCGGTCGAGGGGTTGAGGTTGCCGGCCACGCTCATGCCGCCGGTGGTCAGGGTACCGTTGCAGCTCAGGCCGCCGGTCGTGCCGTCGATGGTGCAACCGGTGTCGCCGTAGCCGCCTCCGAAGTCGATGGTGCCAAGGGCGCCGGCCGGACCGATGTTCAGGTCGGTGGTGGCGCCGCCGGCGAAGTTGACGGTGGTGGCGACGGTGTTGATGAGGTTGAAGGTGCCGGAAGCCGTAGCGGCGACGATGGAATCGGTGATGGTCGGGCTGGTGCCGAAGACGGCCACGCCCGTGCCGGTCTCGTCGGTGAGCGCGGCAAGCAGGGCGGCGGAAGCGCCGGTGACCGCCAGGTTGGACGAACCGTCGGTGAAGAGCGCCCGGGATGCGGTCAGGCCGGAGAAGGCGATGGTGCCCGAAGACGACAGGCCGGTCAGGCCGGAGACGGCGCCGGCGGCGGAGACGTTGAAGGTCGAGCTGGTGATGAGGTTGGTGCCGAAGGTGCCTGCCAGGTTTATGCCGTTGCTGACGTTCGCGCCGTCGATATGCAGGCCGTCGGCCACCGTGATCTGGTTGCCGGTCGCGGTGTCGTTGTTGGCCAGACTGACGAGAGAGGAGACGACGAAGTCGCTCGAAGCGACGTCGTTCCTGGCCAGGTTGACGCGCAGGGCGGTCTCGCTGTTGCCGCCGATGGATGTGGCCTGCGTGAACTGCAGGTCCAGGCCGGCGATCGAACCGGTCGTGACGGGCGTCGTGGACTGGGCGTTGGTGACGCCGAAGAGGTCGGCCGACCAGGCGGTGTCGGCGGCCGTGTCATTGGTCGAAGTGAAGTTGGCCAGGCGGCCGGTGGTCAGCGTGTTGTCGGTGACCGCCAGGACGTCGCCGCTGGTGGCCGTGCTGGTGAAGATGCCGCTGTCGAAGGTCGGCGTGCCGGTCGTCTGGAGCGCGGCCAGCTGGGCGTTGACGCTGGTAAGGTCGCCGTAGTCGGAGGCGTTGAGGTGGTAGTACGAACCGCCGCCGCCGCCATCGAGCCCGGCGAGGGTGTTGTGGTTGCCCGTGCCGCCCATGGATACCCAGGCGGTGCCGTTGAAGTCGTAGTTGGTCGCGGTGGACGTCTCCAGGACTGCCCAGCCGGCCGAGGGCGTGTAGCAGGCCCAGTCAGGAGCCCCGTCATATTCGGCGATGTCGTCATCGGCGCAATAGCCGAAGGTGGCGGAATCGAGGACTATGTAACGGTCGCCGACCGTGGGCGAACCGGGGGCGGCGCCGTCACCGGTGGTCCAGACCTGGATGACCGGCGCCTGCCAGATGATGCCCAAGAGGAAAGTGTCGACATAGCCCTTGGTGGCCGCGTCATTCGGGTTGCCCGGCGTCATCAGGTTGACGATCTTCTGGGAACCCATGTCGACCTGGCCGCCGACGGTCGCGCCGCCGGTGAGATTCAGGCTGACGAACTGCGGCGAACCGGTCGTCTTGAGAGAGGACAGCTGGGCGTTGACGCTCGACAGGTCGTTGTAGTCGGACTGGTTGAGATGGTAGTAACCGCTGACTCCGCCGCCCAGGAGGCCGACGAGGGTGGAGTGGTTGACCGTCGAACCGAGCGAGACCCAGGCGGCGCCGTTGAAGTTGTAGTTGCTCGAGGGTATCTCGGCGAACACGGTCCAGCCGGCCGCCGGCGTGAAGCACAGCCAGGAGCCGCCGTTCTTCTGGGCGACGTCGTTGACGGCGCAGGTGCCGAAGCCGGTGGCGCCGGTGAGCACGATGTAGCGGTCGCCGGTCACGGCGGGCGGCGCGGCGCCGGAAATGAGGTTCTTGACCGGGTCCTGCCAGGCGATGCCCGAGACGAGGGTATCGACGTAGGCCTTGTTGGTTGCTTCATCTCCCGCGCTCGGCGTGGCCAGACCGATGATCTTGTAGGAGTTCATGTCCATCTGGCCGGTGATCTCGGAGTTGCCGGTCACGTTGAAGCTGCCGCCCGCGCCGACGTTGACGCTGACGGCGGTCCCGGCCGTGGAATTGCCGATGGTGATGGTGTGGGCGACCGGATTGGTGCCCAGGTTCATGGAGAAACCGGTGCCAGAGAGCAGGTTGACCTGGGTGGCGCCGCTGCCGTTGCCGATGACCACCGAGGTGGCGTTGGTCTGGCCGATGTTCAGGGCTCCGGCGCCGATGGTGTCGATGCCCGTGCCGGCGGCGAAGGTGGCCAGGCCGCTCGTGGCGACGACGAAGTTGCCGTCCACGGAGAGGCCGTCGTCGAAGTTGCCGGTGCCGTCGCAGTTCAGGTTGCCGGAGGCGTCGACGGTGCAGCCGGTCGAGCCGTATCCGCCGGCCATCAGGACCGAACCGCCGCCGCCGGCGATGTCGACGTTGCCGGTGCTGCTGGTCAGGCCGCCATTGAGGTAAAGCGTGCCGCCGGCCTTGGCTGCCAGTTGCAGGTCGATGTCCGTATCGCTGCCGTCAGCCCAGACGATGGGGGCGTTGCCGGTCAAGGCATTGTCGATGCGGATGTTGTTGACTGCGGACGGTAAGCCGTGGAACACGATGAGTTCATTGCCGTCGACGTCGGCGATGTAGTCCCAGTCGACGATCTTAGGCGCTGTCAACGTCTTGTTGGACAACGTCTGTTCCGCCGAGTCGAGGACGACCACGCCGTCGGCATCCGGCAGCGTATAGCTGCGGTCGGCGGTCAGATCGCCGGCGCCCATGGCGCCGAAAAAGGTCGCGCCGGCGGATTCGATGAGACTGATGACGCCGGTGGTGCCATTGACCCTGAAAGTCTCGTATGCGCCGTCGCCGACCGAGAAGGTGCCCGAGGGAGAGAGGACACCGATACCCACCCGGCCGGTCTCCAAAACGACCAGGGCCGGCCTGTTATATCTATAGGAAGAGTCTGACACATCCGGAGAGAAGTCGGTGTCCACGGTCAGATCCGTGGGGGAAGAGATGCTGGTGACGCGACGGCTCTGACCGCCGGCGATAAGCGTGTCACCGACCTTGAGTCTGGTATCGAAGTCAGTACCGTCGCCGGTCACGATTCCTCCGTTCCAGGAACTGATAGTGCCGGCAGCCATCCAATTTCTGGTCTGCACCTGCAGTCTGGCGATGGGATTGTTCACGCCGATGCCGACGTTGCCCAGGCTGTCCATGTTTAAACCGGTGTTGGCGCCAGTGGTCAGCTGGAGAGCGCCGACTTCGCCGGTGCCGACCGCGTCAGTGGCCAGCTTCAGGCTGGAACTCGATTTCTGGCGAGAGTACTTATAGGGGTCGCCGGTGAAGGCGGGCGAATTGAAGGGGGCGATGACGGTGAGCCTGGTGGTCGAGTCGATGGTGCCGATCGTCCTGGTCTGGCTGCCGATGCCGGCGCCGACCGTGACCAGGTCCCCGGGCTGAAGCTCGGCAACGAAAGTGCCGCCGCTGCCTTCCAGGACGGACATCTGCGTATAGGTATAGGCGGCGCCGGTGAGCAGGACCGTGAACGGCGGGGAGACGGTAAGTTGGGTGTCCGAGCTTATGACCGTCACTGTCCTGGTCTGGCCGCTGGCGGTGATCAGGTCGCCGAGCGCCAGATCGGTGGTGAAGGCAGTGCCGACGCCGGTGACCTTGGCCCACGGCCTAACATATGTATAGGTCTCACCGCTGATGACCGGGGAGAACGGGGTGGAGACGATAAGGGAGTCCGAATCGATGACGGAAGCGACTTGGACAGTCTGGGAATCAGCCTCGATCCAGTCGCCGACCTGTACCTCGGCGCCGCCGAAGTCCGTACCGCCGGCGCCCTCGATGGCCGTCGGCCGCTTGAAGGTGAACGTGGTGGCCGGGCTTATGACCGCGGGGAAGGCGGCGGTGACGGTAAGGGAGTCGGAATCGGAGATGGCGGCGATGGTCCGGGTGTTGGCGCCGATGGTGATGAGGTCGCCGGCCTGCAGCATGGTGCTGAAATTGTCGGTGCCGTCGCCCTCGATGGCCGTCAGCCGGTCGTAGGTGAACGTCTGCGTGACCTGAGCGGTGGTGTAGGGGGTATCGACGATGGCCCAGGTGTTGCCCGGATCGATGTAAGTGATCGTCTTGACACCGGCCGCGCCGACAGTGATGAGGTCGTTGACGGCCAGGTTGGTGAATACCGGGGTAATGGGGCTGTCATCCAGCAGGACGGACATCTTGGTGACCGCGAAGGCCGCGCCGGACAGCGGAGGAGTGATGAATGGGCTGTCGACGGTAAGGTCGGTGTTGGATGTCCTGGTGGCGACGGTATGCGTCTCCGCGCCGACGGTGATGAGGTCGCCGACGTCCACCTCGGTGTTGAAGGCGGTGCCGGCGCCGCTGATGGTCGTCGAGGGGGTGATGATGGAGAAGGAAGCGCCGGACAGCGGCACGGAGAAGGCCGCATCCACGGTCAGGTCAGTATCCGAAGTCCGGGTCAGGACCTTGTGGGCCTCCGAACCGACCTTGATCAGGTCGCCGACGGTGACTTCAGGATCGAAGTCGGTGGCCAATCCCGTGATGGTGGTCGAGGGGGTGATGATGTCGTAGCCAAACCCGGTGAGCGGAAAGGGGAAGGCGCTGTTGAGGGTCAGGGTGGTGTCGGCAGCCGGAGCCCTGGCCGTGACCGTCCTGGTGTACGCACCCAACTTGATAAGGTCTCCGACCTGCACTTCGGGGTCGAAGTTGGTGCCGATGCCGGTGACGGTGGTCGAGGGGGTGATGAAGGTAAAGCCTGCGCCAGCCGCGGCCGCGGTGAACGGGCTGGTGACAGTAAGCGTATCGGCGTCTACCACCGTGTCGACCGTCTTGAACTCCACGCCGACCGTGATCTGGTCACCTGGCAGCAGTTCGGTGTCGAACGTGGTCAGAGTGCCTTCAAGGACGGATTGCCTGGTGAAGGTGAAGGTTTCACCGACTAATATGTCCGAAGAAAAGGCGCTGGCGATGGTCAGCGAAGTATCATTGATGACGCCCGTGACCTTCTTGGTCTCCAGCGTCGTATCAGGAGTGATGAAATCACCGATCTGGAACTGGCTGAGGAAGCTGGTGCCGCTGCCGGTCACTGCCGTTCCGACGGACGTAACGGTGCCCGCGCCTCCGGAAACGATCGGATTAGAGACCGTGCCGGTGCCCGCAGCAGAGGGATTATAGATCGAGCCCGAGCCCAAGACGGACGGGTTGGAGATGGTTCCCGTGCCCGCGGCAGAGGGATTTGAAAGCGTACCCGTACCCGCGCCCACAGGATTTGAAACCGTATCCGCTCCGGAAGTGCCGCTCAAAGTGGCGACGTTGCCGGCGCTTGAGCCGCTCAGGTTGGAGATGGTGCCGGTGCCGGTCTCGGCGGTGCTGGAAACGGTGCCGGCGCCGCTGACGACAGGATTCTCGACCGTGCCCGTGCCGACGACCTTGGCGCCCTGGACGTTGCCCTGGAAGGAGACCGCGGCCTTGGTGTAATCGGTGCCCGCGCCGGCCGTGCCGGTGGTGGAGTAGAGGGCCAGCGAACCGGGACCGACGTTGATGTCTTTCCAGCGGAGAGCATCGCTGCCCAGGCTGTAGGTATTGTCCGTGACCGGCATCAGGTTGCCGGAGAAACTGGCCCCGGCGGAGGTGAGCGTACCGTCGGTGACCAGGCCGCCCTTGCAGCTCAGGATGCCGGTAGTGCCGTCGAGCGTGCAGCCGGTGGCCGAGTAGCCGCTGGCCAGATTGACGTAGGCGGAGGCCGCGCCGATGTTCACGGTCGTGGCCGGCCCGCCGGCGCTGTCGATATACAGGTCAGAGGCGGTCGACGTGATGTCGCCGCCGTTGACGTTCACGTCGCCGACGGTGGTGACGTCGCCCTGAGAGGTGACGTCGCCTGTTGCGCCGTCAACGTTGAACCTCTCCAGGCCGCCGGTGCCGACAGCCAAAGCGGTGGTCGGGGCGGTCACGCCGATGCCGACGTTGCCGACGGCCGTGACGCGCATCCTCTCCACATTGTTCGTGATGATCAGGAATGGATGATTGCTATACGTTCCGGTATACCCGGCGGGGCTGCCGGTGACCGACCCCAGTCCGTCGACGCCGAGAACAGAGGTAGCCGCGCCGTTGTTACCTTGCACAACGTAGTTGGCCTGCGATGCCACGGCAGTCGAAGTGTTCTTGAGAAGACTCATGAGGCCAAATGGCGCGGTGGTCGACCCCTCGACGTCGAGCTTGGCGAGCGGCGTCGTCGTCCCAATGCCGACGTTGCCGGTAGATGTGATGCGCAATCGCTCGGTATCCTCCGTAATCAGGAGAAGAGAGTTACCAGCGCCGCCTGGCGTACCAATATACATGTTTTGGGCGAACGGTGAACTTACGCCAGAACCTCCGGAGCCGAGGTAGCCCCGCCGCGTACCGGAATTGTTATAGAAGTCCACCGTGGCGTAGCCTGTCGCAGACGTGTTTTCTACCCACATAGATTCGCCGCTCGAATCGGACGAGACGTGGAGACGGGCGTTCGGAACGGCGGTCCCGATGCCGACATCGCCGCCATTGGGGTTCAGGAGGAGGTAGCCCTTAGTGAGGTGGGAGGTGCTCTCCAGAGTCAAAATATCCGAAGCCGCGGTGCCGCCGTAAAGCGTCTGGCCTCCGGCGCGGCCGGCCAGCAAGGCATAGATCGAATGATCGTCGGCAGTAAGGTCTGACAGCGAACCGTGGTCGCGGTTGGTTATCTGGGTGATGTTGGTGAGCGTGATATTGTCGGCCACCGTTGAATCGCCATGCGAATGGGAATCGTCGGCGACGGCGACGACGCCGAGGCTGCTGATGGTCGCGTCACCCGACATGCCCAGCGAAATCCACTGGCTGCCGTCAGCAATGAGCAGATTGCCGGAAGTCGCCGTGGTCACGCCGAGGCTGGCGCCGTTGATCCTGGCGACGGTCGGGTTCGGATATGAGCCGGAGAGGTCGCCGCCGGCGAAGCCGCCCGGAGCGACGCCGCTGATGGTGGTGTTGCCGGCAGCCGTAAGGCGACCCTTGGAGTCGACCGTGAAAGTGGCGACTTGGGTGGCGCTGCCGTAAGCGGCGGCGCCGACGCCGGTCGCGGTCAACGCCAGGGTGACGCCGGCGCTCTCGCTGCCGGAACCGGACACCGTGAATTCGCCAGAGCCGGAGTCCTCCAGCGTGGCGACGTAATTGCCGGTGGTGTCTGTGCCGAGGGCGATGAGGTTGGCGAGCGTGGTGGCGCCGGTGCCGCCGCGCGCGATGGACAGGGTGCCGGCGACCTCGTTGCTGCCCAGATCCACCGCGTCGGTCGTGCCTGTGCCGGCCTTGAAGATGCTGGCCGTCAAAGTGTCACTGACCTGAGCGTCGGTCAGCGAAGCGACCGTGGCCAGGTTCTTGGAAGCATCGGTCACGACGATCTGCGAGGCGGTCAGACCGCTGGCGTTGATCGTCCCGGAAATGTTTACAGAGCCGGTGACGTCGAGAGCGACAGCCGGAGCGACGTTGCCGATGCCGACGCGGTTCGTGGCAGCGTTGACGAAAAATGTGTTGGTATCGAAAGTGACGTTCTGTGTCAGGGTCAGGTTGCCGGAGCCGTCAGTGATCGGGACAAAAGCCACAGTACCGCCGATGCTGCTCGTATCCAGGTCATCGAGCAGGTTGGCGTTCATGGCGTAGGCGCCCGAGACGATCCGCTTGCGCGGGGAGAGGATCTCACCGTCAACACGCACTTCCAGGTAGCGGGCCGCGCCGGAGAAAAGATTGTCCGGCAAAGCGTTGTCACCGGCCTCACCGATGTACGTGGAAAAAACGCCGCCCACGACACTGACGCTCTTGGTCAGTGGCGCTCCGCAGACGCCGCGGCTGGCATAAAGGCAGGAGCCGAGGGCCGGTTCGTCATAGACCAGGAACACCATGCCCTTGGCTCCGTCGGGAACCACGGCTCCCAGATTATCCGTGAGCCGGCCCTGGTAGCTCAGGATCGCGTTAGAAGACGGCCCTGACGCCAACGAAGGTTTGGCAATATAAAAAACGACCAAAAAGGCCGCGCAGATGCCTCCCAAAGTAAACAAAAAAGCGCCAAGGTTCCACAGCGAGGAACGTTTGGCGACAGCATTGTTTGAAAACAGACCGAAATTCACTTTGGGAGCCATATCGTTTAGGTTATTTGTTTTTATATTATGCCTTTTTAGGCGCTTATTTTCTACATTTATATTATATCAATTTTTCGTCCTCTATTCAAGCATCAAATATCAGCTGAAATTAGCGTAATATTTACATTATTTGCGCCGATTTTTCGATTCTGGAATATCCCTTGTGGATAATTTAAGGGGTGTGGATAGAAAATTTGTGGTTTTTTGTGACTTTTTAAGTATTTTGCTAAAGTCAGCCAATTATTGGCCAATTGGCTGATAAAGTGTCATCGATTTGACACTATATTTCTTTTGACGTAAGACCGGCGCATAAATCGTTATTTATTCATTATGAGCCGATCGACAGTGCTCCCCCGCTCTTGGCGGCAAATCGTCATCACCGCGTTCATGCTGGCCGCTTCCCTGCCCGCCCACCTGGCGCTGGCGCAGGTCGCTGACAGCGCCGCGGACGCGGCATCATGTCAGTGCGTCTGTACCAACGACGCAGTGACAGACACGGGTGACGCGACGCCGGCGACCTCAGGTGACGAAAATTCGGAACAGATTGCGGGACCGAACGATGCGATTGACGACTCTTCCGAAACCGCGGCCGACACGACGGCCAGACCGATGATCACGTTCAGCGAACTGCTGCCAGACCCGGAAGGAAAAGACACCGAGGGAGAGTTCATCGAGATACATAATGCCGGCGGCAGCGATGCCGCGCTGGCCGGCTGGTCGATCCGTTCGACGAATGAAAAAATATTCAACTTACCCGACGTCATCATCGCCGCGGGAAGTCACAGATATTTCTCTTACGCCGAGTCGAAGATCGTCTTGACGAACACCGGCAGCGAACTGTCGCTGGTCGACGCGAACGGTTCGAACGTCGATTTTATCGCATATTCAGGACCGGCGAAAACTGGCCAATCTTACGCAAAAAACGGCATCGGCCAGTGGCGATGGACGCCGCTCTTGACGCCCGGGCAGGCGAACGAATTTCCGCCGCCGGAGACGACCGGCACGGCGTCGGAAGAGTCAGAGCTGCCGCCGTCAGAATCTCCGTCGCCGGACACGACAGCGAACGAGGACGGCGCGCCGGCGACGACCGTTCCCGAATCGGATTCGACGAACGCGGCAGTTCCGCCAGCAACCGATCCCGCCGCGATACCGTCTGCCGGTGACGCCGACCCGCCCGACGACTCGATGACGACGGCGCCGCTGATCGTCATCTCGGAATCCCTGCCGAACCCGGTCGGCGATGACGCGACCGAATGGATCGAGTTGGCCAATCTCGGCGGTCTTGATGCGGCACTTACGGGCTGGTCGGTCGACGACGATCCCGGCGGCAGCAAACCGTTCGTCCTGACCAGCGCGGATGTCGTTCCGGCCGGAGGATTCCTGCTGCTGCCGAAGTCCCGCAGCGGCCTGGCGTTGAACAACGACGGCGACAGCGTGCGTCTGTTCGACGCGGCCGGCGTGCTCGTCGACGCGGTCGCCTACGCCAGCGCCGCGGAGGGAAAATCGTATGCCCGTACGCGAACCGGCTGGGTTTGGACCGGCCAACCCACGCCCGGCGCTGCCAACGAACCGGGAATAGCCGACAACCAAGCTGAAAATCCCGTTTCGGCCGGAGTCGCCTTGACCGCTCCATCTGATGACGAAAACGGGGCGGCTGGGGATAACCTGACGACCGAGATCGCCGAACTGGCTGAAATGGATGATGGCGACCAAGTGACCATCAGCGGTCTGGTGAACATACCGCCCGGCCGTCTTGGAAAGACGCTCGTCGGGCTGCAGGATCAGGCTGGCACGGCCGGCGTCATCGTCCGACTTTACGGCAAGACGCTGCCGAACATGTCCGTCGGCGAGGTCTGGAGCCTGTCGGGCCGGCTCGGCAGAACGGGCGACGCGCTGCGACTGAATGTCCGGGTCGCCGATGCGCTGATGATCGGCGGACAGACGCTAGCTTTCCAAAAACGCAGCATCGCCGAAATAAGCAGCGAGGACGACGGCATCGCCGTCAGTATCGCCGGCCTGGCAGCCGGACACGGACGCAATTGGCTGACCATTACCGATGCCGACGGGAACGGCGAGATCAGGATCACTCTCCCCCAAGGCGCGCAGGTCGGCCCGATTGAGACCGGCGCGGCGGTCACGGCCAGCGGCGTCGTGCGTTTCGCTGCGGACCGGCCGGAACTGGTGGTCATGGATAAGAAGGACTTGAAGATGACGGCCGCACCTGCCGTTGATCTGGCCTCTGGCGAACCTGCGCCCGCGTCCGAAAAAATGGCCGAAATAAGCCGGCCGCCGCTGGTTCTTATGAAAAACATGGAACAGGTCATCGGCCGGTCGGCCTGGATAGTCGTCGCGCTGCTCATCGCCGCGGCCGCTGCAGCTTTCGTCTGGTGGCGGCGGAGGCAATTTTCCGACGGCTTGGCCGAATAAGGCGTAGGAAACTTCTCGACCCCTCGACTTGGCTCGGGGCAGACTCGGCGCTTCGCGCCTCGCTCGAAGAATATATGCGGATGTTGACAGTTATGGCCGGTGATTTTACAATGGCTGCATCGAAAAATCCGCGGGTATCGTATAGCGGCTATTATGTCACCTTGCCAAGGTGAAGATGGGGGTCCGACTCCCCCTACCCGCTCCAGAGAAAAACACCCTGATGAAGTCAGGGTGTTTTTCTTTGGCTGAGAAAAGAAACTTCTCGACTCGTCGCTTCGCTCCTCGCTCGAAGGGTATTGTTCGAGCGGAGGCCGAAGGCCGAAGTCGAGAACCTGCATATTGAACAATGAGCCGCTGGAAGTGATACAATGGCAACATAAGAAATCTATTTCTCATCTATGCCCGAGATCCAAGACACCGGCTGCTGCAAGAAATTCGACCCAACGCCGTGGGATGACAAGGAGGTGGTCTGGCAGGACAAGCTGTTCGTCAAGGACCGCGTGCGCAGCCTCTGGCATATCCCGCTCAACTTCGGCCAAGTGGTCGTGCGCAACCTGAAGAAGATCGAAGCCGCCGGCGTCAAGCCGGAGCAGCTGATGCCGGTCGACGAAAACTCTCCCTGGGGCGCCGACCTCTACATCGCCGTGGACAAGGAGGTGGCAGGCGCCGAGACGGTGAAGCTTTCCGGGACCTTCTTGACCAAGGTCTTCGAAGGGCCGTACAAGAACGTCGTCCGCTGGATGGACGAGATGCGGAAACACGTGGCCGGAAAGGGCAAAGAGGCAAAAAAATTCTATTTCTGCTACACGACATGCCCGCGCTGCGCCAAGGCCTACGGCAAGAATTACGTGGTCATCATGGCGCAGGTCTGAAATAGCAACTTCTCGACTCGCTGCGCTCGCTCGAACCCCTCGACGCGGCTCGGGGCAGGCTCGTGTCGGCCTCCGCTCAGGCAGTAATATTCCCTGAGCGAAGTCGAAGGGTATTCCATATCTCCCCAGGGCGAGCGGAACAAGCAAAGCAACTTCTCGACTCGCTGCGCTCGCTCGAATAATAAAACAGATAAGGAGCCTCGCCGATACGGGGCTCTTTTCATATCTCCGGACTTCTTCGCTTGATTCAGCGACTTTTTAAGCCAAGTGAACTACGTGACAGCCGCCATTTCCTGACGAAAATACGCGTCCGAAAGTCGCAATCCTGCGTTGACAAAACCGGCCGCCAGTGGTAGTCCGATATGAAACCCGGGCACATCCCGGGTTCGATGACCG
>Ga0315275_10000230_pt1 | contig 46100 bp, 49 predicted proteins | sample YL17G03_0_MG_FD_205557 | JGI IMG/M metagenome (GOLD analysis project Ga0315275, IMG submission 205557) | Sediment microbial communities from Yellowstone Lake, YNP, Wyoming, USA - YL17G03_0 | ecosystem: Environmental > Aquatic > Freshwater > Lake > Sediment | place: USA: Wyoming | collected... | reverse complement strand
ACGGATAATGACATGTGTACTGCGGGAATTTGTGGCGGAAATACAAAGAGCTGTTCTGATGAAATAATTTGCACTGATGATTCTTGCGACGAGGTCCATGATACATGTGTAAACATGCCAGATGACACGCATTGTGATGATGGTCTTTGGTGCAATGGCCAAGAGACGTGCGATGCTGAGGAAGACTGTATCGGTGGAATGCCTGTCGACTGCAGCGAAAATAATATAAATGAAATCGCGACATGCGACAACAATCCTGATAATATTCATTATACCTGGGATTATGGCACAGGCTTCGTGAGCCAGTGCGACGAGAATAATGACATGTGCACTAATGGTACTCAGACGCTTACACACACATGCAGCGTCGAGAGCTGCCAGGCGGAATGCGACAGCACGCACGGCTGCGCGAATTCGACGTGCTCGCAGACTTACAATGACTATTGCACAGGAGTAAAGCTTACTGAATATAACACCGACAAGGTGATGGATTCTACCGATGTTAACAACTCGACTTCAAATACGTGCCTTGATTCGTGCCTTTGTACTGACAACCCTGTTAGCTGCAACCCGCCGCAGACGAACACATACTGCGTAAAGGATGTATGTGGGGCGGAATGCGATTCGAATGATGACTGCAACGACGAGAATCCGCACACATTAGATTCATGCGACCTTTCGAGTTGCGGGTGCAAACATGATTATGTTCCATACTGTGGAGATGGTATAATAGACAACGGTGAAGAATGCGAAACTTCAGGATATTATGCCGGATGGGGCCATTTCGGCCATGAATACACGTGCAACGAAGACAACACATACAGGAGATGCATTGATTGCCAATACGAACACGTGAACGAATGCAACTATTATTGTTCGGCTAATCTTGCATGTAATGGGACTGCGCCAATGACATACCTGAATTCCTGCACGCAATTCGGCCAGAGTTATCTGCAGGACTACTGCAATGAAAACTGCAAGCTTGAGGATGATAATTGCGAAAGCGATTACTATGGATGCACAGCTGAACCTGAATGCGATGAACTGGTGCCGAATACAGGGGATTGCAACTACATGTGCGAATACAAGCCTGCTCCATTTTGCGGAGACGGAATAATAACTGGCAACGAAACCTGTGAATTGCCAGGAAGTTACAATAATTTCTGGTGCCCGCAGGGCAAGACTGAATGCAGTAGCGGCAAACTTGGCACGAGAGACGGATATGGCGACTGCAATTCAGCATGCGGCTGTAACTATGATAATTACACGTATTCTTGCGTGAAAGACCAGTGCGGGGCACAGTGCGACGATAACAGCGACTGCGCTGATTATTGCAATGGCAGTGTGAAGCACACCGGAAGGACATGCAATGCATCTTCAACATGTGCATGCAGCGCAGGCACGACGTTCAACTGCAACTCACTTGATGGGTGGTATAACACTACGGATAAACAATGGGTAAGCACTGGAGCTTGCACTGAAAAAGAACAACTGAAGCAGGAATACAGGGACTACAACTGCGGCGTTTCGCCGGCGGTTGATTGTTATTACAGCGTGACGGAAACGAAGTGGGTTGATACCGGTCAGACGAGAAACAAGGCTGACGGCACAAGCTGCAACGATGGCCTGTGGTGCATGACCGGAGATGTTTGCACCAGTGGCATATGCGGTGGGTCGACGAGGGATTGCAGTTATAATAACATTCCGCTAATAGCAAGATGCGACAATAACCCCGACTCTAATCCTTATACATGGGATTATGGGGATGCTTTCATAAGCACTTGTGATGAAGTCAATGACAGATGCACAACTGGAACACAGAACCTTACACACACATGCAGCGTCGAGAGCTGCCAGGCGGAATGCGATAGCACGCACGGCTGCGCGAATTCGACGTGCTCGCAGACTTACAATGACTATTGCAACGGCAAGAAGCTCGTAGAATACGACAGCGACAAGATACTGGATTCGACTACTGTTACAGGTTCCGCGCAGAATACGTGCATATATGAATCGTGCCTTTGCACGAAGAACAATGCAACCTGCAATCCGCCATCAACCAACACTTATTGCGTAAAGGGTGTGTGCGATGCTGGCTGCAGCACGAGCAGCGACTGCACATGTGGTCAGCAGGATGGATGCGTAGGCATTGACTATTATGACTATCCAGACTATTCGACATGCAGAAGCGACTGCACATGCCAAGAATGTATACCGACTATTTCAGAATGTGATTCCAGATGCGTAGGCAACTGCAAAGTTGAGGTTAAATTAGGCCATGACATGAACCCGAGATGGGGTTATCCGTACACAGCTACTGATGATATGTGGATAATGGCTACTGACATAAGCAACGGCGCTTGCAACGGTCTTACGGTGGACATAACATATTGGTGGTGCTCGTGCCCGAGTCAGACCCCTCTTCAGAGCTCAATAGAAGTGACGCAAAGCGAATGGTCTGCAAAATACGACAGGCTTTGTAGCGCAGACGCGGCAAATTATGGTGGGACCAATCCAACTCACAGCCTAGAATGCGCAGATTGTGGTGTAAGCATGTATCATCCAAGCTTCCCTGCTGACAGCAGCAAGAAGTTCTGGACAGGCATCGGCAGCTGTGGAGGCACATTCCAGATAGATTTAAGGCCTGGCTGTTACGACATTGAATATGTTCCTGCACTTGCATGTGCTGGCCAGTGTGAAGATCATCCGATCATAAAACACGCGGAATGCATAAACATGCAATGCGTCGCGGTCGATGGAGCGGGCACTGACCAGTGCACAACAGATGCCGACTGCTACTATAACGCATGCGACTGGACCAATATGATTTGCGTTAAAACGGCGGGAAACCTGGCAGATGAATGTGCGTCGAATGCGGACTGTGCAACGCATTATGAATGCACCGACGTATACACATGCGAACGTGTTAGTGGAGCCGGAACCAATCAATGCAACCCAGCTAAACCAACTTCCTGCGGCGGCTTTGATGATCCGCGGATCCAACCCGAGATGTGATGAAATTCTGATTGCTTTACGCGAAGTTGCTTTGATAGATGCAGCCATTTATAAATACGCCGCGGAATTATTTTATTACGTGATTTTATGGCAAGCGAAAAGCTCAATGAGAAGTACATACTGTATCAGGTCCTAGCACAGAACCTGGAGGGAATGAAGCAACAGATAGAAATGGTCGAGCAGCAGCTTCTGGAACTCAGGTCGACTTTGTTATCCATGGAAGACGTCAATAAACTAAACGACACGAACGAGATTTTTGTCCCCATGGGTAGCGGTTGCTTCAGCCGTGGCAAGATAACCGATAGTAAAAAAATACTCGTAGGCGTGGGGGCAGGCGTATTCGTGGACAGGGACATGGAAAGCGCTAAAACGCTGATAAACGAGCGCTTCAACGAGATAGAGAAGGCCGGCATGGAAATAGAGGAGCAGATGAAAAACATAGCAAACCAGATGAACACGCTCGCCGCCGATATACAGAGTATCGCCGCCAAGGACAGCCAGAAATCTTAATTTACGGGTATTGTTATAATATTCTATATGATGCTGGTCATTCTTTCAATACCAATAGTGCTTTTCAGTCTCCTGGCCGTGCGCTCAAAAGACTTACTTAAGGCAGCTATTTACCTGGGAGTGGTCTCCATGTGCCTAGCGGCGACTTTCCTTGTTCTGCAGGCACCGGACATAGCCATAACCGAGGCCGCCGTAAACGCCGGCCTCTCGACGCTAATTTACGTGATTGCAATTAAAAAGACGAGGAGACAGGAGGAATGAAAGCGCCTGAAAAGTTACTGCTGGGCGTGTGCACCGCAGCCCTGTTCATCGTCATAATGGGCGTTTTTGCCTCACCGCTTTTCATGCGATGGGAAGCGAAAGACATTGCAAGATATTACACTGAAAACGGCGCTGATGAAACCGGTTCGTCAAACATCGTGTCTGCGATAGTCTGGGATTTCAGGGGTTTCGACACCATGGGCGAGGAGACCGTGCTTTTCACGGCCGCCGCAGGAATCCTAGCCGTCGTGGCGCTTAACATCACAAGGAGGAAGAAATAATGGACGTTATAGTGAGGACCGTGGTAAAAGGCATCTTACCTTTTATACTGCTCCTAGGGATAGCCATAATGTTTCACGGCCACCTGACGCCGGGTGGGTCGTTCCCTGGCGGCGCTGTAGTCGCTTCCGCGTTCGCCCTTGTGGCAGTAACGATAGGCATTGACGAGGCCGAAAGCAAAATGGGCGAGAAAACCGTCCATGCGCTCGAAGCCGTGGCCGTAATCGTCGTGGCGCTGGTCATAATTTACGAGGCCTTCATCAGACAATACGCAGGATTAGCCGGCATGTTCGGCCTTTGGAACTCGCCGACTGTTTTGACGCTGAACGTGGTCGGCGGTGTAATGGTCATGGGAACGCTCACCCTGGTGGTGTTCCTTGTATTAAGAGAGTGATGGGTTAACTATGCTGGTAACGTTGATAACGGCTGCGCTGCTTGCGGTAATAGGCGTCTACTGCGTCGCCGCCAAGAAGAACCTGCTGAAGAAATTAATAGGCCTCGGCATTTTCACAAATTTCATACATCTGCTCTTCATATCCATAGGCTTCCGCGAAGGTGGCATAGCGCCCATAGCGACCAGCGATAACCTGGACATGTTCGCAGCTTATGCTGTCGACCCGATACCGCAGGCGCTCGTTCTGACATCGATAGTGATTCAGTTGAGCGTCACCGCGCTCGCCCTGAGCATAACTATCCTTGCCTTCCGTCACTTCAAGACCCTGGACACCGACAAGATGAAGGAGCTGAGTGGTTAGATGCTTGAATACGCCATTGCGGCATTGCTTGTGGCGGCGTTTCTGACGCCGGTTTTCAAGAAAGACTTGATACCGATAGCAGCAATAATATTTTCATTTCTTATCCTGGTGGCGGTGTTCCTTCAGGGCCAAATAGTGATAGTAAAATTCAGCGGCTGGGCCCCGCCATTCGGCATCGCATGGGTTGTCGACAGGTTCAATGCGTTGATGGGGCTTCTGGTAACGGGCATGGCCTCACTGGTTGCAATATATTCAACCAGGTATGTCAGGGAGCGCAAGAGCCGCTTCTACACGCTGCTCTGCCTCATGACAGCCGGGCTTCTAGGCGTTACTCTCACGGGCGACGTGTTCAACATGTATGTTTTCTTCGAAATACTTTCCATAGCATGCTACGGCCTGGTTGCTTTCAACACCGACCGCGAGGCGATAGAGGGCGCGCTCAAATACATAGTACTAGGCCCGCTTGCCTCGTCTTTCATCCTTCTAGGCATCGCCATGCTATACGGCCTTACGGGAACGCTCAACATGGCCGACATAGCAACAAAAATACAGCCTGATATCGCGTTCAATGTGGCATTTGGCTTTCTTGTCGGCGGCTTTGCCCTTAAGTCGGCGATTGTCCCGTTCCACTTCTGGCTGCCTGATGTCCATCCGGTCGCCCCAAGCCCTATTTCAGCGATGCTTTCAAGCGTCGTGGTGGGAATAGGCATATACGTGATCATGCGGCTCGTTTTCACGGTATTCGGCTTCACCGGCATCATGTGGATGTTTATTGTGCTGGGCATTGTAACGATGGTGCTGGGAGGGATAATAGCAATAGCACAGACAAACATAAAGCGCATGATAGCGTATTCGACCGTGAGCCAGAGCGGCTACATATTCCTGGCGATGGGGCTGGGCACGAATCTCGGCGTCGCCGCTGCGATATTCCATCTTGTCAACAACATACTGGTCAAATCCCTGCTCTTCCTTGCTGCAGGAATAGTGATATGGCACACGGGAACGAAGGATATGAACCAGCTCGGAGGGCTTGGGAAACGCCTTCCGCTCGTGGCGATATGCTTCGGCATCGGATCACTCAGCATAATAGGCCTGCCACCTCTGAACGGTTTCGCCTCGAAATGGATGATTTACATGGCTACGTGGGATATCAGCCCGGTGCTGACAGCTATCGCGGTCATTGTTTCCGGGATAACCATGATTTATTATCTCAAGGCTTTTTCGTGCATTTTCATGGGCAGCAGCAGAATCCAGATAAAGGAAAAGACTCCAAAAGCCATGCTGGCGCCTGTCATAATTCTAGCGGCAATATGCGTCTTAATAGGCTTTTTTCCGCAAACGGTTCTGGGTGTCATAGAACAGGCCACGAACGCTTTATTGAACCAGGGCCAATATATAACTGCTGTATTGGGGGTGGGATGAATGTTTGAATACTGGTCACAATTCATTCTGGCATTCGCAGGTTTCTTTTTGCTCGGCCTGCTGATATACCTTCTGGGCAGCAGGAAAACGAGGTTCGAGGAGAAAAAAACCGACACGTATACGTGCGGCGAGCCGTTCCCGGTTTCTGACGTGGGAGCGGATAACTTTTATGAGGCCGTAAAAAAGAACCTGCACGTGGATGAAATACGCAAAATCCATTCAGGCAGGCTCTCGGATTACCTGCTTTGGATGGTGACCGGCATGGTTGCCGTGCTGATAATGGTGGCGATGCTATGAAAGAGGAGATGCTCAGGATTGCAGAGAGGCCGCCCGCAAAACAAACAGGCAAAAGAGCGGGTAAGGTAGCTGGCTTTTTCAGGAGGAAATCGGCATGGGTTATGCATCTCGGGGCTAGCGGCTGCAACGGCTGTTCCATCGAAATACTTGCCGCCCTCACGCCGAAATACGATTTGGAACGCTTTGGCATCGTCGCCAAAGGCTCGCCGCGCCATGCGGACATACTCGTCGTCGAGGGTCCTTTAAACGCGAAAATGAAGGAGCGGTTGCTTACGATTTACCAGCAGATGCCCGACCCGAAATACGTCATCGCCTTCGGAGTGTGCCCGATTTCGAAAGGCGTATTCTACGACAGCTACAACGTCGTCGGGCCTCTGGACAGAATAATACCGGTAGACGTTTACGTGCCCGGATGCCCGCCGAAACCTGAGGCGCTGATAAACGCGATAGTCAAAGTGATGGACAGGATGTGATTTTTATGTATGTCGAAAAATACCTGAGGGAACTAAAGCCCAAAGAGGAACACGGCAATCTTTGGTTGTCGCTGCCTCCCGGCAGGCTCCTTCCTGTGCTTAAACACCTAAAATCTATTGGCCTGGCACGCATATCTTCCATAACAGGCGTCGACAACGGAAAGGGGGTAGACGTGATTTACCATTTCATCCATCAGAAGAAAACCATAAATATCCGCGTCTCTCTGGACAAGAAAAAATGCGCGGTGGAAAGCATAACAGGCATATATCCGGGAGCGAACCTGTTCGAGCGGGAGCTGCACGAAATGCTTGGTGTGGAAGTGAGAAACCATCCCAATCTGAAGAAACTGTTTTTATGCGACGAGTCACCAAAGACGCCGCTGAGAAAAGCCTGACTGCTTTATACTCTCATTTGAACCCGATGGCGTAATACGAGACGACCGATGAGTAATCGCCGGTCGCGTCGCCTGAATTCGTGTGGTTTATGACTTCCGCCTTTTTGAGGCCCATCGCTTTCGCCGCGCTCATCACAACCGCGATTGGCGCGTAGCCGCATACGGACGCATCGACTCTTTCAAGCGTGACGAAAAAGCCTTTAGTATCAAGACTGATTACTTTTTCTACCGCTTCCGAATCTTTCTTGTCGGCGATTTTGGCCGGAAGGTAATGCGAGAAGTCAGAAGACGCTATCATGCCGACGGATTTGCCCTTGACTGTTTTTGCGATGTGCCTGCCAAGCATTTCGCATTTTCCCAGGAAGTCATCCGAATAATCGGTGTTGGATATGCTTATGGGCACGAAACTGAATTTTTTGAAGCGATACTGGAGGAACGGAAGCTGGACCTCTATCGAATGCTCGCGCGCGTGCGCGAGGTCGTCCTCCTCAAGAACACTGCATTTTTCCAGTTCCTTAGCCAAGCGTGAGTCTATTTCAACCTCGCCAAGAGGCGTCTGCCATTTTCCGGATGACATAACGGAAAAATCGGGCCCGATAAGATTGTGGTTAGGGCCAATGATTATGAACGTCTTCGTCTGCTTGAGCGATGCGATGGCGAGTGCTGCTGTCCTTCCGGAATACTCATAACCGGCATGCGGAGAAACGACACATACACAATCACTTTTGCTGGCCTCGCCGAAAAGCTTGGCCAGAGAATGTTTTAGCGAATCCGCGCTTAAAGGATAGAACGTGCCAGCGACTACCGCTCTTCTTGTCATGTTTTCTAATTGATTTTGCTTTTAAAATTTATTAAATGCGTAAAACAAAAGAATGTTATGAGAATTCCGACAGGCATCGCAGGACTTGACGAACTGATGGAAGGCGGATTCGAGGAGAACAGCGTAAATCTGATAACAGGTAAAACAGGCACCGGTAAATCCATTTTTTCGGCTCAGTTTATCTATAACGGCGCGAAAAAATACAGTGAAAAGGGACTTTACATAACAGCCGGCGACAGTATAAAAAACATAAGAAAACAGGCTACAAAGCTCGGATGGGACATGGAAGCGCTGGAAAAAAGCGGCGATATCAAAATATTGGAAGTTGAACCTTACGATATAGAGAAGCTGCTGGAAAACGTTTCCATAAGCAAGGAGATGGCCCAGGCCAAGAGAATAGTCATCGATTCGGTAAGCATGTTCGAGCTTTACGTGCAGGAGCCTTACAAAATAAGGAAAAACCTTTTTTCGGTGCTTCAGAAACTCAGGGACATGGGAAAGACTGTGCTGGTTGTTGCCGAGATACCAGAAGAAAGTAAAAACCTTTCAAGGACTGGCGTTATCGAATTCATGGTAGACAGTGTGATGGTGCTGCAGTTCATGGGAATAGCAAAATACAAGAGGTCGCTTGCCATAAGAAAGATGAGGTTCACGGATCATTCTAGCGACATACATCCTTTCGTCATAGGCCCGAACGGCATAAAGATAATGAGAATATAAGCCGTTTTGTCTAGATGTAAGATATCTTCAGTTTTTTCTTTAAATGTTTCTGCGGCTCGCGGATATAGAAGTCGAAGTCGCACGTCAGTTTGCTCCTGATTTTGTAGTTCTTGTTCATGATCCTTATCCTGAACTCGACCGTTTTACCGACGTCGAGCCCGACCACGTTTATAGCTGATTTCAGCTCCTTGGAATAAAATGACGTGTAGATATCGTAATCCGCGCTGCTGAACTTATTTTCGTACCCGAATTCCGTGGGGAAGTCTTCAATGACCGGGACCCTGTCGACGGTTATGCTGTCTATCTTGTGGCCCGTCGCCGAATCCGTGCAGTTGTAGGTTGCCCTTATGTTGTCCAGCATGACCTTGTCGGCCGTTATGTTGAGGTAAAAGTCGGGCTTCTTGTCGGTCTCGTTGCTCCCTGTGTGGATGAACACGTACGTGTCGTTCTCCATGTAATCCGGCCCGGTGTAGGAATGGATGAAGTCCGTCATTTTTATGACCACGCAGTCTTCCGGGCATTCGTTTGCCGTGTCCTCGTTCGGTTCGCACACCCCGTTGCCGCAGCACGGCCTTATTATGTCATGTCTGCATTCAAAATTGGTTTGGACAGAGCACGAATCACTGGTGCAAACCTTCGAGTCGTCGCACGCGGGGCATGTCCTTTCGTTTATGTCACACACACCATTGTCATCGTTGTCAAAGCAGCACGTACCATTTATAGCTTTTTCCGGGTCGGTGCACTGCACAGGAGGTTGCTGGTCTCCGATGGTTACGCATCCCGCGATTAAAATCACGGAAACCAGTAAAAGCGCGAAAACATATCTCATAATTAATTATCAACCCCATGCAATAAAAAATTCACATCCTCTCAAGAGAGCCTATTCCAAGCATATCCAGGGCACTTTTTAGAACGCATGAAAATGCTTCAACAAGGGCGAGCCTTGCTGCTTTGAGCTCATGCTCCGCCTTAAGCACCGGAACGAACTGGTAGAACTCGTTGAATCTGGTGCACATCTCGTAACAGAAATTCGCCACGTAATGCGGCCTCATGTCATCCGAAGCCTTTGCAATGACATCCGGGAACTCGGAAATCATTTTTATTATGTGCCTCTCGTGCGGCTCTTTAAGGAGGGACATGTCGAACTGGCCTTTCTGCCCGTCAGCGTTTCTCAGGATTGAGCGGGCGCGGGCATATGTATACAGGAGATACGGAGCCGCGTTACCCTCGAAATCGAGAGCGCTGTTCCAGTCGAAAATTATTGTCTTGCTGGGCGATGTCTTTATCATATCATATTTGAGGGCCGCGAGGGCGATTATCCTGGACGTTTCGTCGAGCTCCTTGCCTGAAATTTCCTTGTTTCTCTTTTTCGTCTCCTCTTTTGCATGCTTCTCCAGCTCGCCGAGAACATCCTCGTAAAGAATGACTATCCCCTCCCTCGATGCCATCTTGCCCGTCGGGAGATTGACAAGCTCATAACACAGGTGGTGGCTTTTGCCGGCTAGCAGCGAGCCCATGAGTTCGAACGTCTTGAAAAGCTGCTGGAAATACATTTTCTGCTCAGAACCGACGACGTGTATTGACTTGTCTATCCTGTATTCCTTGGTTTTCAGTTCCGCAAGACCTAGGTCCTTTGCCGAATAAAGCGGCGTCCCATCCGATTTGAGAAGGATGTAAATTCCAAGGCCGTATTTCTCGAGGTCGATTAATACCGCCCCCTCGCTCTCCTTGGCTACGCCTTTCTTCAGCAGCTTTTTTGCGGCATCGGTTCCCAGCTTCTCAGTTTCACTCTCGAAATAGAAGCGGTCGAATTTTATGCCAAAACTCCTGTAAATCGTGTCGAAATAATCGAGGCTCCATTTCCTCGTCTCCTTCCATATTTTTGCCATCTGGTGATCGCCGGCGTATATCTTCTGGTTTATCTCATTTACCTCGGCTTCAATGTCAGGATTTTCCTTTATTTTTTTGCTGGCCTCGGCGTAAACTCTGCCCAGCCATTTTCCTTTTTCGCCTTCCGGCTCGCTGCCTTCATGAAGTTTGAGCAGGCCCCAGATGCACTTCGCTACATGAGGGCCTATATCTCCCTGATAGTTGACGCGTATGACTTTGTGTCCGGAAAATGAAAGAATCCTTGAAAGAGACTCGCCTAAGCAGGCGGTGCGTATGTGACCGATGTGCACCGCTTTATGTGTGTTGAAGTGGCAATATTCGACCATGACGCTGCCTTTTGCATGCCCGCGGCCGAAATTCTCCTTTTCTTTTAGCACTGCACCAATGGTCTCCTGGCCGATTTTGTCCCAGTTGACGAAGAAGTTCAGGTAGCCGCCTTTCTGCTCTATCTTAACGACAAGGCCATGAGGCTTCATTTTCCCGGCCAATTCATTGGCTATCGCGTCAGGCGCTTTCCTGAATTTTTTTGACAGTGTGAAGCACGGGAATGCCAGATCACCGAATCCCTGCGGTGGCTTTTCCAGCGTGATTTCATCGCCTTTCAGGCCGGTTTCTTTCACCAGAGATGTAACGACCTCTTTTTTGAATTCGCCGAAATTATTCATAATAATCTATTGCCCATTGATTATTAAATTTCGCAATAAGAAATTATGAGGGCGTAAATATTAGCTGCAGTTAAAGGTATTATACATGATAAAATATGAAAGAGCGCCGGACATAGACAAGCGCGCGCGTGAGATAGTCGAAAAACTCTGCATGAAACACGTAGACCTGTCGCGCGTGTGGTTCATGCGATCATCAGGCTCGCAGAGTAGGTACACTCTCGCGAGAATCCATGTCCTTTCACGCATCATGCAGAAGGCGCTTGGCATACCGACCCAGTATGTTATAGAAGTGATATCAGAAAAATTCGACCGACTCTCGGAGGAAGCCCAGACCAAAACAATAATACACGAGCTCATGCACATACCGGAGGCGTTCGGCGGCGGCTTCCGCCATCACCGGCCTTACGTTAACAAAAAAACGGTTGAGGAAATGTACAGGAGATACACCGGTAAAACCGGATGGTTTAATTTCTGAATTCAAAGCTTTATGATTTTCAGCATCTTTACATAGAGCTGCGGGTTCGCCGCGAGCACGCCGTTCTTTTTCATCTCTATAGGTGTCCCCTGCGTCGTCGTAACCTTGGCGCCTGCCTCGTTGGCTATAAGCGAAGATGCAGCAAAGTCCCAGGGGCTCAGGACGTACTCCCAGTAGCCGTCAATGCGGCCGCAAGCGACATAACAAACGTCAAGGGCGGCAGAACCGTCCCTGCGAATGCCATGGATGCCCATCGAAAGGAACTTCCCAATTTTTTCAAGGGTCTTTCTCATCAGTTCGCCTCTTTCGTAATAAAAGCCTGTCGCCAGAAGCGAGTCTTTAAGCTCACTGACGTTCGAAGCGCTTATTCTCTTTCCGTTCAGATACGCTCCGCCGCCGGCTACTGCGTGGAACATTTCATTTTTCAGGGGGTCATAAACAACGCCCAGCTCCTGTTTTCCATTGTTTACTAGGGCGATTGAAACGCTGAAATGGGGATAACCGTGCATGAAGTTCGTCGTGCCATCGAGCGGGTCTATCACCCACATGTTTTTGCCAGTGGAATTCGTGCCCTCTTCTGCCAGTATGCCGTGGCCGGGGAAATGTTTTTTTATCACGGATGTTATTAGTTTCTCGGACATCTTGTCGACATTCGTGACAAAATCGACCTTGGACTTGAAGGCGACTATTTCCCTGTCGCTGGCGTGGCTGACAATGAGTTTTCCTGCATCAATGGCGGCTTTCTTAGCTACGGCGAGTTCTTTATTTAGTTTCATCCTCTATCCACTTCGTAAAATCTTTCGAGCCGCCGATAATGGGCAGTGCTATTATCTCGGGATTCGTGTACTGGTGAACGGACTTGACCTTTTTTATCAGCTCGCGCAGGACGCTCTTCTTTGTTTTTACCACAAGCAGCGATTCTTCAGCGGTATGAATTTTTCCGGTCCACCAAAATTTCGATTTCAGACCAGGAACTATGTTCACGCATGCGGCCAGCCGCTCCTTAAGCAAGGCATCCGCTATTTTATGGCCTTCCTCTTCGCCTGGGCACGTGATAAGGACTACAATATACATAACAATCGTACTATTTACTCTATCGTCGTCCCCACAAAATTCTTGCGGGTGATTGCTTTCTTGATGTTTGCAAGGTTGCGGCCATCGAGCAGGATTGCCTTTATTTTCGAGCGTTCGAGAAGCCTCGCTGCCACCGGGTCCATGACCGTCAGCGGGCCGGCCATGTGCTTTTTGACTTTAACCATCTGGTAAAGGTCCTTTGATTTTATCTTCGGTATCATCTTGGCGTTCCTGTATTTTTTCGGGTCTTTTGTGTATATTCCCTTTACATTTGTGCCTATCACAAGCATGTCAGATTTGAAAAACTGGGCCGCGGCCACAGCAACGGCATTGGTCGTCTGGCCGGGCACCGTGCCTCCTAGGACAACGATTTTACCAGTCGAAATGCCATGCTCAAGCTCCTCCCTGTTTTTGACCACTTTCGGATAAGCCTGCTTGCCCAGCGCTGCCATGATAACCATGGCGTTCATCCTTGAGCCAAGTATGCCCATGCTGTCGAGCAGACTTTCTGACGGCTTCAGCGCTCTGGTCGACCTTATGTAATCTTTTGCCATCTTGCCGCCGCCTACGATGATCACTATCTTATTTTTTCTTTTCACTTCCAGCAGAAATTTGGAAAGCCTTTTTACAAAGGCTACGTCAGGAATTCCTCTGGGGCAGATTAAAGAACCGCCTATCTTGAAAACTATGCGCATGCCAACACCTCGTTAATATTATAATTTCTTAATATTTATTTCATTTTAAGCGGTTTAAAAACAGAACGATTACGCTTTTCTCAGGCCGCGCATTTTCTTGCCCGAAGACGTGAGACCTTTGAAAACGCGCCCCGCATGCTGTTTTTCAGTTATCCATTTTCTCTCACTGTCGCTTGCTATGCTCGGGCTTTTCGGGTCTGCAAGTATTACCTCGAACCATTCGAAACTGCCGTCTTCGCCGACGTAATAAGAATTCATAATTTCCATGTTGGGGAACTTTCTGGCAGCACGCTCCTCTCCCATTATCTGGTTGGACTTACCGGCAGAGAAGAATCTTCCCCTTTTGCTCGGGCCGCGGCCTCCGGGGAACTTGGGTCTCTTTCTTTTGCCTTTGAGCACGCGAACCCTCGCGACGACAAAGCCCTGCTTTGCTTTATAACCGAGCGTTCTTGCCCTGTCTATTCTGGTCGGCTTGTCTATTCTGGTAACTACGTTTTCCTGCCTCCATTCAATCAGTCTGGTCTTCCAGAGGCTACCAAGATTTTTCCTAGGTTTCTTCCACAACTCGCCCATGTTTTTGTACATAAAGCATCACTGTAGGAATGATTTAGAGCAATTAGATATTTAAGCATAATTGGGTATAAAAGAATAAAAACCTATAGCATCAATCTTATTTCAGAGGTGTAAAAAATGCATGCAGCAATTAAAATTATAATAGGACTTGTGCTTGTACTGGTAGGTCTTGGACTTTTCGTCGATTCAGTATATCCGATAATGGGAGTCAAAGGGACATTCGGAATCGACTGGCTTGGCAACTTCATAATAGTGCTTACAGGCGTCATACCCGTATTCCTGATACTCATTGGCCTGTTCGTAGTGTGGCTGGAAGCTGATGAGATGAAGACCGCCAAGGAATTCAAGGAGCCAGAAGAAGAGGTAAAAAAGAGCAAGAAGAAGTGAAGCCTACAAATCTGTTCTCTGGACTACCGAATCTTCAATGTCCACATTTTTGTCTTTTTTCCTGATTTTTTCCCCTATTTTAGAGCGCTGTACAATCGAATCTATAATGTTTATGGTTTCCTTGATCTCTATTTTCTGTATTTCCGTGGCGAAGTTCATGGCAATAACTGTGTATTTTATTATATCGACTATTTTTTCAAGCGTGCCCTCTAGGTCGTCACCCTTGTCAGAGTACAGCTTGAAAGCGATATGTATGAGGTCGCCATCCTCTCTGAGTACTACTGTGAGAAAATATGTGCTGCCATCATCCGATTCCCCAGCAAACATGTAAAGCCTTTCCATCTCAAAAACGTCTTCGCTTACCAAGGCGAACGGTTTGCACTCCTCGACCACATGGCTGGAAACGGTTTCGATGTCCACTCCCTTAAGCGTGTAACCTCTGAGGGAGGAACGCATGCCTTTTTTCATGGAAATGTAATCATATTTGTCAATCTCCTTCGGCCTGATGAATGAGCCTATGAATCTTTTGAACTTTTCAGTGTATTTCAGTTTGCTTATGTCGTTTTTCTCCGGTGCCGACGAATCGGTTTTTATTTGCATTTTTTCCGGCATGCGCAAGGTTTCTTCGAGGGCAAAAGGCTCAACATTCCTTATGTAGCTCCTGCCGCATGAGTCGCGGAAGTTTATGACAGGCTTGAGTATGGTCCTGCCCGCAACTGTCGGGAGGATTTTGAAAACAAATCCCTTCTCTTCTCCGGGGCCTATTTTGTCTATGCAATATCCGGTAACCGGGTTAACCTTCATTTCAACCGGAAACTGGAGCTCAAGATTAATGTCCTCTATCTGTTGCTTTGAATTGTTGGCCACGGACACGACGAAGTATGATTTTTTGCCGACCTCCGGTTTTTCATTAAGGTACGGGCTTATGTCTATGTTGGGTATAACGCACACCTTGGGTGGGGCTATATCCTTTTCCATCCTCGCGTCTCCTGAGCCCTTCCATGATATTTTGCAGAAAAGCGGCTTTGAGTTGTCCCAAGCCGTCATTTTGTACTTGAAGGTCTTTGTTTTGCCGGGTTCAAGAGATGGTATCGACTCCAGTTCATTGTTCTTTTCCCCCAGCATTTTTATTTCGCTTATGATTTCTTTTGTGTCGTTTCTTATGAGAAGAGTGACGTCCACCTTTTCTCCTTCCTTGGCAATGTCCTTGGAGGCAACGTGTTCCACGGTAGGGTGTATGGCAAGTTTTGAGAGGTCGCCTATCCTTTTTTCTATTTCCTCGCTGTATTCGATGTCAAGCGAATTTTTGTAGTTTTTAATCGCGAGTTCATAATCTCCTATCTTTTCCGCGGCCTGGCCCATCAGGTTGTAGCACCACTGCACGGCGTACATCGAGCCGGACTTGGAAAAATAGTCTGTTGCCTTGCCCGCGAAGTTTATGGAGTTGTTGAAATCATTGAATGAGAATGAATATACTGCGGCGGATTTGTAAGCCCAGCCAACGTTGAAATCTTTGCCAAGCTTGATGTAACATTTCGCTTCATCGAAGCAGAAATCAACTGCCCTTTTATCGTTAACGGATTCCGCGAGCCGCGCGGTTTCCTGATAAACCGCCGCCGCTTCGGCATAGTTTTTGCTCTTGGCGAGTTTTTCTGCTCTTTTGGCGGAATTTTCTATCTCCTTTTCTATCCTCTTTTTTTCCTTGTCATTCGCTTTCGAATCATTCATAACAAGATTTTGACGCTAAACTTTATAATTTAAACCGCTTGCAGTCATACCGTCATGTTTTCCTTCCAGTTCTCATATTTCTTTATCAGGCTTGTGCTAACGGTCTTCTTTATTTTTGAGAAAGCAGATTCAAAATCGCTTTTGGCGAGCGGCCTGTATTTCATGGCATATTTTTCAATCTGCGCGGCCGGAAGGTCTTCAAGCGCCGGGTTCTGTTCCCTTATCATGTACATTATAGCCTCGCGGCATATGCCGGCAATATCCCTGCCGGAATAGCCGTCGCTCATGCCGGACAAATCGTCGATGGTCAAGCCGGATAGCGAAGAACCCTTGAGGTGTATCTCGAATATCTTCTTCCTAGAATCGGCCTCCGGCAGAGGGACGTATATTTTCCGCTGGAACCTTGAAATCATCGCGTCGTCCAGGTCCCATGGCCGGTTGGTTGCGGCGATTATTATGACTTTTTCGTCTTTCTTGGTGGAAAAGCCGTCTATTTCCATGAGCAGCTGCGATATCACGCGTCTCGTCGCCTCGTGAACGCCAGCGTCCCTGGTCACCATTATCGCGTCGAACTCATCCATGAAAATTGTCGACGGCTGGTTTTTCCTCGCCTTCTCAAAAAGCAGGCCTATTATTTTCTCCGATTCACCATAGTACTTGGAAAGGAGTGTGGATGTTTTCGCCTCGAAGAAGTTCGCTTTCAGTGTATTGCTTGCAGCCTTAGCCAGAAGCGTTTTTCCGGTTCCGGGCGGCCCGTACAAAAGCAGCGTGCGCGGCACCTCGACAAACGCCGGCTTTCCGCTCACCATCGGGAGGATTATGGCTTCCTTGACATCACGCTTCGCTTCCTTCAGGCCGCCTATGTCCTCCCATTTAGTGGTCGGTTTTTCGTATATCAGCATGTTGTCTATCGCTTCTTCCGATTTCGCCTTGTCGCGACCGGCCTGCATGGCACTGCTCATGTCCTCGTACTGGTTGGCTGAGTGGAAATGGGATTCTGCATCATCCCTTGGCGATATGTAAGCCAGCCGCCTGTATATGGAAGCAGCAGTCTTGTAGTGCACGGTCGCCTGCTTGGACTTGCCTTCCGATTCCAGTTTTCTTGCAGCATCCAGTTCATGCTGAAGCTGCTGCTTAAGAAGCGATTCCCTGAGTTCGCCCATCATATCACCAGAAGAAAAATCATTCGCTTTCTTCTTCCTTCTTTTCCTTGTCCTCGGTTATTTCCTTCGCCTTCTCGCCAGCCATGCGCATGGCGGTTTCCTCGTCCACTTTCTCGAGGTCGTTTATGGCATGCATAAGTTCCCGCGACTCTTCGTCCACGAGAAGTTGCTGCTTACCGAAGACCCGTTCGAGCTTTTCCTTTACCTTGTCCAGGCGTCCTTCTTCGAGCGCTTCCCTAACATCGGTATCGGTGAGGATGGCACTCAGTTTGTCCATGTCGGTGTTGAGTATCTCCTTCGCTATGTCGGATATCTTTTCGCTCTTCTCGCGCTCTTTCATGGCCTGAACCAGCAGGACCAGTTGCAGTTCGCGGAGAAAATGTGACGCCTCGATCTGCTTTGTTCGAGACTCGAGGCTGAGGGCCTTTATTTTCTGTATGTTTAGCATTTTAAGCGTGCTGGGCTGGCCCTTTGATTCAAGCATAAGCTTCTGTATTTTTTCGGCAATGCCTTTCAGATCATCAGAAATCCTCTCGATTTCCTTCTCTATTTTCAGGCGTTCTTTTAGAAGGTCGTTGTCTTTTATGGAAAAAACATCCTTGCCGAATCTCGATTTGATGAATTTTCTGAAATCCATCGCTCTCACCTTGATATTTATTTTGACAGTCTTAAATATAAAGGTATGAAACAAGGCGCGAAGCGTGGCTTTCTGCTATCCCTTGACGCAATAGTTGCTATAACTTTGCTGCTTACAATATCGATTTTTTTGTCGGGGATTTCGTTCACCTACTCTTCGCCGGAGCTCCGCTACCAGCGCTATTATTACGCGGGCAAGGACCTCGTGAGCGTGCTGGAGGAAACCAAAATGAGCGCTCTCTCCGACACGGTGAACCTGACCAAATACAACCTTACGCATGCGGACATGGACAGGACCATCCTCGACGTAATCGGCTCTTTCTGGGCAGAAGGCAACGCCAGCACTGCAAGAAACCTTACCAGGGATATTTTTGAAAAGATTCTCGGCAGGACCGGCTTTAACTACGAAGTCTCTTTCAATGGCGATTCAATATACGCCAGCGAAGGCAATTATTCCGACTTTCTTGCACGATTGTCGACAGTCGTTTCTGGCTATGAAAAAACCAAGCCGGTGAACGGCTACCTTGCGAAGGTATATGTCACCAAAGTCGCTAAGACGAACTCGGAATTCATATATTTCGGCGGCTACGAGGGTGATGGCAACATAACCAAGCTCATAACGCTTCCGGTAGACGCTAACGTGACCGGCGCTTATATCGAGCTTAATGCCGGTAACAATTTCACGCTTTACATAAACGGCCAGTCAGCCGGAACATATTACAAAAGCGCTGCCAATTTCTCGGCGGACAACTGGACCATCTGCTCTACTTCAGACCCGGCATATTGCTCCTATTTCACGACCGGGAACAACACAATACAAATAAACTTCACGGGAAATCAGAGTAACTATATAGGTGGCGGCTATCTAAAGGTCACATACAAAACATCAGAACTAACTGAATACACGCAGGGTGGCGGCAACGCCACAGGTTCTTATGAATTCCCGGGCATACGCGGCATAATCAACCTTTATTCATCCTTCTACGTTTCCGGGACGCTGAAAAACATGAGCGTACTTCTGCATTACAACAACAACCTCAGCCTGAACGGCCAGGGGATTCCCGTCTACTTCGCGATAGGCTCAAAGGAGATATACAGGAGCAACGCTACCGGAGAGGTGACAATCGATATCCCCGAATCGAACATATCAAGCGCTTTTGGCGGGAAAACGAATCTCACGAAGGTCCTTAGCAACGCGACGATACCCATAAGATTCGGGACGGACACTTTCGCCTTCACGAGCGGCGAGGGAACGAGCGATTCCGTGCTCATAACCGACGTGTCCGGAAGCATGGGCACGTCCTGCGACGTCGAGACTTCGTCATGCCTCCATGCCGACTGCAATTCAGCCAGCGGCTGCCAGAACTGGAGGTTAGACGTAGCGAAGGATACCGACAAGCAATTTGTCGCCGCGATTTTGAACTATACCGGAAACAGGATAGGGCTGGTGAGCTACACTACCGCAACGGACATAACGCATGAACTCGGCAACGACAGCGCCTCCCTTGATTCCCAGATAAATGGTTATACCGCAAAGGACAACACGTGCATATCCTGCGGCATAGCGAACGCGACGAACGTCATCGCCACAACCAGTCTCGTAAAGACTGCCATCCCCTCCAAATCCTCGTGGCTTTACAACGCTACCTTCCCTTCCGCCAGCCCGCCTGCAATAAACGGCAGCCAGTGGACGTGGATTAACTACACCGATTCGGGCTGGAATTCCGGCCAGGCGATACTCGGTTTCGAAAGCTCGCCATACGCTCCCTCCATCAACACCAACATAGGCAACAACGGGGGCGACTATTATTTCAGGAAGCATTTCAATTTGAGCGACCTCGATGTCGTCGATTTCGCCGATCTTTACGTTTTGTCCGATGACAATGCCGAGATTTACCTGAACGGGCATCTGATAAGCAACGACACCGTAAAGCACAACGCGACGTACTGGAACAGGGGGAACGTGACGTTCAATGACGACTTCGAAAGTTATTACGCGAACGGCGCGAACAGGCTGCAGATCACCGAGATTAACCGCACGCCCGGGTACTGGATCGTCAACGGCACCCCCACGTCGCAGAAATACGTTTACCTCATGGCGAACTACGCGGGCTACCCGGCGCACAGCGGGACCGACGTCCTTGTGTTCAGGCACATGAGCACTTACGGATATGCCGAAAAATACATTAACCTTACGGGGCGTTCGAATATGGTGCTTTCTTACTGGTGGAGGATGGGCGACGGTGACGCGCTGGACAGCGGCGAATACGCCGACGTCTGGATATGGGACGGCAGCTGGCACCAGACCAGGAGATACTCTGCCGACCAGAATTACAATGAATATCATTACGATGAGATAGACCTGTCGAGCTACAACATGGCGAGCAATTTCACGGTGAGGTTCGGCCTGAGGTCGAGCACCGACAACGAAAGGTTCTACGTCGACGACGTGAATTACAGGGAAAGGATACGGGTGAATGGCTCGTATTTCGTCAGCGGCGACAATGTAGTGGCGGCAAGGCTGAGGAACAGCGACAGCGCGGCCGCGAAATTCGACATGGTGCTGAACGCGACAACGAAAAGGTACAAGGCGATGCTGGTGATGAGCGACGGGCTGGCGAACACGTGCCTCCCTGGCGTCAGCTGCACGCAGGATGCCGCGAGCAACCAAGCGATTTTGAAGGCATGCGAGGCAAGGAATAATTACAGCATAAACATCTATTCGGTGGGATTCGGGTCGGGAGCCAACATGACCACACTGAGCAAGATCGCATGCTGGAACTGCTCGGCGAACAACTGGGTTCCCGGCTGCAGCAGATTCTACAACAGCACGAATGCAGACGAGCTCGAGCAAATCTACAGGGACATAGCGAAAGACATCGCCAACGCTACTTATGCAGCGCAGGCCTTCAGCGTCACTGGTAACATATCCACCGACAACATTCTTTATCCCGACTCGCTGATATCGTTCAATTACACATCCGTCGTAAGGACGCCAGACTACGGCGAGATAACGCTCAATTTTGAGTCTCCGAGGCTCAGGGCATCGACGGGCGAGAACTCGACCACGGATAACGCGACTGGAACGAAGGAAGGCTGGTTCTTCATTCCTGGCGACACGGAAGTCTTGACCGAAATCCTGGACTCGAAGATAACGTCCTATTCTTCGTATTACTGGACGGACAGGTTGTGGGTCAATTCCTCAAGCACGCCGAACCAGAACTGGACGAGGGTTTACTGGCTGGGAAACTATTCGAGCGATTACGAGAAACTCGGCGATCCTTACATAATACAAATCCCGCCGAACCTGTTGAAGGCTAACGGCAACAACTCCTTCAAGATAGGAACCGGCCTCAGCCCGTCGCCTTTGTCCGCGGGCAAGGGCGCTTCGCCGGACGACAGGGTCATATACACGCTCGGCATAAAGGGAATAGGATTGACCCAGTACAGCGACGTTTTCCCGAAAGCGAAGGGATCGACGGTCACGATCTATTACGATTCAAACGGTGATAACATCGCAGAAAGTTCGAAGGTGGTTCAGATTGGTCCCGACCCTAGTGATGTGTTCGACCCGGAAAACGACTCGATCGATAGCGCATTCATGAAGATGATCGATACCATGAATTTCATCAATGACCTCAATCCAGGAGTCGTGGATTTGAACCATACCGGTGCCGGGCCTAGCGGTACCGGCGATGGTTCGGCCAGCAATCCCATCGACCTCGAAATAACCGAGGACGTGATCTTCAACTCGGACTTCATTTCGCAGGTACCGTCGATGTGGGGCCCGGCAATAATGGAGGTAAAGATATGGGGAGGATGAGCACGAGAAAGGCGTTCGTTTTCATTTTGTTTTCAATTGCGCTTTCGGCTGCCTTGGCGCAGGGCGTTTCGGCCCAGGAGAAAAGCGGGGAGGTATGCCTCGTGTATTTCACCAGCCATGGCTGCGGCGACGACTGCAGGCTCACCGATACCTTCATGGACGGGCTGCTGAGCGAGTATGCAGGAAACCTGATATCAATAACTTATTACGTGGATTCAAGCCAGGATAACCAGAACGTGTTCCAGGCATACAGAAGCGTATATGGACTGCCGCAGGACGTTCCCATGGTGCTTTTCGGAAAGGATGATTATCTGCAGGGAATAGACGGCATATATTCGAACACCGAATCAAAGATACTCGGCTTCCTGGACGTTAACGGCACGAACTGCCCGCTCGATTCCGGGTATGCTGCACCTGGCCAGGTCAGCGCGGCAAGTCTTCCGGGAAGCGCGGAAATCAGTATAGCAGGACAGCAAAATCCACATGAAGTTAATAAAGAAAATGACACAGACGGACAGCAGGGTCAAAACGACATGGGCATTCCACCCGGAAATGTCAACGGCAGCGGGGATATTTTTGACATAAACGAGCCAATGAAGGAAAGCATTTTGTCCATCGCGGTCATAGGCACTGTGCTCATAATCGTGGCTATAATCTTAATTTATATCTGGGAAAAAATGCAGGAACCCCTATGAAAGAAAAGATGAAGCTCTACGCTTATTTTTCTCTCGCAATAGCTGAAACTTTCACTCTCTTCTGGTTTTCTTTGCTGCCTTCCGTAACTTTTGTGAGCACTGGCGGCCTGAGACCCGGGGATATAGAACATTTAGCCGCGTATCTTGTTTATGGCTTTTTGTGGACGGGTTTTTTCAGGTTTTTTGCCAGAATTACAAAAAGGAGGGTGCCTGGAATTTTGCTGCTTGTCATACCATTGCTTATAGGTTCGGCTGTTGGAGCGACCTGCGAGACGCTACAGCTTTTCGTGCCTGGCAGGGTTGCTGACCCAATTGATTGGGCAATTGACACTCTTGGAGCGTTCTGTGGCGCATTTGCCGCTTCAAAACTCAAAAACCTTTTTTAAAATTAAACTCGAATTGTGTTTATAGTGATTTCATGAAAGCTCCAATATGCGGCATATGCTTGAATTCAGACATGCTCTGCATGGCATGCAAGAAGAAGCTCGATGAAGGCGATATAAGCGAGCTAGATGTGAAAGCCTCGAGGATTGTGCATGAAGCGGCAAAAAGATTCAGGCAGCTCGAAAACATTACCATAAAGAAGGTGCTGGAAGGGACGAACGTGATGGTCATGCTATGCGGGAGCGGCGACCGCTCAAAAATTATAGGCAAGGAAGGCGTGATAATAAACAGGCTTTCAAAAACGATAGGCAAAAATGTCAGGGTTGTTGAGGAAACGCCGGACTTCAGGAAGTTTGTGGAAAATCTCATATATCCGGTTCCCCTGCTCGGGATGAACGTTGTGTATAGCACAGAGGGAGAAATGCTCAAAGTGATAATATCGAAAAACAAAAATTTAACTTTGCCGGAGGCTTCATTCAGGGAAGTGATCCGACTGGTCTTCGGCAAGAACGCCGCAATATCGAGAACTTAGGTACGTCATATGACAAAAAAAAGGATAGTTGTACATGACAGGGAACTTTGCAGGTTTGACAAATGCGGCTACCGCTGCATAAAGACCTGCCCCATAAACAGGTCTGGTGAGGAATGTATATTCAGGGAGGAAAGCGGCTTTCCAGTCTTCAACGAGGACCTCTGCATAGGTTGCAGTCTCTGCGCCAAGGCATGCGAAAAAGCGGGTTTCAGCGCAATATCCGTGGTCAACCTGCCAAAAGAACTGGAGGAAGATCCTGTGCACAGGTACGGCAAAAACCAGTTCGCGCTTTACAGACTCCCCATGCCCAAGAAGAATATGGTAATGGGGCTCATAGGGCCGAACGGCGTCGGCAAGACTACTGTACTTAACATTCTCTCGGGAAACCTCAGGCCCAACATGGGAATTTTCAAAGGCAAAGTTGAATGGGATTTCATAATCGAAAAATACAAGGGCACCGAACTTCAGGATTATCTCGAGAGGCTTGCCGGCAAAGGAATAAGTGTAGGTTACAAGCCGCAGCATGTCGATTACATACCAAAGATGTGGAAGGGTAGTGTGATTGACCTCCTCAAGAAGCACGAAGGTTATGAAAGCGTTGTAAAAAGGCTTGGCATAGAGGAAATGCTCAGCAAAGAAATAAAGACGCTCTCCGGTGGCGAGCTGCAGCTGCTGGCGGTCGTAGCTGTGATTTCAAAGGATTATGATTTTTATTTTTTTGACGAACCTTCAAGCTATCTCGATGTGAAGCAGCGCATGACCGTAGCAAGGGAAATAAGAAGCCTGGCGAAGACGCATGAAGTCATGGTCGTGGAGCACGACTTAGCCATACTCGACTATTTGAGCGACCACGTCCACATACTTTATGGCCGTCCCGGTGCTTTCGGCGTGGTGTCGAATCCTTACGGTGTCCGCGTCGGCATAAATACGTATCTTGAGGGCTTCATAAATGAGGAGAACGTACGCTTCCGCGACAAGCCAATATTTTTTTCCAAGACTGCGAGGATGGCAACCAAAGACCGCGTTCTAATGGAGTTTGGAAGCTTCGAGAAAGCGTTCGGCCAGTTCGGCATGAAGACGGAACCTGGCGAGATGTACAAAGGCGAAGTCATAGGAATACTCGGACCTAATAGTATAGGCAAGACTACTTTCATTCGTATGCTGGTCGGTGAACTGAAGCCTGACAAGGGCAATTCCATAGGCATGACGCTGTCATACAAACCGCAGAGGCTTGTCCTTGAAGACGGCAACCTTGACGTAAGGGAATATATAAAAAATAATACGAGTATCGGCATGGAAGATGCGGAATTAAAGCGCATACTCTCGTTGCTTGGAATAGAAAGAAATCTTGACATGAAAATGAAAAACCTTTCAGGAGGTGAACTGCAGGCAGTGCTAATCGCATGCGCACTTGGAAGGGAGCATGACATTCTCCTTCTCGATGAACCGTCCGCTTTTTTGGATGTAGAGCAGAGGCTGAAGGTAGCAAAAATAATAAGGTCTCATGTCGAGGGCCGTGATATTTCGGCTTTCGTGGTTGATCATGACCTGCAGCTCATCGACGCCATTGCTGACAGAATTATGGTTTTTGACGGGGAGCGTGGTATAAGAGGCGTAGGTAAAACTCCATGCACTCTCAACGAAGGCATGAACCGTTTTCTTAAAACGCTCGATATAACTTTCCGCCGCGACCCGCAAACGGGCCGTGCCCGCGCGAACAAGCCGGACTCGCAGAAGGACAGGGAACAAAAGGAAAACGGACAATATTATTATCCGAACTAAAGCGACTGGCTTTAAACTTTTACGGAAACAATTTTGTAAATAGCGAAAAGCATCAGGGCTGCGCCAAGCCATTGGCCAATTGAAAGCGTTTTGCCGTAGATAATATACTCAAGTATTATTGCGGTTGCAGGAAAAGCCAGTTCATAAATCGTCGATTTCGATGCAGTCACCCGCTTAAGGCCGTAATAATAAATGAATATGGCAGCACCGCCTGTAGTGAATGCGATCAGAATCAATGTCATAATGTTCGCTGGTACGACTGCAGTGAAATTCTGTAAGCGGCCGGTAAAAAGAATTATGGCAAGCATTATAAGCGTCGTCACACCGAACCTGAGATACGTGCCTACGCGAAAGTTGACTTTTTTGATAGCGTTCTTGCTGAAGACGGTCGAAGAGCCGAAGGCGAATGCCGCCAGAAGCGAAAGCGCAGCTGCGATGAACGTCTTGTTTTCTATACTTAGTACTGGCTGTGAAAAGCCGAATGTAACGAAATAACTGCCGATGACCGCGAGAGACGCCCATACAAAAAAATTCTTTTTTGGTTTTTCCTTTAACACTATCGCGGCGAGTGTTATGGCAAAAACGGGCTGGAGTTTCTGTAAAAGAATCACAACTGAAAGCTGGATGAAGCCGACAAAGAACAACGCCGACGTTATGGCCATCGTGCCTATGGCGCCGCCGAAAAGGCCGACCCATGCGAAAGAACCCCAGTCCTTCAAATCCAGTTTCTTGAGCTCTTTCCTTTCGATTACAAGCAGCAAAGCCATGTAGCAGAACGCTATGGCATGTTCGAGAAAAACAACGACCGCCACGTCTAGATGGTAAAGCGAAGGTCTTAACAAAACGCCATCAATACCCCAGAGCATTGCAGCAAAAGCTATAGCTATCGCGCCTATTAGCGGCATTGATTTTTTGTTTAAATTGAAAAACATAGTATCACGCGCGTATCTCCATGTGAACGTAATCATTCTCTTTAAGGGAAAGTGCTTTGCGAAGATCGACGGATGATATTATTTCAACTATATCAGAAGGGTGATGCGTCCTCTCGGGAATGACAACCGCGCCTTTTATATTACGATTGATGATACAGTGATATGCCCGTATTTCGCCGAAACTCCTGTTATCCTTCTTGAAACCGCGGATTATGATTGGCTTCATTTTTTCCATTTCATCCTTCGCTTTGACGTCATGTACCGTTTTAAGGCGAATGTTCAGCGTTCCGAGGAAAGGACGGAAACCGATTTTATCCTGGAACTGAAGAAAATACTCGTCGTGACCTACATAATATTTTCCCTCGCCGGACCCGGAAACGAGTATGCCGCCGAACGACAACGCTTCGCTTTTAGTGTGCTCAACTACCTCGCGCAGCTCGAGATATTTTTTCCGCAAGAATTTCATGCCGTCGTCGGTGAGCGAAATAAACTGACCCTTCGAAACGGTCTCGCGCTCTATTATGCCGAGACTTTCAAGTTCGCGTATTTTCCTTGACATGGTCTGCTGCGAGGAGCCAAGCTTCTTTGCCAGATCGAGTGTCGTGATTTTTGACTTTCTCTTGACTATTTCAATAAGCACATCGAGCATTTCGCACTTCATGATAATCTATTTCAAAACTTACTTAAAAAAGTTATGCTTAACAAAAATGGGTAATTTATTCGACCTCAATCGATCCCATGCTGTAGATATCCTTTATTATCGCTATGAACTTCTCGGCCATGGCCTTGCATCTTTCTATCATGGCCTGCCTGACAGTGTTGTAGAAAACGTGCCAGTATACCCACCAGAAGAACAGGACGAGCTTGTTTCCCTCGAACACGTGCCTCACGACCGGCTCGATTTCCATTTTAAATGTCCCTTCGTTTTTCGCCTTGCCCTTGAAGCCGACCATTTTTATGCCGACGAGTATTTTGGAAAATCTGCCTGTCGATCTCGTGTGCTGGGCAATTCTCCAGTAATACATCTGTATTGGGTCGCCGCCCCAGTCCCACATCCAGCGCGGCTCGCCCGTGCCGGTGGTTGTGACTTCCCATACCGAGCGGAGAATAGATGTACCCTCTCTTGTCCATGCCAGCGGGTCAGGTCCTGCATAGTCTATCCATCTGTTCCTGCGCGGAGCAAAACAATCGTCTTCGACCACGAATTTACCCATGGCACACCACCAAGAACTAATTGCTCTCGTCCCTGAGCTGCCTCAGGAATTCGTGCACGTTCCTGTTGAAAATAGTGACCATGTTTCTGCAGTCTTCGGCATATTCCTCTCTCTTCCTGAAGTAGAAGGACCTGTGCCAGAAGACGCGGAGCATTTCGTAAAACAAAGAGCGCTGCCATATGGTGTCCTGCGGATATTCGGTCCTCATGACAGGCTTTATCCTTATTTCGGCATTGCCTGATTTCTCGTCGCCGTATCCGGAAATGTCGACTCTCAAGAAAAGATAAGTGTAAACGTCAAGGTCTTTGTGTATGTACCATCTCACCTTGAACTTCTCCTTTTCGCCCTTGCCCCAGCTGTATTTTTCCTCCTGTATGTCGGAATCCGCGGCCCTGAAGACCGCCTTCATAAGCTCGTAAACCTTGTAGTAAAGCTTCATCGGGTTGGGTCCAACATAGTTTATAGTCACCCTCTCCGGTCGCTCCCTGTAGCAGTCTTCCTGTATCAACAGCTTGGTCCTGGCAAATTGAGGCATTCATTCACCTTCTTATATTTATATTCAAAAACGAAATTATAAATTGCTATGTCTGGCCTTTAGAAGGTGTTTTTATGCTCTGGTGGCTTGTTTCGAAGATTGTCGCGGTTGTGCTGATTGCGGCGGGAGGGTTCCTTGTGTTTTTTTTCCCAGGCATAATACCGCATCAGGAAGCCGGTTCATCAGGCCATCCGCAGACGAACTTCGGCCTGAGCGGCATAGTAATAGGCCTCGTCCTGATTGTTGTGGGCGGATTCCTTCTTTTCAGCCAGTGAAAAAGCCTGGAAATACTTTTATCTCTTTCTCTGATAATAAATTAATATGGCAGAACTCGAGAAGCCGCTAGACAGGATGTCCAGGGAAGAGAAGGAAGCGCATAAAAAGAAATTGGCTCATGAAAAGAAAGAAGCAGCAATAAAAAACTGGAAAAAGAAATTGGATGATTATCCGACAGTGATTGATTACCTGCTTTTCAAATCCAGGGAGACGGGCGGTATTTATGGCGAGGTTGTGATAAGCCCGGCTCTGATAGACCAGGTGGTGTCGCTTAACCCCGTCGCCCTTGAAGGTCAGGCTGAAATATTATATAACATTTTTCTGTACAGGGTAGCGAAGTGGCATTACAGAGTTGAAAAGGCGGATGAAAAGATAATATTGACACCGGTGATTCCCCCGGCAATGGCGCCAATGATGGCGCAGAAAGAAAAGCTGGAAGGCCATATAAAAGCCGGCCTAGCTTCTGCGGCTCAGGCAGTCGCCGATTACGAACTTCTCAAGCACGACGAGAGAAAATACAGGGAAATTCTCGACTATTTCAAGATGGGTGAAAAGGACGAGCATGTGCTCCGTGCATTATACATCGACAGGGTCGACGCATACATGGGCGAAGGCTATTCGATGGTTACGATGACCAAGCGCTGGCCTACCGTGATAGGCGACTTCCTTAAAATGAAAAGCGAATGGACCGATGTGAAATTCATAAGAGAGCAACTGAAAATAACGAATGTTGAGGCTAACGTGCTAAAAACCAAAAACGAACTTTTCAAGGAATGGAAAAAACTCTTCTTTCCGGACGTTCGCGAGCGATACGGCAGGATACAAAACCTCTTGGAGTCTAGAAGGAGATCCGTGCATGAATACAGGGAATGGCTCAAGCCGTATTTCAACAAACTTAAAATGATAAGGGAAGTATCTGAGCTGGAAGATGCCGCAGACTCCTTCACAGATGCCTACAGGCTCGGCTTCACACCGGAAGGCGAGGTAAACGCGAAACTGTGGTTCTGGAAACCCATAAGGCCGGAGGAAACAGGTAAACCGATTGTAATACAGGGATGGGGCGAGGTACCAATATTTGACGACTGGGTCAAGGATTACCTTCCGGCACTGGAAGCAAAATATGAAGTGGAGATAACCGAAAAAGACGTGAAGAAGATGGTGGAAACGGGCCAACGCGGTAGCCCCAGCGGAAGAGAGAGGAAGAGGAAGGAATTGCTCACCACTTATCCGGCGCCATCCATAGACGAGAGATTTCTCTATTATTTTTTCATTGACCTGGATTATGTTTGCCAGTACAAGAAAGGTTCGACGGGCCCGATGGTTATCGAGGACCAGTACTGGCATTTCCATCCTTTCCTGGTTTCAAAAAATTTTATATTGCTGATGCTGCTCGAGCTTGACTGCAAAAAAAGGCAGCTCAAGAGTGAAATAGAAAAAATGATAGGCGTGACCAAAGAGGAAGAAGTGTGGATGAAAAAGGTAAGGGAAGATTACAAACTGGCAGGCGAGAAGGATGAAAAAAAGAAGAAGACTCTGGAAATGTGGAGAGAGTCGTGGAGCCAGAGCAAAATAAACTGGGTGCACAGAAGAAGAAAAGTGAAGAAGACGCTTGCCCCTCTGCTTAAATTTTTCATAAAACCGGGCCCATACGAGATAAACGTGGCCGAGAGGGTTTCAAAGAGCTACGGCCTTTATTTTGGAGCGCAGGTGGAAGAGCTGAGAGATCTGATAAAGGAAACTGCCTACAGGCTGAGCGGACAGAGGCCGTGACCGGCGAAGGAAACAGAACCACGCTCTGTTGCGGTAAAATTTGGTGTTGTTATGATAAGGGTCGGCGTGACGACTGGTTTGTATTATATTGCAAGGGCCGAAGAGCTCGCCACTTCGCTGAAGAAGATAGGCTACGCGCTGTCAAAAGGTTCTAACTCAATTGAGATTTCCGGCGACACGCCCCATGAAATTGACTACACGCTCGGCGAGGAGATACGCCATCTCGCTGAGAAGCAGGGCATAGACCTTTGTTTTCACGGCTCGCTCACCACGCCATTCGAAATTCCCGAGCGCTCGGACTGGAGAGACGCACAGGAGCATGTCGAAAAATCGATACGCTCCGCCGTGTTTTCCGGCTGCAAATACGTTCTATTTCATGCGTGCCTGCACTTCTGGCTGGAAATGATAACATTCACATCATCCAAACTCGAAATAATAATGTGCGATTTTGATGGTAATTTTATTTCTGAAATTTTGTACAAAGACAAGAGGCTCAGGAAATGGTTCGCATGGAAAATGTGGGAATACGAAAGGCAATACGTTGGCCATATTCTAAGGCCCGAGGAAGCACAGGAAGCTGAAGGTAGGGCCCACAGCGAGGTGCGTCTTTGGGAAGCCAGCCAAAGGCAAAGGAGAATAAACGAGGAAATTGCAAAAAACCCTGAAATTGTGCACAACCCGGCAGAATTCAATAAATTACAGGAAAAAATAATAGGAGAGGTCAGCACCGAAGTTTCAAAGAGGCAGGGAGAAAAATACAGGGAGTATCTGAGCAAAATGGCTGAAGAAAAGATGGAAAACAAGGACCCTGCCGGCAGGAGATGGAAAATAGACAATTCCGGCAAGATGACCGACTGCTACGATATAATAGCGCATTACATGTTCTATAACAAAGACCCCGTATGGCTGGCCATGACCGAGGTTTACAAAGACGTGCTCGCGCCATACAACATGAACTACAGCGACGACTACTGGGTCGACAAAGCATGGAGAAGGGCACAGGAAAGCAACGACCGGCAATTTAAAGAGTTCTGGTATGCCACCATGGGGGCGAAGTTCCTGGAAGGGCACATAGCAGAAGCGCTGAGGTACATGAACGGTAAATTGCTGCAATATCTGAAACAGTTCCCTGACTCAGAAAAGCTTATAAAAATAGCCAAGAACCTCAAAATAACCATAGAGATGCCTGATGCGAGAGACCCAAGATACGCCGGCCAGTACATACTCTGGCACCCGAAGCAGATTTATGCTGCCATAAAAACCATAAGGAAGACGCTTAACACCGATCGGATATTCATGACAGTCGACTGGGAGCACATAGCCGGCCAGGGAGTCGACCCTCTGTGGGAAATAAAGACACTGGAAAAAATCGCGCCGGATTTCGGCAAATACGTACTTTCCGTCCACTCAAATGCGCCGAACCCGCTGCACGCGCATTACCCAGTCGAGCTCGGGGACGTGGAGCTGTACAAACTCAACTATTTCCTTAGGAAAACTGGTTTCGGTAAGCAGCCCGGATACGACGTATATCTGTGGTTCGAACGCGGAGGCGGCGACGATCCATTCAGGCAGTCAGTTGATGCCTTGAAACTGATTGCCAAATTCCTGGAAAAGGATATCCCACCCGAGAAAGCGATAGAGAACGAGGAATTCTTTGGTCTGAAGCTTACCGGCCTCGACTTCTGGAGGCAGGAAAACATAATGAGGGATCATAGGTTCGAGCCGCTCAAGGATCTGATGGAGATGCCCGAAGAGGAATGGGGCATGCTGTCAACTATCGCGACGAGGAAAGGTAAAACCAAGGAGTTCAAGAAGGAAGAACTGAAGTAAATTTTTTGCTGAATGAATTATAAAAATTTAATAAAAAATGAATTTTGCTTGCCTAACACTCTGCCCATGAATTGTTGAAGAAGGGTTCCGCAAAAGTCTTCACAGCATGTTGGGATTGTGCCCAGAAAGCAACGTCCTGAGTCTGGTGAACTTTCTTGTCATCCGTGAGCGCGAAAAGAACGTGCTTGTCATCAATTGTGTATATCCTGTTGAGAGGCTTGATTACGTTCTTCATTTCTGCTATCTCGGCAAATGCCTTGACTGGTACGGTTTCTCCCATGGGTGCAAGTATTTTCAGTTTAATGCCTTTCTTAGATATTCTTTTGAGCGAGTTGTAATGATGCGAGTAAAGTTCGTTTAGCCCGCTCTCCGTCGTTATGATCCTTATTTCCTTGATTGCCTTCTTGAACAGAGAACTCAGGTGCTGGTTTATTGCATGTCTTCCCTTCAGCGTTCCCGTCATCTCATAAGGCTGTATCAGGTTCATGCCGTTCTTGTATATTGTTTCAAGCTCGGTTATGACGGGCGAAACTTTCATGGTTTCCAGTCTTTCAATCATTTCATCATGCTTTCTCTTCATGTTGTCCATGGTCCTTTCGAGGGCATCCTTCGGGGCGAGAGCAACGTATCTTATCGGTTTTGATGGCTGCACAACAACAAATCCCTTTTCGGCCAGCGATTCCAGAATGTCGTATGACCTGGATCTAGGTACGTTAGCTATTTGTGAAAGCTCGCCTGCAGTAGCTACGCCTCTTGCCAGCAAAGCCACGAAAATTTTCCTCTCGTACAGGTTCAAACCTATACTCTTCAACGCATCCAGAGTTTTCATTGTTGCTACCATTTTTCTCACCTTACTGATAGTAATATTGACTACGGTTATATAAACATTTTCTTATACTTTTATTTGCGGCGAAAGCTTTATATAGGTTTATTACTCCTTAGTGAATATATTTAAAGAGTACCTGTGCCCATAAATGCCGCTAGAATGCGGATTTTCTGCCCCTCTGCTGGCTGTAAAGCCTTTCTATGCGTCCCACATCATCCGCCTCTTCTGGTGACTTGTCTGCTCGCACTCTTAACAGTCGCGGGAATCGCAGGGCGAATCCCGAGGAATAAGTGGGCGACTTCTGTATTTCCTCATAGGCGACTTCTACAACGATTTTGGGCTTCACCTTGACTTCATTACCTTTCTTCGAAGTTATATGCGGTTTCAGCTGTTCTGTGAGTTCATCGAAAGTCACGTCGCTGTCGTCTGTTTTCTTCTCCTTTATGCCTGTTCCCATCATGCCGCATTCGGCAAAATCGTCGCCGCGTCTGCACGAAAGTATGAACGTCCCGAACCAGCTGGTGCGCTTTCCTGTCCCCCATTCCGCGCCCGTTATAACCAGGTCAAGCGTCTCCATTATCGGCTTTACCTTAAGCCAGTAGCCCACCCGCCTGCCGGGCTGGTAGGTCGCTTCCAGATTTTTGACCATGACGCCTTCCTGTTTCGCCTTGAGCGCGCGCTCATAAAATTTCTCCGCCTCTTTTATGTCCTTGGTCGCGAGCTTCTCTGCAAGCTCGAATTTGCCGGGAATTACTTTTAAAACGGACTCCAGAATATCCCTTCGCTTTTCGAGAGGCTCGGAAAAAAGGTCCTTGCCATCCAGGTAAACAATGTCGAATAGATTGACCTGAATCGGAATCTCCCGAGCCATATGATCTATGTCATATTTCCTTTTTATGCGCTGCGAAAGCAGCTGAAAAGGGAGCGGAGAGCCGCTTTTCTTGTCTATGCCGAGCATTTCGCCCTCGATTATGCACTCTTCCGCCTTTATGCCTTTCATGGCAAGCTCTGCAAGATCTGGGAATTGCTTAGTAACGTCCTCGAGCCTTCTCGTATAAAACCAGAGCCTTCTGCCCTTTTTGTGTATGCAGACGCGTGCGCCGTCATATTTGAACTCCAGAACCGGCCTTTCGAACGTTTTCAGCGCTTCATTCAGGTCGCCGGCCTTCTCCGCCAGAAGGACCTGGTAAGGCTTTCCCACCTCAACCGATACCTTCTCCAGGCCGCGCATGCCACGCTCCTTGGCAATTTTAGCTATCTCGGCATAATCAGGCCTGACAAACCATGCCCATTCAATCGCGCTTATTATCTTTTTTTTCTCTTGGGCGTTTGACGTGTCGAAGAAAGCGGAAGCGATGGAATCGCGCAATACGCCTTCAGCTACGCCAACACGCATCTGCTCGAGGACTGTGCGCACTATGTATTTCGCCTCCTTGGGGTTTGCGCTGGAAATAAGCTCTTTTATAAGTGATATTTTTGAGTCCTGGGAACCCTTACCTCCAACTGATGCGAGTTTCTGCAGGTTATCGAAGACCTTCTCCACGCTGAGCTCGCGGCTCACCAAGTTTTTCTGCTTCTTGGCCAACATCATCTTCTCGACCGCCAGGCCGAGGTCGCCGGTTTTTCTGAACTCATCAACCACTTCGCTTTCCGAAAAGCCCGCGGATGATGAAATTACCTTTATCATTACCTTGTCGGCGACGCCAATCTCTTTCTCGGAATAAGCTGGGAACACTTTTCCCTGCACAAGAAGCACAACTTTATAAAGTATTTTGGCATCCGTTTCCCTGAAAAAAGCGGCAATCTTATCTATCTTGCTCAGGCGGGATGGCGTCTGCTCCAGATATTCGTAAAGTCCGACGAGCTCGACATATTTCATGATAAATATTTGTTTCACGGCTTTAATTTATCCTTCTGCGCACGACTTGGTTCAATAATGCCTTATAAAATTTACATCAAAAAGACTATTATCAAATAATAAGGATAAGGTAATGTGAATGGGAAAATTGAAATTGACGCTCAAACCGGAATACCTGCCGCTCAGCAAGAAAGAAATAAAGGAACAGACAAAATTTGGTAACCCGCTTGCTCTTAATACCAGAGAAGTTTTACCCCTGCCATTAGGTGAGATACAAGCTGATTTGCAATCGGCAGAAACAAAAATCAAAAAGTTGTATATAGATGATGGTTTTCTCGTAGTAAAATTCGACGGTAAGGAACCAAATTACTCAACGCCAACGATGAAAAAATACCTGCAAAAATAACAAAATCTCATTTAATTAAAGTCCCCTCATATAGAATATTATGAGGGGCCAGTTTTATTCTGCAATAGCGATAATGATAGCAGTGCCAATAGTCGTGTTTGTCTCGCTATATGTCACCATGCAGGGCAGCGAGAATGGCGTCTACAAAATTATAGTATCCGACCAGATACATCAAGTCGAAAAAAGCGTGGAAAGCGACTTCGGGAAAGCGGTCGTGACTTCGGGCAAGCGCGCCATGATAGCAGGCGACGACTACGTTGTCATGAACGGGAGAGCGATGACAGATGCTGTCACCGGCATGAAGGAATTGATGCAAAACGGGACCATTGAAGGCAACGAAAGCATGCTGATGTTCAACAACACCATATCCAACTGGACAAGCAAAATACTCGCTGTACCTTCGAATTTTGACATCAACATCAGCTTCTGGGGTCTTAATGTTTCCAGCTACGGCTCATTCCAAATAAAGGCATCGGCCAGAATAAACGTCTCGGTCGCGGACGAACTCGGCATAGCAAGGATATACAAAAAAGGCCAGTATTATGAATCCCTCATAAATATTGAAGGGGCTGAAGATCCCGTGTTCACGCTCGGGACAAACGGCGCCATCACAAGAACCATAAAAATCTCGCCATATCCTTACAGGGCCAGAAAGCTTGTCATGGGAAGCCTTAACTCGACCGGCAACTGTTCAGGAAACGTGACGCTTGACAGGAATGACTGCAGCTCAAAAATACTGGTGGCAGATAACGTGACCGGCGTGACACTTTCGTGTTTCTCCGGTTTCATAATAGAGGATTCGGTTAATCTTAGCTCCAGCTCGGACTGTTATGTGACAGGCAACAACAGCGCCGTAGAAGCCGTTACGCAGGCCGTGGCGGAAACAGATTATCAAAACGTCTATATAGATGAAAAAACTAAAGCCGTCTGGCACCTTCCCATACGCGAGGAAATAGACAACAAATTTTATTTTGCAGGCAACGGGCCTGTTTTTATAAAAAGGTTGGAAGGCGATCTGAACCAAACCAGCGATGGTTTGGAAACGTTTGTAAATCTTCCGGAATTGGAAAATAACCAGATTCCGATAAAGCAAAACTCCATTTCTGTCGATTATATATATTTCGGGGACCAAGACTATAATGGGTATCCCGTAAGGGGTTTGCAGGGTTGGTTCAGGCTTAACAAAACTTTTACAGACAGGTATAATTTAACTGAATTGTGCAACGGTTGTTAATATGAAAAAAACCAAGAATAAAGGCGAAGAAGGGGGTTATGTAGAAGTGAATAACACCAAAGACGGAAAACCACAAAAACCTAAGGACAACAAGGCTTTGGAAAAAAAATGGAAGGAGTTTGTAAAAGAATCGCAGAAGCCGGTTGAAAAAAATAAAACTTTGAAGGATACGCCGAAACCGCCCAAACCAATCGGGGAAAAAATTGAAAAACCGCAAAAAACAAATGATGATAAACTTTCTGATGGAAAAGATGCAAAAGAGGCTCCAAAAGCCGCGGCCATGCCAGCCAAAGAAAAAACTGAAAAAAAGGTGAAGGACCCGGAGGAAGCTAAAACTCCCAAAACCCAGATAAAAGATTACCTTGAAACCGATGTCGATAAGCTATACGAGCTCGCGAGGGACAAGGGAATAATCAAGGTAAGAGACGCTGCAAAAATGCTTAAAATAGAAATCGATCAGGTTGAGGAATGGGGCAGAATACTCGAAGAGCATAAACTGGTGCGCCTGCGTTATCCGCCGGTAGGCGAGCCGGTATTGATACTGAAAAAATTCACGGCGGACGCCGAAATAATAAAGGCTATAAAAGATAAAAAAAAGCTCAGACCCGCCAGAAAAGTTTTCCTGATAAACCTAGTAATTCTTCTATGCTTCGCCGCCGTTGTCTCATTTTACACGATAAGGTTCGGCGCGATACGCATAACATACGCCCAAGCTTATTTAGCGGCTGGAGCAATTATAATAATAACCGGGGTCTTGATTTACGTATTGAAATTCAAAAAGAAAGGTGCCAAAAATGGCAAAAAAAATGCCGAAAGTGGAAGAAAGCAGCCGGAAGGATGAATTAAAAATCGTGGAGAACTACGCAATCGAATATCAGAACGTATCGGCCACTGTCAGAATATATCACGATCCCAAAGAATACGTGCCTATTTATGATATAAAATATCCCAAAATAGAGGAAGCCACATGGGCAATTCTGGATTCAATAAGAGAAAAAATCGTGACTGATATGGCATTCAGAACCGATGATATACTTAGCACCGAAGAAACTGGTGATGTCAAAAAAAAATTCGTCCAGAAAGCAACCACTCTCATAAAGAACGAACTCCCCAGCCTGTCAAAAAATGACGTTGATATTCTCGTCGGCATACTATCCCAGGAGTCGCTGGGGCTGGGACCTATTGAGTTCATGCTGAAGGATAACAGCCTGGAAGAGATAGTTATAAACAACGCGAAAGAGCCCATATGGGTTTACCACAGAACGCATGGGTGGCTTAAGTCTAATATAATTCTTGGCGATGAAACAAAAATATACAATTACTCGGCTCAGATAGGCAGAAAGGTCGGCACGCAGATAACCAACCTCAACCCTCTCATGGACGCTTACCTGACAACGGGCGACAGGGCCAACGCGACGCTTTTCCCGATATCATCCAAAGGCAACACGCTGACTATAAGAAAATTTGCCAGGCGGCCATGGACCATAACAGATTTTATAGAAACTAACACCATAACTCCGGAAGTCGCCGCCTTCCTCTGGCTGGCCATACAATTCGAGATGAACATCGTCTGCACAGGCGGCACGGCATCCGGAAAGACATCATTCCTTAACGTACTATGCATGTTTATCCCGCCGAACCAGAGAATACTGTCCATTGAAGACACGCGAGAAATTCAGCTTCCGCCGTTCCTGCACTGGGTCCCTATGACAACCAGGCCGCCGAACATCGAAGGGAAGGGCGAGGTCACGATGCTTCAGCTCATGATAAATGCGCTCAGGATGAGGCCGGACAGAATGATAGTGGGAGAAATACGCAGGTCAAAGGAGGCCGAAGTGCTTTTCGAGGCGATAAACACAGGTCACTCGGTCTACTCGACACTTCACGCCAACACCGCCGAGGAAACGCTTAAGCGCCTCATAAACCCGCCTATAAACATACCAATCGCACTGCTCACGTCGCTGCAGCTCATTGCAGTCATGCACAGGGACAGGAGGAAGAACATGAGGAGAGTCCTTGAAATATCGGAACTAATCCCATCGGGCGGCATTGACGAGATGAAAATAGAGCTGAACAACATATTCAGATGGGTGCCATCCAAAGACCAGATAGTTGAGTGGAGCAAATCAAACCGCGTCCTTAACGACATAAAACTCTTCTCCGGCATGGAGGATAATGAAATAAAGAAGAACCTGGAGGAGAAAAGAAGCATACTGATATGGCTCGCCAAAAACAAAATAAACACGATAGAAAAGGTCGGTAGCGTTATATCTGATTACTACAGGGATCCCGAAAAACTACTTAAAATGATAAAAAGTTGAAGGCTTACCTTTGCATCTGCATCTTCTCGAATCTTGGCACGAATATTCTGTATTTGTCCTTGTCTTCCAGTTCCTCAAGTATCCTTTTTATTATCATTTTTTCCGGATCCGGGAGCATGTTCACACGCTTCTTAATATTCTCAAAACTCTCGAAAGGGTTTTCCTTTCTCGCTGAAAGTATTTCCCATAAGTGTTTTTTGCCTATACCAGGAAGCAGCTCCAACTGGTGCAGGCGAGTGGTTATAGGGCCTGCTCTGTTGAAAAATTCCAGGAATTTTTTCGGGTTTGACTTGACCACACTTTCAACTATGTCCGCGACCTCTTCTTTTGAAGCCGACGTCAGGTCATTATATTCTATTCTTCTTTTTATGAATTTTACTTCATCCCTCTTGCCGTCCCCTATGTAGACTGTTGAGCCGACCTTTAGGTAAACCCCATCCCTTACTATGATCTCCAGAAGCGAAAAATATTCTTCGCCCATGACTTGGGCGACCGGCTGCGAAACGCGCATACCGTAATAGCCGTGCGGAAGGTAGTCTAGCACTATCGCTTTCTCGTCTTTTTTGATTTCCTTTTGAATCATCCTTCCACTCTCCCTTTTTAATAAAATTTAGAAGTTGTATTTATAAAACGTTATTTGTTATCCTTCACTATCTTCAGTATTTTTTTCTTGTCATCCTCATTTAAAACAAGCCTTTCGTTTGCAAACAAAACCCTCAGTTCGTTCTGGTTTTCCGGGAGGAAATTTATTATGTTAATTATGTGCCTGTCCTTGAGTCTGTCCATCGCCTTTAGCTCCTCGAACATCTTTTCGTATTTTTTCTCCGGGAGCTTGCAGAATTTTCTCAGGTGATCCAGGGCATTTTTCTGCTCGTAAACCAGTTCCTTGTTCTTCTCGCTTTCGGAAAGTATTTTTTTGGCATCAGCCCAGCTCACGGCTTTTTCATCCTTGACATTCATAATAACCACCTACTTTTTCAGGGCCAGATGTTCAGGCCTTGATATAACCTTTTTCAGCATGTTGCCTATCCTGATCTGCACGATGTATGCGTTCCCTCTCTTCTCCACGACAACGCCGGTCTTTCCCTTGAATTTAGGGAACGGCATTCCCTTGTGCGAGGATGGGTCAAGTTTTATGGTCACCTTGTCGTTGACCTTGAATTCCTTTAGGTAAGGGGTAACCTTGAACTTGTGCCTGTGGCTTTTTTTGAGCTTCCTTCTGGTTGAACGCCTGAAGCCTTTTGTCGCTCTCACCATATTATCATCCTTTAATCTTCAAGACCTATAAGGTCAAATTCCTTTATTTTGCCGCTGTTTTCCAGCAGCTGCGAAACAGACGGTTTTGTCCTGCCGCCATCTCCGGTCACCAGTTCATTTAGGTATAAACCCGACTCCGCGATTATATCAAATTGGTATCTTTTACTATTAATCCTTTTCCATTTTATGCTTTTAACCTTTTTATGCTTTGTTCTGTCTGGTTTGGCACCTAAAATCCTGCTAGGGGTTCGCTGTTTTATCGCACAGGCAAGGCTTTTGAGGCGCTCCGGATTTTCAACCGATTTTTCGAAGTCGACGACCACCCTGAAAATTTTGAAGGGATTTTTAGCCTTTATTTTCGCAACTTCTTTTCTGTCGGAAAGCCTGAGTTTCGCAACCTTAACTTTATGGCTCCGATTTATAGCGGTTAGCATACTCCTCGGGCTGAACTTTCTTTTAAGGGGTTGTTTTATTTCAAGCACAAACGGCCTCCAGGCGAGGCACCTTGCTCCCCTATCTTCCCTGCCCTGCGCGTGCAGGACGTGCGCGCTACCCCCAGTCGCCTTCATTAAAGGCTTGGCAATTATGTCCTCTACGGACTGTTTGAACTGGCGAGAACTCGTCTGCGGCAGGCCGCGCGAGAACTTTCTGTATTCACCATAAACGAACAGCGGGTTCGAAAAAATTTCGGTGCTCCTTTTGCCTGCATCGAACATTATTATTACATCCGGCCTCTCCTGATCTTGTTTTTTTCCGGTCGCCTTGGTCACCAGTCTGGACAACTCTCTGCTTATTTCGGCTTTTATTGATTCGCAATATTTTATGCCCGTCTTTTCCCAGAGCGCTTCCTCCTTCATAACCAGCGAGTCACTCATTCTGACGCCTATCATGAACGTGCGGAAATCCATCTTCTTCAGTTCTTCAAGCGGCATTTTCATTGTTACGCAAAGTTCTGCCATAAGATTTTCACAGAGCGCACATTTTTCATTTTTTACAGCAGTTCCGATAATTCCGCGCGCCTGCCTGCCTCTTTCGATGTTCGTCCCGGCCTTCAGTAATTTTGCAAATTGGCGACCAAGACAGGCATCGCAGACGCAACCAAAATTAATAATTTTTTCAGAAACGGACCTTATTTCCCTTTCATTTTTCATAATACCAATTTGTCCATGCTAGTTTTAATCTATTTTTATATGTTGAGCCCGAATACGCGGACTGCGTTTTCCTTCGCACTCTGCAGAACCTCTTCGGCTGTTATGCCCCGGAGCTCGGCTATTTTTTTGGCTGAAAGCTTTATGTTCCAGGGATAGTTCCTCGTATCTTGTTCCTTGTTGGGTGACAGGAATGGCGAATCGGTTTCGAGAAGAAGCCTGTCAAGCGGCAAATCCTTGGACATTTTCCTTATGTTCTTTGAAAACAGCACCATGGTTGATACGGAAATGTAAAAGCCGCTGGAAACGATCTGCTGCGCAAGCTCCCTCGGTCCCGAGAAACAGTGAAATACCGCTTCCACTCCAGCGTTTCTCACCATTTCGAAGCACTCGCTTTCCGCATCCCATGAATGAATCACAAGGGGCTTTTTCAGTTCGCTTGCAAGTGCTATGAATTTGGCGAAAATCTCCTTCTGTTTCTCCTGCTTGCGGGCATCTTTCTCCCAGTGATGGTCAAGGCCGACCTCTCCGACGCCGACTATTCTTTCCGCGTTGGCCTTTATGAGTTTGATTATTTTTTCCGGATCCTCTCCGCCCTCGGTTGGATGATAACCCAGTGTCGGAAAAACGAAACCGGGATTTTTTTGCGCGAGTTTTAGTGCCTTCACGCCCTCATCATACCTCGCCGTTCCTACTATGACAGCGGCGAGTTCCTCACGGCATTTAGCCATTATGCTGTCCATGTCCTTGTCGTAATCACCGAAACACATATGAGCGTGTATGTCAATCATCCCATCACCAGCAGTTATTCATTAAAAAAATATCTCAGGGCTTCGTTTATGTCGCTTACTTCCTTTATTTCTATGCCGACTTCGCTTGATATATTTATGCTCCTTGGAACCTGGTCGGTCGAGCATATCTGAGCCGGCCCTGTCTGCTCGCAGTGTTTTATTGTTTCATATATTATTTCATGCGATTGGCCCGCGGGGACGAGCAGAAGCCTCGCTCCCATGTCCTTTGCTGCTCTCGCCTTGGCGAGTATCTGGCTTACCGCGCCTATGGTGCCATCGTGATTTATGGAGCCAGTTATCATGACTGCAATGTCTATTTTTCTATTATGCAGAGCGGCTATTGTTGCAATAGTGACTGCTGCTCCGGCAGAAGGTCCTTCGACAGATGTAGAGTTCGTTTCTATTGTATATATAATGTCATATTTTGACAGATTTATCCCTGTTATATTAGACGCAATCCTGCTCGACGTGCGAATCGAGTTCTGCGTGTCTGTCCAGAAAAGCATTTTGTCTATGTTGGCCAGTATGCGGCCTTCACCGGGCATTATCTGAACTATGAGAACCGTTGTGATGCCGTTGCCTTCTTCATTGACTGCGGGTACCAAAATGGAAGTGAAAAACATGTCAGAACGGTCGAACCCAGCTGGCACATATGGCACATAATTTATTGTCCCCGTGGTTCTTGTTTCGTTGCGGTATATTATAGTTGTCTCGTTCATGTTTCCCATATAATAGCCAAGGAAAAAAATCACGATTGCCAGAATGATGAACGTAATTATTTTTGATTTTTTCTTCCACGGTTTTCTCATTTCAGCGTGTCTTTTGCAGGCGCGCATGATGTCACCACAAGCTGCCGGGTTGCATATTTAAATACGGCATTTCGGATTATTAATGCAGGGGCCTCCAACCACGGGGCTAGGCCTACCGTACCTTCGGGTGGCAAACGGTCTTCACGGTCGGTTGTAGTTTGCGGATGGCTTTGCACTGGACTGTAAAGCCCGGTCTGCCAACGTAGAAGCCTTGTCCTGCAGGATCATCTTCATGGTGAACCGAGTCAGGGTCGGAAGACAGCAGCTCTAAGTCATGATGGCGGTGCTTGCGGGGTAGCAGGGTGGAGAAGGCAGTCAGGATAACTTTCAGTTTTGTGTATGGTCTACCGCAAACGTGTCCCTGCACTTTGTTTCGTTTTCGAACGCCGCTTTTTATATGCGAATGTAATATTTTAATATGCTCTCCGTATACAGGAAAATTTCACTGATTTTATTCGGCGATCTGGTGGAGAAGTATATCGAATCGTTCAAACCGCTGGAACCGCATATAAAGAATGCCAACATGAAAATACTGCTGAAAACATGGGTAAGCATACTGTTCTTTTCAACGTTTATTGCCTTCACACTTTCAGCGATTTCCATTTATGTGGTACTTACTTACCTGGTACAAGTCGAGGCTTACATATACGTTTTCAGCGTGATATTTTTCCCTGTTTTTGTTGGTTCAATAGTGTTCATAATATTCTATTTGTACCCGGTCGAAAAGGAGAGGTCCAGGCAGAAATCGATTGATAACAACCTTCCCTTCGCCATCACGCACATGGCCGCCATTTCGTCATCGGGCATACCAACCGAATTTATGTTCGAGTTGCTGACCGGATTCAAGGAATACGGCGAGATAACACATGATTCGAAGCTCATAATGAGAAACATAAAGACTTTCGGCATGAGCTCGGTGGACGCAATAAAGGATGTGGCTGACCGCACGCCTGCGCAGAGCTTCAGGGAGGTTCTGCTTGGCATAGTTTCAACCATCGAGTCCGGCGGCAACATGATAGAATATCTGCACGGTATGGCTGAAAAATCACTATTCGATTACAGGATAAAAAGGGAAAAATATCTGAAGACGCTTTCCACATACGCGGACATATACACCGCCCTGCTGGTGGCTGCGCCGCTAATGATGCTTTCCATGCTGGCCACCATGAGCATAATAGGCGGCAGCGTAATGGGCATGACCATAGACGAACTCATAATGCTGATAACATGGGTCCTGCTGCCTGTGCTCAATTTGGCTTTCCTTGCATTCATACATGTTACTTATCCTGGAACATAAGGTGTAAAATGGAAATTAACAAGACGCTGTTGTTCGAAGTCCTTTTCGTTTGCATAGGTGCAGTTATATTGCTCTTCAACTTTCTCGTAATTTCAACTATATTTCCTTTCATCACGCCTCTTGTAAATGTTCTCGGGGCAATGGTGGCAATCATCCCGCCGTTCCTGATTTTCTACGGCAGGTACAGGATAAGCAAGGAAATAGAAGAGCAGTTCATCATTTTCATAACCGACCTGACGGGGTCAATTGACTCTGGCATGACGCTGCCAATCGCACTTAAGCACGTTTCCAGGAAGGACTACAGGTCAATGACGCATTACGTCAGGGAGATAGAAAGCAAGGTTGAATGGGGCATACCATTCGAAAAGGCGCTGAAGATATTCGCCGAGAAGTCCAAGTCGACTCCGATAAAGAGGTCGGTCAGCACAATAATAGAAACTTACAAGGTCGGCGGCAAGATTTCAGATACGCTCCGCGCCATAGGCCAGTCTTTGATAGAAATAAACAAAATCCGTCAGGAGCGTTCCGCATCCGTGCAGTCGCAGCTCATAACATCGTATATGATATTCTTCGTGTTCATATTCATCCTGCTCGTGCTCAAAACATTTCTAATTCCGAGCCTGGGTACCATGCAGATGTCGCCTAGTCTCATGGAAGATGAGGTAGCTTCGACTATCACGCCGACTGAACTTTATAGCCAGACATTCGTCAACTTCATACTGGTACAGGGCTTCTTTGCCGGCCTAGCCACGGGAAAAATGGCCGAGGGTTCAATTATTGCCGGGCTAAAACACAGCATAGTGTTGATAGTCATCGGTTATACCGTATTCTCTCTGCTGGGCCAGATTCAGATATCAATGTTTTAAATACTTAACGAAGGGAATAAGTAATATTGCGGTGAAAATATGGGAAGAATAAAAACGATCCCTATCAAAGCTCTCGGAGACCGTCTGATAGAGGAAAATGTGGACAAGTTCAGCACCGACTTTGACAAGAACAAAAAAGTTCTCGGAACTCTTAAGGACATGACATCCAAGAAAATGAGGAACGTGCTTGCCGGATACATAACCACGGAAATGAGAAGGCTGGAAAAAAAACAGCCAGTGATTTTATGAAAATTGAGGATATCTTGGAAAGCGCATTCCTGATAAAGCCGGATGATTCGCTTTCTCAGGTCGCCGCTAGGATGGCGGAAGAAAAGAAGTATGAAGCATTGGTTTTTGATGGCGCAATCAAAGGGATAGTGACGATGGACGATATAATTAAAAAGAACGTCAGCGAACCGCAGAAAATGAAAATTTCTTATTTCATGAAACCGATAAGCGTATTCTCTGTGGAAACGCCTGTCGAAGACATAATAAATTACATGCTTGTAAGCGAGCACAGGTCGCTGCCTGTGGAAATGGATGGTAAGATTTACGTCGTGACAAAACCCAAGCTACTGGGTTTCATAAAGGACGAGGTATTTGAAGGCAGGAAAGCGAGGGATGTAATGCAAACGCCATTCTGCGCGGGTATTAACGACACGCTTTCAACCGTTATCTCCGCTATGCGCGACACCGGCAGCAACAGGATACCGGTCGTTGACGGTAAGGGCGGATTCGCCGGCCTTGTCGACAGCCTCAGCTTGTCTGGAATTCTGATTGGCAGAGAAAGGTCAAGATTGGGAGAGAGAGACGGAGAAAAGACGAAACTCGACGATATAGGAATAGGCAAATTTGCCACAAAAGACATCGCAACCGCAGGACCGGAAGAGGATCTGAAAAAAATAGTCAAGAAAATATCAGGCAAGGACATTGGCGTAGTGGTTGTCGAAGAGGATAATAAATTCCTTGGAATCATAACCATCAAGGATATTCTCAAGCTCATAGGAAAATCGCTGGAAACGGTTTACATAAGGGTCAGCGGCCTAGCCGAAGAGGACGACTTTGTCAGAAAAAAAATAGATGAGATGATAGAGAAAACTGTACAAAAAACTCTTAAGGTCGTGAAGGTTTCATACGTCGTCATACACGTCGAAACGCACAAGAAAAAGGAGAAGGGCGAAAGGATGAAGTATTCGGTTCAGGGCAGATTCGTGACCGATAAAGGCAATTTCTACGCAAGCGACTATGAATGGGAACCGATAAAGGCAATGAAAACCTTCC